>Ga0137409_10000095_pt1 | contig 79098 bp, 64 predicted proteins | sample CZODoug1_16funga_FD_122059 | JGI IMG/M metagenome (GOLD analysis project Ga0137409, IMG submission 122059) | Vadose zone soil fungal communities from Angelo Coast Range Reserve, California, USA - CZODoug1_16fungal (Hybrid Assembly) | ecosystem: Environmental > Terrestrial > Soil > Vadose zone... | reverse complement strand
CGGCTGCTGCGCGTCGGCATTGCGCTCATTGGGCTGCGCCTCACCCTCGGTGGCGCGACGGCCATCGCCGCTACGGCGCTGCCGGTCGCCCTGAGTTGTCTCACCGTGGCGCTGCTCGCCGGCATCGGCATTGCGCGCCTGCTCGCAGTGCCGCGTCGGCTGGGATTACTGCTGGCCATCGGCACCGCCGTGTGCGGCTGCACCGCGGTGGTGGCGATGGCGCCGCTTATCCGGGCGCGGCATGCCGAGACGGCGTTCGCCGTCACCTGCGTGGTGTTGTTCGGCTGTATCGCCATGCTGTTTTATCCCTGGGTGGCGGGCCACTTCCTGGCCGCCTCCCCGGTGCACGCCGGCATCTTCCTCGGCACCGCCATCCACGACACCTCGCAGGTGATTGGCGCGGCGCTCATCTATTCACAGCAGGCCGCCGCCCCCGCAGCGCTCGCCGCGGCGAGCGTCGCCAAGCTGCTGCGCAATCTGTCGATCGCGGTGCTGGTTCCGGCGGCCGCCTGGCTGGCGCGGCGGCACGAGGCGCGCTCGGGCGCGCAGGCGCCGGCCGGACCGGGCACGCGCGCGCCCCTGATCCCCTTGTTCGTGCTGGCATTCGTCGGCTTCATCGTGGTGCGCACTGCCGGGGACACGCTGTGGCACGGCTCCGCCACACTGTGGCCGGCACTCATCAACACCGGCTACAGCGCCTCGGATGTGTTCCTCACCTGCGGCATGACCGCCGTGGGCCTGTCGGTTTCGTTCACCGACATGTGGCGCATCGGCTGGCGGCCGCTCGCGGCGGGACTGGTGGTGGCGACCCTGGTGGGTGCCTGCAGCCTGCTGCTCACGCTCGCCATGCTGCACTTTGTCACCTGACGGGTCCCCCTGACGGGTCGTATCGCGCGCCAGCGCCCGCTACACTTCCGCCAGGCTGGCGGCCAGCAGCTGGAGGCGCCGCGGGAGACAGACAGATGGCGAATGCTCGATCCCGGATCTCACGCCGCGCCGCTGAAGGCGCGGTGCGCACGCTGTTGCGCTGGGCGGGTGAGGATCCGCGCCGCGAGGGCCTGCGCGACACGCCGCACAGGGTCGTGGATGCCTATCGCGACTGGTTTTCCGGCTACCAGATTGACCCGGCCGCCTACCTGCGGCGCACCTTCGAGGAAGTCGGCGGCTACGACGAGATGATCGTGCTGCGCGACATCTCCTTCGAGTCGCATTGCGAGCACCACATGGCTCCCATGATCGGACGGGTGCACATCGGCTACCTGCCCGCCAACAAGGTCGTCGGCATCAGCAAGCTCGCGCGCGTAGTCGACGGCTACGCGCGGCGCTTCCAGGTGCAGGAGAAGCTCACCACCCAGATCGCCGACTGCATCACCGAGGTGCTGAGGCCGCGTGGCGTGGGTGTGGTCGTGGATGCCGTGCACGAGTGCATGACCACCCGCGGGGTGCACAAGCGCAACGTGTCGATGGTCACCAGCCGCATGACCGGCAGCTTTCGCAGCGACGCCCGCACCCGGGCCGAGTTCCTGCGTTTCATCGACATTTCCGGCGCCAAGGAGCTGTAGTTGCGCGCACCGCCACGGCGGTGCACGGCCCCAAGCGGGCCTTCAGGCCGTGACGGCGTTCTCGCTGCGCGCTGCGCGCTTGCGGTCCTGCTCCTTCAGAAAGCGCTTGCGGATGCGGATGGAGGTAGGCGTGACCTCGACCAGCTCGTCATCGGCGATGAACTCGACCGCGTACTCCAGCGTCAGCTCAATGGGTGGCGTCAGCAGGATCGCCTCGTCCTTGCCGGCGGCGCGGATGTTGGTGAGCTTCTTGGTCTTGATCGGGTTCACCACCAGGTCGTTGTCGCGGCTGTGGATCCCGATGATCATGCCCTCGTAGAGCTTCTCGCCGGGACCGACGAACAGCCGGCCGCGCTCCTGCAGGTTGAACAGCGCGTAAGCGACCGCCTCGCCGTGCTCGTTGCTGACCAGCACGCCATTGTGGCGATCGGGAATATCGCCCTTCACCGGCGCAAAACCGTCGAAGATGTGACTGATGAGGCCGGTGCCGCGCGTGAGCGTCATGAACTCGCCCTGAAACCCGATCAGGCCGCGCGCCGGCACCCGGTACTCGAGGCGCGCGCGGCTGTTGCCGAGGCTCATGTCGCTGAGCTCCGCGCGGCGGCCGCCGAGCGCCTCCATCACCGCGCCCTGGTGCGTGTCCTCGATATCGACGGTGAGGGCTTCGTAGGGCTCGTGCACCTCGCCGTTCACGATCCGGGTCAGCACCTGCGGGCGCGACACGGCGAGCTCGTAGCCTTCGCGGCGCATGTTCTCGATGAGGATGGTCAGGTGCAGCTCCCCGCGGCCTGCGACCCGCAGTACGTCCGGCTCGTCGGTGTCTTCCACGCGCAGCGCCACGTTGCTCTGCAGCTCGCGGTACAGGCGCTCGCGCAACTGCCGGCTGGTGACGAACTTGCCCTCGCGGCCGGCGAGCGGCGAGGTGTTGACCTGGAAGTTCATCGCCAGCGTCGGTTCATCCACACTGATCGGCGGCAGCGCCAGGGGGTGCTCCGGGTCGCAGATCGTCATGCCGATGTTGACGGACTCGATGCCGGTGACGGCGACGATGTCGCCGGCGCTCGCTTGCTCCACCGGGTTGCGCTCGAGGCCGGTGAAGGTCAGCACCTGGCCGATCCTGGCGAGTCCGTGGTCCTGATCGCCAAAGCGCAGCGCCACGGCCTCGCCGGGGCGCACCACCCCGCGGCGAATACGGCCGATGCCGATGCGCCCGACGTAGGAGTTGTAGTCGAGGGTGGAGATCTGCAGCTGCAGCGGCAGGTCGGCCTGCGCCGCCGGTGGCGGCACGTGGGTGAGGATCGCCTCGAACAGCGCCGACATGTCCGGGCGGCGTTCGGTGTAGTCGGTGCTCGCCCAGCCCTGCAGGGCGGAGGCGTAGATGACCGGGAAATCGAGCTGCGCGTCGCTGGCGCCGAGCTTGTCGAACAGGTCGAAGGTCTGGTCGACGACCCACGCCGGGCGGCTGCCGTGGCGGTCGATCTTGTTGACCACCACGATGGCCTTCAGGCCCTGCGCCAGGGCCTTGCGCGTGACGAAGCGTGTCTGCGGCATCGGTCCTTCGACCGCATCGACGAGCAGCAGCACACCGTCCACCATCGACAGTACCCGCTCAACTTCGCCGCCGAAGTCGGCGTGGCCGGGCGTATCGACGATGTTGATGCGCGTGCCGCCATACTCGATGGCGCAGTTCTTGGCGAGGATGGTGATGCCGCGCTCGCGCTCGATGTCGTTGGAATCCATGATGCGCTCGCCCATCCGCTCGTGGGCGGCAAAGGTCCCCGACTGGTTCAACAGGCAGTCGACCAGCGTGGTCTTGCCGTGGTCGACGTGCGCGATGATGGCGATGTTGCGGATCGGGCGATTCATGGGTGGTTGGGGCGGTCCGCGTGTCGCCGGCAGGCAAGGCCCGCGGGTCCGCGGTGTCCGAGAAAGGGTGCGCAGGGTAGCAGATTCGCCCGCTGGCCGCCCTTGTTTTACGGCCGCCGCCCGCGCTTACCGGACTAGGACCCCGGTGAGCCGATGCGCAGCGCCGCGGTGGCCAGCCGCACCTCGATGAAGAACGCGATGAAGGCTGCGCTCAGGCACACCATGGCGCCGACGAACAGCAGCGCGATCAGCAGCCCGAGCTCCGAACGCAAGAACGCATTGGCAAACAGCGTCACGACCACCAGCGCTACCAGCAGTGCCGCGATCGCGCACATCGAGATCGCCGCGTTGATGTAGCGCGCGCGCCGCGCCAGCACCGCGAGGTCGGCATGCAGGTGCTGCGCGCTGCCCGGGTGACCCGCGAGCCGCTGCTCCAGCGTACGCGCCCGATCGACGATGCGCGCCAGGCGGTTGGTGAGCACGCCGAGCGTGGCGGCGACACCGGTCAGCAGGAACACCGGTGCAACCGCCGACTGGATCAGACGCGCAATATCCATAGGCTCTGAGGCGGTCACTGGCGCGCTCGCGGCAGGACAATATTGCGGGCGCGGTTCATGCTGCTGTACGATCGTTCAACAACACACCTCGGCACGCCACCTACTCCCATGAAGCCCAGCCATCTGCAGCCAGTCGAACCCGCCGCGCCCGCCGACACGGACGGCGTGAGTCTACCCGCCTGGATTTACCGGGATGCGGAATTCTTCGAGCGCGAGCAGCAGGCGATCTTCCGCAGCAGCTGGCAGCTGGTATGCCACCTGAGCGACGTACCGCTCCCGGGGGACTTCCACACCTTCGAGTTCGGCGGCGAATCGGTAGTGGTGCTGCGCGCCGAGGACGGCGCGGTGCGGGCATTTCACAATGTCTGCCGGCACCGCGCGTCGCGCCTGCTCGACGGGCCGCGCGGCCATTGCGGACGGCGCATCACCTGCCCATACCACGCCTGGACCTATGCCCTCGACGGACGCCTGATCGGCGTGCCGCAGCGCGACAGCTTCACCGGGCTGGACAGCGCGCGCCACGGGCTCCTGCCGCTCGAGCACGAGGTGTTCATGGGCTTCATTTTCGTGCGCTTCGCGCCGGGGCTGCCGAGCGTGCGCGACATGGCGGCGCCGTACGCGCACGAGCTCGCGCCCTACCGCCTGGAGGAGCTGGTGCCGCTCGGGCGCGTCACGCTGCGGCCGCGGGCGGTGAACTGGAAGAACGTCGCGGATAACTATTCCGACGGCCTGCACATCAACGTCGCGCACCCGGGGCTGACGCGCTTGTTCGGCAAGGGCTACGGCGTCGAGGCGCGGCCCTGGATCGACAAGATGTGGGGCACGCTGCGCGATACGCCTTCCGCCAACTGGTCGGAGCGGCTCTATCAGCGGCTGCTGCCGGCGCTGCCGCATCTGCCGCCGGAGCGGCAGCGGCTGTGGACCTATTTCAAGCTCTGGCCGAACCTCGCCTTCGACATCTATCCCGACCAGATCGACTTCATGCAGTTCCTGCCGGTGTCGCCGACCGAGACCCTGATTCGCGAGATCGCCTATGTGCACCCGGACACTCGCCGCGAGATGCGCGCGGTGCGCTATCTGAACTGGCGCATCAACCGGCGCGTCAGTCTCGAGGACAAGGCGCTGATCGAGCGGGTACAGGCGGGCATGGCCTCGAGCAGCTACACCTCGGGACCCTTGAGCGAAGGGGAGGTGTGCCTGCGCAGTTTCGCGCGGCGCATGCGTGCCCTGATTCCGCAAAGCGTCCTGCCGCGGGCTCCGGCGCGCGGGTGGAGCCATGGGTGACGCCGCGCAGCGCGGCGAGCGGCGCGGCGATGCACTGATCATCGGTGGCGGACACAACGGGCTGGTGTGCGCCGCGTACCTGGCGGGGGCGGGGCTCAAGGTCACCGTGCTCGAGCGGCGCCCGGTGGTCGGCGGCGCGGCGGTCACCGAGGAATTCCACCCGGGGTTTCGCAACTCGGTCGCCGCCTACACCGTCTCACTGCTCAACCCGAAGATCATCCGCGATCTGGATCTGGCCGGCCACGGCTTGCGGCTGGTCGAGCGGCGCTGCGCCAACTTCCTGCCGACCGCGGACGGCCGCTATCTGCTCACCGGCAGCGGCCGCACCCAGGCGGAGGTGGCGCGCTTCTCGGCGCGCGATGCGGCGCGCCTGCCCGAGTACGGCGAGCGGCTGGAGGCGATCGCGGACGTGCTGCGGGACCTGGTGCTGACCACGCCCCCGAACGTACTCGAAGGCAGCTGGCGCGCGGCGCTGCCGGAGCTGGTGCGTGCGGCGCGCGTCGGCGGCCGGGTGCGGCGGCTCGACATGAGCTCGAGGCGCGAGCTGCTGGCGCTGTTCGCCATGTCCGCCGGCGACTACCTCGACAACTGGTTCGAGAGCGACCCGATCAAGGCCGTGTACGGCTTCGACGGCATCGTCGGCAACTACGCGAGCCCCTATACGCCGGGGTCCGCATACGTCCTGCTGCATCACGTGTTCGGCGAGGTGAACGGCAAGCGCGGCGCCTGGGGTCATGCCATCGGCGGCATGGGCGCCATCACCCAGGCGATGGCGAAGGCCGCGACGGCGCGCGGCGCGCTGATCCGTGTGGCAACCGCGGTGCGCCAGGTCCTGGTCGAGGGTGATCGCGCGGTCGGCGTGGTGACCGAGTCGGGCGAGACGCTGCACGCCGCGGCCGTGGTCTCCAATCTCAACCCGAAGCTTCTGTACCTCAACATGTTCGCGCCGCAGGCCCTGCCGCCGGAGTTCCGCGAGCACATCAGTCACTGGCGCTGCGGCTCCGGGACCTTCCGCATGAACGTGGCGCTCAGCGAACTGCCGGATTTCAGCTGTCTGCCGGGAAGGTCGCCCGCGGACCATCACACCGCGGGCATCATCATCGCGCCCACGCTGGCCTACATGGAGCGGGCCTACTTCGATGCGCGCACGCACGGCTGGTCACGCCAGCCGATCATCGAGGTGGTGATCCCCTCGACGCTCGACGACACGCTCGCACCCCCGGGTAAGCACGTGGCGAGCCTGTTCTGCCAGCACGTGGCGCCGCAGCTTCCCGACGGTGAGTCCTGGGACGCGCACCGCGACACGGTCGCGGATCTGATGATCGACACCGTCAACGCCCACGCCCCCAACTTCAAGGCCTCCGTGCTCGGCCGTCAGATCATGAGTCCGCTCGATCTGGAGCGCACCTTCGGGCTGATCGGCGGCGACATCTCCCACGGCACCCTGAGCCTCGATCAGCTGTTCTCGGCGCGCCCGATGCTCGGCTACGGCAATTACCGCGGACCGCTGCAGGGGCTTTACATGTGCGGCGCCGGCACGCATCCCGGGGGCGGCGTGAGCGGCGCCCCGGGTCACAACGCGGCGCGCGAGATCCTCAGCGACTTTCGCCGCGGGCGGCTGCGGCGGGTGGCGTGAAGAGCGGCGGCGTGCGGGCGCGCAAGCCGCGTTTCGAGCGCCAGCTGCCGCAGCAGCGGCGCCAGGCGCTGATCGAGGCCACCATCGAGTGCCTCAAGCGTTACGGTCACGAAGGACTGTCGATCCGCACCATCAGCGCCCAGGCCGGTGTGTCGGTCGGTCTCATCAATCATCACTTCCCCAACAAGAACCAACTCATCGCGGCGGCGTACCGGCACTTCAACAGCGAGCTGGTCGGCGGCCTGCAGGCGGCGGTGGAGCGTGCCGCGGATTCCCCCCGGGCACGCATGCGCGCCTTCCTCGAGGCGTCCTTCAGTCCGCCGAATCTTGACCAGGACGTACTCACGGTGTGGGTGGTGTTCTGGGGACTGTACCGCCACTCGCGCCTGATCCAGCGGGTGCAGCGTGCGACCTACCGCGGCTACGTGCGCCTGTTGCGCGGGATGCTCACCGAGCTGCTGGCGCAGGCGCGCGCGCCGCAGCGCCGCCGCCCGCGACGCAGTTCGCGCGTCGCGCGGCCCGACCTGCGGCTCGCCGCCATCGGACTCACCGCGCTGCTGGATGGCCTGTGGCTCGAATGGTGCCTCGAACCGGGCGCCTTCCGGCCCGCCGAGGCCGTGGCGCTGTGCGAGGCGTGGGTGGAGAGTCTGTGCCGGCGCGCCGGCAGATCCTGAGCTGGAATAGCCGATAATCGTCCCCACATCGGTTGAGGTCTCACGGATGCGGAGGGGCGCGTTGCACGGTGCGGGGCGAGCGCGGATTGTGATTGTCGGCTGCGGTTTCGGCGGCTTGTTCGCCGCCCGGGCGCTCGAGCGCACCGCGGCCGACGTGCTCGTCATCGATCGCAATAACTACCACCTGTTTCAGCCGCTGCTGTACCAGGTCGCCTGCGCGGCGCTGGCGCCGGCGGACATTGCGCAGCCCATCCGCACCATCCTGCGCCACCAGAAGAACGCGCGCGTGATGCTGGCCGAGGTGCAGCGCATCGATCTGCAGGCGCGTTACCTGTACGGTGCCGGCAGTCGTGTGCCCTACGACTACCTGCTGCTCGCGCCCGGCGCGGTCGACAACTACTTTGGTCACGAGGAGTGGCGGCAGTTTGCGCCGGGCATGAAGGGGGTGGAGGAGGCCACTTACATCCGCTCGCGCCTGCTGCTCTCCTTTGAGAGCGCGGAACTCGAAGCGGATCCCGGCGAGCGCACCGCGCATCTGACGTTCATCATCGTCGGCGCAGGCCCCACCGGCGTCGAGCTCGCCGGAGCCATCAAGGAGCTGGCGGTGGATGTGATTCCGCGCGACTTCCGGGTCGCCGACACGCGCCGCGCACGCGTCATCCTCATCGAGGCGGGGGCGCGCGTGCTGCCGGCGTTCCACACGGATTCCTCGGCACGCGCGCTGGCGCAGCTGCGGGGCTTAGGCGTGGAAGTGCGGCTCGGCGCGCCGGTCACACAGGTGCTCGCGGACGGGGTGGAGGTCGCCGGCGAACGGCTGCGCAGCCACAACGTCATCTGGACAGCGGGTGTGCGCGCCGCGCCGCTCACTGCCACGCTCGCTGTGCCGCTCGCACCCGACGGCCGCGTGCGGGTGTCGCCGGACTGCTCGGTGCCGGGGCACCCCGAGACGTTCGTTATCGGCGACGCTGCCTATCTCGTCGATGCCGCGAGCGGCCGGCCGGTGCCGGGCGTGTCGCAGGGCGCGCTGCAGATGGGGCGCTACGTCGCGCGCGTGATCGACGCGGAGCTGCGCGGGGCGCGCAGCGAGCGCGCCGCCGGATTCCACTACCACGACAAGGGTTCCATGGCCACGGTCGGCAAGTCGCGCGCGGTGGTGGAGATCGGCCGGCTGCATTTCGGCGGCTGGCTGGCGTGGCTCGCGTGGATGGCGCTGCACATCACGGTGCTCATCGGCTTTCGCAACCGGCTGGCGGTGCTGTCATCCTGGATCTACAGCTACGTGTTCTTCCGGCGCGGCTCGCGGTTGATCACGCGGGTCGTACCGGGCGACATCCGCCAGCCGCTCGCCCCCAGCACACCGGCAACGCCGCAGCGCCGCTCCTGATGGCAACACCGGTTCATCCCCCGCACCAGGCCGGCGTGGTGCCCGGCCGCGAAGCTGTGACGCTGCGGGGTTTTTTCGGCGTTTTCCGCTACAGCCGGCGCGCCCTGGAGCTGGTGTGGAGCACCAACCGGGAACTCACGCTCGCGCTCGCCCTGCTCACGCTCGTCGCCGGCATCCTGCCGGCCTCGGTTGCGTACGTCGGCGCGCTGATCGTCGACGCGGTCGTGGGCGCGATCCGCGCCGGCGGCGGCGCGCCGGGCCGTGTGGTGCAGCTGGTGGTATTGGAAGGAATCCTGGTGGCGGCGATCGCGGCGGCGCAGCGCGGGCTGTCGCTGTGCCAGTCACTGTTGCGTGCGCAGCTCGGACAGCGGGTCAACGTGATGATCCTCGAGAAGGCGCTCACCCTCGAGCTGCAGCACTTCGAGGACTCGGAATTCTACGACAAGCTCACGCGCGCGCGCCGCGAGGCATCCACCCGCCCGCTGAGTCTCGTCACCCGCACTTTCGGGCTGGTGCAGAACGGCATCTCGCTGGTGAGCTACGGCGTGCTGCTGGCGCGGTTCTCGCCGTGGGCGGTCGCGGTATTGCTGCTGGCGGGACTGCCGGCGTTCGTCGCGGAAGCCAAGTTCTCCGGCGATGCGTTTCGGCTGTTCCGCTGGCGCTCGCCCGAAACCCGCATGCAGATTTACCTGGAGACCGTGATCGCCCGCGAGGATCACGCCAAGGAGGTCAAGCTCTACGGCCTGGGTCCGCGCCTGCTCGAGCGCTACCGCGACATTTTCCGGCGGCTGTACCGGGAGGATCGGGCGCTCACCATGCGGCGCGATGCCTGGGGCTTCGCCCTGGGACTCATCGCCACCGCGGCGCTGTACGGCGCCTACGCCTGGATCGCGGTCACCGCCGTGCGGCGCGTCATCACACTCGGCCAGATGACCATGTATATCGCGCTGTTTCGCCAGGGGCAGGCGGCCGTGTCCGCCATGCTGGCGGCGGTCGGCGGCATGTACGAAGACAACCTGTACCTGTCGACGCTCTACGAGTACCTGGAAACCAACGTGCCGCAGCCGGCCGGCACCGCGGTGCGCGGTCCGCATCCGGAGGATGGCGTGCGCTTCGAGGATGTGAGCTTCAGCTATCCGGGAGCCGAGGAGCCGGCCCTCGAGCACGTCACGCTGCACCTGACGCCGGGCACCAGTCTCGCGCTGGTGGGCGAAAACGGCTCGGGGAAGACCACCCTGATCAAGCTGCTGACCCGCCTGTACGCACCCACGGCAGGCAGGATCCTGCTCGACGGGCAGGACCTGGCGCAGTGGGATGAGGGCGCGCTGCGCGAGCGCATCGGCGTCATCTTCCAGGACTTTGCCCGCTATCAGATGCTGGTCGGTGAAAACGTCGGCGCCGGCGATGAGCGCTTCTTTGAGGACGAAGCGCGCTGGCGTACCGCGGCAGACAAGGGGCGGGCGAGCGAGTTCATCGAGACCCTGCCCCTGCGCTATCACACGCAGCTCGGCAAGTGGTTCCGCGACGGGCGCGAGCTCTCCGGTGGGCAGTGGCAGAAGATCGCGCTGTCGCGCGCCTTCATGCGCATCCGGGCGGACATACTGGTGCTGGACGAACCGACGGCGGCCATGGACGCGCAGGCGGAGGCGGAAGTTTTCGAGCATTTCCGCCAGCTGGCGCGCGAGCGCATCACCATCCTCATCTCGCACCGCTTCTCCACCGTGCGCATGGCCGATCAGATCGCGGTGCTCAATCGCGGCCGCATCGTCGAACGCGGCAGTCACGAGGAGCTGATGCAACTGAACGGACGCTACGCGCAGCTGTTTACCCTGCAGGCCCGCGGCTACCGCTGAGCGCGCCTGTCCGCCTTCATGCGCTGGTAGTCGATCTTGCGGATCTCGGCGATCGGGCAGCGCCAGTGGCCGGCGATCACCGAATCCAGCCGTGAATACACCGTGCCGGTGGTGGAGCTGATCCCGATACGGTTGGCGAACTGCAGGTTCTCGCACGGCGGCATCACCTTGAGCAGATAGGCGTCGTTCACGCCGGTGAACACCACCAGCTCGTAGCGACCGATCGGTTCCCAGCCGTCGTAGCGCCCGAGCCAGGTAAGGTGATCGATCGGCTCGCCGGCGTAGGCGTTGTAGCGATCGCGCACCTGCTGATCGCTCTGGTGCAAGGGGATACCGCTCGCACAGGCCGCCAGCAGGGCGAGCGCCGGCGCTACTCCCGCAAGTCCCAGGTGTTGGTGTCGCATGCCTGCTTCGACCCGCGCGCCGGCGCGAAAGTTCGTTGTTGGATTTTCCGCGTTCCCGGGTGTCAACCGGCGTCGTCGTCCGGCGTTTCGCAGCCGGCAGCCACCAGCGCCACGGGGAACTCGGCCAGGGCGTGCGCGGCCAACAGGCCCACGCTCTCGCCCTGCCGCACCGGCTGCAGCTGCGCGCCGTCGAGGACATTGCGGAACGACAGCCGCGCGCGCTCCTCGCGCGGCAGCTCGATGAGCGTCTCGCCCCACACGCCCTCCCCGAGGGGCAGCCCGCCCTCGTCACCGAGCAGGCGCCGGTACAGGCGCGGCGCAATGACCATGAGGGACTGCTGCCGGAAGCGGCGGGCGAAGGCGCACAGGTGCTGTGCCTGGCCGCCGCGCACCCGCAGGCGCCGGTAGTCGCCGTCGCGAAACAGTTGCGGGTGCGCGCGCCGCAGCTGCAGGGTCTTCCAGGTGACAAGCAGCTTAGCTCGCCCGTCCTCCATGCGCTGCGCGGCCGCGCGCGGTGCGGCGCTGGCGTCGCCGTACTGCAGCTCGGCCAACAGGGCGCGCCGGCACGGGTAATCGACCGCGCGGCGATTGTCAGGATCGACCAGCGAGAAATCCCAGATCTCATTCCCCTGGTAGATGTCGGGCACCCCGGGCGCGGTCAGCTTGCACAGTGTCTGCGACAGGCCGTTGAGCAGGCCGAAGCGCGCGACGCGCCGCTGGAACTCGACAAAGTCCACGAGAAACAGGTTGTTGTCGCGCGGCTCCAGCACGCTGCGCACGAACTGCAGCAGCGCCTCCTCGTAGGGCGCGTCCGTTTCGGTCCAGCTGGTGCGCTGCTTCGCCTCGCGCGCCGCCTTGAGCATGTAGGCTTCGATGCGCTCGCGGTAGGCGGCAGCACCCGCCGGGTCCGGTTCCGTCAGCGGCCAGGTACCCACCAGAGTCTGATAGAAGTGGTATTCGTCGTTACGCGAGGGTGCCTGCTGCCCGTCGACTTCGCGCTTGCGCGAGCGGTTGATGCGGCTCCAGCGCCGCACGGCGTCGCGCCACGGCGTGGTCATTTCCGAGAGCACGGTGAGCCGCGCGCGCACGTCCTCGGAGCGTTTGGTGTCGTGGGTGGAGGTGGCGAGCATCTCGTGCGGCCAATGCCGGACGCGATACTCCGCGTCTGCATGAAACGCGCGCACGCCGCCGCCGTAATTGCCGGGTTCGCCGCCGACCTCGTTGAGCGACAGCAGCCGGTTGAAGCGATACAGCGCGGTGTCCTCGATTCCCTTGGCGGTGATCGGCGCGGTGATCTGCTGGAACTTCATGGCGAAGGCACGCATGCGGCGCCGCAGCTCATCGCTCGGCGCCGGCAGTTCCAGCAGCAGCGCCGCACGTACGAAATCGAACACCGACGCCTCGGTCGCGGCGCGGCGCCGCCGGGCGCTGGCGATTGCCCATTCGATGTAGCGCCGGTCGCTGTCGGCAACCGTTGCCGCGACGTAAGTCCGGTAGACCGGGAAACAGGCGATGACGTCGGCGAGCGCAGTCCGCAGGCCGTTGAAAGTGAAGTCGCGCGTGCGCCGGTCGGCACGCGCGATCCGCGCCAGCTGGTTGGTGGCGACGTTCAGCTCCGAGGCCAGCGAGCGGCGCAGCACCAGCTGCTGGCACTCGTACGCCACGTCGCGCCACTCGAGCGGCTCGTCGATGACTGCGCGGTACACGCGGTCCATACGCGCGCGGGTGGCGGAATCGACCAGCATGCGGTTGACGACGTTGGCGAAGTGGTAACCGGTCTCGCCGTGCACCGGCCAGTCCGACGGCAGGTGCTCGAAGGAGGCGGTGATCTTCTCGACCACCAGGTACAGCGCGCGCGTGCCGCGCCGGCCGCTGACGGCGGCGATGCGCTCCTGCAGGCGGCGAAAATACCCGGCCGGGTCGTACAGCCCGTCCGCGTGATCGATGCGCAGGCCGTCGATCCTGCCGGCGGCGATCAGCTGCAGCACCAGGCGGTGCGTGACTTCGAAGACCGCTTCGTTTTCGACCCGCAGCGCCGCCAGATCGTTCACATCGAAAAACCGCCGGTAGTTGATATCTTCGGCCGCGACGCGCCAGTAGGCGAGCTGATAGGCCTGCAGTTCGAGCAGCTCGTGCAGCGCATCGAAGCTCGCCGGCTCCGCCGCCGTGCCGCCGAAGCTGCGCACCGCCGCCTCCATCGCGGCGGCGACCTCCGGCTTGCCGGCCGCCAGTACCGCGAGGCGCTGCTTGTGGAGCTCTTTCTCCCGGCTGCGCTCTGCCACCTGTTCGGGCGTGAGCGCCTGGCGGTCGGGGAGCGCCGCCAGCGAGCGTCTGATGTTCTCGAGCTCGGTGTTGGAGACCAGCGCCGCTACGCGATCGAGGATCCGCGGGTAGGTGCGCGGATCGAGCGGCAGGCGATGCGACTGGTAAAACACGGCGAAGGAGCCCGAGCGCGGCTCGAAGCGCAGCTCGAGCTCGCCGCGCTCGAGCACCGTGCCGTAGAAATCCGCCAGCACCGGCACCAGCACCTTGTGGGCGCGGTCCGGATTGGACGGCGCCCAGTCGATGTCGAAGAACGCGGCATACCGGGATGCCTCGCCGTTCTCCAGCAGGTCCATCCACCAGGCGTTGTCGGCGCCGAGGATGCCGACATGATTCGGCACGATGTCGACGATGTGACCCATGCCGTGCGCGCGTAATGCCGCTACGAACAGCTCGAAGTCATCGCGGTGACCGATCTCCGGGTTGAAGGAGTTGTGGTCGACCACGTCGTAGCCGTGGGTGCTGCCCGCGCGGGCGCGGAAATACGGCGAGCAGTACACGTGGCTGATTCCGAGCGCGGCCAGATACGGAACGATCGCCGCCGCATCGCGGAAGGTGAAGCCGGCGTTGAGCTGCACCCGGTAGGTGGCGCGCGGAATGACGAGCTCAGCGGCGTCGGAGGCCGCCGCGCCGCGCCGCGCCGGGTCGCGCCGCTCAGCGCGCTTCACGGCCGTGCTCCGATGATCCAGACGACGCTCCAGGGCGCAAGCTCCCGCCCGGCCAGCGCGCCGCCAGCCTCAGGCTGGGTGGCGAAGATCACGCGGCCCGCCGCGCTGCCCGCCGGCGGCGCGCTGGCCGCGGTGAGATTGGCGCTGAGGCGCAGCACCTGGTCGCCGGCCGCCCACTCCACCGTGAAGGCCGCGCCGGCTTCAGTCCTGGTGCAGCGTCCCGCGCGCAGCTGCGGAATCAACGGCGCGATCTCGCGCCGCCTGATCGCCAACAACTGCCGGTGGTATTCCAGCGCGTGCGCGTGCGGGGGTTCATTGAGGCGCTGCCAGTCGAGGCGCGCGGACGCATAGGTCGCCGCAGCGGCCGGATCCGCCGAGCCCGGGAACTCGCGGCTGCGATGCGCGTACACGCGTGAGGCCAGCTCCGGCTCGAAGTCGCAGAACCACGGGAAGGGCTCGGTGGCCGCCCACTCCTCGCCCATGAACAGCAGCGGTGGTGCGGGCGCAAGCAGCAGCACCGCGGCCGCGGCGCGCAGCGCCGCCTCGTTGGGCACCAGAGCAGTGAGCCGCTCGCCGCGGGCTCGATTGCCGATCTGGTCGTGGTTCTGCAGGAAGTTGACGAAGGCGCTGGGCGGCAGGTGCGTACTGCTCTCGCCGCGCGGCCCGCCCGCGTAGCGCGAGGCCTCGCCCTGGTAGGCGAAGCCCTCCGCCAGGCTGCGGCACAGCAGCGCGTGCGGCTGCCGGGCGTAGTCCGCGTAGTAAGTGTCCGATTCGCCGCTCAACAGCACATGCAGGCAGTGGTGCGCATCGTCATTCCACTGCGCGTCGCAGGTCGTGGCAGCGCCCGCGGGGCCGAGAAAGCGCACGGCGTTGTCGAGGTTCTCGACCGTGAGGTAGATCGTGCGGGTGCGACCCGGGCCGGCGCGCGCCGCGCGGGCGATTTCGTTGACGATATGCGGTTCGCTGGCGTCGTGAATGGCGTGGATCGCATCCAGACGCAAACCGTCGAAGTGGTATTCCTCGAGCCAGTAGAGCGCGTTGTGGATGAAAAACTCACGCACCGCAGCGCTGTCGGGTCCGTCAAAGTTGATCGCGGGACCCCAGGGGGTGGCGTGCCGCTCGTTGAAGAATTGCGGCGCGTACCAATGCAGGTAATTGCCCTCGGGGCCGAAGTGGTTGTAGACGACGTCGAGCATCACCGCAAGTCCGCAGCGATGTGCGGCCGCGATCAGCGCCTTCAGCTCCTGCGGTGTACCGTACGAGCCCTGCGGGGCGTACGGCAGCACGCCGTCGTAGCCCCAGTCGCGCGTGCCCGGAAAAGCAGCCACCGGCATGAGCTCGAGGGCCGTGACACCCAGGTGCGCGAGGTGCTCGAGCCGCGCCGCCAGCGCGGCAAAGGTACCCTCGGCGGTGAAGGTTCCGACATGCAACTCGTAGATGACCGCGGTGGGCCAGGGCGGGGCGCGCCAGCCCTCGTCATCCCAGGCGAATGCCGTCGGTTCGATGACCTCGCTCGGCCCGTGAACGCCTTGCGGATTGCAGCGCGAGGCGGGATCGGCGACTTCGCGCACGCCATCGAGCCGAAAGCGGTACAGGCTGCCCGCGCGGGCCGCAGCGGTCTCGAGTGCGAACCAGCCGCCGGGGAGCGGGCGCATCGCCAGCAGCAGCGTGCCGCCCGCATGGTAGAGGATCACATCGACCCGCCGCGCCGCCGGCGCCCACAGGTGAAAGCGCACCTGCCCCGCAGCGGTGAACTGCGCCCCGAACGGCATGTCGTGCTGGCGCCGGATCTGCGGCTGCATGCGCTCTCGTCTCTCAGCCCGCGAGGGCGACAAGTCTGCGCAGCGGCACCTCGGCCCATTCCGGCCGGTTGACCAGCTCACGACGCAGATCGGCGAGGGCCGTGTCGAGCTCGAACAGGCGCAGGAGCGGTGCCATCTCCTGGAACGATGCGTACAGGCCGCTCGCGCACGCGATCTCATCGTAGCTCGCAAGAAATACGCGGCGCGCCTGCTGCTCCCACTCCTCGAGCTGCGGCTCCCATTTATCGCGCTCGTGCGCGGAGATCAGCGAGCACTGTCGTAACGCCATCTGACGCGCATATGTAAACGAGCGCAGCATGCTGGCGACATCCCTCAGCGGCGAGTGTTTGCGTCGCCGCTCGGCAACGCCGTGATCGGGAGCGCCTTCGAAATCGGTGATGATGAAATCGTTGCGCTTCAGCAGCACCTGGCCGAGATGGTAGTCGCCGTGGCAGCGGATCCTGATGCCGCGCGGGGCGCTGCGGCCGGCGGCGCCGATGTTGCGCAGCAGCGCGGTGCGCTGCCCGAGGAGGGTGACAGCCTCCGAGGCCGCCGCGGGCGGCAGGGCCGTGGCGCGCTCGGCCAACATCTCCAGCGTAGCCGCGGCGGCCTCGCGCGTGGCGCGGCGCCAGGCGCCGAGGTCCTCATCGCTGATCGGTTCCGGGGCGAAGTCCGGATCGGAGGTCGCCGCCGCGAGCGCGCCGTGCAGCTGCGCGGTGCGCGTGGCGAGGGTCTTCATGAGGGCAAGCTGCAGCCCATGCGCATCCGCGGGCGGCGTCACGCGCGTCACGCGCTCCTCGAGGAAACGCACCAGGTGATTGACGGTGTAATCCCAGCCATCGCCCTGGTTGGTAATGAATGCCTGCAGCAGCGCGAGCGTGCATGGGGCGCCATCGCCGCGCTGGTACTCGATGAAGCCCGCCAGGGGCACGCAGTTGGGAAAGTGCGCGACTTCGGTGAGATAGCGGCCGATTTCCACGCCCGGATTGATGCCCGGCTGCAGTTTGCGGCAGATCTTCAGGAACCACGTCTCCCCGACCCTGACCGTGGTGTTGCCGCCCTGTGCGCCCGCGGGGCTCACTACGAGCTCCGCGGCCTGAGCGCCGCGCAGTGCGGCAAACGTGCTGGTCGGGTGGCAGCGCACCCGTCCATGCTGGGTGGGCCACTCGTGCGATGCTCCGATGGCCTCGAGGAGGCTGCGGCAGAAGTCCTCGTCCGCGCCGGCATCCGCCAGCACGCCCACCGCCGCCTGTTGGCGCACGCGCGCCAGGGCCGCGGGCTGGAGCTTGCGGGAGCGTGCCTCTTCGCTTTCCTCGAAGGCGATCGCCAGCGGCACGAAGTACTGGCCCGACAAGGCGCCGCCCGCAACGTCGAAGATCGCGAGCAGCCAGCGATCGAGATCGAGCTGCGGCATGACGCAGTCCGCAAGCGTCGCACCGCTTAAGCCCGCAGCGCGCGCCGCCGGGGGTCCGGGAAGCGCCACGCCCGCAGGCGCGGCCCAACGCTGGGTAGCGAGAAAACCGGGCACGACGCGCCCTTCGAGCTGCGTACGCAGCCCAATGGCGAGCGCCTGCCGCCAGGGAGCCACGCGCTCCGGAAAGAAACTGCTCCATCCCTGCACCAGCACCATCACCGGCAGGTCTTCCCGCGCCAGGTGCTCGCCGTGCCACGGCGGCGCCTCGGCCTCGCGGCTGAGGCGAAACCAGTAAAACGCATACCCGGGCAGCGTGAGCAGATAGGGCAGTTCGCCGATCGGAGGAAACGGCGCCCGCCCGAGCAGCTCGATCGGCACGGCGCCCTTGTGTTCCGTGAGGTCAAGCTCGACCGGCTGAGCGGACCGCGACAGGTTCGCCACGCACAGGATAGTGTCAGCGCCGTACTGGCGCAGGTACACCAGTACGTGGCGGTTGCCGGGACGGATGAAACGCAGCGTGCCGCGGCCGAAGGCCTGCGAGCCGCCGCGCACCTGCAGCAGGCGCTTCATCCAGTTGAGGAGCGAGGAGCGGTCGCGTATCTGCGCTTCGACGTTAACGGCCTGATAGCCGTACACCGGATCCATGATCGGCGGCAGGTACAACTGCTGCGGGTCGGCGCGCGAAAAACCCGCGTTACGATCCGGACTCCACTGCATCGGCGTGCGCAGGCCGTTGCGATCGCCGAGAAACACGTTGTCGCCCATGCCGATCTCGTCGCCGTAGTAGATGATCGGCGAGCCGGGCATCGACAGCAGCAGGCTGTTCATGAGCCTGATGCGCTCGAAGTCATTCTCCAGCAGCGGCGCGAGCCGCCGCCTGATCCCCAGGTTGAGGCGCGCGCGCGGATCGGCGGCGTACGACTGGTACATGTAGTCACGCTCGCGGCTGGTGACCATCTCGAGGGTCAGCTCGTCGTGATTGCGCAGGAAGATCGCCCACTGGCAGGTGTCGGGGATGTCGGGGGTCTGCTCCATGATCTCCACGATCGGGTGCCGATCCTCCTGCGCGATGGCCATGTACATGCGCGGCATCAGCGGGAAGTGATAGGCCATCTGGCACTCGTCGAGGCCGTCGCCGAAATAGTCGCGAACGTCCTCGGGCCACTGGTTGGCCTCCGCCAGCAACATGCGATCCGGGTATTTGCCGGCGACCGCGCGGCGGATGATCTTGACGATCTCGTGGGTCTCGCGCAGGTTCTCGTTGCTGGTGCCCGCACGTTCCACCAGGTACGGGACGGCATCCAGCCGGAACCCGTCCACTCCGAGGCGCAGCCAGAAGTCCATGATGCGCAGCATCGCCCGCAGCACGTGCGGGTTGTCGAAGTTCAGGTCCGGCTGGTGACTGAAAAAGCGGTGCCAGTAGTACGCCTGCGCCTGCGGGTCCCATGCCCAGTTGGACGTCTCGGTGTCGCGGAAGATGATGCGCGTACCGGCATAGCGCTCCGGTGTGTCGCTCCAGACGTAGTAGTTCCTCTTGACCGAGCCGGGCGTGGCGCGGCGCGCCGCCTGGAACCAGGGGTGCGCGTCGGAGGTGTGATTGAGGACCAGTTCGGTAATGACCCGCAGGTTGCGCCGGTGCGCTTCGCGCACGAAGGCGCGGAACTCGGCGCGCGTACCGTAAGCGGGGTGGATGTTGCGGTAGTCGGCGATGTCGTAGCCGTCGTCCCGGCCGGGGGAGGGATAGAACGGCAGCAACCACACGGTGTTGACGCCCAGATCCTGGATGTACTCGAGCTTGCGGGTGAGACCGGCGAAATCACCGCAGCCGTCATCGTTGCCGTCGAAGAATGCGCGTACGTGCACTTCGTAGATAACGGCGTCCTTGAACCACAGGGGATCGCCGCCGGAGCGTTGCTTGCGCCGCGCGTTCATGTGCCTCGAGTCCTTCCTAGTCCGGCGTCAGCACCACCACCGCCAGGGGCGGCAGCCGCACATTCAGGGAGTGATCATGGCCGTGGGAGTCGAGCGTCTCGGCCTTGAGCGCGCCGAGGTTGCCCTGGCCACTGCCGCCGTAGTCCGCGGCGTCGCTGTTGAGCCGCTCGCGCCAGCGGCCGCCACGCGGCACCCCGATGCGGTATGCCTCGCGCGGCACCGGCGTGAAGTTGCAGGCCACCAGGGCGAGCTCGCCCGCGGCGCTGCGGCGCAGGAACGAGATCACGCTTATGTCGGCGTCGTCGCAGTCGACCCACTGGAAACCGGCTTCGGAGAAATCCAGCTGGTGCAGCGCCGGCGTGTTGCGATAGAGCTGATTGAGATCACGGACCCAGCGCTGCACGCCCGCGTGCAGCGGATACTGCAGCACGTGCCACTCGAGACTCTCCTCGTGCTGCCACTCGCGCCGCTGGCCGAATTCCCCGCCCATGAACAGCAGCTTCTTGCCCGGATGGGTCCACATGTAGCCGAACAGCAGCCGCAGGCTGGCGAACTGCTGCCACTCATCCCCGGGCATCTTGCCGATGAGCGAGCCCTTGCCGTGCACCACCTCATCGTGCGACAGCGGCAGGACGAAGTTCTCGTTGAAGGCGTACCAGAGGCTGAAGGTGAGGCGGCTGTGGTGATACTTGCGGTTCAAGGGATCCTGCTGGAAGTACTTGAGGATGTCGTGCATCCAGCCCATGTTCCATTTGAGGCCGAAGCCCAGACCGCCGAGGTAGGTCGGACGCGACACCATCGGCCAGGCGGTCGATTCCTCGGCGATCGTCTGGCTATCCGGGTGATCGCGATAGGCGGCGAGATTGAGCTGCTTGAGGAACTCCACCGCCTCGAGATTCTCGCGGCCGCCGAAGCGGTTGGGGATCCATTCGCCCGCGTCCCGCGCGTAGTCCAGATACAGCATTGAGGCCACCCCATCCACGCGCAGCGCGTCGATGTGATAGGTGGCGAGCCAGAACAGCGCGCTGCTGGCGAGGAAGTTGCGCACCTCCGCGCGGCCATAGTTGAAAATGGAGCTCTTCCACTCCGGATGAAATCCCTGGCGCGGGTCGGCGTGCTCGTACAGGTGCGTGCCGTCGAACCACGCCAGGCCGTGCTCGTCGCTCGGAAAGTGCGACGGCACCCAATCGAGGATCACGCCAATGCCGCGCTGGTGCAGGTGCTCGACGAAGTACATGAAGTCCTGCGGCGTGCCGTAGCGGCTGCTGGGCGCGAAGTAGCCGGTGACCTGGTAGCCCCAGGAGCCGTAGAACGGATGCTCCATCACCGGCAGCAGCTCCACGTGCGTGAAGCCGAGCGCCGTCACGTACTCACCCAGCGCGTGCGCGAGCTCGCGGTAGTTCAGAAAACGATTGGCCTGCTCCGGCATCCGCCGCCACGAGCCCAGGTGCAGCTCGTAGATCGACCAGGGCGAGCCCAGTGCGTTGGCGTGCGCACGACGCCGCATCCAGTCAGCGTCGTGCCACTCAAAGCCCAGATCCCACACCACCGAGGCGGTGCGCGGCGGCAGCTCGGTGCGAAACGCGTACGGGTCGCCCTTGTCGACCGTGTAGCCGGCGTGCCGCGAGAGTATGTGGTACTTGTAGAGCGCGCCCGGCCCCACACCGGCCACCGTCCCTTCCCAGATCCCGGAGGAATCCACGCGCGCGCGCAGCGGATGTCGCTGGCGATCCCAGCCGTTGAAGTCGCCGACGACCGTGACCGCGGCCGCGTTCGGCGCCCATACGGCAAAGCGCGTGTCGTAAGGCGCGCCCTCCGTGGCGCGCACCGCATGGGCTCCGAGCTTCTCGTACGCCCGGAAGTAAGTGCCCTCGCGGAAGTGATAGATGTCCTGTTCCGTCAGCAGCACCTGGGAAGTCTAGCAAGTCGCGTGCGGCCGTGCTGGGATGGGCCGCCGGACCTACATTGGAGCAAACTTTAGTTCTGCTGCGCGTGGAGGAACACGCGCGGCGCGCGCAGCTGACGCGCCCGCCCGGCCGCCTTAGCCTCAGGTGGCGCGCCGCCGACCCGAGCTGCCGACAAACACCAGCGATTCGCCCAGCTCGCGACGCGGCAGCTGCGCGGCCGCTTCCAGGGCCAGCCGCACGCGCGCGCTGGCGGCCTGCGCTTCGGCGTGGGCGGCGTTCGCTTCGACCGGCTGGCCCAGCAGGAAGCCCTGCGCGCTGATCGGACCGCAGTGCGACAGAAACTCCAGTTGCGCCGTTCTCTCGACGCCCTCCGCCACCACCTGCAGACCCAGGCCATGACACAAGGCGACGATGGAGCGTACGATCGCCGCGGAGCGCGGATTGGTGTCCACGCCCGCTACCAGCAGCCGGTCGAGCTTCACGCGCGAGATGGGCAATTGCTCGAGTGAGGTGAGCGAGGAGTAGCCGATGCCGAAATCATCCAGCGCGATCGCCACGCCCAGCGTACGCAGCCGGCGCAGCGACTCGACGGTGGCGGTTCCGGTCTGAAAGACCGTCTCGGTGATCTCCAGCTCGAGCGCGCTGGCTGGCAGCCCGGTGGCTTCCAGCGTGCGCGCCACGTGATCCACGAAGTCGCTCTCGAAAAACTGCGGCGGCGAGACGTTGATCGCCACGCCGGCGTGGTGCCACCCTGCCGCGCGCCACGCCGCGGCGGTCGAAGCCGCAGTGTGCAATATCCAGTCGGTCAGCTCGCGAATGAGGCCGGTCTTCTCGGCCACGTGGATGAACTCGGTGGCGGTGGCGATGCGGCCGTCGGGTTTGCGCCAGCGCAGCAGCGCCTCAACGCCCGTCGACTCGAAGGTGTGCAGCGCGACCTGGGGCTGGTACATGAGCAGCAGGTCGCCGGCCTCGACTGCGCGGCGCAGCGACTGCTCGAGCCGAAAACGCTGCGCTGCGGCATCGTAGAGTGCCGGACTGTAGAGGGCGAAGCGGTTGCGTCCCAGCTCCTTGGCGCGGAACAAGGCCACGTCCGCGGCGCGCAGCAGCCCTTCCGCGTCCGCCGCGTGATCGGGGTACAGGCTCGCGCCCACGCTGGCGCTGGTGGTGAGCACGCGGCCGTCGACAATGAGCGGCTCCTGCAGCGTGGTGACGATCTGTGCCGCGCGGCTCTCGACCTCATCGCTCGATTGCACATCCTCGAGCAGCACCGTGAACTCGTCGCCTCCCAGGCGCGCCAGCAGGCCGGTGGCCCCGGTGGCGGCGTGCAGGCGTTCGGCGATGGTTTGCAGCACCCGATCGCCGAAGCTGTGACCCAGGGTGTCGTTGATCGACTTGAAGTTGTCCACATCCACGAACAGCAGCGCCAGGCGCTTTTGGGTTCCGGCGCGCGCCAGCGCGCTCTCCAGGTGCGCCGCCAGCTTGCGGCGGTTGGGCAGCTGCGTCAGCGGATCGTGGTGTGCGAGGTGATGCAGCTGCTGGGTACGCTCGGCGACGTGACGCTCGAGCTCCGCCTGGTGAGCGCGCAGCTCCGCTTCCGCGTGCGCGATGCGGTCGGCCATGGTGTTGAAGGATTCGGCGAGCTCGTCGATTTCGGCCGAGCCACCGCGCGGCGCACGTGCAGCGCGGTCGCCACCGGCGAGCCGCCGCGTGGCCGCGGTCAGGCGGCGCACCGGCACACTGATGCTCACCGCCAGCAGCAGCGACACCAGCAGCACCAACCCCAGCACCGCGGCCGCGGTAATCCTGAGCGTATGCTCGGCCTCTTCCGCCGCGGTGGCGGCGTGCTGCGCCGCCTGCAGCAGGCCCAGACGCGCGGGCATCTGCAACTGCTGCTGCACGCCCACGGTGAGGTCGGCGCTGTCCTCGCGCAGGCTGTGCCATTGCGGCCCGCGCTGCGCGTCATAGCGCTCGATCTCCAGCCGCAGGCGCGCTGCCTGCGCGAAGTCCTGCCGCACCAGGCTGAGCCAGGCCCGTCCGGGGGAGCTCTCGAACTCCGCGGAGTGCGCATTTACCACCGCCCTGAAGTCACGCTCGCGCCGCGCCATCACGGCGGGCGTGGCGACGTTGCCGCGCACCGCGTTGAAGGCCTCCCCGAGCTCGGCGAGCGAGCGCCGCGCCACCACCTGTGTGCCGTTGATGGCCAGTCCCGAGCCACCGGCGGAGGTCACGCGCTGGTAGACCTGGTTGAGGGCGGCCTGGCGCTCCGCGACCCACTGCGTGCGCTGCGCGGCGCGGCTGGCGAGCAGGCGCGCGTTGGCGATGTGGCGGGTGAGCTGAAGGCGCAGGGCGGTGCCGCTCGCCGTGACCGGCGCTGCCGGCGAACTGCCGAAGTAGTCGGCGACCGCCGCTTCGAGCGCGTCGCCTGCCCGAGTGAGGGCGCTGAAATCGTCCGGGCTGTGCGCCTGCAGGTCCTCATCGACCGCACGATCGTAGGCGAGGAGTCTTTCCAGCACGGCGTTGGCGCTGTTGGCGAGCGGCTCGTGCTCATTCTGCATGCTGCGAACCGCCGCGAGCGCCTCGCGGGTGGTACGCGCGGCGAGCACCTCGCCGAGCACCAGCACGGTCGTGACCGCGGCAAGGCCCAGGCCGAGGCGCCAGCCAATCCCCAGTCGCGGGCCGCGCCGGCGCCAGCCGCGCGCTGCGCGTGCCGCGGGCGTCGGGCGCGGCGCGCTGGGCCGGGCGGTTTCAGTGATCGATTTGTGCATGCGACATAAGCCGCTGCCGGCGGGTGAGAACGTGTTCTCAGTTAACGCAACTGCGGCATGATGCGCGCGCCAGTCGCTGCGCTTCCGTGGCCGGCATCGCATAAAGCGCACGTGCGGCGGCGCGATCAGGCCCGTGCGGCTTGGCTCCGTGCCGGTCGTCACGTTCTTTGCCATATACTAGGGCGCCAACGATGAAGGGCGGCCGAGAGCATGACCGAGCTTGCTGATACCTTTGACGCGGCCTTTTCCAAGGCGGTCGATCTGGGCAACCGGATCGCAGACAAGGATAAGGACGCCGACCTGTGGGACATCGCCGACGGGTTGCTCGCGGGTGCGATCCAGTACTGGTTGTATTCGCGTCAGCCGTGCGGCGATCCGCGCTGCCAGGACTGCATGCCCATCAGTACCGCGCAGGGCCGCATGGCGGAATTGAACCGCCTCATCGGGCAGTTGGCTTCCGACAGCGAGTACTTCCACACCCCCACCGACGCCAACGCCGGCCGCGCGTGAGGGCGCCGCGCCCGCGCGCTCAGTGGGGGCGAGTCAGACCGCGGCTTTCGCTTTCAACCCTTCGCCCGCCACCTCGTCCAGCGCCAGCTCGAACAGGTGGCAGCCTTCCTTGAGGTGAGTGTCGGAGATCGTCAGCGGTGCGAGGAAGCGGATCACGTTGGAGTAGATCCCGCAGGACAGAATCACCAGCCCGCGCCGGCCGGCGGCCTGCACCAGTGCCTTGGTTAGATCCGGGTCCGGCGCATCGGCGCGCGCGTTCTTCACCAACTCGACGGCCACCATGGCGCCGAGCGCCCGCACTTCGCCCACACACGGAAAGCGCACCTGCAGCCCCTTCAGGCGCGAGCTCAGGAAGCGCCCGATCTCCTGCGCGCGCTTCAGCAGCTGTTCCTCGCGCAGCACCTCGAGCACCGCCAGCCCCGCGGCGCAGGCGAGCGGCGAGCCGGCAAAGGTCCCGCCCAGCCCGCCCGGGCCCGGCGCGTCCATGATCTCGGCCTTGCCGGTCACGGCCGACAGCGGTACGCCGCCGGCCACGCTCTTCGCGATAGTGATGAGATCCGGCTCGACGCCCGCGTGCTCGATCGCGAACATGCGCCCGGTGCGGCCAAATCCGCACTGGATCTCGTCGGCGATCAGGACGATGCCGTGGCTGTCGCACAGGCTGCGCAGCCGCCGCAGGAACTCGGACGGCGCCGCATAGAATCCGCCTTCCCCCAGCACCGGCTCGATGATGATCGCCGCCACGCGCGCCGGGTCCACGTCCGCCTTGAACAGCTGCTCGAGCGCCTGCAGCGAATGCTCGGGCGTGACGCCGTGATACAGCATCGGATAGGGCAGGTGGTAGATCTCCGGCAGCATCGGCCCAAAGCCGGCCTTGTAGGGTTGCACCTTGCCGGTGAGACTCACGCACGCCAGCGTGCGGCCGTGGAAGCTGCCCGAAAACGCGATCACGCCCGAGCGCCTGGTATGAAAGCGCGCGATCTTGATGGCGTTCTCGACCGCCTCCGCGCCGGTGGTCAGGAATATGGTCTTCTTGGGACTGGCGCCCGGGGCGAGCGCGTTCAACTGCTCCGCGAGCGCGATGTAGCTCTCGTACGGCGTCACCTGAAAGCAGGCATGCATGAGCTTTTCCAGCTGCCGCGCGACCGCCTGCTGCACCTTCGGGTGCACGTGGCCGGTGTTGAGTACCGAGATGCCGCTGGCGAAGTCGATATAGCGCCGGCCCTCGACGTCCCAGATCTCGGCGTTGGCGGCACGCTCGGCGTACACCGCGAGCGAGTTGGTGACGCCACGCGGGACGGCTTGCTGGCGGCGGGCGTGCAGTTCGGCGTTCGACGTCAAGGCGCTTCCCCTTAGCTTGGCTTGAGACTGGCGGGTGAGACCTCAGTACTGCAGATCAGCCGCCGGCTTGCAGTCGTGCGGCGCGATGGATCGCGGCGCGTATGCGCTGGTAGGTGCCGCAGCGGCACAGATTGCCGGACATCGCGGTGTCGATGTCGGCATCCGAAGGCTCCGCGGTGTGCGCCAGCAGGGCCGCCGCCGACATGATCTGACCGGACTGACAATAGCCGCATTGCGGGACGTCCAGCTCGACCCAGGCCTTTTGTACCGGATGGCTGCGATCGGGCGACAGACCCTCGATGGTGGTCACGCGCCTCGCGCCGACCGTGTTCACAGGCGTGACGCACGAGCGGATTGGCTGCCCATCCAGGTGCACGGTGCACGCACCGCACAAGGCCATGCCGCAGCCGAACTTGGTGCCGGTCAGGCCCAGCGTGTCGCGCAGCACCCACAGCAGCGGCGTGTCGGGATCGACATCGACTTCGGTGTCCTTGCCGTTGACGCTGAGCTTGATCATTGCACCCCCTGCACCGGAGCATGCCGCGAAATAAGCGCACCGCTCGAGTTGGCGCGCGCTCACCGCCCGCGGCAGCGCGTACTATACGGCGGGCCGCGAGCGGCGCGCACCTTTGCGCCTCTTCCGGGGTAGGCCTCATGCGAGGGGGCAGCAGACCCTCTACAATGCCTTGACGCAACTTGCCACGCGAAAGCGAGCGCCTTGAGCCAAATTCCAACCGGTGCCACCGCCGCAGCCGCGATCACCACCGAGGCCGTCATCATCGGCGCAGGTCCCTGCGGGCTGTTCCAGGTGTTTGAGCTGGGGCTGCTCGGGATCAGCGCCCAGGTGGTGGATTCGCTGCGGCACCCCGGCGGACAGTGCGCGGAGCTGTACCCCGACAAGCCGATCTACGACATTCCGGCGTTGCCGGTGTGCGGCGCCCAGGAGCTGGTCGACCGGCTCATGCAACAGATCAGGCCCTTCAAACCGCAGCTGCACCTCGGCCACGAAGTGGTGGAGTTCGCGCCCCGCGAAACCGGGCGCTTCCACCTGCGCACCGCGGGCGGCGTCAGCTTCGACGCCGGCACCGTCGTGATCGCGGCGGGCGTCGGCTCCTTTCAGCCGCGGCGCGTGGGACTCGAGGGCGCGGACGCTTTCGAAGGCAGCACCATCCAGTACCGGGTGAAGAGTGCGGCCGAGCTCGCGGGCAAGCATCTGGTGATCTTCGGCGGTGGCGACTCGGCGCTCGACTGGGCGCTCGAGCTGCTGCCACGGGCCGCGAGCCTGGTGCTGGTGCACCGCCGGCCCGAGTTCCGCGCCGTGCCCGCCTCGGTCGCGCGGATGCAGGAGCAGGTGGCGGCCGCGCGTATGCGCTGCGTCGAGGCGCTGCCGCACTCGCTGATCGTCAACGATGGTGCGCTGCGTGGTGTCAACATCCGCACCCCCGACGGCGCGCTCCAGGCGCTGCCGGCCGATCAACTGCTGGTGTTTTTCGGCCTGCACCCGAAGCTCGGCCCGATCGCGGAGTGGGGATTGGCGCTGGAGAAGAAGGCCCTCACTGTCGATACCGAGAAGTTCCAGACCAGCCTGCCGGGAGTATTCGCGGTGGGTGACATCAACACCTACCCGGGAAAGAAGAAGCTGATCCTTTCCGGGTTCCACGAGGCGGCCCTCGCCGCGTTCGCGATCCAGCATCATCTGTATCCGCAGAAGAAACAGTTCCTGCAGTACACAACCACCAGCCCGGTGATGCACAAACGTCTGGGAGTGCCGGACTGATGTTGCCCCCAAAGGAGGACGCCACGATGAACCTGATGCGCAACACCCTCGCCACCGCCGCCGCGCTCGGCGCACTCGCCGCCGCCCCGTACGCCCACGCGGCCGACCCGTGCAAGCTCGAGATCAGCGGCAACGACCTGATGCAGTACGACAAGCCGGAGCTGAGCGCACCGGCGACCTGCAAGGTGATCACGGTCACGCTGCACCACACCGGCAAGCTTCCCAAGGAAGCGATGGGGCACAACTGGGTGCTGGCGAACTCGACCGACCTTGCCGCGGTCGCCACCGCGGGCATGGGAGCGGGGCTGGCGAGTGACTACGTGGCGCCGGGCGACCAGCGCGTGCTCGCGCACACCAAGACCATCGGCGGCGGCGAGACTACCAGCGTGACGTTTCCGACTTCGATCCTCAAGAAGGGCGGCGCCTACCAGTACCTGTGCACCTTCCCGGGCCATAATGCGCTGATGCACGGCACGTTCAGGTTCGGCTGAAGAGCAGCGCACGCGCGAACCGCCCCATGGATCAGCGTCTGGCCGATCTGCTGGCGCTGCTCGAGCTCGAGCAGCTCGAGGTCAATCTGTTCCGCGGCGCGAGCCGCGACATCGGCAGTCCGCAGGTGTTTGGCGGGCAGGTGCTGGGGCAGGCGCTGAGCGCCGCAGCCGCCACCGTCGAGGGACGCGTGGTGCACTCGCTGCACGCGTACTTCCTGCGGCGTGGTGACTGCAACGCGCCCATCGTCTATCAGGTCGATCGCAGTCTGGACGGCCACAGTTTCTCGAACCGTCGCGTGGTGGCCATCCAGCACGGGCAGCAGATTTTCAACATGGCCGCCTCGTTCCAGGCGACCGAAGCGGGCTTCGATCACCAGATCGGGATGCCGCCGGTGCCGCCGCCGGAGAGCCTCGCGGACTCGAGCGGTCCGCCGGCGCAGCTGCTCGAGCGCCTGCCGGAGCGGGTGCGGCGCTTCTTCGCACAACCGCGTCCATTTGAATTCCGCATGGTGCAGAGCATCGATTACCTGCATCCGCAGCGTGCGCCGCCGGAGCGCCAGATCTGGTTCCGCGCCGTCGACGCCCTGGCTGAGGACGAGATGCTGCACCGGCGGCTGCTGGCGTACGTGTCGGATTTCTTCCTGCTCGATACCGCGACCCTGCCGCACGGCACCTCGTTCCTGAAGCCCACCCTCGTGATGGCCAGCATCGATCACGCCCTGTGGTTTCACCGCGCGCTGCGCGTGGATGACTGGCTGCTGTACGCCATGGAGAGCCCGAGCGCTTCCGGCGCGCGCGGCTTCGCCCGGGCCAGCGTGTTCGCGCGCGATGGCCGGCTGGTGGCGAGCGCGGCCCAGGAAGGTCTGGTCCGCAGCAGGAAGGATTCTTAAGTCCCCGCCCACAGGCCGCCACAGTCATGGCTGCGCTCCTTGGAGTGTTGGTTGCCGCGGCAGCGGCGGACGGCGCCGATGTCGAGGCCCTGCAGCGACTGTGGTCCGGGGTGCGCGACTCCAGCGAGCAGGTGGTGATGAACGTCGACCGCGGCGCTACGCTGTGGCCGCAAATGAGCGAGCGGCGCGTGCGCACCATCGTCGCCCCCGTGAGCGTCGCCTGGCTCGGCGCGCACGTGCTGTATCTGGAGGAGTTTCTCGCGGACGATCCCGGGGACCCGCGCCGCCAGCTGCTGCTGGAGCTCCAGCCGGCAGGCACGCCGGCGCATGCGGTGCGGGTGCGATTGTTCACGTTCGCGCGCCCGCGCCACTGGAGGCATCTCAACTACCGGCCGCCGCTAATGGCGAGACTCGCGTGGCGCGACCTGGTCGCCTCGCCGGGCTGTGACCTGACTCTGACGCGGGCCGGCGACCAGTTTCAGGGCGGCACGCTCGGGCGCGACTGCGTGGACGGCAGCTCCGGCGACTCGCGCTACCTCGACTACCAGCTGGTGATCAGCCAGGAGCTGTACTGGTACCGGCGGCGCGCGGTACGCCAGAACGATGGTGAGTTGCAGGAGGAGGTGATCGGCTTCAACCGCTTCGAGCCTAGTGAGGCGCGCCTGTACGCCTGCCGCGTCGCCTGGTCCGCCAGCGGAGCCGCGCGCGATCTGCGGCCGCTCGTGACCCTCGACCTGTATGAGGAAGGCGGACGCAGCCGCTTCGTGACCCCGGACGGACGCGCGCTCGAGCTGACGCTGCACGGCCGCGACTGGCCGTTCGCCCTGGACCGCGATGCTCTGATCCTGCTGCTGCAGGAGCAGGGCCGCGACACTCCCTTCGCGACCGCGTGGGCGCAGCTCGGCGCGCAGCAGATCGCGCTCGCGTTAGGCTGGCTGGAAGTGCGTTGCGGCCCGATGGTGCCGGATTCGGACGAGCTCACTCAGTGAGCGGCGCGTGCGCTGAGGGCGTCGAGGTCTTTCAGCAGCAGTGGGTTGAAGCGCGCCGGCGCTTCCAGCATGAGGAAGTGGCCGCTGTGGTCGAGCACGTCGAGGGTAAAGTCCGGAAGTGATTTGCGGATGCGCGCGGCATCCGTCGGCAGCAGATCGGAGTTGATAGCGAACACCGGCACGTGAACCCCGGGCAGCACCGCTGCGAAATCCATCGACAGCAGCGCGCGCATGCTGGAGATGGCGATCGCGGGGGGCTCAAGTGACATGTCGTACGCCACCTTCTGCACCAGTACCGGATTCGCGTCCCGGGTGAACAGCGAGCCGGTGACCAGCTTGCGCGTCTCGGCCACGAAGTCGGCGCGGAACGGCGCGATGCGCTGCTCGATTTCGGACGGCGTGAGCGCCGGCAGCCCCACCGAGCGCAGCGCCTCGACCGCGATCACCCCGATCACGCGCGTACCGATCAGCGGGGCTGCCGCCAGCGAGACCGCAGCTCCCATGGAGTGCCCGACGAGCACCAGGCGCGAATTTGGGATCTGTCTTGCCACCGCCGCGACGTCCTGCGCGTAGTTGTCAATCGACCAGTCGCTGCGGTTGTTGCCGGAAGCCCCGTGGCCGGCGAGGTTCAGCGCCACCACCGTGTAGTGTGCCTTGAGGGCCCCGAGCTGGGCGCTCCAGTAATTGGCGTCGCTCGCCCAGCCGTGCACCAGCACCACGGCGGGGTCGCCGTGTCCGTACACGCGGTATTCGATGTGCACGTTGTCAGGGGACATGGCGATGCGCGGACCTTCGTCCTCGCCCGCGGTTGCGGTCGCCGGCGCGGCGCCCGCGGGGCCGTGCTGGCTGCAGGCCGCCACGGCGCTGAGCAGCCAGGCGCAGCCTGCCACGCGAGCGTAAACCATCCATCGCTCCTTCATTGTTCGCGCAGGACCTTGCCCGGATTCATGATGCCGTGTGGGTCGAAGGCGCGCTTCACGGCGCGCATGAGCGCGAGCTCGACCGGGGAAGTGTAGCGCTCGAGCTCGCCGACCTTGAGTCGCCCGATGCCATGCTCGGCACTGAAGCTGCCGCCGAACTCGCTCACCAGGTCGTGGATGGCGCGCCGTACCGGCTCCTCGCGCGCCAGGAAACGTTCGCGCTGCGCTCCCGGCGCGGCGCTCACGTTGAAGTGCAGGTTGCCGTCGCCCACATGGCCATAGGCAACCAGCAGCCCGTCCGGAACGTTGGCGCTCACCCACTGCGAGGCGCGCGTCACGAATTCCGCCAGCGCCCCGACCGGAACCGAGACGTCATGCTTCAGGCCCGCACCCTCCAGGCGCTGCGCCTCCGGAATGCTCTCGCGCAGCTTCCAGAGCGCGGCGCGCTGGCGCTCGCTGTGCGCCACGGCTGCGTCCAGCACCACGCCCTGGATGAGCGCGCTGCCGAGCGTTTCCTCCAGCACGGCATCGAGCGCGTCCGCGGCGCGGCTGGCACCGAGCTCGCACAGCACGTACCACGGATACGGCCGGTCGAGCGGCTCGCTCACGCCCGCGATGTGCCGCGTCGTGAGCTCGATGCCGATGCGGGGAATGAGCTCGAAGGAGCTCACGCGGTCGCTGCTGGCCTCGCGCAGCCGCGCCAGCAGCTCAACCGCCGCGCGCACCTCGGGGACCGCGGCGAGCGCCGTCGCGCGGGCGCGGATCTTCGGGAACAGCCTGAGGCTTGCCGCGGTGATGACTCCGAGGGTGCCTTCCGCGCCGAGGAACAGCGAGCGCACGTCGTAGCCGGTGTTGTCCTTGCGCAGCGCCGACAGCCCCGGCAGTACGCGCCCGTCGGCCAGCACCACCTCGAGCCCAAGAACCAGGTCGCGCATCATGCCGTAACGCAGCACGCTCACCCCGCCGGCGTTGGTCGACAGATTGCCGCCGATCTGGCAGCTGCCCTCCGCGCCGAGGCTGAGCGGGAAGCAGCGGTCCGCTTCGTCCGCCGCGCGTTGCACCTGCGCGAGCACGCAGCCGGCCTCCGCAACGAGCGAGTAGTTCGCGGCCTCGAGACTGCGGATGCGGTTCAGGCGCCGCAGCGACAGCACCAGCTGCCGCCCGGACTCATCCGCGGTTGCGCCGCCGCAGTAGCTGGTGTTGCCGCCGTGCGGCACCACGCCCACGCGCCGCGCATGGCACAGCGACAGCAGCTGCGAGACCTGCGCGACCGAGCGCGGCAGCGCCACGGCGAGAGCCGCGCCCTGATAGAGCCGGCGGTGATCGGTGAGAAAGGGCGCGCAGTCCGCCGCCGCCGTCAGCAATCCGTCGGCGCCGAGGAGCTCGCGCAGTTGAGCGCTGAAGTCCGCGGCGGCCGCCGTCAATGGGTGCTCAACGGACTGCCGAGGGCGCGCAGCGCGGCGATGCGCTCCTGCAGCGGCGGGTGGCTCATGAACAGGCGCCGCAGGCCGCTCGCCATGCTGCCGTCGGCGATCCCGAAGGCGGCGAACTGCTGCGAGGGCAGCGGCTCGTGCACCCGCTTGAGCTCCTCGAGCGCGGCGATCATGTTGCCGGTGCCCGCGAGCTGCGCGCCGCCGCGGTCGGCGCGGAATTCGCGCCGCCGCGAGAACCACATGACGATCATGTTGGCGAGGATCCCGAGCAACAGCTGCAGGACGATGATGGTGACGAAGGAGGCGATGCCGCGGCCATCCTCGGAGCGGAACAGGGCGCGGTCGATGATGTTGCCGATGACGCGCGACAGGAAGATCACGAAGGTGTTGAGCACGCCCTGCACCAGCGCGAGAGTCACCATGTCGCCGTTGGCGACGTGCGTCATTTCATGGCCGAGCACCGCCTCGATCTGCTGGCGGTTCATGCGCTGCAGGAGCCCGCTGCTGACCGCGACCAGCGCGGAGTTACGGCTGGCGCCGGTGGCGAAGGCGTTCGGTTCCGGGGAATCGAAGATCCCGACCTCGGGCATGCCGACGCCCGCGGCGCGGGCGTGACGTTCCACCACGGACAGCAGCCATTGCTCGGTGGCATCGCCCGAGGGGCCGATGACGCGCACGCCCATGGTCATCTTCGCCATCCACTTCGACATGGCGAGCGAGATGAACGAGCCGGCGAAGCCGAACAACGCCGCGAACACCAGCAGGCCCCCGAGGTCGGTGCCGTGCACGGCCAGCCAGGCGTCGAGCCCGAGCAGGCGGGCCACGACCGACAGCACCAGGACCACGGCGAGGTTGGTCGCGAGGAACAACACGATGCGCTTCATGGCGGCTATGGAACCTTCTGTGAAGATAAGGGGTTGAGGCTAAAGGGATTCCGCAACGGCACTCTACCGTTACAGCCTTACCCTCGCCAGCGTGGGGCCGGGAGCCACGTTTTCAAGCCCGAAGCCGGTCAGCCGATCGCGACGCCGAGGGCCCGCCCGACGAAGAAGCTCACCGCGCCCGCGCCGCCGCCGATCAGCACCATACGCAGCGCGCCGCGCAGCGCATGGCGGCCGGTGAACAGCGACAGTCCCAGGCCGACAGCGAACAGGGCGGTGAGCGTGACCCCGGCCACGGTCGCGATGGCGCGCGCGCCGGCGAGACCTGCAAGGAAGGGGATGAGAGGCAGGGCGGCACCGGCTGCGAACGCGACGAACGAGACGCTCGCCGCGCGCCACGGGGAGCCCAGGTCATCGGGGTTGAGGCCGAGCTCCTCGCGGGCGAGCACATCGAGGGCCTGTTGCGGGCGCGCCAGCAACGCCTGGCTCACCTCGCGCGCCCGGGTGAGATCCATGCCGCGCGCCTGGTAAATGAGCGCCAGCTCTTCCGCCTCCTCCTGCGGGTATTCGGCGAGCTCCTCGCGTTCGAGCGCAATCTGGTATTCGTACATCTCGCGCTGCGAACGCACCGAGACATATTCCCCCGCCGCCATGGAGAGCGCGCCGGCGAGCAGTCCCGCCACCCCGGTGGTCAGCACATAGCCGCTGGCCGCGCCCGCGCCCGCGACACCGAGCACCAGGCTCGCGTTCGACACCAGCCCGTCGTTCACCCCGAACACGCCGGCCCGCAGACTGCCGCCGAGGCCGCTGCGATGGCGCGCACCCACTTCCTCGAGCGAGGTCGGCATCGGGTGCCCCGCCACGCTCGCCGGGGCACTGTAGACCGACAGGCCGCGCAGCTTCATGGCGGCGAGCACCGCACGCAGGGAGCGCGGATCGAAGTGCGACAGGAGACGCGCCACGATGCGAGCGCGCAGCGAGGGCACGAACACGCGCTCGCCGCTGTGTGCGCCGGGGTGCGCGCGCCGGGCGGCCAGCTGCCATTTCACCGCCTGTTCTTCCGCGGCCGCGGCCAGCTTCACGAACAGCTCGCTCTTTCTGGGATCGGGCTCCGCGGCGGCAACCCGCCGGTACAGCCAGGCCGATTCTTTCTCGTGGTACCAGCTATCGAGGCCGGACGCGGTCAATATTCATCCCGTTCTTCGTCGACGTCGTCCTCATCCTCGTCGTCGTCGTCGTCCAGGTCGTCCTCATCCTCGTCGTCGTCCAGGTCGTCCTCATCCTCGTCCGCGTCCTCGTCATCGGATTCGGACCAGCCTTCAGGCTGCTCGATCCGCTCGAGGTCCATCTCGTGCCAGGCCTCCAGGTCGAGTTCCTCGACGTCGCCATCGAGGTACTCGATCTCTATGAGCTCCGAGTCCTCGTCGACCGACAGCACTCGGAACGATTCTTCTTCTTCGACGTTTTCGTACCACTGGGAGGGCACGGGCTCGTAATCTCTGCTCACCGCGAAAGCCACCCTTGTCATCATTTCGCCGCCCGATAAGTGTAGGGGCTGCGGTCGGGTTGGGCAACGCAGCTCGATTGCGTATAGTTTTCCTTCATGAACACCCGCCGTGCGGACTTGGCAGCGCCCCTCACGCAGGCACGGCGCATCGTCGTGAAGGTGGGCTCGGCGCTGCTGGTGGACGGCGAAACCGGGCGTGTCAACCGCACCTGGCTCGAGACTCTGATCGAGGACCTGCTGCGGCTGCGCAAACGCGGCCAGCGTGTGATCCTGGTGTCGTCAGGCGCCATTGCGCTCGGCCGGCGCCGGCTCGGCCTGAAGCACGGCACGCTGCGGCTGGAGGAGAGTCAGGCCGCCGCCGCAGTGGGACAGATCCGGCTCGCGCATGCCTACAAGGAGCTGCTCGAGGGGTGCGATGTGACGGTGGCGCAGGTACTGCTCACTCTCGAGGACAGCGAGCGCCGCCGCCGCTACCTGAACGCGCGCGCCACCCTCGAAGCGCTGCTCGCGCTGGGCGCGCTGCCGGTGATCAATGAAAACGACACCGTCGCCACCGCCGAGATCCGCTACGGCGACAATGATCGCCTGGCCGCGCGCGTCGCGCAGATGGTGGGCGCGGATTGCCTGGTGTTGCTGTCGGACGTCGAGGGTCTGTACAGTGCCGATCCGAACCGCGAGCCCGGTGCGCGCTTCATTCACGAGGTGCCCGAGATCACGCCCGAGATCGAGGCCATGGCCGGGCGCTCCGCTTCCCAGGTGGGCTCCGGGGGCATGACGGCCAAGATAGCTGCGGCGCGGATCGCGGTCGCGGCCGGCTGCCACATGTGCATCGCCGCCGGTGTTCACCGCCACCCCCTGCGGCGCATCGAAGAGGGGGCGGACTGCACCTGGTTCGTTCCGAGCGCGACGCCGGCCGCGGCGCGCAAGCAGTGGATCGCCGGCACGTTGCGCCCCGCCGGCGCCCTCACCATCGACGCCGGGGCACTGCGCGCGCTGCTCGAAGGCCGCAGCCTCCTGCCCGCCGGCGTCACCGGGGCGCGCGGACGATTCGACCGCGGCGACACCGTCAGCGTGCTCGCCGCGGACGGCGCGGAAATCGCCCGCGGCATGGTCGCTTATTCCGACGTGGATGCCGCCCGCATCATGGGACGCAAGTCCTCGGAGATCGCGGATATCCTGGGGTTTCGCGGCCGTGACGAGATGATCCATCGCGACGATCTGGTGCTCATGCGCCAGGGACTCTCCAGCGCCGCCGAGCCCGTGCCCGCCCCGCAACCGGCACCTTAGAAACGCCGTGGACGCGGACCACATCGGTGAGTTGATGGAGGGGCTTGGCAAGGCCGCCACCGGCGCTGCGGCGGTGCTGGCGCTCGCCCCCACGCAGCAGAAGAACGACGCGCTGGCGGCGGCGGCGGTCGCGGTGCGCGCGCAGCGTGCGGGGATTCTCGCGGCCAACGAGCGCGACATGTCGGCGGCGCGCGCGGCGCGCTTGAGCGCACCGCGACTGGAACGGCTGCGCCTGGATGAGCGGCGCATCGAGGCGATCGCCACCAGCATCGATGCGGTGATCGAGCTGCCGGATCCGATCGGCAGCGCGACCGCGGAGTGGGAACGGCCCAATGGACTCAGGATCCAGCGCGTGGTCGTGCCACTCGGTGTCATCGGCATCATCTACGAGAGCCGCCCCAACGTCACCGCTGACGCCGGTGCGCTGTGCCTGAAGTCAGGCAACGCGGCGATTCTGCGCGGCGGCTCCGAGAGCCACCACTCCAGCGGCGCGCTGCACGCCTGCCTCGCGCAGGGCCTGCAGACCGCGGGGCTGCCGGTGGAATGCATTCAACTGGTGCCGGTCACCGATCGCGCCGCAGTCGGCTACATGCTCGCCGGCATGAGCGAGTACCTCGACGTCATAGTGCCCCGCGGCGGCAAGACCCTGGTGGAACGCGTGCAGAAGGAAGCGCGCGTGCCGGTGATCGGACACCTCGAGGGCAACTGCCACGTGTACATCGACCGCGACGCCGATGTGCGCATGGCGCGCACCATCGCGCTCAACGCCAAGATGCGGCGCACCGGCATCTGCGGCGCCGCCGAAACGCTGCTGGTCGACCGCGCCTGCGCAGGCACGCACCTGGGTCCGATCGTGCGCGACCTGCTCGACGCCGGCTGCGAGGTGCGCGGCGATGCCATGGTGCTCGAGGTGGACCCGCGCGTGCGCCCGGCGAGCGAGGACGACTGGTACACCGAGTACCTCGACGCGATCATCGCCGCGCGCGTGGTCGAGGGCGTGGATGCGGCCATCGCGCACATCGCGCGCTACGGCTCCGCACACACCGAATCGATCGTGACCGAAAACAACGCCACTGCCGAGCGCTTCCTGCAGCGCGTCGACAGCGCGATCGTGCTGCATAACGCGTCCACCCAGTTCGCGGACGGCGGCGAGTTCGGCATGGGCGCGGAGATCGGCATCTCCACCGACCGTTTTCACGCCCGCGGGCCGGTCGGGGTCGAGCAACTCACGAGTTACAAGTACATCGTGCGCGGCGCGGGACAGGTGCGGCCATGAGGCCCCTCAGTCATGCAGGTGCGGGTGAGCGTGCGCGGGCGGAGCGGCGCAGCGTTCGCAATTCACCCAGCCGGAGTCCCCGCTCACGTAGTGCTCTTTCTTCCAGATCGGCACGCGCTGCTTGACCTCGTCAATGATGTAGCGGCAGGCGAGAAACGCCTCGTGGCGATGCGGTGCGCTCACTCCCACCCACACCGCCAGTTCACCGATCGCCAGATCTCCGACGCGGTGCAGGCACGCGGCGTGCGCCACCCCAAAGCGCGCGATCGCCTCGGCGAGGATGCGCTCACCTTCGCGCACCGCGAGCGCCTCGAATGCCTCGTACTCCAGGTGCCGCACACGCACACCCTCGTGGGAATCGCGTACCCAGCCTTCGAACGCCGCGTAGCCGCCACAGGCCGGGTCGGCGAGCCGCGCGCGCAGCGTCTGTGGCTCAATGGACGTGCGGGTGAAGCGGAACACGGGCAGCGGCTTTCCGAAGCGCGGTTCTCAACCGCCGGCGACCGGCGGAATGAACACCACCGCGTCACCGTCCGCGAGCGGCGTGGACCACTCGCCGAACTCGGCGTTGATCGCAACCCGCAGCACCTCCGGCGCGAGCGAGAACGGGTAGCGTGCGGCAAGTTCGGTGTACAGCTCGCGCGGCGTGCGCGCGGCGGTTAGCAGCGCTTCCTCGCGCCGCCCGGCCTGCTCGCGCAGCAGCGCATAGTACTGCACGGTGATGTGCCTGGTGGTCGCAGAGCTTGGAGCGGTCAACGTCGCCATGGCGAAACCATACTCCTCGGGTGTGTTGACGTTGTCGAGCGCGCGCGGGTTCGGCTGATCGAGCAGCAGCGTGTCCGCGCCCAGCAGGAACTTGCGCGGGCACTGCTTGCCGGCGGCGGCGTACGCGGCCAGGGGTTCGCGGCTGCGCGGCTCGTAGATCGCGCACAGGGGCTCGGGCAGCCCGTCGTGGCTCGAGCAGTAGGCGGTGGCCGTGCGTGCGGGGGCACGCGCGCGCAGCAGGTGCGCGAGCGTGGCCTCATCCAGAAACGGCAGATCGCACGCCAGTACCAGCCATGCGGCCTCGGGGTGCTGCGCCTGCGCGGCGAGCAGGCCCGCGAGCGGACCGATGTTCTCGTGCGCATCGGTGATCTGGGCAAACCGCGCGCGCACCGCATCGCTCCCCTGGTCGGCCCGCACCGACACGAAGGCGCGCGCCACGTGCGGAGTGAGCAGCGCCATGGCGCGCTCGAGCTGCGTGCGCCCCTGGTAGGCGAGCGCGGCCTTGTCGCGGTGCATGCGTGTGCTGCGCCCGCCGGCGAGCACCAGGCCGTAGAGCGGCGGAGGAGCGAAGCGCCCGGAGGCAAGCGGATCCATCGGACTAGCGGCCGGCGGGGCGGGCGAAGTGCCGGCGGCCGCCGGACTTTTCCAGCAGGCGCACGCCCGCGATCTCGATGTCGTGGGACAGCGCCTTGCACATGTCGTAGATCGTCAGTGCCGCCACGGTAGCGCCGGTCAGAGCCTCCATTTCCACGCCGGTGCGGTGATGAACCGAGACCCGGCAACGAACCGCGATCTCCGCGCGCCCAACAGCGGCGATCTCGATCTGACAGTCCTCGAGCCCGAGCGGGTGGCAGAACGGGATCAGCTCGTGCGTGCGTTTCGCCGCCATGACGCCCGCGACGATGGCGGTGTCGAACACCGGCCCCTTGCTGGTGCGGTGACCGCTGGCGCGCAGTGCGAGCGCCACGGTGCGCGGCAGACGAATCCGGGCCTCGGCGACCGCAATGCGCTGCGTCACGGGCTTCGCGCCAACGTCTACCATGGCGGGGCTGTTACGGGCATCCAGATGCGTGAGGCGGCGCCGCGCCATCAGCCACCGATGTAGAACATCTCGACCTTGCGCTGCTCGTGCGGCGCCGGGCGCCGGCTGGCGCGCAATTCGCTATAGCGGTCGGAGCGCTTCAACCACACGTCGCGGATCAGCTCGAGCAGCGCGTCATCGCTAGCGCCACCACGCAGGGCATCTCGCAGGCTGGTGCCGTGCGTGGCGAACAGGCAGGTGTACAGCGCGCCGTCCGACGACAGGCGCGCACGCGAGCAGTCGCCGCAGAACGGCTGCGACACCGACGAGATGAATCCCACCTCACCCTGGCCGTCGCTGAACGCGTAGCGCTGGGCCACTTCACCGCGATAGCCGGGCTCGAGCGCGGTGAGCGGCCAGCGCCGGCCGATATGCGCCGCAAGCTCTTTCGAGGGCACCACCAGCTCGGAGCGCCAATGGTTGCGGTTGCCGACGTCCATGTACTCGATGAAACGCACGATCACGCCGGTACCGCGGAAGCGTTCCACCAACTCGAGCACCGTGTGATCGTTCACGCCGCGCTGCACGACGGCGTTGATCTTGATGGGGGTCAGTTCCGCGCGCTGCGCCTGCTCGATGCCGGCGAGCACCTCATCGACACCGCCGAAACCGCCGCTCATGCGGGCGAATACCCCGGCGTCCAGGCTGTCGAGACTCACGGTGACGCGCTTCAGCCCCGCCGCCTTGAGCTCGCTCGCGTAGCGTGCCAGCAGCACACCGTTGGTGGTGAGCGCGACGTCCTCGACGCCCGGGATGGTCGTCAGGTCGCCGACCAGGTCGGGGAGGTTGGCGCGCAGCAGCGGTTCCCCGCCCGTCAGGCGCAGCTTGCGCACTCCGAGGTGCACAAACAGCCGCGCCAGGCGCACGACCTCATCGAACGACAGCCGTTCCTGCGATCCCAGGAAGCGGTACTGCTCGTGATAGGTCTCGCGCGGCATGCAGTACGGGCAACGGAAGTTGCACCGGTCCATCACCGAGATGCGCAGGTCGCGCACCGGGCGGGCGAACGTGTCCCGCGGCGCAGGCAGCGCGTTCAGGGGGACGATGACCTCGCGGGTGGACATGGTCTTTCAGAGTATGCGCACCGCAGGGAGCAATGGCTATCGGTCGAAGGGGTTACGACCAGCGATAGACCCGCGTCACGAACCCCTTGGTGTAGGTGTTGGGGCCCGGCGGCAGCTCGACAAAGCCACCCGTGCCGGCGAGCGCCGTGAAGTCCCCGGAGCCGTTGGTGGGAGCGGGCACCGCCCAGGTCCGCCCCCACTCGTCCTGCTCGAAGCGCACCGGCAGGAAGTACGTGAGCGGTGGCGTTACGGTCACGGGTGCAGCGAGCGCGATGCGCTCCGCCGGGGGCGGATTCTGACCGAGGCTGCCGCACAGCGCCGGCAGCACGTAGCGTGTCAGGCACACCAGCGTTGAGACCGGGTTGCCGGGCAGGCCAAACACGGCTGCTCCCGAAGGCGCGACGCCGAACCACAGCGGTTTTCCGGGCCGTTGCGCGACCTTGTGAAAAATCGCACGCACGCCGAGCTCTTCCAATACCTCGGGCACCAGGTCGAACCTGCCCATGGACACACCGCCCGACAGCACCAGCACGTCGTGGGTCTCCAGGTGAAATCTCAGCCGCTCGCGCAGCTCCTGGCTGTCGTCCTGGATGTGATCGTCGGCTACGCGCTGAAAGCCGCGCTCGCGCAGCGCACTCACGATCGCGTAGGCGTTTGAGCGCCGCACCTGGTGAGCGAGCACCGGCTCGCCGGGTTCGACCAGCTCGTTACCGGTGGAGATGACGGCGAGCATCGGCTGACTGCTCACGCGGATGCGCGCCATGCCGGCGGACGCGGCGATGGCGATCTCCGGGGCGCGCAGCCGCACGCCCGACGACAGCAGCAGCGTCCCCTGGCGCGTGTCGCTGCCGCGGCGGTGAACGTGCTGCCAGGGCTCGACACGCGCACCCGGCGCGAGCGCCACCTGCCCGCGCGCGACGCTGAGTTCCTCGACGGGTATCACGCTGTTGCAGCCCACCGGGAGCACCGCGCCGGTCATGACCTCGATACAGTCGGCGGTGGCGGCGAGCGTCAGCGGCGGGTCGCCGGCGGCCTGGGTCGCCTGAACGCGGAACGAGCGCGTACCGGCGCCGACCGCCTGGCTGTCGAGCGCAACGCCATCCATAGCGACGCGGTCGAACGGCGGTTGGTCGCGCTCAGCGTAGATGTTCTCGCGCAGCACCGTACCGGCGCATTGCGCGAGCGGCAGCGACTCGATCGGCAGGCACTGCAGGTGCTGCCCGATCAACAGGTCCGCCTCGGCCGGTGTGAGCACTCAGCTCTTCTTGTCGGTCCTCGCCTTGAAGACCTTCACTTGCTCGTTGAAGCGGTCGGCAATGTTCTGCAGCTGATCGATTGCGGCGTTGTGTTTCTGGGCCTCGACGTGCTGCAGGTCCGTTTTCTGCTGCGGCTTGAGCTGGTCGCCCCCCTTTTTGATGGCTTCATCGAGCTCGCGGTCGATGCAGCTCACGTAGTCGTTGATCGCCTTGTCGTAGGCCCTGACCGTTTTCTGTCCCGCGACCATATCCTCGAGGGTCGCGGAGGAGCCGTCCGGGAGCTTGTCCGGAGCTGCCGGGTAGGGGCAGTCGGCGTGCACCGGTGCCGCCGTGAGCGCCGCGGCGAGCGCCATCGCGAAAAGTGCCTTCATGACCAGATTCCTGAAAACCCATGAATCGGACCGCTATCTTAAGAGGCGCCTGCCGCCCAAGGCTACTGCGGCCTGGGGCGCGCGGGGCGCCCGGCCCCGGGTGCGCGCCGCGGCGGACACCGAAAGCAATCCCGGGCGTGATCGTTCACGACTCCGACCGCCTGCAGGAACGCATACACGATGGTCGTACCCACGAAGCGAAAGCCGCGTTTTACGAGGTCCCGGGAAACCTGGTCGCTCAGCGGCGTGCGCGCCGGTACCGCGCCGCTGCGCGGGCGATTCACGATCGGCTTGCCTGCGACGAACGACCACAGGTAGCGATCAAAGGAGCCGAACTCGCGCTGCAGCGCGAGGAACGCGCGCGCGTTGGTCACGGTGGACTCGATCTTCAACCGGTTACGCACGATGCCGGCATCGCGCCGCAGGGCCGCGCGGCGGCGTGCATCGAAGCGCGCCACCCTGCGCGGCTCGAAGTTGGCGAACGCGCGGCGGTAGCCGGCACGCTTGCGCAGGATGGTCGACCACGACAGGCCCGCCTGCGCGCCCTCGAGGGTCAGCATCTCGAACAACAGACGGTCGTCGTGCACCGGCCGGCCCCATTCCTCATCGTGATAGCGGACATAGTCCGGGTCGGCGCTGCCCGCCCACACGCAGCGCCGTTTGCCGGCGTGGCGCCCGCCGGCGAGCGCCGTTGTCTGAGGTTTGTCAGTCACTCGTCGCTTTCGTTTCAGAACTGTGGCACGCCTCACATCGCTCATGTCGGCTATCCCTCGCGTTTTCGAACCCTCCTGAGGATTTCACTGTCAATGTTCGCGCGGCAAGCGCAGACTGCCCAGGTTGTCGAGGGCATGCTTCGCTCAAAGCCGACAGCTCGCTCGCGCGAATCCCGCACCGCGAGCGTCAACCCTGATGGAGATTCTCGTCGAGAGTCGATCAAGCATCGGCCTGTGCGAATGATGTCAGTAGGAGAAACTTGTGAACCCAACGTCTTTGCCTTTTGCGAACGATAATGCCCCGCACCGCAGCGCCGGTGATCTGATCAACGATTACCGCGCGCGTCGAGCCCTCGAAGAAGAGGAGCGCGCACAGCGAAGGCGCGTCGACCTGGAAGAGCAGCGCTCGGATCTGAATCCACCCAACGTGCGCATCCGGGCGTGGGAGAAGGTGCACGGGTTGCGTATGCCAGCCGATTCAACCCACCCCATCCTCGAAGTCATTGCCGGCGACACCCGATTGACGCTGGTAGAGGTGCAGGAAGAGCAGCAGGCGCGTGTCGCCGCGGCGACGCTGCGGCAGCAGAAGCCGAGCGAGCCGACGGCCGCATGAGTGACTCCGGCCGCCTGCGGCGGCCTCGGGAGTTCGAAGCCGCCTGACCGCACGCAATAGTCCACGCACTCCGTACTGTTTTTCGAGCCTCGCGCGCCCGGAGAGATTCGAACTCCCGACCCTCAGGTTCGAAGCCTGATGCTCTATCCAACTGAGCTACGGGCGCGGCGCGCGGATTCTACTGCGAACCCCGGGACTTGAGTAACGGCGGGCGCATTCGCCAAGCAGTGGTGCTGCGGGCAGAATGCACGGCAAATCTGCCGCCAGAGGGCGCTCCACATGAGCATGTTCGACCTGTCGGGCAAGGTGGCCCTCATTACCGGCTCGAGCCGCGGCATCGGCAAGGCGATCGCGATGCAGATGGCGCTGCACGGCGCGCGCGTCGTCATCTCGAGCCGCAAGTCCGAGAGTTGCGAGGCGACCGCGGCGGAGATCACCGCCGCCGGCGGCACGGCGCTCGCGCACGCCTGTCACGTGGGGCACAAGCCCGAGCTGCAGGCGCTGGTCGATGCCAGCATCGCGCAATGGGGCCGGATCGACATTGTCGTGTGCAATGCAGCCGCGAACCCGCACTTCGGCCCTTCTGCGACCACCCCCGACGAGGTGTTTGACAAGATCATCCACACCAACCTGCACAGCAACGTGTGGTTGTGCAACATGACGCTGCCGGCGATGGCGGAACGCAGGGACGGTGCCGTGATCATCATTTCCTCGGTGGGCGGCTTCCTGGGCAGCGCGCTGCTGGGCGCCTACTGCATCTCCAAGGCGGCCGATATGCAGCTGGCGCGCAATCTTGCGGTCGAATGGGGGCCGCACAACATCCGCGTCAACTGCATTGCGCCCGGCATCATCCGCACCCATTTCTCCAGGGCGCTGTGGGCGGATCCGGGGCGCGCCGCCGCTTTCGCGCGCGCCAACCCGTTGCGGCGCCTCGGGGATCCGGACGATGTCGCCGGCACGGCGGTGCTGCTCGCCTCGCGCGCCGGCAACTTCATCACCGGGCAGACTGTGGTGGTGGACGGCGGGGGTCTCATCGGCGGCGGCGAGCCGCTGATGTAGCAGCCGCAGCCCCGAACCTCAATTCGGGCGCGGCCTGAACCTCGCGTAACCGATCCACAGTACCGCGAACCACACGGGAGCCACGTACAGCGCCACCCGGGTGTCCGGATCGAGCGCCAGCAGGGCACTGACTACGATCAGGAACGCCAGCACCGCCCAGTTCGCGAACGGCGCACCCGGCATGCGAAACGGCGCTGCAGCCGCCCGCCCGGCCTGAACCGCGCGCCGGTAGTTGCGATGCGACACCATGATGATGCCCCAGGTCCACAGCGTCCCGATGAGCGTGATGCTCGTGACCCAGGTGAACACCTCCTTGGGCACGAGGTAGTTCAGCACCACCGTCAGCAGCATGACGGCGGCGGACACATGGATGCCGGCGGCGGGCACGTGTCGCGGATTGAGCGCGCCGAAGCGGCGCGGCGCCTGGCCACGCTGCGCCAGCGACCAGAGCATCCGCCCGGTGCTGAACAGACCGCTGTTGCAGGAGGACGCGGCTGCGGTAATGACGACCACGGTGATGATGCTGGCCGCGCCGGGCACGCCGAGTTTCTCGAACACGAACACGAACGGGCTCACGCTCGGACTCAGCTGGTCCCAGGGCACCACCGCCATGATGACCAGCAGCGCCCCGAGATAAAAAATGAGAATCCGCGCGATGATGCCGTTGGTCGCTCGGGGCAGCACCACCGCCGGGTCCTGCGCTTCGCCCGCGGTCACGCCGATGAGTTCCACCCCCGAGTAGGCGAACATGACGATCTGCAGCGTCAGCAGCACGCCCTTTATGCCGAAGGGCAGAAAACCGCCATGTGTCCACAGGTTGGCGAAGCTCGCCGTCGCGCCGAGGTTGCCGGCGTGCAACAGGATCACGGCGATTCCGGCGACGATCAGTGCCACGATGGTCACCACCTTGATGATCGCGAACCAGAACTCCAGCTCGCCGAACACGCGCACCGCCAGCAGGTTCGAGCCGTACAGCGCGACCAGTGCCACGAGCGCCGGCAGCCACTGCGGCACATCCGGAAACCAGTAGCGTACGTAGATGCCGATCGCCGTGAGCTCCGCCATGGCCATGACGACCCACATGAACCAGTACGACCAGCCGGTGACGAAGCCCGCGAACGGCCCGCAGAACTCGTCCGCGTAAGTGGCAAACGAGCCGGCCACGGGGCGATAGGTCAGGAGCTCGCCGAGCGCGCGCATGATGAAGAAGATCGCCACGCCACCCAGGGCGTAGGCAAGCAGCAGGCCCGGGCCGGCGTTGTGGATCGCCTTCGCGGACCCGAGGAACAGCCCGACGCCGATCGTGCCGCCGATGGCAATGAGCTGGATGTGCCGGTTGCGCAGGTTGCGCGAGAGGTCTGACCCTGGTTGCGACATAAGTGCTCCGCAGTGTTCGTGACAGTCGTCTCATGCCGCCGCGCCGCTCACGGCACCGGCGGGGGTCCCAGCAACGCGTAACGCCGTCCCTGCGGCAGTTCGTAGCGCCGCAGGAGCGTGGCGGTTCCGGATGCCGCAAGGCTCCCCGCGATGCCGTCGCCGTCGCGGCGTTGTGCGTGAAAGTGCTCGAGCCAGCGCGTGAGGGGGCCGGGCGCGTGACCGGGCATGAGGACCAGCAGCCGCGCTTCGCGACCGTGGGCGCTGAACCAGCCGCTCACCGCGCCGCGCGGCGCCTCCGCGTCGCTCGTGAGGATGGTAAAGCGTGCGTCGAAACCGTGGTCGAGCATCGCGATGGTCGTCTCGTCCGGATCGAGGAGCGCGAGCGCCTGGGGCGCGCAGTCGGCGTGGATGCGCCGCGCGAGCCCGGGCAGATCCTGCCAGCGATCGACGACCGGCAGCACCGCGAGCGCGGTGAAACACAGCGCCGCGGCGTAGCCGGTGTATGTCCAGGCGAGGCTGCGCTGCAGATCCCCGCGGTGCTGAGATTGCGCGGCGAGCATCAGCGCGGTGAGGGTCGAGATCGCGGCGGCGAGCGCCGCCGCCAGGCATGCGAACGGCGCACCTGCGCCCGAGGCGAACAGCACCGCCAGCGCGGCAACCAGCACCCCGCCCAGCGCGCCGGCGAGGACGCGCGTCGAAGTCACGGCCAGCTGGTCGAGCCGGGTCGGCGAGCGCTGCGCATCGCCGGCCCACAGGCCGGTGAGAACGGCGAGTCCGAGCAGTGCGGGCGCTGCGTAAATGTCGCGCGCCGTGGCCGCCACCGACAGCAGGGCGAGGAACGGCAGGCTCGATGCGACCGCGAAGCGCCACGCCGTAGCGGGGCGACCCGCCTCGCGCACCCGGGTCCAGGCCCGGCACAACGCCGCCGCAACCACGAACGTCCACGGCAGCAGGTACAGCGGCAGCTCGAAGAGGTACTTGCCCGCGGTGTTGTGGTGTCCGGTCGTGTAGTCGAGGGCGGCGGGAGCGGCGACCCGGGTGAATCGTCCCACGACGTTGTTCCAGAAGAGCGCGCGCAGTGCATCCGCCCCATGCTCGGTGCGCGCGACCGCCAGCACCCACGGGCCGATGATGAGCCCCTGCAGCGCAAGTCCCGCGTACAGCTCCCAACGGCGCAGTTCCGACCAGCGCCGCTCCCATAGGATGAGGGTGATGAGCGCCAGGCCCGGCACCAACCACCCGGGCGCGCTCTTGGCCATGAATCCGATCGCAGCGCCGAGGTGCATCAGCGTGTAGCCCGCCGCTTTGCGAGGGCCGGCGGGCGCGCTGTAGCCGCGCCATGCGCCCAGCAGTGCGAGTGCGCTGCCGGCCAGCAGGCAGGCGTCGGGCGCGAGCCAGATGCTCACCCGAAACGCCGTCAGTGCGCTCGCGGCGACCAGCGCCGCGAGCAGCGCGGACGCGGCATCGGCCTGCAGCGCCAGCGCCAGCGCGCCCACCGCCAGCGCCGTGATCGCCGCGTACAGCAGGTTGGGGGCGCGTGCGCCGGCCGCGGAATCACCGAACAGGGAAATGGCAGCCGCCGACATCCAGTAGGACAGCGGCGGCTTCTCGAGGAACGGCGTGCCGGCGAGCTGCGGCACAGTGCGGTCGCTCTGCTGGCTCATGCGCCAGGCGATGTCGGCCTCGCGCGGCTCATCGGGTGTCCACAAGCCGCGGCCAAACATGGCCGTGAGCCACAGCGGCGCCAGCGCCAGCACGATGAGCACCCCCAGCGAACGCGCGGGCAGCAATGGACGCGGCGGAGAAATCAACAGCCCCCCAAGGGTCGACCCTCGCAGGCGGGCAATTATGCGTAGATCAGGCTAGAGAGAGTAGCGCACGATCATGCGCACCAGGCGGGCGTGATCGGCGGACCAGTGCGTGAATCCCTGGCAGACCTGTTGCGTGCCGGCCTCGGGCGCGCTTTGCGAGTATTTTTCCGCGAACCGCGCCTGCCCCGATTCCTGCCCGGGCACGAATCGGTTCGCGCTCCAGGGTGCATCGGTGTCCGCGAGCCGGCTGAAGAGCTGGACTTCCGTGACCTTGGCGCTGCCCGGAATGGTGGCGCACAGCGTCACGGGGCTCGCTTCGGCTTCGGTGCACGCGCGGGCGGCCGGCGCGGCCACTTCCGCTGACACCCCGGGGGGTGAGGCTGTGCCGGGCGCACTGATCACCAATGCGGGCCGGCAGGCGGCCACCGTGGCCGTGATGATCACCCCGTCGGCGCCGATCTGGCGCAGCACGCCGGTTTCGATCTCGGCACGTGCCCCGGCGCGGGTGAGCTCGAGCTGACTGGCGGTGCGGCTGATCTCCGCGACGCGCGCCTGCAACTCACGTTGCATCGTGCTCTGCGCCAGGCGTTCGCCTGAGGTGAGCCATTGCGACAGCGCGAAGCCGGCAATGGCCGCGGCGCCGACCACGACGACCAGGATGATGAACTGGATCTTGCCTTTACGGCGGGCGGCCGACTGGCCGCGCGTCGTCTCCCTGAGCAGGGCGGATCTGAGTTGCAGCAACGACGCAGACAGCGTCGCGCTGCCCGCGATGATGGCGGCAAGCACTGAATCGGGCATCGTCATCGACAGCGACCTCAAGCTCAGGTGCGACACGCTACCAGCTGCCTCGCCCGGTCGCAGGTACGGGCGCAGGAAACCGCGATGCTGGTCACAGGCCAGGTACGGCCGCAGGAAACCGCGATGCCGGTCACAGGCGCGGATGTCGCCGCGGCGCGACGCGTGCCTAAGCTGCGTGGCCGCGGGCCTCGAGCCAGCGCTCGAGTGGGCTTGAATCCACTTTCAGCAGGTGCAGCCCGAGCTTGGTCCGCCGCCACAGAATGTCCTGCGCGGTGCGCGCAAACTCCTCGCGGCACAGGTACTCGACCTCGCGCTCGTACAGCTGCGGCAACAGCTCGCTCCCTAAGTCCGCGAGCGCGCTGGCCGTGCCGAGCACGCGCTCGAGGCGCGTGCCATACGCATGGGCACAGCGCTGGCGCATGCGGGGGGGAAGCCACGGGTAGCGCCGCTCGACGGTGCGCAGAAACACCGCCAGGCTCCCTTGCGGCAGGTCGCCGCCGGGCAGCTTCGCGCCCGCGGTCCAGGGCCCGGCGCGCGCACCGAGGCGGGCGGCGAGCCGATTCACCGCGTCCTCGGCGAGCCGCCGATAGGTGGTGATCTTGCCCCCGAACACCGACAGCAGGGGCGCGGGCTGCTGATCGAGCTCCAGGGCGTAGTCGCGCGTGACGCGGGTGGGGTCGGTCGATTCATCGGCGAGCAGCGGCCGCACGCCCGAGTAGCTCCACACGACATTCGCCGGCGCAATCTGCTGCCTGAAGTAGCGGTTGGCCAGCGTGCACAGGTAGGACACTTCCCCGGCATCGATGGCGACCGCCGCCGGATCCGCGCGGTAGTCGACGTCGGTGGTGCCGAGCAGAGTGAAGTCGTGCTCGTAGGGAATCGCGAACACGATGCGCCGGTCCTCGTTCTGGAAGATGTAGGCGAAGCGATGAGCGAACAGCCGCGGTACCACGATGTGGCTTCCCTTCACCAGCCGCACCTGGCGCGCCGCGCGCGCCGGCGTGGCCTCTGCGACGAAGCGACTCACCCAGGGACCGGTGGCGTTCACCGCCGCGCGCGCGTTGATGACCCGCGGGTCGCGGCCGCAGCGCAGCGTTGCACTCCAGCCGGCGCCGCGCGGCGTCAGCCGCTCACAGCGCGTGCGAGTGAGGATGGTGGCGCCGCGCGTCTGCGCATCGAGTGCGTTCAGCACCACGAGTCGCGCATCGTCGGTCTGCGCGTCGGAGTACACGAAGCCGCGCCGGTACCCCTCCTTGAGCGACTCGCCGGCGATATGCGTGCGCAGGTCGACGGATGCGGACCCCGCCAGGCGCGCGCGCGCGGCCAGGTGATCGTAGAGAAACAGGCCGGCGCGGATCATCCACGCCGGGCGCAGGTGCGCGGCGTGCGGCATGATGAAGCGCAGCGGGCGCATGATGTGCGGCGCCGCGCCGAGCAGCACCTCGCGCTCCTGCAACGCCTTGCGCACCAGGGAGAAGTGCAACTCCTCGAGATAACGCAGGCCGCCGTGGATCAGCTTGGTGCTGGCGGAGGAGGTGTGTGCCGCCAGATCGTCCTGCTCGCACAGCAGTACCTTCAGCCCGCGTCCGGCCGCGTCGCGGGCGATCCCTGCGCCGTTGATTCCCCCACCGACGACCAGCAGGTCGTAGCTTGGCGCCGTCGGGTCGCTCACGCCCGGCGCGGCGCCTGCTGGCCGTAATAGTCCGGGTAGTCCTGCGAGAGTCCCTTGAAGCGGCGGTGAATCCACAGGTACTGCTCGGGGGCGGCACGCACCTGTGCCTCAATCATACGGTTGAAGCGCTCGGTGTCGGCAGCCGGGGAGTCGCTCGGGAAGTTCTCGAGGGGTGGATGGATGACTCCGCGGTAGCCCTGCGTTCCCGGCAGGCGCTGCAGGAAGTACGGCAACACCGTGGCCCCGGTCATGCGCGCCAGGCGCGACGTGAGGGTGTTGGTGGCCGCCGGGATGCCGAACACCGGCACCATCTCCGCACCCTTCTTGCGATAGCTCTGGTCGGGGGCATACCAGACGCACTCGTTGTTCTTCAACGCCGTGATGAAGGCGCGAATGTCGTCCTTGGCAATGCCCTGGCCGCCATACCGACAGCGAAAGCGCCGCAGGGCGTACGCCAGCACCTCATTCTTGGTCGGCCGGTAGAGAAAGCTGACCGGCGCCACCGAGACCAGCGCGCGGCCCGCCATCTCCATTGGCGTGAAATGGGCGGTGAGGAGAATGACGCCGCGGCCGCGCGCCACTGCGGCCCGCAGATGCTCGGCGCCCTCGATATGCACGAGGCGGGCGAGCCGCGCGGGCGAGAGCCACCAGGCGAGCGGTATTTCCAGCACGGCGATCCCCAGACTCGCGAAGTGCCGATTGAGCAGCTGTTCACGCGCCCGCGGGGACAGTTCGGGAAAACACAACTCGAGGTTGCGTCGTGCCGTTTTGACGAAGCCGGTCGGCAGTCGGCGCAGCACCGCGCCCAGCGCAGTTCCGACCGCTACCATCACCCGGAACGGCAGCAACGCCATGACACGTAACAACCCCAAGCCAGCCCAGGTGAGCCAGTATCGGGGCGCGAGCAGCCGCAGTCGCATTGGCACAGGCACAAAGAATAACCCATTCGCGGCCCGCGGCTGTGGTCCAATGCGCCCGATGAGCAGCGCCGGCACGCGGTACCTCGAAGTGCGCCTCGCGCACATCAGTCTGCACCGCGGCGGGCGCAACGTCCTCAAGGGCATCAGCTGGACCATACGGCCGGGGGAACGCTGGGTGCTGGCCGGCGCCAACGGGGCCGGCAAGACACAGCTGTTGAAACTCGTTGCCGGCGTCGTGTGGCCCGCACCGGCGGCACGCGCGACGCGCCACTACCTCCTCGGCCGGCAGCTCAGCAGCACGCCCTTTGGAATCAGGGACGAAATCGCGTATCTCGGAGCGGAGCGACAGGACAAGTATCAGCGCTACGGCTGGGACCTGCCGGTCGAGCGCGTCGTCGGGACGGGCCTGTATCGAACCGACATCCCCCTCGATGCGCTGAGCGTGGCCGACCGCCGGCGCGTTCGCCGGGCGCTCGAGCGTCTCGCGGTGGCGCATCTGGCCTCGCGCCGGCTGCTGTCCCTGTCATACGGGGAACGGCGGGTGATCCTGCTGGCGCGCGCACTGGCATCGCGGCCGCGGCTGTTGTTGCTCGATGAAGTGCTGAACGGACTGGATGAGATCAACCGCGCGCGCGTGCTGCGCTGGCTCGGGCGCCAGACCGGCCGCCTGCCGTGGGTGCTCGCCACGCACCGCATCGAAGATGTGCCGCCGGCAGCCACTCACGCGCTGGTGTTGAGCCGCGGACGGATCGTGTATGGCGGGGCGCTGCGTCGCGCGCCGCTCGCCCGCTGGCTCGCAGCGCAACCGCGCCGTGCGTCGCCGGCGGTGAGCGCGCGCCGCGCGGCGCGCAGCCGGCGCAGCCTCGTGCGGCTGATCAACGCGCGGGTGTACCTGGAACAGCGCCTGGTGCTCGAAGGGATTTCCCTCACGGTGCGCGCCGGTGAGTTCTGGGTCATCCGCGGGGGCAACGGGTCCGGCAAGACGACGCTGCTGCGCACGCTGTACGGCGATCACGGCGTCGCCGTGGGCGGAGCGATCGAGCGCGCGGGCGTCGGTCCGGGCGTGGCCCTGGATGTGTTCAAGAAACGCGTGGGCCTCGTCGCTCCGCATCTGCAAGCCGATCATCCGGCGCAGCTCACCGTAGCCGAGGTGGTGCAATCCGGGCGCCACGCGAGCGTCGGTCTCAACGATGCGCCGAGCGCAGCGGATCGGTCCGCGGCGCGGCGGACGCTGGCGCTGTTCGGTCTGACGAGGCTCTCGACACGCACCCTGGGCGAGCTGTCCTACGGACAGTCGCGTCGCGTGTTGTTTGCGCGCGCCTGGGCGCGCGAGCCTGAGCTGCTGCTGCTGGATGAGCCGTTTGCGGGTGTCGACAGTCCCACGCGCCACGCCCTGATGGGACGCGTGCTCGCCCTGGCAGCGGGCGGGACGGCCGTGGTGGTGAGCGCTCATCGCCCCGGTGAGTGGCTCAGGTGTGCAAGCCATGAACTCGAGCTGGCGCGGGGTCGCGCCCGATACTGCGGTCCGATCCGCCCGCCTCTCGAGCGCCGCCGGCTGGTCGCAGGGGCCGCACGGTGAGGCCGCGTGGCACCCGGTCGATGCTGGCGTGGGCGGCGGCGGTCGTGCTGATCGGCGCAATCGGCGGCGGGGTGTTGCTGTGGAAGGGATATGCCGGCTCGCAGCGGGCCCCGCCGCGCGAGCTCATCGCCGGCGGCAACCAGCCGCCCGCGCCGCGCGTGGCGCCCGAGCTCGAGTCGCTCGATCGAAGCGCTCTGGAAGCCGCCGCCGGCTATGCCGGCGAACACGGCTCCCGGGCGCTGATCGTCAGCCGCCACGATCACATCGTGTACGAGCGCTACTGGCAGGGCACGGGCTTCGATACCCTGGCCGATGCACAGTCCTTCACGCCGCTGCTGGCGGCGCTCGCCGCCGGGGTGGCGATCTCGCACCGCCGGATCGGCTGGCCGGATGAACCGATTGGCGCGTTCATCACCGAGTGGAGCCAGGACCCCCGTGGCGCCATCACCGTGCGCAACCTGCTGCATAGCTCCAGCGGCCTGGCGCGTTCTGCGACTGCGCCAGACTCCGGCACGGATCTCATCGCCGCCTCCCTGAGCGAGCCGCTGGCCGGCACGCCGGGCGTCACGCGCCTCGAGCAGCCTGCGGACCCGCAGTTGCTGGCGCTGGTGCTCGAGCGCGCCAGCGGTGAGCGCTACGCGGCCTACCTGTCGCAGGCCCTGTGGCGGCGAATCGGGGCGGGGGACGCCTGGCTGCAGCTCGACCACGCCGGAGGCGCGGCGCACGCGGACTGCTGCATGCTGGCGCGCCAGGGTGACTGGATCCGCATCGGGCAGCTGCTGCTGCGCGATGGCAACTACCGCGGCGATGAGGTCATTCGTCCCGGCTGGGTGACGCTCATGCGCGCGCCCTCCAGGGGCGACCCGCAGTACGGGGCCTACCTGCGGCTCGGATCCCCTGCCGCGCCCGGCCGCGAGCCGTACGCGGCGCGCGACCTGTTCGCGGTGCAGGGCGAGGGTGGCAACCGCCTGTGGCTGGTGCCCTCGCTGCAGATCGCGATACTGCGCACCGCGGCCGCGGGGCGCGATGCCGACTGGGACGACGCCCGCATCCCCAACCTGATCATTCGCGGGGCGCGCGACTACCTGCCGCCCGCCCAACCCGCCGCGGACGTGTCGGCGCTCGTCCCCGCCCATAAACCTTAAGAGAGTGAGCCAGGGTGCGCCGACAGCTCGGAGCGCTGTTTCTCTTCTGCATCATCGATACGCTCGGGTTCGGCATCCTGATTCCGCTGGTGCCGTACATGGCGGACCGCTTCGGCACGGCGCCCGCTTTCATCACGCCGATCCTCGGCAGCTACTCGCTGTGCCAGCTGCTGGCGGCGCCTTTCTGGGGCCGTCTGAGCGATCGCTACGGGCGGCGGCCGATCCTCATGAGCAGTCTCGGCGGTGCCTGCGTGTCGTACGTTTTGCTCGGCTGCGCGCGCAACATCTGGTGGCTGCTTGCTTCGCGCATGCTCGCCGGTTTCATGGCCGGCAATATCGCGGCGGCCTTCGCCTACGCCTCGGACGTGAGTACTCCACAGAAGCGCGCGGCCACGCTCGGTATGATCGGCGCGGCCATCGGCATCGGCTTCGCGCTCGGCCCGCCATTGGGCGGTGTGCTGGCGGGCAAGGATCCCGCCCGCTTTGATTTCGTGGCACCGGCGGTGGTATCGACGTGCCTGAGCGTGTTCGCGATCCTGCTGGTGAGATGGGTGCTCCCGGAGAGTCGCAGCGCCGCGCACCGCCGCCAGCACGCCGATGAGCCACGGCGCGGATCATGGCGCTTGTTGCGCGAGCGCCGGGCGCTCGCCTTGCTCGCCGCCGCGACGCTGGCCGTGACCTACTCGCAGTCGATCCTCGAATCGATCATTGCCATCTGGGCGCTGCACAAGTACGGCTTCGGGCCGCGCACCGTCGGATTTCTGTTGTTCGGCGTCGCCCTGCCGGCGCTGCTGATGCAGGGCGGGGCGGTGCGCATCCTCGCCCCAAGGCTCGGAGAGGCGCGCCTGGCGATGTTCGGCGTACTCACGTACGTGACGGGACTCATTACCCTCGGCCAGGCGTCCGCGCTCGCCGTCACCGTCATCGGGCTCGTGTTGTGCGGCACCGGGCTCGGCGCCTACAACCCGAGCGCCTTCGCGCTCGCCTCCAAGCAGTCGCGCGGTCACGACCGCGGGGCGGTGCTGGGCGCGTACGTGGCGAGCGCGAGTCTGGCGCGCGTGATCGGACCTTTCACGTCCGGTCCGATCTATGCGCTGTTCGGAGCGGCGGCGCCTTTTCTGATCGGCGCGTGCGTCACGCTGCCGGCGGCGTGGCTGGTGCGACGGGTGCCTGCCGCTGCCCCGGGACCGGACTGAGCGCCACTTCGATGGCCTCGCCGACGATGCGCACCGCGTGCGTGGGCAGCGGCAGTTCCGCGGGCGGCCCCAGCACGCGGCCGTCACGGATGTCGAACGAGGCGCCGTGCAACGGGCACACCAGCCGCGTGGCGCGCAGCCGTCCCTCGCACAGGCGCGCATGCGCATGGGTGCAGATGTTGTCCAGTGCGAACACGCCTTCACGCGTGTGACAGATCAGGATCTCGCGCCCGCCGATGACACAGGCCCGCATACTTCCCGGCGGCACCTCGGCGAGCTTCAGCGCGACTTCGAACTGTGACATGGCGTTGCTAAAACGCGATCTCGGTCTCGAATATCGATACCGCCTGGCCGCTGATCCAGACGCCGGCCAGGGCTTCGCCGCTGAATTCAAGCTCGACCTCGACTCGCCCGGGCCGATGCAGCGAGTGCCCCTGGATGCCGGTAAAGTGCGCGCGCTCGCCGCTGCGCGTGATGAGGCGCAGCTGCGCCAGATAGGCCCCGAGCAGCCCGTGGGCGTTGCCGCTGACCGGATCCTCGGCGATGCCGAGCGCCGGGCAGAACATGCGAGACTCGGTCAGATGGTCCGGGGCGGCCGGCGTGAGGGTGAAGACGAAGTAGCCGGCCGCGCCGATCTGCGCCGACAGCGTCGTGAGCCGTGCGAGGTCGGGTTTCAGATGCTTGAGGGGCTCGGGCCCGCGCACTCCGATCAGCAGCCGCGTGCCGCCCGCACCCACGATACGCAGCGGTATGCGGGAGTCGAGGCTCTCGGAGGCGAGCGCCAGCGCATCGAGCACCGCGAGTCGCTCGCGGTCGTTGAGCTCGCGGCCCACGGGCGGGGGGTTGCGGCGAATCGCGATGCGGCGATCCGCGTCGGTGCCCCGTACCTCGATGTCGACGATCCCGGCCTTGGACTTCTGCTGCTGCCGGCGCGGCGCGTCGTGCCGGCGCGATAACACGTACTGTGCGGCCACGGTGGCGTGGCCCACGAACCCGGCCTCGCTGCGCGGCGTGAAGAAGCGCGCCCGCACCGTATGATCGGCGCCGTCCGGGGAGAGTATGAAGGCGGTCTCGGCGTTGTTGAGCTCGCGCGCGATGGCGAGCATCTGCGCCTCGGTGAGCGCATCGGCATTCAGCACCACGCCGGTCGGGTTTCCGGTGAAGGGTTCGCGGGTGAACGCGTCAACCTGATGAACCTGGATCTTACGCGTCATCGTTCCTCACCCGCCGTTTGCGCCCTGGCAGGCAATTCTAGTCCTGGGCGCGATCATAGCCGCAGCCGCCTTGAGGCAGTGCGTGCAATACTGACGCCAAGGTCTTCGGAGGCGACACGCATGGACATCGGGGTCGAGATCAGCCTGTATCCGCTGCGCAGCGAGTTCGTTCCGGCGATCCGCGCGTTCATCGCGCGCCTGAACGATGACCCGCGCCTGAAGGTGGTGACGAACAGCCTGAGCACGCAGGTGTTCGGAGCGTACGAGGAGGTCATGGAGGCACTGCGACGGGAGCTGCGCGCAACGTTCCAGAGTCTGGAGCAAGGATCTGACAAGGCCGTGTTCGTGATGAAGGTGCTGGGGCCGCTGCCGCCGGCCTGACATGCATGCGCCCGGCCCGGGCTGGCGGGCTGCATAGCGAACCGGCAAACTAGCAGATTCGGGGCACATCCGCCTCAAGCAAATCCCGAAGGCCTCGAGGCACCTGCATGGCACTGATGCGAGTCGTGGATCGCGACGGAGTCGAGCACGAAGTAGAGGGCAAGACCGGATTGAAGGTGATGGAGAACCTGCGCGAGCTCGACTACGGTGTTGCAGCCATCTGCGGCGGCATGTGCTCCTGCGCCACCTGTCACGTGTACGTGGATCCGCAGTGGCAGGCGAGGCTGCCGGCGATGATGTCGGATGAGCGCGAGCTGCTGTCGGAACTGTCGCACTACCAGGAGAATTCGCGCCTCTCCTGCCAGGTCGAATTCACCGCGGAGCTGGCCGGGCTGCGCGTGCGGATCGCGCCCGACGAGTAGCGGGCGATGGCTGCCGCGAGTATCGAGGTCGAGACCCGCGGTGCGGTGGCGCTCGTCACCCTGAACCGCCCCGAGAGCGCCAACACGCTCAATCTGCAGATGGCGATGGATCTGCTCGCCGCCGCCATGACCTGCGCGCGCAACGCCGCGGTGCGCGCGGTCGTTCTGACGGGCGCCGGCCGCCACTTCTGCTTCGGCGGCGACCTGCGCGGCATGGCCGCACGCGCGGGCGCCGGGAATGATTACGTGCGCGAGCTCACCACCTATCTGCACGCGGCGATTTCGCACTTTGTGCGCATGGACGCACCGGTCATCGCCGCGGTCAACGGGACCGCCGCGGGAGCGGGTGTCGGACTGGTTGCGATGGCGGATCTCGCGCTGTGCGGGAGCAGCTCGAAGTTCAACCTCGCGTACACCAACGTGGGCCTCACGCCCGATGCCGGCACCTCGTTCCTGCTGCCGCGGATCGTGGGCGTCAAGCGCGCCATGGAGTTGCTGCTGCTCAACCGCGCCTTGTCGGCCGCCGAGGCGCTCACCTGGGGCCTGGTGAACGAGGTCGTGGGCGATGAGCAGCTGGCGGCGCGCGCGCTGGAAATCGCCGAGCAGCTGGCGCGCGGCCCAAGCGGCGCGTTCGGGGCCACCAAGCGGCTGCTGGCGCACTCCCTCGGCGCCTTCGAGTCACAGATGGTTCTCGAGAGCGAGACCATTGCCGCCCACGCCGTGAGCGCGGAGGGCGCGGAAGGCATCGAGGCGTTTCTCGGCAAGCGTAAGCCGCGATTTCCCGAGGCGGGTTCCTAAGCCACAGGGGGTGAGTGCGCCGTCATGACGTGGTTTTTCGTGGCACTGGTCGCATCCCTGGGCCTCATTGTGGTGCGCCTCTACGTCAAGCTGCGTGCGGCGCGCAGCTCGCGCGCCGAAACCTGGGACGAGCAGGTCATCGGGCGCCTGCGCTCGCAGGGTTACGCGCCCTTCAACGACTACCCGGTCGATTTCTTCCTCGCCCTGCCCGACGAGGCTGCCTGCCGGGGTGCGCGCCAGCGGCTCGAGCCGGAATTCAGCGTCGACGTGAAGCCGCTGGAGAACGACCCGGAACTCCTCTTCAGCCTGCACGCCACCAAGACCATGCGCCTGATCGTGCCGGACATGCAGGACATCAGCCGCCGCCTGGGGGCGCTCGCCGCCGAGTACCACGGGCGCTACGACGGCTGGGCGGCGTGAGGCGATTCGCGCGCAGCCGCGGTCAAAACAAAGAGCTTTCCGGGCCGTCAGCGACAGGGATGTCGCTGCCGGAGCCTCCATGGATGGATTCACGGCGTCCCGGAAAGCTCTTTGTTTTGACCGCGGCCGTATCGCAACGCTGTGTCCCCGCCGTTGCGATTGCCACGCACGGGTGCGCGCGGTCAGCGCTTTTCGGTCTGGCGCCTGACGGCTTCAGCGGCGGCGGCGATCGCCTGTGGATCGCCGAGGTAGCGGCTGGCGCGGGGCTGCAGCTCGCCGTCGAGCTCGTAGAGCAGCGGCACGCCGGTCGGAATGTTGAGCTCGACGATTTCGCTCTCGGCGATCCGGTCGAGCATCTTGACCATGGCGCGCAGGCTGTTGCCGTGCGCCACGACCAGCACATCGCGGCCGGTGCGCAGCTCGGGGGCGATGCGCGCGTGCCAGAAGGGCAGTACGCGCGCCAGCGTGTCCTGCAACGACTCGGCGGCGGGCAGCTCGGAACTGTCGACGCCGGCGTAGCGCGGGTCGAAGCGCGGGTGGCGCGGATCGTCGCGGGTGAGCGGCGGCGGCGCAATGTCGTAACTGCGGCGCCAGATCTTCACCTGGGCTTCGCCGTGCTGCGCGACCGTCTGCGCCTTGTTGAGCCCCTGCAGCGCTCCGTAATGGCGCTCGTTCAGCCGCCAGGAGCGTTCCACCGGGATCCACATGCGATCCATCTCATCGAGCATGATCCACAGGGTGCGGATGGCGCGCTTCAGCACCGAGGTGAACGCCAGGTCGACGCCGATACCCTGCGCGAGCAACTCGCGTCCCGCCTGCGCCGCCTCGGCGCGGCCGGAAACCGACAGATCGACGTCGGTCCAGCCGGTGAACAGGTTCTCGACGTTCCAGGTGCTCTGGCCGTGGCGAACCAGGATGAGCTTGCCGGGCACTTTAGTTCGCGAGCTTGCGCACCGACTCCACGCCGACCGTCAGCGTGGCGAAGTCGCCCGCGCCCGCGGCGCGCATGTCGGTGAGCGTACGCTGCCAGAGCGCCAGGTCCTTGCCGGCCGCTTCCACCCAGGCGGTGACGCGCGCCTCGGCGGTGCCGCGCTCCTTGCGCGCCAGCACCCGCTCGGTGAGTCGCCGGTGGACCCGCAGCGCCGTATCGCGCAGCGCGGTGCGGGCGATCGCCTGCCACGGGCCCTCGACCGTCAGCTTCTCGATGCCCGCGCGCAGCCAGTCAAAGCCGATGCGTTTGCCGACTTCGAAATACACCCGCGCGGTCTCGGCGACCCGGACGCGATGCGCGGCCGAGATCTCCACGATGTCGAGGGCGGCGTTGAGCGCTTCGAGGCTGGCGACGCGCGCCGCGAGCGCCGGCGGCAGGCCCGCCTGGCTGTAGCGCGTGCGGCTTTCGTCAAAGCGCACGAGCTCGGTCCCGGTGAGCACCTGGGCAATCTCCGCCTCCAGCTCACGCACGCCGTCGCGGAACTCGCCCACGGCGGCATCGACCTGCAGACCGCTGCTGCGCGAGGTGAGCAGCCAGTAGGTCGCGTGCCGCAGCAGGCGGCTGGTCTGAAACGCGGCTTCGTACTGCAGCCTGGCTGGCACTTTGTTGTCCAGCCCTTCGATGTGCTCCCAGAGGGCGCGCATCGCGAAGATCTCGCGCGCCGCCGTGTAGGCGCGCGCAACCTGGGCCGGCTCCGCGCCGGTGTCCTCCTGCGCCCGCGGCACGAACGTCGGCCCCATGCGATTGACCAGGCTGTTGGTGGTGGCGGTGGCGATGATTTCGCGGCGCAGCCGGTGACGGGCGATGGCGCGCGGGAAGCGCTCCCGCATCGGAGCCGGGAAGTAGCGCTCCAGCTCCGCGGACAGGTAGGGATCCTCCGGCACGTCCGAGGCCAGCAGGTGCTTGTTGAGCCAGATCTTGCTGTAGGCGAGCAGGATCGCCAGCTCCGGACGCGTGAGCCCGATGCCGCCCTTGCGGCGCTCGGCGAGCTCATCGTCGGCGGGCAGAAACTCCAGTGCGCGGTTGAGCTCTCCGGAGCGCTCGAGCGCGCGGATGAGATGCTGGAATTCCTGCAGGCGCGCCGTGGACTGCAGCTCGAGCGTGCTGAGCGCCTGGCTCTGCAGGTAGTTGTTGCGCAGCACCAGGGCCGCGACCTCGGAGGTCATGCGCGCGAGCAGGCGGTTGCGATCGCCGCGCGACAGCTTGCCCTCCGCTACCTGCGGGTTGAGCAGGATCTTGATGTTCACCTCGACATCCGAAGTGTTGACGCCGGCGGAATTGTCGATGAAGTCGGTATTCACGCGACCCTTGGCGAGCGCGTACTCGACGCGTCCGCGCTGCGTCAGGCCGAGGTTGCCGCCTTCGCCGACCACCCTGGCCCGCAGCTCGCGGCCGTTGATGCGCACCGCGTCGTTGGTGCGGTCGCCGACCTCGGCGTTTCTCTCGTCACTCGCCTTCACGTAAGTGCCGATGCCGCCGTTCAACAGCAGATCAACCGGCAGGCGCAGGATGGCGCGGATGACTTCATTCGGCGGGGCGCTCGCGCTCTCCAGGCCCAGCAGCGCGCGCGCTTCCGCCGGCAGCGCGATCGATTTCGCCGCACGCGGGAAGATGCCCCCGCCGCGGGAGAGCTTCCTGCGGTCGTAATCGTCCCAGCTCGAGCGTGGCAGCGCGAACAGGCGGGCGCGCTCGGCGAAACTCACCGCGGGTTGCGGGTCCGGATCGATAAAGATATGACGGTGATCGAAGGCGGCCTGCAGGCGGATGTGCCGCGATAGCAGCATGGCGTTGCCGAACACGTCTCCCGACATGTCACCGATGCCGGCGACGCTGAAGTCCTTCTTCTGCGTGTCGATATCCATCTCGCGGAAGTGCCGCTTGACGCACTCCCAGGCGCCGCGCGCGGTGATGGCCATTTTCTTGTGGTCATAGCCCGCCGAGCCGCCGGAGGCGAACGCGTCCCCGAGCCAGAAGCCGTATTCGGCCGCGATGGCGTTGGCGATGTCGGAGAACGTGGCGGTGCCCTTGTCCGCCGCGACCACCAGATAAGCGTCATCGCCGTCACGGCGCACGACCTGCGCCGGCGGCGCGATGCGGCCGGCGACGATATTGTCGGTGAGGTCGAGCAGGCCGCGGATGAAGGTCTGGTAACAGGCCACCACCTCCGCCTGCACCTCCTCGCGCGTGCCGGCCGGCAGGCGCTTGGCGACGAAGCCGCCCTTGGCGCCGACCGGAACGATGAGCGTGTTCTTGACGTTCTGCGCCTTCATGAGGCCGAGAACCTCGGTGCGGAAGTCCTCGCGCCGGTCCGACCAGCGCAGGCCGCCGCGCGCGACATAGCCCATGCGCAGGTGCACGCCCTCGACGCGCGGGCTGTAGACGAAGATCTCGAACTTCGGACGCGGCAGCGGCAGGTCCGGAATCTTCGCCGGGTCGAACTTGAAGGACAGGTAGCTCTTTGGCTGGCCGTGCGCGTCCGGCTGATAGAAGTTGGTGCGCAGCGTCGCCTCCACCACGGTCAGGTAGGTGCGCAGGATGCGATCGTCATCGAGGCTGGTGACCGCGTCGAGTCCCGAGCGGATCTGCGCGACCAGGTTGGTGGCGTTGCGCTCGCCGCCGCGGTGGCTGCGGGAGGTCGCGGGCTCGAAGCGCGTCTGGAACAGGCGCACCAGGTTCCTGGCGATGCCGGCGTTGGCCCCGAGAGTGCGCTCCATGTACGCCTGGCTGAATGGCACGCCGGTCTGCAGCAGGTAGCGGCAGTAGGCGCGCAGCACCACGATCTGACGCGCGGTCAGCTCGGCGCCGAGCAGCAGACGGTTGAAGCCGTCGTTCTCCACCGCGCCGCTCCAGGCGGCCGCGAAGGCCTCGCGGAAGTTACCCTGGATGCGCGCGATGTCCACGATGAGCCCGTCGCGCTGCTCGAGCTCGAAGTCCTGGATCCAGGCCGCGCCGCCCTCGGGCCACGCGAGCTCGTAGGGGCGCTCGGAGATCACGCGCAGCCCGAAGTTCTCGAGCATCGGCAGCACGTCGGAGATCGGCACCGGGTCGCCGAGCTTGACGATCTTCAGATGCACCCGTTGCGGCTTCTGGCCCGCGGGGCGATGCAGGTTGAGCTGCAGCGCGTTCGGCTGCTGGCGCAGCGCCTCGAGATCGGCGAGATCCCCGAGCACCTCGCCTGGGACCACATCCTCCTGGTAGGCGAGCGGGAACGCGTGGCCGTAGCGGCCCGCGAGCGCGAGTCCGGCGGCTTCGCCGCGGCGCTCGGTCAGCAGCTCCCGCAGCCGGTCGGGCCACGTCAGGGCCGCTTCCCCGATGCGGCGCTCGATCTCGGGGAAGTCGGGACGGTGGCGCTGGCCCGGGTCGGTGCGCACCACGACGTGCAGGCGCGCGTGGCTCGCGCCAGAGATCTGCGCGTGGCTCTCGACGCTGGTGCCGGCGAAGCCGGCGCGCGCGATCTGCTCGATGCGCTGGCGCACCTCGGTGTTGTAGCGGTCGCGCGGCACATACACCAGGCAGGAGTAGAAGCGGTGATACGGGTCGCGCCGCACCAGCAGGCGCACCGTGCGGCGCTCGTACAGGTTGACCACTCCGCGCACGATGCGGACCAGATCCGCGATCTCGGCCTGGAAGAGTTCATCGCGCGGATAGGTCTCCAGCACGTTGAGCACCGCCTTGCCGTCGTGGCCGCCCGGGTCGAGGCCGAAGTGCTCGATGACGCGCTCGACTTTCTTGCGCAGCACCGGGATATCCCGCGGGCTGCCGTGATAAGCGGTCGAGGTCCACAAGCCGAGGAAGCGGTGCTCGCCGTCGACCCGACCACGACGATCGAAGGTCTTGACGCCGACGTAATCGAGCAGCTCGCCGCGGTGCACGGTCGCGGTCGAGTTCGCCTTGGTCACGATCAGCAGCTCCGGCGCGCGCGCGCGCGCGCGCACGTCGCCGCGCAGGGTCATGACGCTCGGACGCCGACCCTGCCGGCGGGCGCTGCTGAGGATGCCGAGACCCGAGCGCGGGTCGGGCACCAGGCGGTCCTCGGACCGGCCGCGCTCGAGCCGGTAGCGACGGTAGCCGAGGAACACGTAGTGCCGGCCTTCCATCCAGTCGAGCAGGTGGGCCGCCTCGCTCACGTCCGCCGCCGGCAGCGGCGGCGGGTCGGTTTCGAGCCGGGTGATGATCTCACGCACTCGCTCGCGCATCGCCGTCCAGTCCGTGACCGCGAGGCGCACGTCGGCCAGTGTCACTTCCAGATCGCGCTGCAGCCGTTCGATCTGCGCCGGGTCACTGACGCGGTCGATTTCGTAGAGTTGCCACGACTCGGGGTGTACGGCCTGGGCGCCGTTGGCGCCGATATCAATGAGGTGCCCGCGACGGTCGCGGCGCGCTTGCAGCACCGGGTGCACGATCAGGTGCACGGCGAGCCCCGCGCGGCTGAAGGCCATGCCGAGGGAGTCCACCAGGAACGGCATGTCGTCGGTTACCGTGAGCACCAGGGTATGAGCTGACTCGAAGCCGTCCCGATGCGCATCGGGGTTGAACACCCGCACCAGCGAACGGCCCGGGGCGCGCCGCGCCGCGAAGGCGAGGTGCGCGAGCGCCGCCTTGGCGAGCTGCCGCGGCGTGCGCTCGGCGAGGTCCTCGTCCGCCACGCCGTGGAAGTAGGCGCGCAGGAAGCGCTGCGGCAGCTCGTTGCGCCCGCCGCTGCCGGACGCGGCGCGCGCGATGCGCTCGATCAGCGCGATGCGCTCGGCGGGGATGCTGCGGAGCAGCCGGTTTTCTTCAACGGCAACTGGCGCGTGCATGCCCAGTCATCCTGCTCGGGAAAGCGGCGGTGTCGTGTGCACGTGGCGCATATTCTGCTGGTAAGCGGCGCGCGATTATACTTGACATCCTCACGCGGCCTGAAGGCCGGTGAATCCCTCGACCGACAGGATATGATGATCGGATGAGCGACGTGCTTGACAATCCCATGGGCACAGATGGTTTCGAGTTCGTCGAATACACCGCGCCCGACCCGCAGCTGCTGCGCACGCTGTTCGAGCGGCTGGGGTTCCCGGTGGTCGCGCGCCATCGCTCCAAGAACGTCACGCTGCATCGCCAGGGTGAGATCAACTTCATCATCAACGCCGAACCGCAGTCCCTGGCACAGGCTTTCGCGCGCCAGCATGGTCCATCGGCGTGCGCCATGGCGTTTCGGGTGCGCGACGCGGCCGCGGCGTTCCGCCGCGCCCTGGAGCTGGGCGCCAAGCCCGGACCGCAGAGCGCCGGACCGATGGAGCTCAACATCCCCTGCATCGAGGGCATCGGCGGCTCACTCATCTACCTGGTCGACCTGTACGGCGAACGCTCGATCTATGACGTGGATTTTCGCCCCGTGGCAGGAGGCGCGCCGGCCGAAGCAGCAGGACTCACCCTGATCGACCATCTGACGCACAACGTCGGCCGCGGGCGCATGGATGTATGGGCCGGCTTCTACCAGAAGCTGTTCAACTTCCGCGAGATCCGCTACTTCGACATCGAGGGTAAGCACACGGGGCTCCTGTCGCGCGCCATGACCAGTCCGTGCGGCAAGATCCGCATCCCGATCAACGAGTCGCAGGACGACAAGAGCCAGATCGAGGAATACCTACGCGAGTATCACGGCGAAGGCATCCAGCACATTGCCCTCGCCACCGGGGACATCTACCGCACGGTGGACGTGTTGCGACGGCACGGGGTTGCGTTTCAGGACACGCCCGACACCTATTATGAGAACCTCGCCGCCCGCGTGCCCGGCCATCGGGAATCCCTGGCTGAGCTGCGCACCCGCCGCATCCTGATCGATGGCAATCCCGAGAAGGGCGAGGGCTTGCTGCTGCAGATCTTTACGCAGAACGTCATCGGTCCGATCTTCTTCGAGATCATCCAGAGGAAAGGCAACGAGGGCTTCGGCGAGGGCAACTTCCGCGCCCTGTTCGAATCCATCGAGCAGGACCAGATCCGGCGCGGCGTACTCTAATTGATTGGCCAGTTCCCGCGCTGGCACGTGCGCGGCTACGGCCGGTGCTCGCGGGCGAGGTACTGCTCGCTTTGCATCTCGATGAGCCGGCTCGCGGTGCGCGCGAACAGCCCCCGCAGCCGCTCGCCACGATACAGCTGCGCGGCCGGCGCCGCCGCCGACACGATGAGATTGACATTGCGGTCGTAGAGTTCGTCGATGAGCGCGATGAAGCGGCGCGCCTCATCGTCACGCGCAGCGTCGAGCGCCGGCACGTCCGAAACGATCACCGACTGGTACTCGCGCGCGATCTCGATGTAGTCGCTCTGGCTGCGCCAACCGGCGCACAGCGCCTTGAAGTCGAACCACACCGCGCCGGCGCCGGCGCGGATCACCGCGATCGGCCGGCCCTCGATCTCGATGACACCACCGGCCTGCGTATGGTGCTCGGCGAGCGCGGCGAACAGCGCCGCCAGGCGCGCGCCGGTGTCGGGCGCGCCCGCCGCCAGGTAGATGCCCGCCTGCGTGAGCTGGCGCAGCCGGTAGTCGGTAGCGCCGGCGACGTGGGCCACGTCGAGGTGGCGCTCGAGCAGCTGGATGGCAGGCAGGAAGCGCTGCCGCTGCAGGCCGTCCTTGTACAGCTCTCCCGGGGGCACGTTCGAAGTCGCCACCAGCGTGACGCCGCGCCGGAACAGGCCCTCGAACAGCCCCCCGAGGATCATGGCGTCGGCGATGTCCGATACATACAGCTCATCGAGGCACAGCAGGCGCGTAGCGCGCGCCAGCGCCTGCGCGACGTGCTCGAGCGGGGAGCGCTGCTGCCTGATCTGCGCCAGCTGCGCGTGCACCTCGTGCATGAAGCGGTGAAAGTGCAGGCGCCGCGCCTGCGCAAAAGGCAAGGTCTCGAAGAACAGGTCCATCAGCCAGGTCTTGCCGCGACCCACCCCGCCCCACAGGTACAGGCCCGTGAGCGGCGCACGCGCCGCAGTGAGCCCGGTGAGCCAGCGCGGCAGGCGCGCGCGGGGTGCGCGGCGTTGCGCAATCAGACGTCGCCGCAAATCATCGAGCTTCGCGACCACCGCCAGCTGTGCGGGATCGCTGTGCAGGTGACGTTCATCGAGCTGCAGGCGGTACAGCTGCAGCACGCCCGCAGCCCCGGCCGGGGCCGCCGCGGCAGTCGCGCTCGGAGGGGCGTCGCGCACGCGCTTCAGGACTGAAGGTCGGGCAGATCGCGAAAATGCGCGAGCGCGCCGGGATTGGCGAGTGCATCCAGGTTCCTGACCGGCAGCCCGTGGATCACGTTGCGCACCGCCAGCTCGGTGACCTTGCCGGACAGAGTCCGCGGGATATCGGGCACGGCGATGATCTTCGCCGGTACGTGCCTTGGAGTGGTGTGCGTGCGGATGGTGGTGCGGATCTGCTTCTGCAGGGCTTCGTCGAGTTCGACCCCGTTTTGCAGGCGCACGAACAGCACGATACGCACATCGCCCTGCCAGTCCTGACCCACCGCCAGCGCCTCGAGAATCTGCGGCAGGCTCTCGACCGCGGAATAGATTTCCGCAGTGCCGATGCGCACACCGCCCGGATTCAGCACCGCATCCGAGCGGCCGTAGATCACCACTCCATCATGCTCGGTGAGCGCCGCGTAGTCGCCGTGGTACCAGACTCCCGGGAAGCGCTCAAAGTAGGCGGCGCGGTACTTGGCTCCGGTGGGATCGTTCCAGAACCCGACCGGCATCGAGGGGAATGGCGCCGTGCACACGAGTTCGCCGCGTTCGCCGCGCACTGGCCGGCCGGCGTCGTCGAAGATGTCGACCGCCATACCCAGTCCGCGGCACTGGATCTCGCCGCGATACACCGGCCGCGTGGGACAGCCGAGTGCGAAGCACGACACGATGTCGGTGCCGCCGGAGATCGAAGCGAGCTGCAGGTCGGCCTTGATGGCGCCATAGACGTAGTCGAAGCCCTCCGGCAGGAGCGGGGAGCCGGTGGACAGCACGGTGCGCAGCGCCCTCAGATCCACCGCCTGCGCCGGAACGTAGGGGCTCTTCTGCAGCGCCGAGAGGTACTTGGCGCTGGTGCCGAAGATCGTGATGCGCTCTTCCTGCGCCATGTCCCACAGCACCCCGGTGTGCGGATGGAAGGGACTGCCGTCGTAGAGCACCAGCGTCGCTCCGGTGGCGAGCGCGCTCATGAGCCAGTTCCACATCATCCAGCCGCAGGTAGTGAAGTAGAACAGGCGGTCGCTGCGCTTCAGGTCCGTGTGCAGCAGGTGCTCCTTCTGATGCTGCAGCAGCGTGCCGCCGGCCCCATGCACGATGCACTTAGGCACGCCGGTCGTGCCGGACGAATACAGGATGTACAGCGGATGGTCGAAGGGTAGCTGTGCGAACTCGGCGGCGCGGCCGCGCGCGCCGAACTCCTGCCACAGGCTGGCGCGGCGGGCCGCGGCCCCCAGCGCTGCGAGCTGCGGGCGCGGGTCGACATACGGGATCACCACCACGTGCTCGACCGCCGCAAGCGTTGCCAGCACCTCTGATATGGGCTGCAGCGAATCGAGCTGCTTGCCGGCGTAGAAATAGCCGTCGGCGGTGAACAGGACCTTAGGTTGAATCTGCCCGAAGCGATCGAGCACGCCGCGCACGCCGAAGTCCGGCGAGCACGATGACCAGGTGGCGCCGACACTCGCCGTGGCGAGCATCGCGATGGCCGCCTCCGGCAGGTTCGGCAGGAAGCCGGCGACGCGGTCACCGGCCCCCACGCCCGCAGAGCGCAGCCCATCGGCCACCCGTGCCACCTGCGTCGCGAGTTCCCGGTACGAGAGTGTGCGCCGCGTGCCCCGCTCGTTGCGGAACACCAGGGCCGGCTGATCGTCGTCGAACCTCAGCAGGTTGGCGGCGAAGTTCAGCCGGGCGCCGGGAAAGAAGCGCGCCCCTGGCATGCGCCCGGCGTCCTCGATGACCGGTCCGGCGCCCCATTGCGCGCGCACATCGGCGAAGCGCGCCAGCTCGCTCCAGAAGTGTTCGGGCTCAGCCAGTGACCAGGCATACAGCTCCCCGAATTCTCGCAGCTGCGTGCCGCGGCGCGCATTCACGCAGCTCATGAAGCGAGTCAGGTTCGCATCCGCGATGCGCGTGGGGGAGGGTCGCCACAGTTCAGACATGGAAAGCACTTCGCGATCAATGCTACAACGCCTGGTAGTTGGGCCCCGAGCCCCCTTCCGGCGTAGTCCAGGTGATGATCTGGTACGGGTCCTTGATGTCGCACGCCTTGCAGTGCACGCAGTTGGCGGCGTTGATCTGCAGCCGGCGCCCGCCGTGGCCGTCATCCACCATCTCATAGACGCTTGCCGGGCAGAAGCGCTCGCACGGATTGCCGAATTCCCGGGCGCAGCGTTGCGCGCAGATGCTGGTGTCGGCCACCTTCAGGTGCACCGGCTGGTTCTCGTCGTGGGCGTTGCCGGCGAAGAACACGAACGACACCCGGTCACGCGGCGGCAGCGTGCGCTCGACCCAGTGGCGCTGCGGAGACACGAATTCGTCGAGCTTGTGCAGCCGCGACCAGTCGGCGCTGTTCTTGAGCGTCCAGGGCGATTTGCCGCAGGTGAGCGTTTCCCAGGCGGAGTTGACGAGCCCGAGCCACATGCCGCGCTTGAACGCGGGCTTGAAGTTGCGCACCCGCTTGAGCTCGCGCCCGCCCTGGGAGGCGCGCCACCTGGCGTCGAAGCCGCTGCCGGCGCCGGTTTGCGCAATGTGCTCGCCGGCGAGCGCACCGCTGCGGATCGCCTGATGCACGCCCTTGATCTTGGCGAAGTTCAGCGTCCCGCCCGCGTCGCCGATGAGGATCGCACCCGGCATCTCCAGTGTCGGCGTCGACTGCCAGCCCCCGGCCGCCACGGCGCGCGCACCCGCCGAGACGATCTCCCCGCCCTCGAGCAGTGCTTTCACGCTCGGGTGATTCTTGTACTGCTGGAACGCCTCGAACGGCTGCAGGCGCGGATCCTGGTAGTCGAGGCCGACGATATAACCGACGTACACGCGGTCGTGGTCGAGGTGATAGAGGAAGCTGCCGGCGTAGGTGTGCGAGTCCGCCGGCCACCCCAGCGCATGCTCGATACGCCCCGGGCGCACGCGCCCGGCGGGCAGCTGCCACAGCTCCTTGAACCCCAAGGCAAAGGTCTGCGGGCAGTGCCCGCGGGTGAGATCGAATTTCGCAATCAGCTGCTTGGAAACCGAGCCGCGGGCGCCTTCCGCGAGCACCGTGAGGGCGGCGTGGATTTCCACGCCGGCGGTGAAGTTGGGGCCGGGCTTGCCGTCACGGTCCAGCCCCATGTCGCCGATGCGAACGCCCTTGACACCACCGCGCTCATCGAACAGGGCCTCCGCGGCTGCAAAACCGGGGAAGACCTCGACGCCGGCACTTTCGGCCTTGTGCGCGAGCCACGGCGTGAGCTGGCCGAGCGAGATGATGTAGTTGCCGTGGTTGTCGAGCGGCGTCGAGTACGTCATCGAGCGCGGCAGCAGCTTCAGCAGGAAATCTGGAACCGGCTTGAACGAGCCGCTGCGGGTGAGGATGCGGAAGTCATCCTCCGCCGCCGGCACCTTCATGCCGGGGTACTCGCGGCTCCATTCCGGCAGCAGCTGCTGCAGCGGTCCGGGCTCGAGCACCGCGCCCGACAGCGAGTGGGCGCCGACCGCCGAGGCCTTCTCCAGAACGCACACGCTGGCGGTGGGTTTGAGTTGCTTCAGCCGGATCGCACACGCCAGGCCCGCAGGGCCCGCGCCCACTATGACGACGTCATACTGCATGACGTCACGTTCGATCGCGCCTGCTGCGCTGCTCGCCTCAGTCACTGCCTGCCCCTTGGCGCCGCTGCCGCCGAAAGCGTGCGGCGATTATTTCGGCTGCATGCGGATCGCGCCATCCAGGCGGATCGTTGCGCCATTCAACATCGTGATCTCGAACACGCTGGCGACGAGCTGCGCAAACTCTTCCGGCCGGCCGAGCCGCGCCGGGAACGGGACCTGGGCCGCGAGCGAGTCCTGCACCTCCTTGGGCATGCCGTCCATCATCGGGGTATGGAAGATGCCGGGGGCGATCGACACGCAGCGGATGCCGAAGCGCGCCAGCTCGCGCGCCAGCGGCAGCGTCATGCCGGCGACCGCCGCCTTGGTGGCGGAGTAGGCGGTCTGGCCGATCTGGCCTTCGAAGGCGGCGACCGAGGAGGTGTGAATCAGCAGGCCACGTTCGCCGTCGGGCCCGGGCGTGTTGTGTTGCATGAGGGCGGCGGCGGCCTTGTCGCACAGGAAGGTGCCGATCAGGTTGATGTGAATCACCTTGGTGAAGAACTCGCCCGCCATCGGCCCGTTCTTGCCCAGCACCCGCCCGGCGCCGACCACTCCAGCGCAGTTCACCAGCAGGTTGAGGCCTGCCAGCCGCGTGTGCGCGCTTTCCATGGCCGCGTTGACCTCGGCCTCGGAGGTGACGTCGCAGCGCACGAAACCGACACTCGCGCCCAGCGCCGCGGCCGCCGCCCGCCCCGGTCCTTCCTGCACATCGAGGATGACCGCCTTGCCGCCGTGTGCGCTGATATGGCGCACGACCGCGTTGCCGAGACCTGAGGCGCCGCCGGTGACGACCGCGCGCGCGTCCTGAATTTTCATGCTGCCCCCTGAAGCGCCGTGGTTAGCCGATGATTTCCACGGCCGCGGCGACCGCTTCGCCGCCGCCGATGCACAGCGAGGCAATACCGCGCTTGGCGCCGCGGTGCCGTAAGGCATGAACGAGCGTCGTCAGGATGCGCGCACCGGTTGCCCCGATCGGATGACCGAGCGCGCACGCGCCGCCGTTGATGTTCACCCGCGCATGATCAATGTCGACGTCGTGCATGGCCGCCATCGTGACCACCGCGAACGCCTCGTTGATCTCGTACAGGTCGGCATCGTTCGGTTTCCAGCCCAGCTGCGTGAGCACCTTCTTGATGGCTGCGCCGGGCGCGGTCGTGAACCACTCCGGCTCCTGCGCGTGGCTGGCGTAAGCCAGCAGCCGGGCGAGAGGCTTCGCGCCGCGCTCGCGCGCCGCCGCAGCGCTCATGAGCACCAGCGCCGCGGCGCCATCGGCGATGGATGAGGAACTGGCGGCGGTGACGGTGCCGTCCTTGCCGAACGCGGGCTTCAGTGCCGAGATCTTGCTGACATCACAGGTGCCTGGCGTCTCGTCGCGCGCCACCACGGTCTCGCGCTGGCGGCTCTTGACGGTGAGCGGCGTGACCTCGGCGTCGAAATCCCCGGACGTCACCGCGCGCAGCGCGCGCTGCACCGACTCGCTGGCAAAGGCGTCCTGCTGCGCGCGGCTGAAGTGGTAGCGGGCGGCCGTGGCATCCGCGAAACAGCCCATGAGCTTGCCGTCCCAGGGACTCTGCAGGCCGTCGTAGAACATGTGATCGAGGATCTCGCCGTGGCCCATGCGGTAACCGCTGCGCGCCTTCGGCAGCAGATAGGGCGCGTTGCTCATGGACTCGAGCCCGCCGGCGAGCACCAGCTGCGCCGAGCCGGCGCGAATCTGGTCCGCAGCCAGCATCACGGCCTTCAGCCCCGAGCCACACATCTTGTTGACCGTGGTGCACGGCACGCTGACCGGCACGCCGGCGCCGACCGCGGCCTGGCGCGCAGGCGCCTGGCCGAGTCCGGCCGGCAGCACGCATCCCATGATCACCTCCTGAAGCTCGGCCGCGTCGATGCCGGCGGCGGCGACGGCGGCCTTCGCCGCCGCGCTGCCGAGCTGCACCGCCGTGAGGGGCGTGAGTACGCCCTGGAACGCGCCGATCGGAGTGCGTTTGGCGGAGACGATGACTACATCCTGATTGGACATGTTGGAGCCTCAGGTTGAGATGTTCAGCGGCCCAGAGCTTGCGCGGCGCGGCGTACCCGGCGGCGCGTGCCGCGGCGGGCCGCGAGCGGGGCGGCGCCGGCCCGCGGCCGCAGCCCGCCTTCGAATACGGCGACGAACGCCGCGGCGATCTGCGCGCCGGTAAGGCTCTGGTCCTCACGATACCAGTGCGCAATCCAGTTGAGCGCGCCGGCGAGCGCAAACGCGGTCATTTTCGGATCGCACGGCTGGATGGAGCCGTCCTGCACACCCTCGCGGATCAGCCGCCGGATGCCGTGATCGATCTCGGACTTCAGTGCCTTGATGTGGCGGCTCATCGCCGGCGACAGGTCCTGGTCCTCGGCGCGCACCATGCACCAGCCGAATTCCGATGCCACCGCCTCCCCGTAATGGCGCAGCACGGCATTCAGGCGCTCGCGCGCCGGCACCTCGAGGTGGCGCACATCGCGAAACGCCGCCCGGATCTGCTCCACTCCCGCCACGAAGCACTGGAACAGCAGCTGCTCCTTGCTGGTGACGTAGTAGTACACCGTGGGCTTGGTGACCTCGAGCCGCGCCGCGATGTCATCGAGCGAGGTGTTGTGGTAGCCCTTGCGATTGAACTCGCGGGCGGCGGCGCGAATCACCGCCTCGCGCTTCACCGCGCGGTCGCGCAGCCGCTCGCGGCTCGCCCGCCAGGGGGAGTCGACCGCTACGGGTGGTTTGCCCGCGGCGGGCGGGCTGGTACGGCGGCTGTTCATTGCTTACGGAGTATTATAGCGGTGCGGCCGGACGCAAGCGTGACTGGCGCGGCGGGCGGCCGGGCCGGCAGCCGCGTTGACCGGCCGTCGGAGCCTCGACCATACTCACGGGTAGGTATCCTACCCTCGGGTAAAGAGGCGCGTCCATCCAGCATAGGGACTAGGGCCCCCAAATGAGCGCGAGCACATTGAACGCCGGTCTCAAGGGTGGCGCGGCCGCGCCGAGCAGCGATGCGGCCGCCGCCGGCTCACCCCTGCGGTTCGTGTCCGCGGCCTCGCTGTTCGACGGCCACGATGCCGCCATCAACATGATCCGGCGCCTGCTGCAGGCGCGCGGCGCCGAAGTGGTGCACCTCGGGCACAATCGCAGCGTTGCCGACATCGTGGGCGCCGCGATCGACGAGGACGCCGACGCGGTCGCGGTGAGCTCCTACCAGGGCGGCCACAACGAGTATTTCGCCTACATGGTGGACATGCTGCGCGAACGCGGCTGCGAGCACATCCGCGTGGTGGTCGGCGGTGGCGGCACCATCGCGCCGCACGAGATCGAGGCGCTCGAGCGCCGCGGCGTGGAGAAGATCTACACGCCCGAGGATGGGCGGCGCATGGGGCTCGCGGGCATGATCGATGATGTCCTGCAGCGCATCGCGGCGGTGCGCAGGCCCGCGTACGAGTTGCGGCCGTTCAATGCCCGCGACCACGCTTTCATCGCGCGGACCATTTCGGTGCTGGAAGGCGCAGCCGGTGCCGATGCGGAGCAGATCCGGCGGGCCGTGGCCCGCTCGCGCCACAAGGCGCCGGTGATCGGCATCACCGGCACCGGCGGAGCGGGCAAGTCGAGCCTCACGGACGAGCTGCTGATGCGCCTGGCGCGGCAGTTCCCGCAGGCGCAGATCGCGGTGGTGGCGATGGACCCGACGCGCCGCCGCAGTGGCGGCGCGCTGCTCGGCGATCGCATCCGCATGAACAGCCTGTCGGCGGACAACATCTTCATGCGCTCGCTCGCGACGCGGCGGGCGCATCTGGCGACCGCCGCCGTGCTGAAGGACGTGATCGAGTTGTACAAGGCGGCCGGGTTCGACCTGGTGATCGTCGAAACCGCCGGTATCGGTCAATCGGACACCGAGATCGTGGATCTGGCGGACCTGTCGTTGTACGTCATGACGAGCGAATACGGTGCCGCGAGCCAGCTCGAGAAGATCGACATGCTCGACTACGCCGACTTCATCGTGCTCAACAAGAGCGAGAAGCGCGGCGCCGAGGACAGCCTGCGCGACGTCAGGAAGCAGTGGCGGCGCAATCATCCCGAGCGGGCTAGTGAGCCGGAGGTGCAGCTGCCGGTGTTTCCCACCATCGCCAGCCGCTTCAACGACCCCGGCGTCAACCGGCTGTTCGCCGCAATCTGCGCCGCGCTCGCCGCCAGGCAGATCGGCGCCGGCGCCTGGAAGCTCGCGGACACGGGTCCCACCGAGCTCACGACGCGCACCCCGCTGATTCCCGGGGCGCGCACGCGCTACCTGGCGGAAATCGCCCAGGGCGCTCGCGCCGCCCGCGCGCGCATCGAGGCGCAGGTGGAAGCCGCGCGTCGCGCCTTCGGTCTGTACGAGTCCCTCAAGGCGCTGCACGACGCCGCTCTGCCCGGGCCGCTCGAGCGCTTTGCGCACGACACGCTCAACGATGCGGCGGCTGACGCCACGCGCCGTGAACTGCGCGCTGCCTACAACCGCGCGCTCGATGAGATCGGCGCCGAGGGTGTGGGGGAGCTGCGGGCCTGGCCGGCGCGCGTACGCTCGGCCACCGACGCCACCTATTCATACAAGGTGCGCGACCGCATGGTGACGGGCGAGAACTATACCGAGAGCCTGTCGCGCTCGGCGGTGCCGAAGCTCGCCGTGCCTCGCTTCCGCGACTGGGGCGAGCTGCTGCACTTCATCCTGCTGGAGAATCTGCCGGGCTCCTATCCCTACACCGGCGGGGTGTATCCCTACCGGCGCGAACAAGAGGACCCGACGCGCATGTTCGCCGGTGAAGGCGCACCGGAGCGCACCAACCGGCGCTTCCACTACCTGGCGCACGGCCACGGGGCCGCGCGCCTGTCGACCGCGTTCGATTCCACTACGCTCTACGGCGAGGACCCCGATACCCGCCCGGATGTCTACGGGCGCACCGGTAATTCCGGCGTCTCGATCGCGACGCTCGATGACATGAAGAAGCTCTACTCGGGCTTCGATCTGTGCCAGCCCTCGACCTCGGTCTCCATGACCATCAACGGACCGGCGCCGATGATCCTGGCGATGTTCATGAATACCGCGATCGACCAGCAGGTCGAGCGCTATCTGAAGGCGGAAGGCAAATGGAGCGCCGCCGAGCGGCAAATCGCAGCCCTGCACGCGCAGAACAGCGCGCGCGGCGTGGCGCCGCCGAGCTACCAGGGTGTGCTGCCGCGCGACCACGACGGCTCGGGGCTGGCGCTGCTTGGCGTCAGCGGGGATCAGCTGCTGGAACGCGAGCAGTATGAGCGCATCCGCGCGCAGGCCCTGCAGGCGGTGCGCGGCACCGTGCAGGCGGACATCCTCAAGGAGGACCAGGCGCAGAACACCTGCATTTTCTCCACCGAATTCGCCCTGCGCATGATGGGCGACGTGCAGCAATATTTCATCGACCAGCGGGTACGCAACTTCTACTCGGTATCCATCTCCGGCTACCACATCGCCGAGGCCGGGGCGAACCCCATCTCGCAGCTGGCCTTCACGCTCGCCAACGGCTTTACCATTGCGGAGTACTATCTGGCGCGCGGCATGACGATCGATGACTTCGCGCCCAACCTGTCGTTCTTCTTCTCCAACGGCATGGATCCGGAGTACGTGGTCATCGGGCGCGTCGCGCGCCGCATCTGGGCGCGTGCCATGCGCGAGCGCTACCAGGGGGATGCTCGCAGCCAGATGCTCAAGTACCACGTGCAGACCTCCGGACGCAGCCTGCACGCGCGCGAGATCTCCTTCAACGATATCCGCACGACGCTGCAGGCGCTGTATGCGCTGTTCGACAACTGCAACAGCCTGCACACCAACGCCTACGACGAGGCGCTGACCACGCCTACCGAGGAGAGCGTGCGCCGTGCGGTCGCGATTCAGCTGATCATCAATCGCGAACTCGGTCTCAACAAGATCCAGAACCCGTGGCAGGGCTCGTTCGCCATCGATTACCTGACGGACATGGTGGAGGAGGCGGTCTATAAGGAGTTCGAGGCCTTGTCGGAGCGTGGCGGCGTGCTCGGCGCGATGGAGACCATGTACCAGCGCGCCAAGATCCAGGAGGAGTCGCTCTACTACGAGACGAAGAAACACGACGGTTCGCTGCCGATCGTCGGCATCAATACCTTCCTGTCCCGGGCCGATGCGTCGGAGGAACACAAGGGGGCGGAGCTGATCCGCTCGACCGAGGAAGAGAAGCAGGATCAGGTCGCGGCGGTGCGCGCCTTCCAGACACGCCATGCGCCGCGCTCCCCGGCGGCGCTCGCCGCGCTGCAGCAGGCGGCAGCCGGCGGTGGCAATGTGTTCGCGCAGCTGATGGAGTGCGTCAAAGTCGGCTCGCTCGGGCAGATCTCGCGCGCGCTGTATCAGGTGGGCGGGCAGTATCGCCGCAACATGTGAGATCGGGCTCGCCGAGTGCGCTGAGGATCGCAGCGCGCGCCCGGTCGCGCAGCTCCGGCGCCGCCTTGTCGGGGGGAGCCGGGGCGGGCGCGAGGGGCGCCAGGATCTGCAGCTCGAGCGGCCCGGGGAGCGGCAGGGCGCCGCTCGGCGCCAGCGCCCGACGGGTGCCGCGCACGACTGCCGGCACCACCGGGCAGCCGGCGCGCGCCGCGGTGGCGAACGCGCCGGTGTGAAACTTCAGCAGCCCCGGGGTGCGCGTGAAGGTGCCTTCCGGGAAGAACACCAGCGAATGCCCGTTGCTGGCGTTGCGCAGCACGCGGCGCGCATCCGCGGCGCCGCGCTGGCGATTGAAACGCTCCACGAACTCCGAGCCCAGACGCCTGAGCACAGCCCCGGCGAGCGGCACGGCCGCCATCTCGCGCTTGATCACGAAGCCGAAGCGCGGCGGGAGCGCCGCCGTGAGTACGATGCCGTCGAGGTAACTGGCGTGATTGCACACCACCACGCATTGGCCCGGCGGGATGTGCTCCGGGAACCTCACCGTGAGCGGCATGGCGACAAGGCGCAGGAAGGTGCGTGCCGCCGCGCGTGCCGCCGCACGGCGCCGTGCGACGTCCGGCAGCACCGCGAGCAGCAGCAGCGCGGTCAGGCCCACGCCCAGGAACACCAGCGCCGTCCACAGGGCGTACACGAGCCGCGCCGGCACCAGGGCCAGCGCCCGCAGGGTGGCGAGCGGATTCACGATGACTTTCCGGTCATGACAGGGCAGCTGTAGCCGCTACGGTATGTGAACTGGTTCTCTTTATGTTAATGCCGGATTGCAGATGTGAAGGTCATCACGTCGATAGCGGGGCCGCGCTCACCATACTGCGGTCACCACATTACCGGGAAGCCGGGGCTCGCACACCGCACATCCGGCGCGGGGGCAGACCTTAAGCTTTCCAGCGAGACTCAGGCTTGCCCAATCCGTCTGCCGCGATCGCCATGACCTCCGGCGCCGACTCTGCCGACCCGGCGGTGTCCCGCTTTCTGGACGCGGTGTGGATGGAACGGGGCCTGTCGCCGAACACCCTCGCCGCCTACCGCGCCGACCTCACGGCTCTTGCCCGCTGGCTCACCGAGCGCAGCGTGCCGATCATGCGTACCTCGCGCGCTGACCTGCAGGATTTCATCGCCTGGCGCGTGCGCGCCGGCGCCCGGCCGCGCTCCACGGCGCGCCAGCTGTCCAGTTTCCGGCGTTTCTTCCGTTACTTCATGCGCGAGGGCGCGATCAGCGAGGACCCTACCGCGCAGATAGCCATGCCGAAGATCGGCCGTTCGCTGCCCCGCTCGCTCACCGAGGAGGAGGTCGAATCGCTGCTGTCGGCGCCGCTGGTGAGCGATCCGCTCGGCAGCCGCGACCGCACCATGCTCGAGGTGCTGTACGCGACCGGCCTGCGCGTGTCGGAGCTCGTGAACCTGCGCCAGGGCCAGGTCAACCTGAACCAGGGCGTTATCCGCATTCTCGGCAAGGGCGATCGCGAGCGACTCATTCCGCTCGGCGAGGAGGCGATGCGCGCGATCAGGGAATTCGACCGGGGCGCGCGCGGTGAGATCCTGCTCGAACGCCAGACCGATTACCTGTTTCCCACGCGCCGCGGTGATCGCATGACGCGCCAGGCCTTCTGGCACATCATCAAGCGCTATGCGCGCAAGGCCGGCATCGCGAAGGAGCTGTCGCCGCACACCCTGCGCCATGCCTTCGCGACCCACCTGCTCAATCACGGCGCCGACCTGCGGGTGGTGCAGATGTTGCTCGGACACAGCGACCTGTCCACCACGCAGATCTACACCCACGTCGCGCGCGAGCGCCTGAAAGAGCTGCACTCGCAGCACCACCCGCGCGGCTGAGGCTGCGTGGGCGCAAGCCACGGGCGCGTGGCCTGGTAGCCGATCCGGACCTGCTAGACTCCCCTCGGCAGGGCCTGCGAGCGAACCTTCGCCGCCCGCGCAGGTCGAATTCGAAGACAGCAGCGAAGCGGCGGAAATTCCCCATGGTTGTCAAGAAGTCTGTGGTGTGGCTGGCGCTGTTGGGCGCGGCGGCCTGGAATGCGGCGCCCGCGCAGCAGCCTGAATCGCAGCCCAAAGTGGATCCGCGCGCGGAAATCGCCAGCCGCATTCCCGGCACGCGCGCTGAGCAATTGCGCGCGTCGCCTATCCAGGGCATCTACGAGCTCACCCGCGGTGCCGAGATTGCCTACGTGACCGCGGACGGCAAGTACGCCATTACGGGCGATCTGTACGATCTCAGCGCCAACGACGATCTCACCGAGACACGGCGGCGCGAAGCGCGCGTGCATCTGATGGCGGCCGTTCCCGAGAGTGACATGGTGATTTTCGGTCCGCGGGACCCGAAGTACACGGTTACGGTATTCACTGACGTCGACTGCGCCTACTGCCGCAAGCTCCACAGTGAGATGGCCGAGTACAACCGCCTCGGGGTGCGGGTGCGCTATCTGCTCTACCCGCGCACCGGACCCAACAGCTCGTCCTGGACCAAGGCGGAGCAGGTGTGGTGCTCGGCGAACCGCAACGAGGCGCTGACCCGCGCGAAGCTCGGGCAGGAACTGCCCGCCAAGCCCTGCGCCAACAACGCGGTGGCGCGCTCCTACGCGCTGGGGCGGGATTTTGCGCTGGACGGAACCCCCGCCATTGTCATGGCGGACGGCGAATTGCTGCCGGGTTATGTCCCGCCGGACGTGCTCGCGAAGCACCTGAAAGACGGACCGGGCAGGTAGGCGGGTCGGCTAGCCTAGCGCTCCAGCAAGCTGAGCTTGTCGGGCTTGCCTTCCCATTCCTTGGCGTCGGCAGGCGCTTCTTTCT
>Ga0137409_10000094_pt1 | contig 79100 bp, 72 predicted proteins | sample CZODoug1_16funga_FD_122059 | JGI IMG/M metagenome (GOLD analysis project Ga0137409, IMG submission 122059) | Vadose zone soil fungal communities from Angelo Coast Range Reserve, California, USA - CZODoug1_16fungal (Hybrid Assembly) | ecosystem: Environmental > Terrestrial > Soil > Vadose zone... | reverse complement strand
TTTCACCAGTACTGGCTGAAGCTGTTCCTCGCGGGCCAGGCCACCGACATCGGCGCCTACTCCCTGAACACCGCCGCTGCCCCGCTCGGGAAATTCATGTCATCCGCGCACGATGTGCCGGCGACCTCGCCGCTCGCAAACATCACCTATGCCTATCACTTCGACGCGGGTCTCTATGCCCTCTATCTGCGCCGCTACGCCGAAGCGCGCGGCGTGCGGCGCACCGAAGGGAAGGTCGTGGATGTACGGCTGCGCGGCACCGACGGCTTCATCGAAGCGGTGGTGCTGGAGGGCGGGGAGGAGGCGAGCGCTGATCTCTTCATCGACTGCTCGGGCTTCCGCGGCCTCCTGATCGAGCAGGCCCTGCACACCGGCTACGAGGACTGGACTCACTGGCTGCCCTGCGACCGAGCCATGGCGGTGCCGTGCGAGAACGTGGGTCCCCCCACGCCGTACACGCGCTCCACCGCGCGCGCGGCCGGCTGGCAATGGCGCATCCCGCTGCAGCACCGCACCGGAAACGGCTACGTCTACTCGAGCGCCTACATCGAGGACGACGCGGCAGCGGACACCCTGATGAGTAATCTCGACGGACGGCCGCTGGCCGAACCGCGGAAACTCAGGTTTACCACCGGCATGCGCAGGAAGTTCTGGAATCGCAACTGCGTGGCGGTGGGACTCGCGAGCGGTTTCATGGAGCCGCTCGAGTCGACCAGCATCTACATGATCCAGTCCGGTATCGCGAGGCTCATCAACCTGATGCCGGACCGGAGCTTCAGTCCGGTGCTTATCGAGCGTTACAACAAGCAGGCGGCGTTCGAGTGCGAGCGTATCCGCGACTTTCTGATCCTGCATTACTTCGCGACCGAGCGGCGCGACTCGCCATTCTGGCAGTACTGCAGCAGCATGGAGATTCCGGCGCAGCTGGCCGACAACATCCGCCTGTTCCGCGACAGCGGGCGCTTCTTCCGCGATGCCGAGGAAATGTTTGCCATCACGAGCTGGGTGCAGGTCATGCTCGGTCAGCACATCCTGCCGCGCAACTATCATCCGGCCGTCGACCTGATCCCGGAGCGGGAGCTGAACGAACTCGTCGCCGGCGTTCGCAATGTCATCGCGAGCTGCGTCGAGGCCATGCCCATGCACGCCCAGTTCCTCGCCCGCTACGGCCAGGCGGCCAGACAGCAGCCATGAGGGAGCGAACACACCCTTCTTGGAGTGAAGACCGGGAAGGTATAGCTTGGAGCCGATTGATAAGGCTGGTAGCAGGAGATCGTGCAAATGAAATGCCCTCTGACCCCGATTCTGGCGGGCGCGTTGATTGGCGGATGCGCGACGCCTCCGGGTTCAGACGTACAGCCGGCGCAACAGCGATTGCTCTCGGCAGCGCCCAGCTGCGTTACTCCGCGTCAATGTGAGGCCATGTGGGCTGCGGCAAGACGGTGGATGATAAATACTTGTCGGTATCCGATCCGGACGGAAACCGATCGTCTACTGGAGACATACAACACCGCCGACAATACTGTACCCCGCACAGTCAGCTCGGCGTTGGCCTGCAGCGTCACCAAGATGCCCCGCCCGGAGGGCGGTTATTCATTCGTGGTGGTTGCCGCGTGCAGCGCGGTAGTTCCGCCTGTAGCCCCTTGTTATCCTCCCGTTGGGGAGTCAATCGCACGCTTTGATAAATCACTGGCTGCTGTTGCCGCGCGTGTGAAAAACTGACGAGACTCTCCAGTGCGATTGCGCTGAGAGGACGCGCGCTACTTCTGCCGGGTGGCTGGCTTGCGCCGCTGCTGCAACAGCCAGGTAAAGAGCTCCGGATCGGCGTACGCCGCAGTCCATGCGTCGTGACCCGTGTCGGGATACACGGTGAGGCGCGCATCGCCCCCGCAGGCCTTGATCGCCTCGATCGTGGCCTGATCGCCGGCGAGCGGGACGACGGTATCCTGCGCACCATGGAATGACCAGACCGGGACATCCTTCAGCCGGCAGGCATCCGCCGGCTCCCAGGTTCCGCACACCGGCGCGATCGCTGCGAAGCGATCGGGGCGCTGGCTCGCCCAAGCGTAGGTCCACATTCCACCCATGCTGACGCCCGTCAGATACACCCGGTCCGGGTCTATCGGCAGCCGCTCGAGCAACTCATCCAGCATCGCGTTCAGCACCACCGGGTCGAAGCGCTCGATACTGTTTGGTGCCTGGGGTGAGGCAACGATGAACGGGAAGTCCGCTCGCGAGTCGACGATCCTGGGCGGACCCAGCACCTTCAATTTCTCAAGATCCTCGCCCGCCTCTCCCGATCCGTGCAGGAAGATCAGCAGCGGGTAGCGCGTGGCGCCGCTGCGGTCGAAACCGGCCGGCAGGAACAGCAGCAGCCGGGCGTGCGCCTCGACGGTCACCGTGCGCTGAAAAGACTGCGGATGCTGACCCTGCGCGAGCACCCATGGCTTGCGCACTGCACAGCCTGTGATCACGCTGAAGGTTGCGAGCAGCGTCACAAAAACCGTTGCCTTCACGCGCCTCGGCCCGATTATGTTTGCTTCGAGGGCAGTGCGAGTTTGACACGCACAAGGAGCGCTGGCTAGACTTTGTGAAAACGTTTACTTGGCGCCGGGATGGGATATATCGCGGCGCTTGCGGAGAGCGTGTGGCAGCGACGATTAAGGACGTGGCACGGCGGGCGCGGGTTTCGATTGCTTCCGTTTCCCGCACCCTCAACAACTCCAGTTCGGTGACCCCGGACGTTCGCGAGCGCGTGCTGCGCGCCGCGAGCCGGCTGCATTACACGCCACATGCTGCCGCGCGCAGCCTGATCAGCCGCTGTACCCACACCATCGGGCTGCTGCTGCCGGATATCCACGGGGAGTATTTCTCTGAACTGATCCGCGGCGTGGACCGCGCGGCGCGGACGCGCGGCTTGCATCTGCTGGTCTCCTGCACGCATGGCAATAACGCGGAAGCAGCCGAAGCGCTGCGATCGATGAACGGGCGCGTCGACGGTCTGCTGATGATGTCGCCGTACATCGGCGGCGAGAGCCTCGAGGACGCGCTGCCGAGCGGATTGCCGACGGTCCTCATGAACACACACGAACCCGCCGGCATCGGGGCGGCGTTCGTGGTTGATGATTTCGGTGGTGCGCGCGCCATGACCACTCACCTGGCGGCCGCTGGCTATCAGGATATTGCCCACATCCGCGGTCCGGCGAACGACTTCCAGGCCCTGGAGCGTGTGCGCGGCTATCGTGCGGGCCTCGCCGCCGACCGCGTGCCGCGGGTGATCGACGGGGATTTCACCGAAGAGTCGGGGTATCGGGCGGGCCGGGCGCTCGCCGCGAGCGACACGCCGCCGCAGGCGGTCTTTGCGGCGAACGACACCATGGCGATCGGGTGCCTGTTCGCCCTCACGGAAGCCGGTGTCCGGGTTCCGCACGATATCGCGCTCGCCGGCTTCGATGACATTCCGCTCGCCCGCTTCGTCAGTCCGCCGCTGACGACGGTGCGCGTCGACATCGCGGCGATGGGGCGGCGCGCACTGGAGAGCCTGGTCGTTTCCATCGCCGACCCGAACGCCGCCGGGCGTTCATCAATTGAGACGGTGCCGGTCGAGCTGGTCGTGCGCGCCTCGTGCGGCGCCGAATCACAGCGTCGAACACCGCGCCAGGAGGCGCACGCGTGATGGGCAGCTACGAACGACATCTCGTATTGCCGCTACTGGTGGCGTGCTGTGCCCTGTTGTCCGGGCGCGCCGGCGCAGCCGGCCATTCGGTCACGCCGGCGCCGGATTCAATCGGCGTGCTCCATCCTCCGCTTCTCGTGGCCTTGGATCCGTTCTTCGCGGATCTTGAGGAGCGTACATTCCGCTTCTTCTGGGAGACCGGCAACGCACCGACGCCCCCGTTCGCCAGCATCACGGCGGGAGGCTTCGGCCTCAGCGGCCATTCGGCAACGCCGGCGCCGGATTCAATCGGCGTGCTCCATCCTCCGCTTCCCGCGGCCTCGGATCCGTTCTTCGCGGATCTTGAGGAGCGTGCGTTGCGCTTCTTCTGGGAGACCGGCAATGCACCGATGCCCCCGCTCGCCAGCATCGCGGCCGGAGGCTTCGGGCTCAGCGGCCATTGGGCAACGCCGACGCCGGAGGCAAGCGGCGCGCTCCTTGAAGCGCATGGCGTGGCCTTGGATCCGTTCTTCGCGGATCTTGAGGAGCGCACGTTCCGTTTCTTCTGGGAGACCGGCAATCCCAAGAACGGCCTCATTCCCGACCGCTATCCGACGCCCTCATTCGCCAGCATCGCGGCGGTAGGCTTCGGGCTCACCTCCTATCCCATCGGTGTCGAACGCGGCTACATCTTGCGGGAGGCGGCGCGCGCGCGCGTGCTGGCGACGCTGCGATTCTTCGTCGCCGCGGATAATCAGCACGGGTTTTTCTATCACTTCATCGACATGCGCAGCGGCGTGCGCGCCAATGAGAGCGAGGTCTCGACGGTGGACACCGCGCTGCTGCTCGCCGGCGTGCTTTTCGTTCAGAGCTATTTCGACTCCCAGGACCCGCAGGACATGGAGATCCGAGCGCTGGCCGAAGAGATCTACCGGCGGGTGGACTGGACCTGGGCCCAGCCACGCCCGCCGGCGGTGGCGCTCGCGTGGACACCGGAAGAGGGGTTCGCGAGTCTCGACTGGAACGGTTACAACGAGGCGATGCTCGTTTACCTGCTCGCCCTGGGCTCTCCCACACACCCCGTCGGCGAGCAGGCCTGGACGCAGTGGACCAGCAGCTACGACAAGTACTGGGGCACGCTCTACGACCAGACCTATCTGAGCTTCGCGCCCCTCTTCGGCCACCAGTACACGCACGTATGGGTGGATTTCCGCGGCATCCAGGACGAGTACATGCGCGACCATGGACTCGACTACTTCGAGAACAGCCGCCGGGCCACTTACGCGCAGCGCAGGTACGCCATCGCCAATCCGAAGCAATGGCAGGGATACGGCAAGAACGTGTGGGGCATGAGCGCTTCCGATGGCCCCGGCCCGGCGCGCGAGTCGAATCTGGGCGGGGATCGCCGCTTCCTGAAGTACGCCGCGCGTGGCGTGGCCGTGGGCCGTATTGTTGACGACGGTACCATCGCCCCGACCGCCGCAATCAGCTCGCTGCCGTTTGCTCCGGAGATCGTGCTGCCCGCGACACTCGAGATGTATCGTCGCTTCGGATCCTCCATCTACTCATCCTACGGGTTCCTCGACGCGTTTAACGCAAGCGTCCGCGGCTCTCAGAGCCAGCCACAGCCGCTGCCGGTGCTGCCGGTGCTGCCGGGCTGGGTTGACCCGGACTACATCGGAATCGATCAGGGGCCGATACTGGCGATGATCGAGAACTATCGCAGCGCTCTGGTGTGGCGAGTCATGCGCGGCAATTCGTACGTGCGGGAGGGTCTGGAGCGCGCCGGATTCTCGGGCGGGTGGCTCGCGCAGGGTCCGCTCGGACCGACTGCGCTCGCGCCGGCTCCGCTCGGGCAGTATCCGCTGGTGCTGAATCCGCTCGCAACGGCTGCGCTCGTGCAGAGTCCACTCGCGCCGACTCCGTGACGCAGGCAGGAGCCGGAGCCTGCCGCGCTGGCTGAAGGTCTTTCTGCCCCTGATGTGCGCCGTTGGGTGCGGCTCGCCGGCGCCACAGCACCGCCTGGTGAGTGTGTGGGCGATGGGCCGCGAGGGTGAGGTGATCGCGCAGCTGTTACCGCAGTTCCGCGAGCTGCACCCCGACATCGAGGTCAAGATCCAGCAGCTGCCCTGGACCGCCGCTCACCAGAAGCTGCTCACCGCCTTCGCGGGCGAGGCCACGCCGGACCTGTGCCAGCTCGGCAATACCTGGATTCCGGAATTTGTCGCCCTCCAGGCGCTCGAGCCGCTCAACCAGAGCCTCGCGCGTTCGACGATCGTGCAGGCAAGCGATTATTTTCCGGGAATCTGGGACACTAATATCATCGGCGGCACGCTGTACGGCGTGCCGTGGTACGTCGACACCCGCCTGCTGTTCTATCGCCGTGACCTGCTGGCCGAGGCGGGCTTTGCCGATCCCCCCGGGTCCTGGGAGGAATGGTCGCGGATGCTCGCCGCCATCAAGGCGCAGGTCGGCCCGGAGCGCTACAGCGTGCTGCTGCCACTCGACGAATTCGCGCCATTGCTGGTGCTGGCGATACAGCAGCCGGAGCCGCTGCTGCGCGAGGACGGCCGCTACGGCAATTTCCGCAGTCCGGGATTTCGCCGCGCGCTGGCATTCTACCGGGAGATGTTCCAGCGCCAGTGGGCGCCGCCGATCACCGGCACGCAGATTTCCAACGTCTGGGACGAGCTCGGGCGCGGCTACTACTCCTTCTATATCTCCGGTCCGTGGAACATCGGTGAATTCAAGCGACGCCTGCCGCCCGAGCAGCAGAGCACCTGGATGACCGCGCCGATGCCCGGCCCCGATGGCCCCGGCGCCTCCCTCGCCGGAGGCTCGAGCCTGGTGATATTCCGCCGCTCGCGCCACAAGCAGGACGCCTGGCTGCTGCTCGAATTTCTCTCTTCTGCCGAGATACAGCAGCGCTTCTACCAGCTCACCGGGGACCTGCCGCCGCGCCGCAGCACCTGGCGCGCACCGGAGCTGGCCGGCAACGTCTACGCGCACGCCTTTCGCGAGCAGCTCGAACGCGTCAAGCCCACACCGAAGGTTCCTGAGTGGGAGCGGATCGTGAGCGACATGCGCCTGATGGCCGAGCGCGTCGTGCACGGCGATCTCTCCGTTGAGGAGGGGGCCGCGGAACTCGATCGTGACGTCGATGCCGTTCTGCAGAAGCGACGCTGGCTGCTGAGCCGGGGCATCACGCCGTGAGGGTCGGCCACGCTGCCTGGGCCTTCGCCACACCGGCGCTGCTGATCATCACCGTGTTCTTCTTCGTCCCGGTGCTGGCGGCGCTGATCGTCAGTCTCACCGACTTCGATCTCTATGCGCTTGCCGATATCCGCAATCTGCGCTTCGTCGGGCTCGGCAATTACCGGCATCTGCTGCACGCGCCGGACTTCTGGCGCGCGGTTGCCAACACCGGCTACTTCGTCGCGGTGGGGGTGCCGCTGTCCCTGGCGGCCTCGCTGGCGAGCGCGCTGCTGGTGAACTCGCGGCTGGCGTACCTGGCTGCGTTCTTTCGTACCGCGTTCTTCGCGCCGGTGGTGACGACCCTGGTGGCCGTGGCGGTCGTGTGGCGTTATCTGCTGCACACCCGCTATGGACTGCTCAACTACGCGCTGGCTCACATCGGCATTCACCCGATCGACTGGCTGGGCGATCCGCACTGGGCGCTGCCCGCGATCATCCTGTTCGCGGTGTGGAAGAACTTCGGCTACAACATGGTCATTTTTCTCGCCGCGCTGCAGAGCATTCCCGCCGACCTGTACGAGGCGGCGCGCCTCGACGGCGCGAGCCTGTGGCAGGAGTTCCGCCGCATCACGCTGCCGATGTTGCGTCCTACCCTGCTGCTGGTGAGCATCCTGACGGTGGCCGGATATTTCCAGCTGTTCGCGGAGCCGTATGTGATGACCCAGGGCGGGCCGCTGCAAAGCACCGTCAGCGTGCTGTATTTCATGTACGAAGAAGGCTTCAAGTGGTGGAATCTGGGTTCCGCCTCCGCGGTGGCGTTCCTGCTGTTCCTGATGATCCTCGCGGTCACGGCGCTGCAACTGCGCCTCGCGCGCGACGTGGAAGCCCGATGAGCACGACTGCTGCCCGAGTGTTGCTGCATACGCTGCTGCTCGGCGCTGCGGCGATCGCACTGTTTCCGCTCTTGTGGATGCTATCGGTATCGTTCATGGCGGGCGGGGAAGCGAGCGCCTTTCCGCCACCGCTGCTGCCGGGCCACGGCACGCTGGCGAACTACCGGCAGCTTTTCGGCCAGCAGAACATCGGCCGTTACCTGACGAACAGCCTGTGGCTCGCGGCCATGACGACGCTGCTGTCGCTGCTGTTCAATTCCCTGGCGGGCTACGCGTTCGCCAAGCTGCGCTTCCGCGGCCGTGAGCCGATCCTCAAGGTCCTGCTGGCGGCCCTGGTGATCCCCAGCCAGGTGGCGATGTTGCCGCTGTTTCTGATGATGAAATGGCTCGGGCTCGTCAACACCTATGCGGCAGTGGTCGTGCCGGCGATGGCCGGAATTTTCGGCGTATTCCTGGTCAGACAGTACGCGCTCACGATACCCGACGAACTGCTGGAGGCGGCCCGCATCGATGGCGCGAGCGAGATGCGGATCTTCGTGTCGATCGTGCTGCCGGCGCTGCGGCCGATCCTGGTGACGCTCGCAGTGTTCACCTTTCTTGGCAGCTGGAACGACTTCATGTGGCCGCTGATCGTGCTCGCGGACCAGGATCTGTATACGCTGCCGATTGCGCTCGCCCAGCTGTCGCGCGAGCACGTGCCGGACAATGAACTGATGATGGCCGGCGCGGTGCTCACCGTGCTGCCGGTGCTGGTGCTATTCCTGTCGCTGCAACGCTATTACATCCGCGGCATCCTCATGGGCAGCGTCAAGGGTTGAGCGCCTCGCCGTGGCTGGCGATCACCCCGGAATAGAAGCGGGCGCTCGCCTTGGGCGTGCGCCGCTGGGTCTCGAAGTCCACGTGCACGATCCCGAAGCGCTTCGAATAGCCGAGCGCCCATTCGAAGTTATCCAGCAGCGACCACACGAAATAACCGCGCAGGTCCACTCCCTGCTCAAGGGCTGCACGGATGGCCCGCAAGTGCTCCCGCAGGTAGGCGACGCGCAACGGATCCTCGAGCTGATCGCCTTCGACCGTCGGCGGATCGAAGAAGGCGGCGCCGTTTTCCGTCACGTAAACGGGCAGGTCGCCGTAGCGCTGCTTCACCCACAGAAGCGTATCCGTGAGTCCCCGCGGGTATACCTCCCACCTGGTTTCCGTGTAGAGCGCACGTCGCTGTCGCACCGCCGCCGCCCGCACCGGCCAGGAACCCGCGTCGCCGCGTATGACGCTGCGGGTGTAGTAGTTCACACCGAGAAAGTCGATCGGCTGCTTGATGAGCTCGAAGTCCGCCTGCGGCCACTGCGGCCACGCACTGCCGAAGACCTCCCTGAGCTCCGGCGGGTAGCTCCCCAGCAATACCGGGTCGAGGTACTGGCGGTTCATGTACGCGTCGGCTCGCTGGGTGGCGGCGACATCTTCAGGTAGGCTCGAGGCCGCATGTTTGGGCTCGAGATTCACCACCAGACCGATCTGATGTCTGCCCTCACTGCGATAAGCCTGGATCGCCGCCCCATGAGCGCGCAGCAACTGATGGGTGGCGATGGGTGCCTCGAACAGGTTCCGGTGGCCGGGCGCCAGTACCCCGTGCAGGTAGCCGCCGTCGGTCACCACCCAGGGCTCATTCAGCGTCGTCCACAGCTTGACCCGGTCGTCGAGCTTGCGGAACACGATCGCGGCGTACTCGGCAAACCACTTGGCGGCATCGGGATTGAGCCAACCGCCGCGGTCATCGAGTGCCGCCGGCAGGTCCCAGTGGTAGAGCGTCACCATGGGTGCAATGCCGTGGCTGAGCAACGCATCCGTGAGGCGGTCGTAGAAGGCGAGCCCGGCCGGATTGACCGCGCCCGCGCCCTGCGGGATCACGCGGCTCCAGGAGATGCTGAAGCGGTAGGCGCTGAGGCCCAGCTCCCTCATCAGCGCGACATCATCCGCGTAGCGGCGATAGTGGTCACAGGCGACATCGCCGGTATCACCGTCGCACACCAGGCCGGGGGTGTGCGCGAAACGCTGCCAGATGCTCGGCGCAGCACCGTCGGCGAGCGGGGAGCCTTCGATCTGATATGCCGAAGTCGAACAACCCCACAGGAAATTCGCTGGAAAGGTGATGGCGCGCCTCGTCCCTGGTATCGGACAATACTCCGCAGGGTGCTACGAAAACGTTTTCTGAGCCCCCACGATGCAAATTTTACACTGAGTGAGTGAGGAGCGGGAGTGGCTGCGGTACAGCTCGAGCGGGTACGCAAGGCCTACGGCGGCAAGCACATCGCCGTCGCCGATGCCACCTTCGAAGTGGCCGACTCGGAGTTCGTCGTCCTCGTCGGTCCCTCGGGGTGCGGAAAATCGACGCTGTTGCGGATCATCGCGGGCCTTGAATCACCCACCTCCGGCACGGTGCGTATCGGCGGCCGCATCGTCAACGATGTTGCGCCGAAGGATCGTGACATCGCGATGGTGTTCCAGAGCTACGCCCTGTATCCGCACATGACGGTCGCCGAGAACCTGAGCTTCAGCCTGAAGCTGCGGGGCCAGTCGCGCGCCGAGATCGGGCGCCGCGTGCGGGAATCCGCGGAGGTGCTGGGTTTGACGGAGCTACTGCAGCGCCGGCCCCGGCAGCTCTCGGGCGGGCAGCGCCAGCGCGTCGCACTCGGGCGGGCGCTGGTGCGTGATCCGGAGGTTTTCCTGCTCGATGAGCCGCTGTCCAATCTCGATGCGAAGCTGCGGCTGGCGATGCGCACCGAGATCGCGAAGCTGCACCGCCGTCTGGGCGCGACCATGATCTACGTGACCCACGACCAGATCGAAGCGATGACGCTGGGGCAGCGGATCGTCGTGCTCAGCGGCGGTGAAATTCAACAGATTGACGCACCGATGAAGGTTTACGAGCGGCCCGCCAACCTGTTCGTGGCGGGATTCATCGGCAGTCCGGCTATGAACTTTCTGCGCGGGCGCCTGGTGCAGCAGGACGGGCTGCAACTCGAGCTCGGGTTCACACGGCTGCACCTCGGGGAGCCCAACGGGACCGGAGCGGATCTTGCATCCCTTGTCGGGGCGGAGGTCGTCGCCGGTCTGCGGCCCGAGGACCTGCGTCTGAGCGCCGCGACCGGACCGGTTGCGCGCCAGCCGCACCTCAGCGCCGTGCTGGAGCTGATCGAGCCCGTCGGCAACGAAGCGTTTCTGAATGCACGCGCCGGTGACACGGAGCTGATGCTGCGCATGCCTCCGCACTCGCTCCCCTCTCCGGGTGATACCGTGACGCTGACCTTTTCGCCTGACCGGCTGCACCTCTTTGACCCGAAGACCGGGCGCCGATTCGGGCAGTTGTAAGGAGCAGTGCATGATGCGCAAGGGTTGGCGATCGTCGATCGCGTTACTGGTACTGGCGCTCGCCGTCACGCGAGTGGGCGCACAAGTCGGTGAGAGCGCCATCACGGTGGATGCGACGGCGCCGACGCGACCATTTCCGCATTTCTGGGAGCGGATGTTTGGATCAGGACGCGCGGCGCTGACTCTGCGCGATAGCTATCGTGAGGACCTGCGCGCTGTCCGCAGCGTCACAGCCGTCGCCTATATCCGCTTTCACGCCATCTTCCACGACGAGATCGGCGTGTATACCGAAGGTCCAAAGGGAGAGCCCATATACAACTTCTCGTACGTCGACCAGGTGTACGATGGCCTGCTCGCCAACGGCGTTCGACCGTTCGTCGAGCTCAGCTTCATGCCGCGTCAGCTGGCCCGCCGCGACATACGACAGAGCTTCTGGTACCGGCCGGTCGTTTCGCCCCCCAAGGATTATGGCCGGTGGGATGCGCTGATTACAGCGTTCGCGCGGCACCTGGTCGAGCGTTACGGAATCGACGAGGTCAGCCGGTGGTACTTCGAGGTGTGGAACGAGCCCAATCTCGATTTTTGGGCAGGCGAGCCGAAGCAGTCCACTTACTGGACGCTATACGACCACACGGCCAGGAGTCTCAAGGCGGTGGATGCGCGCCTGCGTGTCGGAGGGCCGGCGACGGCGCAAGCCGCATGGGTTCCGGCATTCATCCAGCACTGCAGGCAAGATCATGTGCCGGTCGACTTCATTTCGACACATGTCTACGGCGACGATACCGCGAAGAACATATTCGGTTCCACCGAGCCGATTGCGCGTGACCGGATGGTGTGTCGCGCCGTACAGAAGGTGCATTCTGAAATCCAGGCATCCCCGTTGCCGTCCTTGCCGCTGATCTGGTCGGAATTCAACGCCAGCTTCGCGAACCACCCGCAAGTGACCGACGCCCCCTACATGGGGCCGTGGCTGGCGGAGACGGTGCGGCAATGCGACGGACTCGTACAGGACATGTCCTATTGGACGTTCTCCGACGTGTTTGAGGAGGGCGGTGTTGTGAAGACGCCGTTCTACGGAGGCTTCGGGCTATTGGCCGTGGGCGGCATTCCGAAGCCGGCCTTCAACGCGTTTGCCCTGCTGCACCAACTCGGCGAGGAGCGGTTCCCCGCCGACGCCGAGGGCGCGCTGCTGACGCGCCGGGGAGACGGAGCACTGGTCCTCGCCATCTGGAACTACACCGAGATCGGCTCGACCGGGAAGGCGCGAAAGGTGGTACTGACAGTGAAGAACAGCGCCGCGCACACCGCGAGCGTTCAGTCACTGGACGCTGAACACGGAAATGTTCACCCGGCGTACGAGAGAATGGGATCTCCGCGCTATCCGACGCAACGCCAACTCACTGAATTGCGTGCCGCCGCCGCATTGCCTGTGCCGGCCGTACGCCCGCTCGAAGCCGGCACGCTCATTCTCGAGATTCCGCCTGACGGACTGGTTCTCGTAACGATTGGAGCGACGCGGTCGGACAGGAAGTAGCAGGTACTGCGGCGCACGTACGAGCCGCGGGATGGAGGTGCGCATGACGGGTAAGGGCTGGGCGATCGTCACCGGGGCATCCGGTGGCTTGGGAGCGGCGTTCACGAGGGCGCTCGCACAGCGGGGACACCCGGTGCTCGCCGTGGCGCGCAGCGCGCCAGACCTGGCCAGGGTAGCCGATGACGTCAAGAACAACGGAGGGACCGTCGAAACGCTGGCCGTGGACCTGGCGAGCGCCGCGGGCGTCGAGGCCGTCATCGCGAGAGCTCACGCACTGGGCGACATCGAGCTGCTCGTCAACAACGCGGGACTGTCCACGTCGGGTCACTTTCTGGATCAATCCCCTGAGCGGGAGATTGAGTCGATCCGGGTGAACGTCGAGGCGCTCTACACGCTGACGCGCAAGATCGTCCCGGGCATGGTGGAACGGAAACAGGGCGGGATCCTCAACATCGCATCCATCGTCGCCTTCCAGGCGATTCCGTATTGGACGACGTACGCAGCGACCAAGGCCTTCGTTCTGGCGTTTGGAGAAGGCCTGTCGTACGAGCTTCGCAACCGCGGCGTTCGCGTAGTTACGGTATGCCCCGGTTTCACCCGCACCGGCCTGTACGCGGACTCCGGTATCCCGGGTCTGGCCGGGAGGTTGCTGCCCTTCGCAACCCCGGAGAAAGTCGTGCGCGTGGCCCTGGCTGCGTATGACGCGGGTCGCGTGGTTCGCGTCGTCGGCCTGACGAACCGCCTGCTGGCCATCTCCGGCGCTCTGACGCCGCGTTTCATCCTGCGTTGGCTCATGGCCAGGATGTTTGCGCCGGCCGCATGACGCGGCCGCCGCCGTCTCTTTATTTTCCGGCAGCCACGGGGAAGCCGGCTGCCCGCCACGCCTGCATGCCGCCATCGAGCGCCAGCGCGCGCTGAAATCCGAGGCTGCGCAGGGTCGCGGCCGCGAACGTGGAGATCTGCCCCAGCTCGCAGTAGGCGAGTATGCGCCGCGTCGGGTCCGGCAGGTCCTCGTTGACTCGCAGCTCCAGCTGTCCGCGCGGCAGCAGGCGCGCCCCGGGGATATGTCCCTGCTCGAAAGCCTCACGCTCGCGCACGTCCAGGATCAGCAGCTCCGCGCTGTTCCTCTCGATATGGCTCCTGAGTTCCGTGAGCGACATGAATGGCACGCGCGCGGCGGCCTCCGCCAGCAACTGCGCCACGCTCTTGCCGCCGCTCATGTTCACTCGCAGCGCCTCGGTGATGTGAGTTGGCATGGTCAGGTTGAGACTGCGCATCATGTCGACAAAGGCCGCACGATCGCGGCGTTGCAAGCGCGGGTTCTCGGCCATCTCCTGTCCGATGCTCGAATGACTGCGTCCCTTGTACTCGTGCGCTGGGAACACTTTGAGCCCGGAGTCGAGGCGCAGCAGTCGCTGAAACAGACTCTCATGCAGAGCCTCAGGGTCACCGGTCGGCAGATCGGTGCGCCCGGTCGCGCCGATGAGCAGCGTATCGCCCGTGAATACCCGGTCCTCGACCACGAGGCACATGGAGTCCCGGGTGTGCCCCGGGGTGTGAAGCACCCGCAGCCGCAGCCGTCCGAGCGCCATCATTTCTCCGTCGTCGAGCCGCATGTCGACAAAGGGCGCACCACTTTCGCGATGCATGACGACCGGCACGGTCAGCCGGCGCGCAAGGTCCGCAGTCGCGGAGAAATGATCCGCGTGGGTGTGCGTGTCGATCAGGTAGCGGATATGCAGACCATTACGCGCAGCCAGCCCGAGGTAGCGATCCAACTGGCTGATTTCGGGGTCGATGAGCACTGCCGCGCGCGTGTCCGCACATCCCACCAGATAAGACTGGCAGCCGCCTGTAGGAATGTGCTCGAAGATCATGTGAGTCTCCCGAAGACTTTGGGGCCGCAGGACGCCGAGGTCAATAAGAGGCGGGGGCGGCAGCCTCGCTCAAGCATCTGGCCAGCCGGTCAAGCGCGGCCCCTGGCGGGGCATCCAAATATACGCTACGGTATGTAGCGTTAAGCAATATGGGACCGGCTGCGCAGTGACTTTGCTGACCGCGCCACTAAAATAGCGCAATGCGTTCGTCGTACCGCTCCCCGATGCTGGGCGCCGCTCTCGGTCTCGCTGCGGCAGCAGCGGCTCATGCCGACCCGGCCCCCTTCGACCTTGCCGGACCCAGCATTGAGCTCGAAGTCACCCGTGGTGCCATGACCTTGCCGGCTTCGCAGGTTCCGAACCTCGCGGCCGGTGACCGCGTATGGATGAAGGCGGATCTGCCCACGGTGCTGCAGTCCGCGCATTACCTCATGGTAGCCGCCTTTCTGAGGGGATCGACCAATCCGCCTCCGGCGAACTGGTTCTCGCGCTGCCAGACGTGGGCCGGCAAATGTTCGCAGGACGGGATGACCCTGACAGTGCCCAAGGATGCTCAGCAGCTACTGGTGTTCCTCGCGCCAGAGACCGGCGGAGACTTCAACACACTGGTGAATGCCGTGCGCGGCCGTCCGGGGGCATTCGTGCGCACCTCCCAGGACCTTAACCAGGCCACACTCGATCGCTCGCGACTGCAAAGGTATCTGGACGCGATTCGTACCCTTGCGGCCGATCCCGCCCGGCTGAAGGAAGCCGCGCCGCTCGTGGCACGCAGTCTGGCCATCAAGGTGGACGAGAAGTGTCTGGACAAGATTCCGTTACTGCAGGCCTCCTGCCTGCTGCAAGGCCGGGAATCGCTGATTCTGAACGATGGTCACAGTGTATCGATTGCCCAGGCGCTCACGTCCGGTCCCGCGAGCGATCTGGCGATGGAGGCCAGCGGTACCCCACTGCTGAAGTCCGGCAACTTCGGACCTTTCATTGGCGCGGTGTTCGACATTGCGCGCATCCTCGACTCGTTTCGCACCGCACAGTATCAATACATTCCGGCGCTCGCGTCAGCGCGGGGCCGGCAGTTGATACTTACGCTGAACGCGCCACCGTCGTTTCACGACCCGAAATCGGTGCTGGTGGTGGGGCTGCCGGCGGTCGAAGCTCCGCAGTTCCCGCCGCTGCATCCAGTCGATCCCAAGGAGATGCATTGCGCGAAAAAGGACTCCCTGATCCTGCCGGTCGAGGGCGCGCCGCTGGTGTTCTCCACCGCCTACGCGCATGGCGTAACGCTGAGATTCCCGGCCCGGGACGGCACCCCCGTCGATCTGCCCGCCAGGGCCGAGGCCGAGCGGGGAGGTTTTGCCGTAGACACCTCGGCTCTGCGCAACATGAGCTTGGGCGACACCACGCGTGCTTCCCTGCGCGGCTACTGGGGCTTCGACAAGTACGAGGGGCCGAGCTTCCAGCTGGTGGACGCGCGCGAGCAGACGTGGAAGCTGGCCGCGGGGGACGAAGCGGCACTGATCGTCGGTCGCACGGACACGGTTCATCTTCGCGCCGGTAGTGTCGGTTGCATCGAGGACATCGCGCTGAAGGACGCGGCCGGCAAGGAGCTGAAGGTTGTGTGGAAGAGCGCGAAGCCGGACGAAGTGGAGATCGAACTTCCGCTTCAGGAGGCGACTCCCGGTGAGATGACCTTGCTGGTCAGGCAGTACGGCGCGAATCAGCCGCAAAGCCTGCCGCTTCGCACCTTCTCCGAGGCCGGCCATCTCGAGCGCTTTGCTCTTCATGCCGGAGACAGCCAGGGCGTTCTCCGGGGCAATCGCCTGGACGAGGTCGACAACCTCGTGCTCAAGGGGGTCGAGTTCGTACCCGGAGCGTTGTCGACCATTGAAGGCCGCGACGAGCTGTCCATGCTGGCACGCCCTGCGAATGCTGCCAGTGTTCTCAGCCAGGGCGAAACGGCAAAGGCAAGAGTCACATTCAAAGACGGACGCGCCTTCGATGTCAGGGTATCCGTCGACGTGCCGCGTCCGAGTGCGATCCTGATCGGCAAAAATGCGCAGCTCGCACCTTCCGGCAATGGCACTATCCGGCTCTCCAATCAGGACGAGCTGCCACAGGACGCGCAACTGACATTTTCACTGCGCGCGCAGACTCCCCCATCCTTTACACGTGACGAGAAAATAGAGGTCGCGACAACTGACGGATCATGGTCGACCCTCCTTGCAGTCGGTAGCGGCGGGATGACGCTCCAAAATTCCAAGGTTGCCGTAGCGACACTGGACCCTGCGAAGGCATTCGGGTCTTCGGCGTTCGGGCCGCTTCGGTTCCGGATGGTCAGCAACGGTGTCGCGGGCGACTGGGGCCCGCTCGCCACGCTGGTACGTCTGCCTGTGCTCAAGAGCCTCGAGTGTCCGGCGCCCTCCGCGGAGGTCGCCTGCAAGCTGTCCGGCGTCAACCTGTTCCTGCTCGACTCCGTATCCGGCGACCCGCAGTTCACTCAGCCAATACAGGTTCCGGATGGTTTTCCGGGATCGGCACTACCGGTCCCGCGCCCAACTGAAGGGCAGCTCTATGTGAAGCTGCGCGACGATCCGTCGGTGATCAGCGTCGCGGTGCTGGACGTGCGGCCGCCGCCGCAGCCAAAGCCACCGTCAGACCCGCAGTCACGATGAAGGGCGCCTCGAAGTCCCAACCCCGGTACGGCCCAGGGACGGGCGGTCTCGGCCGGCCTCGCGACGAGCGCATCGATACCGAAGTGGTCTCGGCGGTATTGGACGTGCTGCGAAGGCGAGGGTACCGCGCAGTGACCGTCGATGGCATTGCCCGCAAGGTCAAACGCGCCCGCACGAGCCTGTATCGTCGCTGGCCCAGCAAGCGGCATCTCGTGGCCTATTCGGTACTCAGCGAAATGGGCGAGAACCCGGCCGCGGACACCGGGTCGCTGCGCGACGACCTCGAGGCGGCGGTCGGGACGTTACTGCACGCATTCGCAGGACCGCTGGGGCAGGCGCTCGCGGGGCTGGTGGCGGACATGGCGCAAGATACCGAGTTGGCAGACATCATGCGGCAGCAGGTTCTTGCGGCACGACGCGAGTCCATGCGCGAGGCATTCGCGAGAGCGAAGGCGCGCTGCGAGATACGCGATGATCTGCAGATGGAGGTGATGCTCGACATGCTGACTGGGCCCTTCTACTTCCGCGCCCTGTTTGGGCACGCACCGATCAGCCGCCGCATGACTCGGGACGTCGTGGAGTACGTGCTGCGGGTCGCGGTGCGGAGGTAAGGCAAGCGCTTACACGGAGGTTCTCTCAGCGTTGCGTTCGCGGAAAGCAGCGCCCAAGCTTGCGATTCGGCCCGGTTTGTCAGCCGCGTCGGACACGCGATTCAGATAAAGCGCCGAGGTGAGCTGGCATAATCGTTCTATGTATCATGCGGCGCTCTGCGTACTGTAATCCGAGAGAACCCAGGTGCGTCCATGTGGCTTCGCCTGCGGCAGCCGGCTGTGATTGCCGTGGTTCTGCTCGCGTCGATATTGCTGTCTCAAGACACAGCCACGAGTTCCGGCGCGCCCGCTAAAGCCCCGACCACCCAAGTTCGCCGTCATGCCGGCGCTAATGCGGCGAAGACTGCACGGGCCGCTCAACCTCAACCCTTCACTTTCGGGGACGTGCAAAAGCTCGCGCAGGAACGCGCGGCGCACGATTATCGGCCCATGTCGGAGGCGTTGCCGGCGGCGCTCGCCAATCTGAGCTACGATCAATTCCGCGACATTCGTTTTCGCCCCGAAAGCGCGCTCTGGCACGGCGAGTCCCTGTTCGAAGTGCAGTTTTTCCACCGCGGCTACCGTAACAGGCAGCGCGTCAATATCTTCGAGGTGGGCGCTGCAGGCGCGAGCCCGGTTGCGTACAACCCGCAATTCTTCGCCTTCGGCCACCTGCTGAAGCCCCCGAAGGCCGCGGCGAATCTCGGCTTCGCGGGTCTGCGGGTGCATTACCCGCTGCAGTCACCCGCCTACAAGGACGAGCTGATCGTCTTCCTCGGCGCTTCCTATTTCCGTGTGCTCGGCCGCAATCAGCATTACGGCGCTTCGGCACGCGGGCTGGCGATCGATACCGCAGCGCCCAGCGGGGAGGAATTCCCCACCTACACCGACTTCTGGCTGGTGCGGCCGCAGCCATCCGACCGCGTGCTCACGATTTATGCGCTCCTCGACGGCAAGAGCGTCGCTGGGGCGTATCAATTCCAGATTCGACCCGGTGCCATCACTCAGGTCGAAGTGCATTGCGACCTTTACCCGCGCCACGGTATCGGGAAGCTGGGCGTCGCGCCGCTCACCTCGATGTTTCTCTACGGCGAGGACGGCACTCGGCGCTTTGACGATTACCGTCCGCAGGTTCACGACAGCGACGGTTTCATGACGCAGACCGGTCACGGGGAATGGATCTGGCGTCCGTTGGCCAATCCGCGCGAGCTGCGGGTCAATCGCTTCATGGACGAAAATCCGCGGGGCTTCGGGCTGATCCAGCGCGAGCGCGATTTCGCTCATTACCAGGATGTGGAATCCCAATATCACGCGCGGCCGAGCTACTGGGTCGAGCCTCTCGGGAATTGGGGCAAGGGCGGAGTGGAGCTGGTTGAAATTCCCAGCGATGAGGAAATCCACGACAACATGGTCGCTTATTGGGTACCCGCGCAGGCTGCCGTGGCCGGCAAACCCCTGTCGTTCTCCTATCTATTGTCCTCCTATGCCCAGGCGCCGCACTGGCCGCCGGGTGGCCGGGTCGTTGCGACCCGCAACGGGAATCCGGCCATGGGCGACAACAAAGGGCGTTTTGCCGCCGGCGCGCGCCGCATGGTGGTCGACTTCGCCGGCGGGGATTTGAACGGACTCGATGGCGCCCAGCCGGTCAAAGCGGACGTGAGCGCCGAAAACGGCCAGATTGAGGCGTTGACCGTGCAGCGTCTTCCGACGGGCGGCTGGCGGGTCGTATTTGTGGTCACGCCCAAGATGAAGAAACCGGTCGATCTGCGCTGCTATCTCACCTTATATGGCGAGGCGCTGACAGAAAGCTGGGTCTATCAGTGGACGCCTTGAGCAGCGGGTGGTCGCGCTCGCAGATGCGCTGGCACGCGCGCCTGCGCCGCACGCTGTTTTTCAGTTTGACCTTTCTCACGGCTGGCTGTGCGAGCGCGCTGCTGCTGGATGTTCTGCAGGCGAACCGTCTGAGCGGCGGGATCGAGCTATTGGGTCTACTGCTCTTTTTTTCTCTGTTTGCCTGGATTGCCAGCTCCTTCTGGACCGCGATCGCAGGTTTTGCGATTCGACTTGCCGGACGCGATCCTGCGGCCATTCAGCTCAGCGAAGTGGCCGGACGGCCGCTGCGCACACGCACGGCCATCGTGATGCCCGTGTACAACGAGGATCCCCGGCGCGTGGCAGCGGGCCTCGAGGCGATCTGGTCTTCGCTGGCGCAGGAGTCGGAGCGCGGAGCGTTCGATCTCTTCATCCTCTCCGATACACGCGATCCGGACATCGCTGCCGAAGAGGAAGCCATGTGGCATGGGTTTGTCGCACGCCACCAGGGCGCCGGCAGGGTGTTCTATCGCCGCCGTCGCGATCGCAGCGACCATAAGGCGGGCAATATCGCCGACTTCGTGCGTCGCTGGGGCGCGGGCTATGAATGCATGGTCGTCCTCGATGCGGACAGCATCATGACCGGTTCGGTCCTCGTGACACTCGCGCGTGTGATGGAGGCGCATCCCGAAATAGGCATTCTGCAGTCTCTGCCCCTGCCGGCGGGACGCGAGACGCTGTTTGGACGCCTCATCCAGTTTGGCGCACGGCTGCAAAGCCCGATGCTGGCGAGCGGGCTCGCATTCTGGCAGCTGGGGGAGAGCAACTACTGGGGCCACAATGCCATCCTGCGCCTGCAGCCCTTCGCACGTCACTGTACGCTCCCGCATCTGTCCGGGAGCCCGCCCCTGGGTGGAGCAATTCTGAGCCATGACTTCGTCGAAGCCGCTTTCATGCGTCGCGCAGGTTACGAGGTCCGCCAGCTCCCCGATCTCATCGGCAGCTGGGAAGAAGTGCCGGCGAACGTCATCGACTACGCGGTGCGCGATCGGCGTTGGACGCAGGGCAACTTGCAGCATGCGCGCGTGCTGGGATTTCCCGGGCTGCATCCCCTGAGCCGGGTTCACTTTGTGACGGGCATCCTGTCTTACGTGAGCTCACCGCTGTGGCTGGCGCTGCTGCTGGTGAGCTCCCTCGTGAGCGCCATCGAGACGACCAAGAAGCCGCAATACTTCCTGCCGGGCCTGCGCAGTCTTTTTCCCCACTGGCCGCAAATCCGGGCCGGTGAGATTGCCGTGCTGTTTGGGCTGACTCTGGCGGTGCTGTTGCTGCCGAAGATTCTCGCTGCCGTCCTGACACTCCGCGACCGGCAAATGCGCCGCCAATTCGGTGGAGCCGCGCGGCTGTGCGCAAGCATGCTCGTCGAGCAGCTCTTCAGCATGCTACTGGCGCCGTCCATGATGCTGTTCCACTCGACGTTCGTGGCGCAGATCCTGCTGGGCAAAACGGTGTCCTGGAATGCGTCATCCCGTGCCGACCGCGGAGTCACGCTGCGGGAAGCCTTCCGGCGGCAGAAATGGCACCTGGCTTTCGCTCTCGCGTGGGGCGCAATCATGCTGCGGGTGGCTCCGCGCTTTTTCTGGTGGCTGACGCCGGTGCTGGTCGGCCTCATTTGCGGTGTATGGTTTACTGCCTGGACGAGTCGCACCAGCGCCGGAAGGATCGCGCGACGCTGGGGTTTGTTCCTGATACCGGAGGAGACTGCGCCGCCGCGTGAGCTCATGGCCTTGCGCGGCGCGGACGTGGAGGCACTACCCGCGTCTTTCGCATCATCGGACCTCCTTGAGCTCGGCAGTCGCCATGGCCTGCAAGACGAGCACGGTGACAGCGAGACCACGCGCCGCCCCCCGCACCTAGAGTCCGCTCTTGATCCGCGTCCAGGTACGCGTTCGTAACCGCTGATACTTGAAGTCGAATTCTGTCGGCAGGAAGAGCCTGGCGCGCACCTCAGGCGGCGGGTAAATCGCCGGATCGCTGATGATTTCCGGCCTTACGAACGGGCGTGCCGCGAGATTGTCGTTGCCGTAGTGGATATCGTTGGTGATGTCGGCGATGACGTGCGGTTCGAGAATGAAGTTGATGAATTCATGCGCCGCCTGCGGGTGCGGCGCTCCAGTCGGGATCAAGAGGGCGTTGTAGGTGACATTCGAACCCTCCCTGGGAAGCGTAAACGCGAGGTGCAGGTCGAGGCCGGCGGCGCGCGAGCGCAGCACGGCGGTTGAGTAGTCGCTGGACCAGGCCATCGCGACGCACAGCTCGTTGCTCGCCAGCTGATTGACGTAATCGCTCGAGTCGAAGACGCGGATAAACGGGCGGACCGACATGACGAGCCGCTCCGCGGCCTGGAGATCGGCGACGCGTCTGGAGTTGGGATCCAGGTGCAGATACTGCAGGGCGAGCTGCAATACGTCATCGGCAGAGTCGAGGAAACTCACGCCACAGTCCGCGAACCTTGCGATCACCTGCGGCTTGAACAGCATGTCCAGGCTGTCCACCGGCGCCTCCGGCATGCGCGCTCGGATCAGCTGCACGTTGTAGGCGAAGCCGTTCATGGCGTGCAGGTAAGGGGCGGCGTAGCGGTTTCCCGGGTCGGCTTGTGCCTGCACGGCGAGCACGTAGGGGTCGAGGTTTTTCCAGTTGGGGAGTTGTGCCTTATCGAGGGGCTCGTACAGGCCCGCGCGGATCTGGCGGCCGAAATACGCCATGCTGGTGCTGACGATGTCGTAGCCCGAATCGCCTACCAGCAGCTTGCCCTCCAGTGTCTCGTTCGAGTCGTAGAGGTCGTAGATCACGCGGATGCCCGTCGAGCGCTCGAATCGCGCGATGGTGTCGAAGCCGGTGTAGTCCGCCCAGTTATAGATGTGCAGTACGGGTTCCTCGGCCGCCGCCTGGCGCCCGGTGTCTTTGCGACTGGAGGAGGGCGGTGGGGAGTTGTTGCACCCGCAGACGCACAGGGCAGTCAGCGCTGCGCACATCGTCGCCGCTGAGCGAACGCACATGCCAAGATCGCTTGACCGGGTCAGCGCTGCGAGGCGCAAATCCGCCGCAGCGCTTACGCCCGGGTCAACTCAGACCTGACCCAATTCTGGAACTGCCGTATCGCATACTCCTCAGGCATCAGTACGCCCCCGGCGTGAGGCAAGGCGCGCAATCCGCGCTGATTGAGTTCGCAGATTTCGGCATCCTCACTCATGACGATGTCTGTGAACTCAACCGCGTTCATGAGGTCGCGTTTCGGATCAGCCAGCGTTTCGGGCAGGAAGAGAAACTCGATGCTCATCTCCGTTCGCTCCGGTCCGAGCGGCCGCAGACGTACGACGCGCACGTAGTCCACGTGTGCCACGATGAACATCGAAGGCACAGAGGTCAGGTACAGGTGGCCGGCCTTGCGGTCTTCGGGGCTCACTCCCGGAAACGGCACTCCGACCGGTTTGCCGTCCATGGACCATGACTCGGCTCCGGTGCGCAATCCGCCCCCGTACTTCGGATCGTCGTCGTCGGCGTGATCCTGCCAGCTCGGATCGTCGCGCCGCTCCAGCAACGCCCTGCCGAAGAGCGGCACCAGCTGCGCCAGCCTGGGATGGACGCCGGGGCAATGCAGGCACTCGTTGTAGTTTTCCCAGAATACCTTCCAGTTGCACTGGATTGTTTTGCGCAGCGTATGCCCCACCACCAGATCGCCCAGCTGCCAGTCATCGAGGCGGTTCAGTGGCAGATCAAAACCTGCACTGAAGGGCGGCGGCTCATTCGTCAGTGCGGCGAAAATGAAACCGTTCCACTCGTTAACCGGCAGGCTGTACAGGGAGAAATTGCGCCTGTCGAAGCCGTCGCCGTGCTGCCTGGAAGAGGTCTGCAGCAGATCGCCGCGCAGACTGTATCTCCAGCTGTGATACGGACACACGATTCCGGCAGCGGAGAATCGACCTTCCGCGGTCCGGCACAGCGCGGCTCCCCGATGCCGACAGGTGTTGTGGAAGGCGCGCGCGACGCGGTCCTCGCCGCGCACCACCAGGATCGACTGGTCACCCACCTCGAGGGTACGAAAGGTGCGCGCTGTGCCAATGTCACTCGAACGGCAGACGTAGATCCAGTTCCGGTACCAGATCCGGGTCATTTCCAGCTGGTGGTGCCCTGGATCAAAATAAAACGACGCCGGAAGGCCGTCGACGGCGGTTGTCAGGCCGACATAACCGGGATCGCGTCTGATGGAGGAATGGTTCGCGCTCACAGATCTCACTGTAGTCCAGTTCCAAATCGAGCTCAAAACCCGTCCGCGTGTTCGGGCGAGCGTGCTGAACTTATTGATTTAACTGATGTATTGCAACCGTGCACGGCTCAACGTGAAGCCACGACCCGCTGGCGTTGCTCACCGGGGCCTTCGATCCCAAACTGAGCCGCGAGAGTCGCTGCCGCCCGAAACCGCCAAACGAGAGCTCCGATGACGCCGAAACCCCTGATGTGTGGAGTGGAGCTGGGCGGAACGAAGTGCGAGTGCCTGGTCGGCACCGCACCCGATGACATCCGGGAGCGGATCACGCTCAAGACTGAGAGCGACGCGGCGGCAACACTGCGGCACATCGCAGGGATCCTGCGGGACTGGAAGGGCAAACACGGCACGTTCAGCGCCATCGGGGTCGCATGCTTCGGCCCGTTGGAGCTGCGGCCCGAATCGCCCAATTTCGGCAGGATCGGCATGACGCCCAAGGAAGGCTGGAAGAATGTGGACGTCGCAGGATTCTTTGCCGATCGGTTCGCAGATGCCGTGGGGATGACGACCGACGTCATCGCCGCGGCCCTCGCCGAAGGCCGTTGGGGCGCAGGCAAAGGGCTGACCGACTACGCCTACGTCACGGTCGGTACCGGCGTGGGAGTCGGTCTTATCGCGGCGGGCAAGCCTGTATTCGGCTGGCACCATCCCGAAGGCGGACACATTCGCATAGCACGCGCTCCCGGGGACGACTGGCCCGGGAACTGCCGCTTTCACGGCGCCTGCGTCGAGGGACTCGCGTCAGGGCCAGCGATCAAAGCGCGCAGCGGCACACCGCCCGCGAACCTGCCGGCCGACAGTCCCGTATGGGACACGGTGGCGCACGCGCTGGCACAACTGGCGCACAATCTGGTTTTGACGCTGGCGCCGCAGCGGATCCTGATTGGCGGTGGTGTGGTCAGCGAGCAGACTCATCTCTTTCCCCGGATTCGCGAGTACTTGCGTCTGAGCCTCAACGATTACGTGGACATCGAGCTAGCGGCTGGCGGGCTCGAGGGATACATAACGCCGCCAGGCCTGGGCACGCTGGCGGGGCCACTCGGAGCGCTCGCGGTCGCGGCGGACGCTTGCTCAGGACGCGCCCCTGACTGAGCGCCGATGGTCCGGTGGCGCGTTCTCGCGGCGCGTGCTGCCGGTTGCGTCGCAAACCTGCGACGAAGTAGGTACAAGTCCTGAGCATCGCAGACGCCTCGTTGTCGACTATTGCTCGGAAAGAGGCGCATGATCCGAGCAACCATCGGATCCTGATTGCAAGCAGCACTTCGAGGGCCCGCGCATGAGTGTCATAACCTTGTTGATTCTGTCCGTGCTGGTCGGCTGGTTGGCGACCTTGATCCTCTATTCCGACATCGGCCGTGTCTCGTTGCCGGACTTTGCAACCGGAGTCATTGGTGCGGCGATTGCCGGCGGTCTGGCGGCCCGCGTATTTGGGATACCGATGATCGGCGAGTACGGATTCACGTTGTGGGGGGCGCTCGCCTCATGGGTGGGTGCGATGAGCCTGTTAGCCGCCGCCAACTTGATACGGCGCGGCCAATTGCGGTGTGGACCGGCGACTTGCCGGAAGTTATCGGCGCAATCGAATCGGGCGGTGTCCGCGCCATCTGTCCGGTCGTAGGCGAGGCGGCCGGTGTCGACGACGAGTCGCGTCGTTAGACGCTGCGCTCTTCCGTATCGGCGATACAGCCGGCCGTCACACGATTGCGGCCCGCGCGCTTGCTCTCATAGAGGGCTGCATCAGCTGCTTTCACCATCCGTTCTGCGAGATCGCTGCTGGAACCGGAGATGTGATCGAGTGCGCAAACCCCGAAACTCGCCGTGACCGAGATCTCGCGGGATTGATCTGTGAACGTTGCCGACCGGATGCTCTCGCACAACCTCTCGGCCACCGCGCTCGCTTCGGAGGCAGTGGTGTCAGGAAGCACGACGGCGAATTCGTCGCCTCCGAACCGGGCGACCCAGTCTCGCCCAAGACGCAGGCCGCCACTGATGCGATGGCAGAACTCCCTCAGTACCTGATCTCCGATTTGATGCCCGTGAAGGTCGTTGATTCGCTTGAAGTGATCGATGTCGCCCATCAGGATAGCCAGCGGCCGGCCGAGGCGGGCTGCCCGCTCAACTTCGCGCGGAAACTGCTCCTCGAAGTAGTGCCGGCGTCCGGCGCTCGTCAGTTCATCAATAGTCGATAACACGCCGTTGTCGTGCAGAGCCCGTTGCAGAGAGGCCGCAAAATCGGCGATGCGGCGTGCGGTCGTCACGTGTGTCCAGAAGTGTTCACCGCGCGCATCGCTTGATACGCAGCCGTTAGCCCCCGCATGGAAAGCATCCGACTGCAGCAACAACCTGCCGGAGCTCACGAAGACGATGTGTGTCACCTCGCCCGAGGGCAGCTGGCGCGCGCTGCGTATCAAGTCGATGTTGTCCGTGAACATCAGAGCATGAACGCGATCCGCGAGGCGTTGGAGTGCCTCGTCGGCGTTCCGCGCCGTGTCGATCTCAAGATTCGCCAGCGGCAGCAGCTTTGCAAACCGATCCCGCGTCAGCTGTGCCTCAATAGCGAGCAACGCTGCAGGACTCGGCGCCGCCCGCAGCATGGTATTGGTCGTCGCCGGGGAATCCTGCTGCTGCAGGGTGTCGTCCAGAATCCTACGCCTCGCGATCAAATGCTGAGCCGCGCCCGTGCCGGGGTCAGCGCCGGCACGCGGGTATCGATCGATCGCTCTGCGGTGGCGTGAGGGTGCCCTTTCCAACGCACTGCGGATGGCCTGTCCCAGGTGTTCACGATTGCCCTTTGCGACATAGCCGGCCGCTCCGGACTTGAGAGCCTCGCGAGCCCGCTCGTCGCCGAGCGTTCCCGAGACGAAGACGAACGGGATTTCCGGGGTCTCGGCAGCCGCAATCGAAAATGCCGAGATGCCATCGAAGCACGGGAGGGTGCAATCGGAGATGATCAGGTCGGGTGCCGACCGCAATGCCTCACGGAAGGCATCCTCCGTCGCCACGCGCGTCCATGTGCAGTCAATGCCGTCCGCCCGCAACTGCTGTACCGTCAGCTCGGCCTCGGACACATTGTCTTCGACGATCAGCAACTGCATGTTCGTAAAATGTAAAATTCCCTTTACGAGGGTGTTCACACTAGTCCCCGCTATCCCAATCAGTCCGTGAAATCAAGCACGAGGTCGCACTCGATTGTGTGATGCCGAGCACAGCATTCTGTAGGACACCCAACAAAGGGCTTTTGGAAGCGTTCCAGAGCGCATCCTCAACGCCCTGAGCCGCTGAAGTCGGTGTCAGGTTTGCGCCCTTACCATCAGGCGAGGGCCTTACTTTTTCGTGCGTTCTTGTCATAGGCTGAGCCCGGCTCCGCCATCCGGCGGAAGCAATGCGGAGCGCGGAGTTACTCCTGTTGCCCGCCAAGCGAATTTGGAGCTACCCATGCCCTTAAGACTGCCCGAACCCCTAGCGGCCTATTTCGCCGCGATCGACACTCACAACATCGACGCCATGCTCGCCAGCTTCGCCGACGGTGCCATCGTCAGGGATGAGGGCCAGGAGCGGCGCGGCCTCGCGGCCATCCGGGAGTGGATGGATGAAACGGTAAGAAAATATCACTTCCAGGTCGCAGTCAAAGACGTGACCGAGGTGAACGCCCAACTGGTCGTCATAGGTCGGGTTTCCGGAACGTTCCCGGGCAGCCCGGTCGATCTTCGCTACTTCTTTACGCTCGATGCCGACAAGATCACGCGCTTAGAGATTGTTCCATGAGTGCCAATTCGACCCCCGGCATTCCCGCCCACGCCCGCGTCGTCGTTGTTGGGGGCGGAGTCATCGGCACCTCGGTGGCATACCACCTTGCTCTGATGGGCTGGAAGGACATCGTCCTGCTGGAACGTGACCGGCTCACCTCCGGGACGACCTGGCACGCCGCGGGTCTCATGGTGACTTTCGGCTCAACTTCCGAAACCTCGACCGAAATGCGCAAATACTCACGCGCCCTTTACGGTCGCCTCGAGGCGGAAACCGGGCAATCCACGGGATTCGCGCCAATCGGCTTCATCGAAGTTGCATCCGACAAGGACCGGCTCGAGGAGTATCGGCGTATCTCAGCGTTCAATCGCTATTGTGGCGTGGACGTACAAGAGCTGTCGCCGCGCGAGGTGCAGGATCTGTTCCCGCTCGCGAAAGTGGATGACATCGAGGCCGGCTTCTACGTGAAGGAAGACGGCCGCGTGAATCCGGTGGACGTCACGATGGCTCTCGCCAAGGGCGCGCGCGCGCGGGGCGTGAAAATCATCGAGGGCGTGCCTGCGAGCGGCGTTGTGCACGAGCGCGGGCGCGTGAGCGGCGTTCGCACGTCCGTTGGCGACATCAAGGCCGATATCGTCGTCAACTGCGCCGGCATGTGGGCGCGTGAGTTCGGCGCGCTCGCGGGCGTCACGATCGCCAATCAAGCGGCCGAGCATTACTATCTGATCACCGAGCCGATCAAGAATCTTCCGCGCAACATGCCGGTACTCGAGGATCCGGGTGCCTACGGTTACTACCGCGAGGAGGGCGGTGGCTTGATGGTGGGACTGTTCGAGCCGGTGTGTGCGCCGTGGAAAGTGGAAGGAATTCCCGGCGATTTTTCCTTCGGCGAGTTGCCGCCGGATTGGGAGCGCATGACGCCCTTTCTCGAGCGCGCCATGTCACGCGTGCCGATCACCGCGGATGTCGGCATGAAGAAGCTGTTCTGTGGTCCGGAGAGCTTTACGCCCGATTTGCGCCCCATCGTCGGCGAGGCGCCGGAGCTCAGGGGTTACTTCGTAGCGGCGGGCTTGAATTCCATCGGCGTGCTGACGGGCGGTGGTCTGGGTCGCGTGCTGGCCCATTGGATCGTCACGGGAAATCCCGATGTTGACGTCACGGGGTTCAATATCGATCGCCTCCACGCCTACCAGGCAAATCCCGAGTACCGTCGCCAGCGTACCGTCGAATCGCTCGGCATGGTTTACAAGTGTCACTACCCTGCGATGTCGCTGAGCACCGCGCGCGGCGTGCGCAAATCCCCATTTCATGACCGCCTGGCCGCGGCGGGCGCGTATTTCAAGGAGGTGAGCGGCTGGGAAAGCCCGGACTGGTACGGTACGCCCGGCACGAAGCCCGAGCCCGGCGCCTTGACCTGGGGCCGGCCGAGCTGGTTCCCGCGCTGGCAGCAAGAGCATCAGGCCGCGCGCCAAAACGTGATCCTCATGGATATGTCGTTCATGGGGAAATTCCTGGTCCAGGGGCGCGATGCCGGCCGCTGCCTCAACCGCATTTCAGGCAACCAGGTAGACGGCGCGCCGGGCGTGATCACCTACACACAGTGGATGAACCAGGCCGGCACGCTTGAAGCTGATCTGACGGTGACCAAGCTCGGCGATCACCGATTTCTGGTGGTCGTCACCGACACCATGGTGCGGCATGCCGAAACCTGGATGAAGCGCAATATTCCCGATGAGGCGCAGGCCTCCGTCACCGATGTGACCTCGGCCTACGGCCAGCTCAATGTGCAAGGTCCGAATTCACGCGCGCTCCTGCAGAAGCTTACATCCGCGGATCTTTCGAACGCTGCATTCCCGTTCCGCACCGCGCGCGAGATCGACATGGGGTTCGCGCGCGTACTTTGCATTCGCATCACCTATGTGGGCGAGCTCGGCTACGAGCTCTACATTCCCGCCGAGCAGGCGACGCATGTTTATGACCGCGTCGTCGAGGCGGGACGCGAATTCGGACTCGTGCACGCCGGACTCAAGGCGCTCGCAAGTCTGCGCATGGAAAAGGGTTACCGCGACTACGGCCACGACATCGACAACACCGATGTGCCGTACGAAACCGGCCTCGGTTTTGCGCTTGATCTCAGGAAACCGGGCGGCTTCATCGGCAAGGAAGCGGTGCTCGCTCAAAAGGCGAAGGGCCCGCTGACCCGCCGCCTCGTCCAGGTGCTTGTGAAGGATCCCGAGCCGCTCATGTTCCACGCCGAGGTCGTACGCCGCGACGGCGTTCCAGTCGGCTACGTTCGCGCGGCATCGTACGGCCATACCCTGGGCGGCGCCGTAGGCCTTGTGATGATCGAGCCGAAGGTGCCCGTCGATGAGGACTTCCTCAACAGCGGAGAGTGGCAAGTAGATATAGCTGGAAGGCTTTTTCCCGCCATGGTTTCCGCCAAGCCACTGTATGACCCCGAGTCGAAGCGGATCCACGCCTAGTCCGGAATTATGCGGAACGCGGTGCCGCGTTCTCGCCGACCGGTTCAGCGGCAATCAGATGTGTGATCTTCGGTGTGCCCTGGACCAGGCGATGAATGTGGTCCTGCAGCATACGGTCCGCATTCGTCACCCGTTCGTGCTGGCGTAAATGTTCGAGCCATGACTCGACAAAGAACGTCTCGAGGAATCGGCTGCGATCGGCGATGTCCTCGAAGATTCCCCAGGCGTAGGCACCATCCCTGCGCCGCTCATGGCTGAGCCTCTCGAGTGCGGTGAGGAACGCTTCCCGGTCTTTGGGACTGATCCGATATTCGACCGTTACCATCACCGGGCCCTGATCGTTTCCCACGTGCCCGGTGACGATCGGTGCCGGCCAGGACATCGATGGCGTGAGGTCCATCCCTTGGGCGGTCTGCAACTTCCAGCGCCAGGTCAGCGGGATTGCAAGCAGCGCACCGGCGGCCGCGACGAAATGAGCCGCGGGCAGCCCGGCCATGCTGGCGACTTCCCCCCAGATGGCACTGCCGAGTGTCGTGGCGCCGAAGAACACCGTCATATACATGGCGAGCCCACGCCCGCGTACCCATTCGGGCAACGCGAATTGAGCCGACACGTTGAGGCTCGACAACACCGCGATCCACGAGATGCCTGCCAGGACGCTGGCCGCCATCGCCGTGCCCGGATTGCGCGCCAGGCCGAACAGCAGCAGCGCGCCGGCGGTACCGATCGTTCCGGCTGCCACCAGGCGATCCGGACCCAGCTCTTTCTTCAGCCGCGGCAACGCAAACGCGCCGGCGATGGCGCTTGCGCCGATGACGCCCAACAGGATGCCATAGAGCTTGGGGCCAGCCGCGATCCGGTCGCGTGCGACGAGCGGCAGGAGCGCCCAGTAAGCACTCGCAAACAGAAAGAATGCGACCGCTCGCCACAGTGTCGCGCGCAGGTGCCGACTGTGTCGCGCATAGCGTATGCCGGTCTGCAACGCGCTCACCACACGCTCGGTTGGCAGGCGACGCTGGCCCGTCTGCGGTGCGCGCCACCACAACAATCCTCCGATCGATCCGAGATTGCTGCCGGCGTTCGCCCAGAATGGCGCGGCGATTCCCCACGCGACCGTGATGACCCCACCCAAGGCAGGGCCGACCGCGCGGCTGACATTGACACCCACGCTGTTTGCGGCCACCGCCTCAGGCAGGTCCTGCCTGGGAACCAGCTGCGGCACGATCGATTGCCACGCCGGGGCGGTCAGCGCTGCGCCCGTCTCGACGAGGAACGTCAAGAACAGCAACCTGCCTGGCGTGACGAGGTCCAGCCAAACGAGCGCCGCAAGCGCCGTGGAACTTACCGTGATGAAGGATTCGACGACAATCAGCAGGCGGCGCTTGTCAACGATGTCCGCAAGCGCACCCGCCAGCAGCGCGAACAGGAAGGTTGGCAGGCTCGTTGCCACCTGAACCAGGGAAACCGCGACCGGATTCGGGTCCAGTGTCGTCATGAGCCACGCCGAGGCGGCGCTATACATCCAGCCGCCCAGGTTTGAGACCACCGTGGCGGTCCACAGAACGGTAAACGCGCGGTGACGAAACGCGCTGAACGCCGAGTGCGCAGGATGCGCCGAAACGGCCTGGTTCATCTGGAGACTATGCCGATCTCAACCTTAGCCGGTTCACGACGCAAGCTGTTCGCCTCAGCGAGCCCCGCCGCGCTCCACGGCAGCACGAGTGACAGCGTTGCACGCGCCAACGCGTCACCGCCGGCTACCGAGGATCGTTCAAGGTTTGCCGGCAGCACCCTGGCGAGCAGCCTCGTACAGAAACCAGGTACGTCGCTCGGTTTCGTCGATCCAGACTTCGATCAGGCTGGCGGTGGCGATGTCTCGATGTTCGTCGCACACGTTGTGCGCTTCGCGCAGACGCGCGGCGAGTGTCTTGTTGTCCTCGCGCACTTCGGCGAGCATGTCCTGCGGCTCCACATAGTCGGCATCGTTGTCCTCCACGCGTTGCATGCGGCCGATATGCCCGACGGACTTGAGCGTGGATCCACCGATCTTGCGTACCCGCTCGGCGATGGCATCGGTCATCGCGAACAACTGATCCGCCTGTTCGTCGAGCAACAGATGGTAGTCACGGAAGTGCGGGCCGCTCATGTGCCAGTGGAAGTTCTTGGTTTTCAGATAAAGCGCGAATACGTCGGCCAGAATGGCATTCATGGCAGCGGCGATGTCCTTGGTCGCAGCGGGTTTGAGGTCGGTAGGCGTCGCCAGTGGAGCGCTCTGTCTGCGCACAAGATCTTCTCTGCTAGTCTTCATGACGTTCCTCTCGTAGGAAATGAATTTTGAATTGGGTCAACCGACGCAAAGCAACAAGCTGTCACCAGCCGCGGCTCAAAGAGCCAACACGACCACCGTGCCATTTAGATCCGTCCTGCAAGCCACGCGGCAATGTTCTCGACGTAGCGATGTCCATCGTCCAGTGCGTCAGGGCTTGAGAGAACACCTTCCCCGGCGGGCTCAGTCACGAAGCTGGGACACCCTATCCGTGGATTCCAGTTGTAGTCGCAGAAATGGTGAAAACTTGAATCCGAGACCGCACGGCCCATGCCAGGCTCCTCAACGGCAACACACAGATTAAACGCCACCCCCGTAGTCAGACTTCGTCCCTGAGCAACGACGCGCGCGATATGCCGAAGCGCCGTCGGAACACCGACTGATCCTTCGTGTGGATGAGCGGGCAGGCGGCGAAGAGCCGCTCCTGACGCGGTCCTCATCAGAGCATGGACGGGATGGATTGCGGCAATGGTCTGCAGGTCGCCGTTGGCGCCGGAGTGATAATTGGGCCAGCTGATTGAGGGTGTTTCGAGGTCGTCACAACACCGGTGAGACTCATCGGGATCGGGATTAGCCGTTTGAAAGTACTGCGTCGTCCCGAGCGCTCCAAGTCGTGTGAGACAGGCGCCAAGGTCCTGGTGATCGCGGGTAAGCAGAATTCCGCCTCCACGTGTGCGGAACTGCGCCACGTTCTCGACGTCTCCGGAGGTCAGTGCGCCCGTTACGTCTGTGGCAATCAGCCAAAGCTGGTCATAGGCGCCGTTAGCAAGCTGCAGAAGGTCGCTATCGTCGCCGTTGTGATTCTCGCTGCGGTCACGCGCGACAACCTCGTAGAGAACGCCACCCGATGAATCCCTGAGCGAGCGCAGAAGCCCGGTGAGCAGCGAGAAGCGCCCGACATGCCAGTCGTCCGCCACAGGGCCAATTGTGGTTTTCACAAGAATGCGAGTCGGCATAGTCCATCAACCCAAGTAGCGAAACGTAGAGCTTGAAACCGGCCGCGGCGCCGGCGAGGCCCGTCGCACGGGGCTCGCCGACGCGGCGGAGCCGCTCAATCCTTGATGAATGCGAGAAGCTCACTGTTGATCTGGTCTGCAAGCGTGGTGCACATCCCGTGAGGGGCGCCGGGGATAACCTTCAGCGTACCGTTCTTCAATAGTTTCGCCGATTTCCTCGCCGAATCATCGATCGGCACAATCTGGTCGGCGTCGCCATGAAGTATCAACACGGGGATGTCGATCTCCCTTAAATCGTTGGAGAAGTCCGTTTCGGAAAACGCCTTGATACAGTCATACTGCGGCTTGATGCCACCCAGCATGCCCTGCAGCCAGAACGACTCGATGACGCCTTGGGATGCTTTCGCATTCGGCCGGTTATAGCCATAGAACGGGATAGCAAGGTCGCGATAGAACTGGGAGCGATCGTTTACCACGCCATTGCGGATCTCATCGAATACCTTCTTAGGCAATCCTTCCGGATTGTTGTCTGACTTGAGCATGACCGGAGGGACTGCCCCGATCAGCACAGCCTTCGACACTCGAGAAGTGCCGTGCCTGCCGAGGTAGTGGGCCACCTCGCCGCCGCCGGTTGAGTGTCCGACAAATGTGGCGCCGTGGAGATCAAGCGTGTTGAAAAGGGTCGCCACGTCGTCGGCATAGGTATCCATCTCGTTGCCGTCCCAGGTCTGACCTGAGCGCCCGTGGCCGCGCCGATCGTGCGCGATCACGCGATAGCCGTGCATTCCGAGGAAGAGCATTTGCGCGTCCCAGGCGTCGGCCGTGAGAGGCCACCCATGAGAAAACACGATCGGCTTTCCAGATCCCCAGTCTTTATAGGAAATGCTGGTGCCGTCTTTGGTGGTAAACGAGCGCATGGCCGAGCCTCCGTGAGAAATCGACGTTGAGGATTGCTTTGCAGTGCGGCGGCTGCCGAGATGCCTGCGCTATGGATGATAAATCGGCGGGCAGAAGATTCGCGGGCATTGTCGTGAGATATTTTTCCTTTTGTGGGAGGTCTCGTTGGCTCTCGCAGCGCGTGCTTAGCCGTAACCATGGAGGTTCGATTACCCGTCCGGATGTGTCGATCCCAGGCAGCGCGCGCGCCGGACATCAGCGCGAGCTATGGCGGAACAGTTCCTCATGAGGCACCGCCATCAGCTCATTTGCCCAGGAACTCCGCAACAAGTTTGACGGTCGCTTGCGGATTTTCTTCCATGATCCAGTGGCCGGAGCCGGGGACGATGCCGCTCGTGACGTCACTGGCAACGAAGCGCAAATCGTCCGCCATCGCCGCGCCGAAAGATTTCTCGGCGCCAAGGGCGAGAACCGGCATCCTCAGTTTGCCGCCCTTGGAGAGCAGCGCTTTGTTATCGATTGCGTCGTGATTGAAGGCGGCGAATTGCTCGAACGCATCGTGCATGGCGCGCGGCCGCGCATAAAGACCGGCGTAGTGCTCGCGAGTCTCCTCGTCGATTGCTTTCGGATTGGCCGACAGCTCATTCCAGAAACGGTCGAGATAGATGCGTTCGCGGCCCTGCACAAGCCGCTCTACATCCGGTCCGCGGAAATTGAAGTGCCATAGGACAGGGCTGCGGATGATATTGTCCCAGTCGCCAATGCCGGGCAGCGGAGCGTCGATCACGACCCAGCGCGTAATACGCGCGGGGTATTGCGCCGCCAGCGCGTAACCGACCATATTGCCGATGTCGTGGGTCACAAGATCGGCCTTCTGTACCCGGAGGGCATCCATAACGCCGGCGATATCAACGGCCTGATTTTTCTTGGTGTAGCCGCTATCCGGGTGCGTGGACAGCCCCATGCCGCGCAGGTCCGGCACGATGACGGTGTGATTCCTGACCAGCTCTGCCGCCAGCGGCGCCCACATGTCGCCGGTATCCCCGAAGCCGTGTAGCAAGACTACAGCCGGCCCCTTCCCGCCGACGCGAACGTAGAGGCTGGTGCCGTTGGTCTGCACCACCTGGGTACTAAAACTCGCGGGAAACGGCGTGATCCGTGCTTGGGTCGGGATCGTGACAACAGCCGCAATAAGCGCGGCGACAGGATATCGAAACATACGATCCCCCTTATTCGGCACCTCCGGGCCGCCAAGCGGGACGCAGGGGCCGGCACGGGCCACGCGCCGCGGCCCACCATCAAGAGCCGAGCAGGGTGCTGCCGGACTGTACCTGTGGACGGTGACAACTACTGGCGGTCGTAGACCGATACGTCATCGTACTTCACGCCGCTTGCATGCGTTCCTTTCTGCGCGAAAGTCAGCGTCTTCCCGTCTTTCGACACAGTGCGGACCCCGGTACTTACGGTCGCGCCCGCTTTCATCTGGGTGCTGTGGACCGTGTTCGCATCGACGCGCTTGACCGACACCATGTCGAAGTCCGGGCTGCCGATGACGGCGTAGGGTTTGCCGTCGTCCTTGAAGGTCAGCGTGGTTGTCGTTTCCTTGCCGTCCGCTGCCGTCGTCTTCACCGTCAGCGTGATGCCCTGCGCTGATTCAACGTATGTGCGGGTCTGGCTCTTGGGCGCGGGGCCGGGAGAGAACTTCGATTTCGCGAGGTTCAGCTTCCACGTCCCGATTACCGGGTCTGCAGCCGGCGCCGCCGCGACCACCGCGCCCGTCCCGATCGCAAGGACGGCTCCGACGAACAGAGTCTTGAATATGGCTTGCATTTGTCCCCCAGGCAAAATGGACGGATACGGCGGCCTCACCGGCCGCGTTTCTTATCGCGCCGCGAGCGGCGGTCGCGGGAGCATGCGCGCATCATGCGGTGAGCACAAGCTGCGTGCGGCCTCATGTGCGGGCGCCACTGTCTCGTAACTCGACCCATGTGGGTGCGTGATCGCTCGCTTTTTCCCAGCCTCGTACATTTCGATCGACGCCCGCACTCACCAGCCGCTCCGCAACCGGCCGGTTGAGAAGCAGGTGATCAATGCGCAGACCGGCGTCGCGCGTATAGGCATTTCGAAAGTAATCCCAGAACGTATAGATCTGTTCGTCGGGATGCAGGACCCGTATGGCATCGGTCCATCCCTGCTTAATCAGTCGTGCAAACGCTTCACGCACCTCGACTCGGAACAGGGCGTCCTCGATCCATCGCTCTGGTTTGTATACATCCCGCTCTGTGGGAATGACGTTGTAATCGCCGGCAAGGACCACTGGGGAGCCACTGGAGACGAGCGCGGCGGCATGCGCGATCAGGCGATCAAGCCAGCGCAGTTTGTAGTCGAACTTCGGACCCGGCGCGGGGTTGCCGTTGGGTAGATAGAGGCATCCGATTACGACGCCATCGACCGTCGCCTCGATGTACCGGCTGTGAACATCATCAGCATCGCCGGGAAGTGCACGCCTGATCTCTGTCGGTTCGGAATTCCGTGCCAGGATAGCGACCCCATTCCAGCTTTTCTGTCCATGCCAGATCGCTCCGTAACCCGCATCGCGGATCGCGCCGTACGGAAATCTTTCCTGAGGCGCCTTTAATTCCTGAAGGCAGACGACATCTGGTGCGGTCTCATCAAGCCAGCGCAGCAGATTGGGAAGGCGCGCGGTAATACCGTTTACGTTGTAGGTAACGACTCTCATCTCGCCTATGGTAACCAATGAGCTCGCCTTGGCGGAGTGGTGTCACACGCCGAGAAGGTGCGCTCACAGTTAAGAAAGCGGATTAAAACTGCATTGGAGTATATTGATTTAGTTTGCGCCGGAGTGTCCGGCGAAGGCGCGGTCGCTACCGGTTCGGCCAACGGTCCGCGCGAAGCGGATGTCCATTCGGCTAAGTCGCGCGCGGACCGCCGGCCAAAAGGGATCTGGTACTTAGTTGCTTACCTGCGTGCGCAGGAATTCGGGGACCCAGGTTGGCTCCTCAGGCCTTGGGGGTTCTCCGCGCAATTCGCGCTCCAATTGTCTGATGCGCTCTTTCGCGCGGCGCAGCTCCTTGAGCCTTCGCGCTTTGCCAATTATCTGTTCCAACTGGTTGTCGCTCATGGCAAGAGCTCTCTTTCGTGGCTGGGGCTGTTGGCGGCCAGCGCCCGGTCGAGACTGAATGTGGCGTCGATTGGGTATTGGTTCGTGTTACCGACGCCAAACAGTCCCGAATTGAGCCGGACCGTCAGAGTCGCAAAGTCCTGACCGTGGTTCGGTAGGCGGATGCCACCGTTAGACCAATGACGTATGGTCACCTCACCTATTGCGCGGTTGCGGAGCAGGGGAAAGCGCAGCCCGAGTTGAGAAGCAAAATCCCACCGCGTGACACTCAGAGCGTCGGAGCGGGTTTTTGCCGCCAATCCGAATCCGACAAATCCCTTTACCGCACCTCTTTCGAACACCTGCCAGCGGCGTGAGAGCGATGCTCCCCAGTAGGGACTAGCCATATGCCGCTCCTCGCGCGTTCCGGGTAGGTGGAGCAGCTGTTGGTTCGTAAAGCGAAATACTCCGAACTCGTAGCGGTTCTCGCTCCAGGTCACAGACACTGGCAGTACCAGGCTGCCGGTCGCGCCCCAGTAGTGGTAGGTCCCGCCCAGTCCGACCTGCACTTCACAGCTTTCGCAGAAGGATTGCGCGTCGGCGGACCGGGGCGCGTAGCTTGCGCAAACGAGTAGCATGAGAAAGCCGAAGCGGATGCAAGCCGCGAGGGCGGCGCGTGAGTTGTGGGCCAGGCGACGCAGCGGCGAGTGCCCGGGTAGATCGCACAATCTCTCCCGCTTGGATCCCACCGACTCATGCGCACCATCACAACTCTTCATGCCGATAGGCTAGAAGGCCGGCATCCAGCGCGGAAGCCTATCTCTCTAGATGGAAACTATCTGCGTGAACGATATTCGCTCAGTGTTTCTTCTGACGGACTCGCACGGACGTCAAGTGCGAATCTGCTCGACGGCGGACGCGAGTTGGAGCTGTGACGTCGAACGGACGGGGGCGTGCGCGGAGCGACGCGAGGGCGGTTAGGGGCGCCCGTCAGTACAGAGTTTCAACGCGAACGCGAAGCCGACCTGCACCAGAACCATTGGTGCGCGGATCTGTTAGGTGACAATCAATAAGTCACGGACCGCGCTCACGCCCGGTGCCATCCACGCCGCGTCTTTGGCGCGTTCCCGGGCGTGCCACGACCCCACCGCGCCCTCCAGCGTCACCAAACCATCGACGACCTTGACGCGGATAAAACGCGCGTCAAGATCGGCGCTGCGCCTGAGCGCCCGCTCGATATGTGACTTTAAGTTCGTGGTTTGCGGCCGCGCCCGGAGCGTGATCTCATTTGAGACTCCGGCGACGCCCGCCAGGTCCCTGACGATAGTTTCGGCGGCGGCTCGCTGGAAATGCCACTCGAGTTGACCGGATAGCGTGACCCAGCGGCTTACGACGCTCACCTCCACCTGACCGCTGGGGACCAGAGCCGCCCAGCCGAGCGAGGTACGTGCACGCATAGCGATTTCCTCGTCCGCATCGGCGATTCCGTCCGTGACTCTCACTTCAAGGCTCTCCAGGACTGCAGCACGGACGCCGACCACATGCTTCACGGCTTGCTCGGCCGCAATTTTTTCGGCGTACGTCGAAACGTAGCCCGATAGGCGGACAACACCCTGATCGGCTGTGACGGCAATTTGTGCTGAGGGAATATGTGGCTGCCACTCGAGCTCATCGAGTACGTCCTGTCTCAGCTTTGAATCATCCATGCTGATCACTCCTCATCTCCTTCGATCGTCCTTCGAGCACGCGGTGAAGCGGGAAGACCGCGGCGTTCCTCGGAGCAGCCTCGGCGATCCCGGCCGCAGAAGGGGAGGCCTTGTGTTCCAGCCGCTCGGCGTCCTCTTGCTTGAGGTGGTCGATGAACCAGCGCCCCGCCGGCCCCGGGGGGCTGTCGGTCCGGTAGATGGCCGACATGGCTATGACGTGGCCCTCGGGCGGTGTGTCCTGGGCCGAGATCTGAACGAGCTCGCCGCTTGCCAGGTCCGCCTCGACCACGTGCAGGGGCATGAAGCCAAACCCGAACCCTGCGCGCAGGAAGGCAAGTTTGGCGCCGAGATGGGCCAGGAGCCACGTTCTCGGGGACAGGTGCGCGAATTCGCGGCCGGGCGGGAGATCCGAGCGATCGGTATGTACGAGCTGGAGGTACTCAGCCAGGACGGTGGTCGGAATCGGCGCGCCGTGGATTGCCAGCGGGTGCTGTGGCGAAACGACCATGGCCATCCTGACCGTCTGCAGCCGTTCGGAAGCGATCAGCGGTGGCGCGAGCGACAAGGACGCCACGATGCCGACGGGGCTGCGCCGGTCGAGAACCTGCTGGACCACGGTGCGCCGCCCCTCGACGTAGAGCCTCAACGCGGTCGCGGGGAATTTCTCCTGGAAGGCGGCCACGGCAGCGGTGATCGGCGCGATCGGAAACATGACGTCGGCGACCACGCCCAGTTCCGGTTCAAGCCCACGGGCCAGGCCTCTGGCCCGTGCCTTGAAGAGGTCTATGTCACCCGCTACCGCGCGTGCATCGACAAGAAGTGCGCGGCCTTGATCGGTCAACAACGGGAGGCGAGCGCTGCGATCGAAGAGCTTCACGCCGAGTTGCCCTTCCAGATTCGCGAGGGTCTGGCTGACAACCGACTGGGCACGCCTCAGGTGGCGGCCGGCCGCCGAGAAGCTGCCTTCGTCCGCGGCCGCGATGAAGGTGCGCAGTTGATCGAGCGATACACCATCTAGCATAGTTCCTCCCGCAGCATCTCGATCAGGCACGTGGCGTTGATGGCGGAAGCAGATCTTCGTCCTCGGTTGAACCTCGCCTAAACGCCTGCAGCCTAGCGCGGATGACAGGCGCGCCATAGGCGCCATTGGAGAGAGGCCGCCGCAGCCTGAAAGGGATTGATGGGTCATGTATACGAGTGTATACTTATCGTTTACGTAAGTCCACAAGTGTATACATGGCCGAGAAGCAACAACTGCCCGGCGATCAACCCAAGCGGCCGCGAAACGCGGTGGCCACCCGCGAGGCCATCCTGCAGTCTGCCCTGGTCGCGTTCTCGCGCCATGGCTATGACGGCATAGGGGTCCGGGAAATCGCGCAGGCAGCTGGCGTGACCGCCGTTCTTGTGAATCGGTATTTCGGCTCCAAGGAGGAACTGTTCGCCGCCGCGGTCGAGACCGCATTTGCCGATATCAGCGTGCTCGAAGGCGATTCCTCGCTGCTTGCACAGCGCTTAACCGCTGACGTCATGACCAAAAGCGAGAAGGACGCCGAGCCCATAAATCCATTCTTTCTGGTGTTGCGCTCCGCGCCCAATCCTCGAGCGGCGGAAATATTGCGGGACAGTATCGCTCGTCATTTCGAGCGACCGTTGAAATCCTTGCTGCGGGGCCCCAGGGCGGGTGAGCGAGCGGCGGTGATTCTCGCCGTGGTCACGGGTCTGTCGCTCTTTCGCAGAGTCCTTGGTAACAGGGCACTAGCCGATGCAAACGCCGCGAGTCTTTCCGGGGACCTCAAGACGATGTTTCAACGACTGATCGATGGCGCGGTGAGGCGTGAGTCGCGGGTTTGAAATGCGGCCCGCTGAGAGAGAGTCTGCGATGATGATTACACCCGGGGAGCTGCTGGACACATCGATTGCGCAGCTTCAGACGCTCGCCGCCTTTCTGGGCGATCAGCTCGGCGACAAGCGCGACCGACCAGAATCCGCCACATCGGCGAGCGAGCGCCGCCCTCAGTGTGGAATTCACTCGCGGCCGTCTCGACCGAGGTCGAAGGTGAACACGCCGCCGCGCCCCTCCGGTCGCTGCAAAACTTCCGGGTGACGCAGCGTGCGCACGGTGTCGTGATAACCGGCACGCCAGTGATCCTGCATGCTCAGACCGGAGAAATCGTAGTCTTTCGAGGCGCCTTCGTAGCGCTTTGAGCGGTAGATCAGCTGAATGAGATTGTAGGCCTTGCTGCTTGCCACGTCCCTGAGCAACTCGACCTCGGCACTCTGTTTCAGGTCATCGGGTAGCTCGTCAAGCAGGTGCCTGAGCGCCGCTCTTAACCGCTGTTCTTGCCTGAAGCGGTCTGAGTTGGCGCGGGTACGGCTCGAGTACTGAATCTCTTTCTGTCGCGTCGTAACTTCAGCAAGGCTCCGTGGAAGGTCGCCGCGTGCGCTCCACAGGTCCACCTGAAAGGCCAGCGTGTCGCGCTGCGGCTCCGATTCCAGAACCCATTGCAATGGTGTATTGGACACCATGCCACCGTCCCAATAGTGCTCGCCGTCGATTTCCACCGCGGGAAAGCCAGGTGGAAGGGCGCCGCTGCTCATCACGTGCGCCGGCCCGATCGTGTGCGTCATGGTGTCGAAGTAGGTGAAATTCCCCGTCCGCACATTGACGGCGCCGACACTGAGGCGCATGTCGCCCGCGTTGACCCGATCGAAATCTACGAGCTCCTCGAGCTTCGCTCTCAGCGGTGCGGTGTCGTACCAGCTCGTGGCCTCCGCAGCGCCCGAGGGCGCGAGCCAGGGTGGTGAGGCACGTGGGGCAAAGAAGCCCCAGGCGCCGGCCGCAAGTGCGAACGCGGCGCTTGCCTGGTTAGTAAGCTCGCGTGCCAGATCGCCACGTCCCAGCAGGCGTCCCAAAGCATTGCCGGCGAGCGACCAGGGGTGGGAGGTCACACCCTCCCAGAAGGCGCGTAGCCTGTCGACCCGCGTCTCGGGGGGGTTGCCCGCGATGAGCGCTGCATTGATGGCGCCGATTGAGATCCCCGCCACCCAATCGGGCTGAACACCGGCCTCCGAAAGGGCCTCGTAGACGCCGGCCTGATAAGCGCCGAGCGCTCCGCCGCCCTGCAACAGCAGGGCGATTTGCTCGAACGGCGGCCGGCCCAGCGCCTTGTGGTGCTTGCGATGCCGCGGATTCTGCCCCGGATTCGTGTGCGTTGGCATTCTAGGGATCCTCGAGCGCCAGCGTGGATTCGATCATCAGATCCCTCTGACTGCGGCAGGAGTGGCTCACGACGGCCGGCGCGGAATGGAAGCTCGCCGGGGGGTTGACGAGCGCTTAAGCAGTTCCGGCGCCGGCCGTGGTGAGGAGGGTGAGTTCGAGACTGACAACACGGTCGAGATACCGGTAACGAATTCCCAGGTCCCAAAACAGATTGGTCGTCACGTAGTCCTTGGTCCCGATTCCCAGATTGGCAGTAACGCCGTTACCGTACGTGAGGGCCCGGGCGTAGTCGGCGCCAGCGACTTCCATGCGGTCCGGCACCTGCATGGCAGTCAGACGATCGCCGAATAGCTCACCGCTGGAGACCTGGATCGCCTGGGTGCGCGCTTGCTCCCGAGCCGCCGCCGGCGCGCTGTACAGCGCCACCGCTCCGAGCGCTGCCAGACCGAAGCTACTTACTGCATGCTTCATAAACGTTTCTGCCGCCGGTCGCGCCGAGCATGAGTCCTCCATGGGTTGGCGTGAGCATTTGGTACAGGGTAAAAGGGCCACCTCTCCCTCGGAAGCCTATATCTCTCGATAGGATCCATCTTCGACGGCGATACGTGCTCAATGACGTTGCGAAATGCCTTATTCCATGAACCAACCGTGACTGACCACCAGCGACTGGCCCGTCAAGGCGTTGGTTCTGGCACCGGCAAAATAGAGCACGGCCTCGGTGACCTCCTCGTGGGTCGTGAATTGGCCGTCGACGGTTCCCTTCAGCATCACGTTTTTGACGACGTCGGCTTCGCTGATGCCGAGTTCCTTGGCCTGTTGGGGGATCTGCCGTTCGACCAATGGCGTTCGTACGAAGCCCGGGCATACCACGTTGGCGCGGACATTGTGCTGCGCGCCTTCCTTCGCCACCACCCGCGCCAGCCCGAGGATGCCATGCTTGGCGGTCACGTAAGCGGCCTTCAGCGGCGATGCCTCCTTCGAGTGCACCGAACCCATGTAGACGATCGAGCCCGATGCGGCGGCGTACATATACTTGAGGCACGCCTTGGTGGTCAGAAATGCGCCATCGAGGTGGACGGCAAGTATCTTCTTCCACTCAGGGAACGGGAACGATTCAACCGGGTGGACAAACTGGATGCCGGCGTTACTCACCAGTATGTCGACGCCCCCGAATGCCTCCACGACGGCCGCGACCCCCGCGTCGACCGCCCGCTCATCGGTCACATCCATCGCCACACCGAGCGCCTGCCCGCCGGCAGCCTCGATCTCGGCGGCAACCGCATCTGCCGCGACCGGATTCAGATCCGCGACGGCCACCGCCGCGCCCTCGCGTGCGAACGCCAGCGCCAGGTGCTTGCCGATGCCGCTGGCGGCTCCCGTAACAATCGCAGACTTGCCATTGAATCTCATGAAACCCTCCACTCAACCAAGATAGTCATAGGCGACCGTGCCGAGACCGAGCGTCAGATCGGTCAGAATGTGCGCGCCGGAGAGGACCTCGAGCACCGGCAGATCCGCAACCGGCGCCAGCGCATGATGCAAGAGCTCGAGCGAGGCGGGGCCCTCCCAGGCACCCTTTATCGTAATGTCCTGGCAACAGTAGCGGACGAGCTCGCAGATCCGCGCGGTGCCATCGACGTGCGGAATGATCTTCAGCAGGAAATTGGGAGCCGACAGATCAGCGAGCACCCGATCTGTCGGCAGCGGGCGATGCTTGTAACCCATGGTCGCGATTGCGACCCGCACCGGACCGTAGTGCAGGACGCCCAGCAGCGTGTCCGTCTCGACGGTGAGCTTCGGCGAGCCGAGCTTCTTCGGAAAACCCCATAGCTCGCGTCCGCCTGCGATCGGGGCCTCGTCATCGAGAAACATTGAGTGGACGTAGTCGCCTTCCTGTCCCCGGTACCTGACGGGAACAACCTGGCCAGACTCGGTGTACGCGCCGAATCCGGTCGAGTCCGGCATCCTGATGAATTCGTACTTGACGATCGGGGACACCATCTCGAGCGGCCCGGGAATAATTGCGCGCAGCGCGTCCGGGTCGGTCCGATAGGTGACGATCAGGTACTCGCGATCCACAAATCGGTACGGCCCGGGGGGGAACGCCGGGCTCGTGAGTGGCATGGCGAACGCTCGGGCCTTGACGTCGGCTTCATTCAAACAGCTTCCTCCCAATCACGCTTACGTGGGACCTGCCGGCCGCTGTTATCAGCGCGAGGCAAAACGTCCGATGGATGCATCGTCAGCGGGACACGGAACCCTGTGCGTCTCCGTCATGCCAAGCGCGGTCTCGCTATCGTCGGCGGTGTTGCGGAACGCGGTCCAGAGCCGTCCCGCCTGCGCGCACTCGTCGGCGTAGCTGAAGAGTGGCCGCATCGTCGCGGCACGAAAGTCAAAGGCGTCCACGTGTGGGTAGGCAGCCGGAACCGCCGCATACTGAAGCGTTGCCCCCTGAAGCTGAGCGGTCGCGGCCGTCAATTCGAGCGTTGTTCGCAGCAGATGATTCAATCCAGCATGAATACTTCGCGACAGGATCCCGCGCATCGTCAATCGGGTCGCTCCCGATGCTTCGCCGAGCGGGCCGTCGATAATGACGTACACGGCTGTACGGGGTGTGGCGTCGCGTGCCTCAGGCGCAGTCTGCACAAATGCCGGAGGTACGAAGAACGGTGCCGTGGCGCCGCCGTCGACGTGCGCCTGATCACGGGGCGCACCATCCTCGCGGACGCGGATGATGACCGGCGGGAATATTCCAGGCACGCTGGCGGAGGCCACCAGGACGTCGCGAAACAGTGTTCTCGCGTTTGGGCCGCCGTTGCGAGCGATCGCGCCCAGGTCCCACACGACCGGCTCCGCCGTAGCCACGTCTGTTGTGGCCACCAGCAGTAAGCGACCCTTAGCCGCTTCGAGCGCGATGGCTTGAATCATTTCATCGGTAGCGTAGGTGTCAACGAGCTGCTGCAGTGGCTTGCCACTATATAAACTAGAGCTGAAGATTGCGCCCAGACCTCGTGATCGCAGCAAGTGGCCTGCAGCTCCGCTGGTGTAAACATCGCGAAGGCGCGCGTCCCACGTCGGCCCAAGAAACGCATAGGGAGCTACCAGCGCACCGGCGCTGACGCCCGTCACGACCGCGAACTCCGGTCGCGAGCCCGAGCGCGTGAGGCCGACCATCGCGCCGGCGCCGAAGGCGCCGAAGGCGCCGCCACCAGACAGTGCGAGGATATTGAGAGGTTCGCCCACGTGCAGGGCACGAAGGCGCGCCGCCACGGTTACCGAGGACAACTGCGAAAATCGCTGGTCACTACCGAGCGTGCGAATTGTCCCCGGCCGCTCCACTGGCGGTTGCCAGTGAGCGGAGGGCGTCGATTCGCTCGTGACGAAACCGGCACATCCCTGAAGGGCCAACATGCACACGAGACAAGTGAGCAGGATCGTCGGCGGAATTCGAAGCGGCGAGGGACGACCAGCGGCGACGGCGCCTAACGCAGAGACGACGTCGCGGATCCTCATGGTGATGCGCCCGTTACCCCTGCGACCCCGCGCGACCGGGACCGATACGTCGAGGTAACGTGATGGTTTGCAACATGCGCCCTCCAAAGGTGGCCGCGGGCCGTTGCAGGACACATTAGGATTCGCCCACCTGGCTGCCTAGCCTATATCTCTCGATAGCATGCATCGCCGTAGGCGATCCAGGAGGGGCAGGGCGATATCGACTCCCACGATGGATTGTATCCAGAGATATAGGCTACCGAGCGGGACACCTCGGCACTAGTCTTTCAACACGCATCCACCCAAACGCCCGTGGAGGGCAAGAGTCGAACGCCTGGTCCGACCGGCCGGAATTTAATCTGTGACCGAGCCTCGCCCTCAGACTCACTCGCGCTGGTGCATTGTGGTGGCCGACTCCGCCGCGCCGGACTGGATGGTCTCTGAGGGCACCGACGCGCAATCGGCGCCGGTTCAGTATTGTGGTCTCGGAGAGCCCGCGACGATGCTCCAGAAGGCGCTGCACCGCGCGCGCCGCATCGCAGACGCGACCCGCATCCTGGTTACGGCGGCCGAGGTGCATCGATCGCACTGGGAACCGGCGCTCTGGTTCATACCAACCGAGCATCGCTTCCTGAGCGAGTCCCCGGGTTGGTCTTCTCTCACGACCGCCGCCGCTGTGCTTTCGATAGCCGCGCGCGCGCCGTCCGCCTCCGTAACGATCCTGCCCGCTCGATGTTACGTGGCCGATGAATGGACCCTGACGGTCGCCGTGCACACTGCACTGTCCAAACTGGCTTTCGTCGCTGACGGGGTCGTGACGCTCGGGATGGAGGGCGGGCCGTCCGAGGTCGATGAGGACTATCTGATGGTTGACGACCAGACGGATGGCCGCCCGATCGTCCCAGTTTCCGTCACCGCGAGGCGCCCGATTGATTGGGTCGCCCACCACCTTGTGAGACGGGGAGCACTGCTGGCCTCCGGCATCTATGTCGGCCACGCGGATGCCCTGGCTGCGCTGCTTTACAAATACTGGCCAAAGCTCACCCACCAGCTCCTGCGGCATGTGGCGCGCTCGTTCGTCCCCGGTGCTGAAAATCGCCTCCCACCGACCCTGGTGGAGGAAGCACTGCAGGCGGCGCCGCAATCGTTTTGGACGCATCTTCCGTGGATGCCTTTGCGCGCGCTGCGTGTCGCGCATTGCGGGTGGAGCAGCCTTCGCTCGGTGCGCGCCATCGGGCAAATCGTGGCCCCGCAACCGAGCCGCCTTGCCATGCGGGCGTTACCAAACACTCTTCTCAATGCTCAGCCACGGAGGCGGTCAGGCCCTCCGTGATCCTCTGAGCGTCAGCTCTCACCGTACTTCAGCAGCCATTCGGCAGTGGCGAGATCGGCGATACCGTGACCTACAGACTTAAACACAGTGACACCCTCGCGGACGAGGCCGGTGTGCTCGTTGATCATGCGGCTCAATGGGATGACTTTCGTGGTGCTGAGCGCACCGCTCGCAATGGGATCAATCAGGTCGCCGGCCTCTTTGAGCGCGTCGAGCGTGTCAACAGCAACGGCGGAGGCGCGGCGATAGCATTCGTCATCAGCCTCCCGCATCGTGGGCTTGAAGCCCCCAACCAGATCTAAATGCGCGACAGTCTTCAGCCAGCTGCCCCTGACGAGTGGTTGCTGAGCCGTCGTTGCGCAGCTGATGACGTCTGCCTCGGACACCGCGCGCGTCAAATCGTCAGCGACGTCGACTACCGGGGCAAGCTTGCTTACGCGCTCAGCGACAGCCGCCGCCTTGGTGCTATCGCGTCCCCAGATCAAGACTCGCTGGTAGTCTCGAACCGCCGCATGACCTTCGACCAGGTGTCGCGCCAGGGCTCCCGTCCCGATCATCAAAAGCACTTTTGGGTGGCTGGGCGCCAAGAGGTCTGCGGCCAAAGCTGAGACCGCGGCCGTTCTCAAGAGCGTCAGGGCCGAGCCGTCTATCAGAGCGACGGCTTCGCCCGATTTGCCATCAAAGAGCAGGTACGCGCCTGCGACGGTCGGCCGTCCCTGCCTGGCGTTTTCCGGAAACACCGTGACCAGTTTGACGCCAATCGGCCCGCCACGGCGCCACGCGGGCATCACCAGCAGCGTCTCCGGATTCACACTCTCCGTCAGCTCGTGCTGGGTGCGGGGTGGCGCATGGGCCCCGCGGCGAAACGCTTCGCGCAACGGCTCAATGAGATCGCGGATCCTGCCTAAGCGCTGCACGGCCGCGAAATCCAGTCGTCTCACAGTTCGTACCTCGTCAGTCGTCGCGCGTTTCAGCGTACCGAGGGCTCCGCTTGCAGGTACGTTATGAAAGTCGGATATTGTCAGCTTGCTCCGGTCGAGCAGGGTTTCAAACCGATTTCTGCCGAGCGCGCCACAGATTCACCGAGAGTCCCCTGCGACGCTGCCCAGGAACGGTCCTCACAAGGCCCACCGGTCGGGTATTCCGGTATGTTGCCGTAGGGTGCCCACGAATCGCGGGTGCATTTCGGACCAGATAGACTCCTCGCACAAAGGCACCAGCCCCTCCGGACATGCGCTCGACTCTGTTCAATCGACGTAGGCGCGAGCTCGTTACCAGCATTCTGCTGGTCGCCCTGGCGTTGCGCGCGCTGATTCCCGTCGGCTTCATGCCCGCGAGCGGCGAGGGATTTTCCCTAACGATTTGCCGGGCCGATTTTCCAGCTCCCTCTGCGCCGCAGGACACGGGCCGACACCCGGGAAATCCGCCTCACATCGAGCACTGCGCGTTCGGCAACGCCCCGGCTGCCGGGCCCGCTATGGAAGTGGCTCGGGTGTTGCCGACTCCAGTCACCGTTGTCGAGCCGATCCTCCTCTCTGAGCCGCTGCTCATCAACGTAGGGCTCGTTCGCGTCCAACAGCCTCGCGGTCCACCCCGCTTCGCCTGAGCAGACCTTCGTCGGCGTCGTGCGCCCGTTTCGGGCGCCCAGCTGCGCCGTTTCACACGTCTTGCACAAGGGTTCGCCATGGCGAACGGGAACAAATCCACATGTCTTACCAACTCAATCGCCTGCCGCTTTGGACGCTGGCAGGTCTTCTATCGTCCGGTGCCCCGGGGGCGGCGTGGGCTTGCGCGACCTGCGGCTGTACTCTCAGCGCCGACGCGGCGGCTGGCTACTCGGCCATTCCCGGGTTGCGCTTCAGTTTCGAATACGACTACGTCAACCAGGATCGCCTGCGCGCGGGCACTGGCGGAGCAACTCCGGTACAAATCGTCAACAATCCATCGGATCCCACGCTCGGCGGCGGTGAAATTGAAAAGCAGACGATCAGCCGCTACCTCACGATAGGGATGAGTTACAGTCCCAATTCCGAATGGAACGTGAATGTCCTGGTTCCGTACGTAATGCGCACGCACACCACCTTCGGCGAGCAGCAGACTCCCTACACCACCTCCCAAACGGCGCCGGATCAGATCAGCGGCGCCCGTCTCTCCGATCTGGGGGACATCAAGGTCATTGGTAGCTATCAGGGGCTGCTACCGACCCACAACCTGGGTGTGCAACTGGGTGTGAAGCTTCCCACGGGCCACTACGGTACTGCGACGAACTTCGACTCCGGCCCCAACGCCGGATCTCCCCTGGACGCGAGCCTGCAGGCCGGCACGGGCAGTACCGATCTGATCGTGGGTGCCTACTACTACCAGGCCGTAAGCCAGAATTTCGATGCGTTCGTCAACGGTCAGTTCCAGAGCGCGGTCAGGCACAAGCAGGACGAGCCCGGTAACGATTTCCGACCGGGCAATTCGGCATCGATGAGCTTCGGGCTGCGCTACGAAGCTCATCCGCAATGGGTCCCGCAATTGCAGGTGAACCTGTTGCACAAGAGTGCCGATCAGGGTGCCCTGGCAGACAGGCCGGATACCGCGGGCACGGTGGCCTATCTCAGCCCTGGCGTGACGCTGCACCTGTTTGGGAACATGCACGTCTTCGCCTTTGCGCAGGTGCCCGTCTACAGCAACCTCGACGGCTATCAGCTCTTTCCGCATTGGACGGCAACCGTCGGGGGAAGCTACGCATTTGCGCCGTGAACCGTGAGCACTCGATCTGAAGTCTGCCAGCGAGCGACCTGCACGCGGCGCAGCGTGCTGCAGGGCGCCGGCGCGTGGGGGCTACTGGGTTTCTGGGGCCTGCATGCGCCCTGGGCACAGGCGAACGAGGTGCGTGTCGGACAGACGGCCCCCGCAGCGACCCTGATGACATTGGACGGCAAGCGCTTGTCTACGTCCGAGCTGACAGGCCAAGTCGTAATCCTCACCTTCTGGGCCACCTGGTGTGTGCCGTGCCGCGACGAGCTCCCCCTGCTTTCGACGTACGCGGCAGAGCATGCCGCTCAGGGACTCTCCGTGCTCGGTTTCACTCTGAATACGCCTGATGAGATGGAGCAGGTGCGCGCGGTGGCGCGGACGCTGAGTTTTCCGGTGGGCTTCCTGGAGCACTCGAGCGCGCCGGGCTACGGACGTATCTGGCGTATTCCCGTAAACTTCACCATCGACCGCGCCGGCCGTTTGGTGGACGACGGCTGGAAGGACCGACACCCGGTGTGGACGCGCGAACGACTCGCGCGCGTCGTGACCCCGCTGCTGGAGGCGAAATGACAACCTGGCGAGCAGGTCAACTCGAGGCATCATGAGAGAAAGGCCAGACCGCAAAGGAATAAGCAGCGCACGCACTGCGATCCGCAGGGCTCGCCGTATGGGCGTTGCGCTCATCGTGAGCCTCACCGTGAGTGGTGCGCTGGCCGCATGGATGCTGATCCAGACACTTTCGGGCGGCTCGGGCGCGTCGGTGCCACGCGCGGGCGAGCAGATTGATGCGTCATTCGCCGGGCTCCGGGATACCAGCGGCGCGGCCGTCGACGAGCGCGCGCTCGCTACGCGCTATCGCCTGGTGACATTTGGCTTCACGGCCTGCCCGAGTGTGTGCCCGCTTACCCTGATGGGAGTTCATCAGGCTCTCGAGCAGCTCGGGCCCGATGCGGCTCGGATCCTCCCGGTATTCGTTTCGGTCGACCCGGAACGGGATACACCGCGCTCGCTGTCGGCCTATGTGAACGCTTTCGATGCGCGCATCGTTGCCTTGACCGGTTCGCCCCAGGCCGTGGAACGCGTCGCGCGACAGTACCGGATCTTCTTCGACAAGCGAACGCCCGATGCGAATTCGGGGTCCTACGCGGTGGAACATAGCGCATTCGTACTGCTGGTTGATCCGCAACAGCGGATTTGCGTGGCGATACCCTCGACAGATCCGCCGGCTCAGATTGCCGCGAGGATCGTTCGAGCCATTCGAGCAAGCGGGGCCGCATTGAATGGAAACACCGCGACATGAAATCGCGCTGATTGTGGGCGCGGGTCCTGGACTCAGCGCCTCTCTTGCGCGCCTCTTTTCCCGCGAAGGCATGCGCGTCGTGGTCGCAGCTCGCAATACCGGAAAACTCGCGACCCTATCCGCACAGACCGGCGCGCAGACCTTTGCCTGTGACGCCGCCGACCCCGATCAGGTGGCACGCCTGTTCGACGAGGTGGAAGGCCGAATTGGCGCTCCAGACGTTGTTGTCTATAACGCCAGTGGGAGGTTGCGCGGCCCGCTGGTCCAGCTTATCCCCGCGGAGGTCGAACATGCTCTCGCCGTGAGCGCCTTCGGGGGATTCCTGGTGGCTCAGCAAGCCGTGCGACGCATGCTGCCGAAGGGATTCGGCGCGATCCTGTTCACGGGCGCATCCGCCAGCGTCAAGGGCTACGCTCAGTCAGCAGCGTTCGCGATGGGCAAGTTCGCTCTTCGTGGACTTGCGCAGAGCATGGCGCGCGAACTCGCGCCGCAGGGCATTCACGTCGCGCATTTCGTGATCGACGGCGCGATCCGCAATCCGGGCAGAACCGAGACGCCGGACAAGCCCGACTCGATGCTCGACCCCGATGCCATTGCAGAGACCTATCTCCACGTCCTTCGACAGCCACGCAGCGCCTGGACGTGGGAGATAGAGCTTAGGCCGTGGGTGGAGAGGTTCTGACCGCGCAGGCCTGCGGACGGCCGCGCGACAGACGAGGCGACGCGACCTACCCCGAGTGCCCGTGGGAGAGCTGCTGGTACGCTTCTGGAGTCATCCCCGGCATCTTTCGAACAAACGAGACGATATCCCAGATCGCGGCGTCATCCAGGGACTTGCCCCACGCGGGCATTGCACTCATCTTGATACCGTGTTTGATCGTCCAGAACGCCCGCTGGGCATCACGACCGTCTTCTTGTGAAAGGTTCGGTGGGTGCGGATAGAGCCCTGGGCGAAGGTCGGATTTCGTCACCCCAGGCGCCAGGTGACAGCCGACGCAAAGAGCGGCGTAGCGTTCGGCACCGGCCGCGATCCTCCTGGGATCCTCGACATTGGATGCGGCAATGGTGCGGGCGCGCACGCCGATGGAACGGTCCCGCAGATGCTCGATGAGTGCCAACGTTAACCGGGTGTGGTGGTCGTCGGCTCCAATGTTGTAGATCCCTGAGCCGATGAACACGCCGAGGCCGAGGCCTGCGGCTGCGACCGCGCCTGCTAAGCCGAAGGCCACCCGCGTTACACGCTTCATGGGTGGACGACAATCGTTCCGACCATGCGCGGGTGGATCGAGCACGCATAGTGATAGGTGCCGGGTTTGTCGAATCTGAACGAAAAGCTCTCGTCCGTGTCCAGGGCGCCCGAACGGAATAGTGCCGTGTCGCTCACCACGGTGTGCGGCTCATCATCCTTGTTTGTCCAGGTGACGGTCGAGCCGGCGCTGACCGTCAGCGACGCAGGCCCGAACATGAAGTCCCTGGCCACCACGATCGTGGCGGCACCGGGGCTGCCGGCGGCCAACGCCCCCGGCGTGACGGTCCACAGGAGCGCCACCACGCTGGTGGCAATCGGCAGCAACTGGCGTAGCGACATTGACATGTGTAGCGCCCCCTCAGGCGATCGTCGCGTCGCTGAGCGCGAGCGAGTGCGGGTGCTTCACGACGGACACGCTGGTGATGCCGAGCATCTTGGGCAGCTGTTCAGCGGGGACCTTAAGAGGGCCTGGTCCCGGACCCGTACCGGCGGTGGGTTGCGGATAGGCGGTCGAGCGGGCTGTGTGGAAGGTCATGTTGCCTTCCACCTTCTGAACGATCTGATGGATGTGTCCGTTCAGCACGGTCACCGAGCCGAACCGGCGCAATTGGTGCATGAGCTGGTCCGCGTCACCCGTACCCCAGCCCCAGGGCTCATAGATGGTCCACAGCGGCATGTGGGCAAAGACCACGATGGGCGTGCTGTCCGAGCGTCCCTTCAAGTCGGCCGCCAACCAGGCGAGCTGGTCCGTGCCCAAGGTGCCGAGGCCACCGGGCTTGAATTGCAACACATTGATGAGCGCCACGAAGTGCACGCCCGCGTGATCAAAGCTGTAGTAACCCTTGTTGTCCGAGGCTTTCCCGAATCGGTTGAAGTATTCGGTGACCGTCGCATCGGTGGTGTCGTGCTCACCCGGTACCGTGTGCAACTCGGTCGTGCGCAGACGGGAAAACATCTGCTGCGCCAGGTCAAATTCCGCAGGCTTCGACAAGTGAGTGATATCGCCGGTATGGATGATGAGCGCGGGCTGCTCGGACATCCCGTTCACGAGATCGATGGTCTGCGTGAGGGTCCCGTTGACATCGGGATTCGCGTCCTTGTTGAAGCCTATGTGGGTGTCGCTGATCTGAACGAACAGCGGTTTTCCCAGCCGGGCAGCACTCTGTTTGTCAGCGGCCGCCACCGCCAGCTGGATCGGTGTGAAGACGCCGCCTGCCAGGGCGAAGAGGGTGCCGGCCCCGCCATAGGCCATGCATTTCAGCGCGTTGCGGCGCGATTGGAGCGATCTGTCATCCGACACTGCCGTCTCCCTTGATTGAGTTCAGGAGAGAAGACTCCGGATCGGATCGTTTTATTCCCTGATTTTTTTCTGACGCCCTATTGTCGAGCGTCGCGAGCGCTCAGATCCCGCAACAAGCGCACCAGCCCCAGCAGTTCGTCCCAGCCGGTATCCGAGACGGCGCAATAATCCAGATCCCCCGCTTTCCAGAAGGCCATGTGATAGCCGTTGCGGGTCGTGTTCTTGGGTGAGGCACGTTGACTGGCGGCCCAACTGAATACGTTAATGACGTGTGGGCCGTGTTGGTAGACGACCACCGCTGAGCGTTGATGATCCAGGTAGTCTGCGCGCCCACCCATGAGGCGGTAGCCCTGCTGCGCGAAGTCGGCGACGACCGGCGAAACATCAGTATGGCCGGCAAACCAGGGCTTCACCGTGTGCTGGTCGGTGGACACCACATCGATCAGGTGCGATGGCATCAGCGAACGCACATGTGCGGTCACGAGGTCATCGAGCAATGGATTGGTGAGCGATGGGGACAGGAGAAAGACCGCGAGGGTCGCCGCGACCGCGGCGCTGCCAATGCCACCGAGGGCACCTGCCCAGAACGCCCGCGTGCGCCAGGTCGATCGACCCCAGGCATTGGGCCGCGCAGTCTTGACTGCAGTTTCCTGATCGAGCGCGCGCATGATCCGAGCGCGCAGCTCCGGTGGAGCACGGCCAAGTGTCAAGTCTCGACGGATCGCGGTGCGCGTCTGTTCGAGATCCTGAAGCAGGGCGCGGCACTCGGCGCAGTGCTCAGTATGCCGCTCAATATCGGCAGCCGAGACCGCATCGATCTCGCCGTCGAAGTAAGCCTGCACGCGCAGCGATTCAGCGCACCCCACGCCGCTCTCCCTCGGCCTCTTTCAGCCATCGTGCCTTCAGGGCAGCCCGTGCGCGCGCCAGCCGAGACATCACCGTCCCAATCGGGATGTTCGTGACCGCGGCAATCTCGCGATAATCCATGTCCTCGATTTCCCTCAATACCAACACCTCGCGATGCTCTTCAGGCAACGCCGACATCAGCCGCTCGAGCGTGCGCTCATCGTCCCTGCGGATCGAGGCGCTTTCCGGATCGGGCGTTGTCGCGATCATGGCGTAGCCATCCTGGGCATCGTGTTCTTCCGGTAGCGGCACAAAGCCGCGTCGCTGCTGCTGCTTGAGAGCCGTCGAATGGCAATTCCTCACGATCGCCAGCAGCCACGCTTTCACATCGGAGCCTCGCAGGGCGTCAAACCCACGAAACGCGCGCAGGATCGCCTCCTGCACGAGGTCATCCGCATCGCCGGGCGAATGCGCCAACCATCGTGCAAACCTGTACGCGGCGTTGAGATGCGGTAATACCTCCGCCTCGAATCGACCGCGCTTATCGTCCATGGATGCAACCGAATACCACCCTCACGGCGCCCAACCCAACCCTTACTAAGGAGGTAAGACTCACGGAACACCCATTTTATTCCCTGGATAAAGTGCGACGACATTGAGAGCGTGGTGCGAGTCGCCAAGGCGGGGTGGTGCCGAGCGAGGCCAAGCGCTGTCCAGGCCGCACAGCATGCGCAAAACAAAGCGATGCAGGTAGACGTAAGTAACTGATCAGGAGGGGGTTTGTTCGGTGCCCGGAAGACTCGAAAGAAAGAGCGTCAGGTCGCGAAACACGGGCTCAAGGTGACCTGCAGCTTGGTCGGCAGGTGACCTCGCCAGACATGGCCGGCTGTCAGTGACCGTCACCTTAGCTCGATGAGCAAATGACAGCGCTCTGGGATGCTCTCGTGCATCGCCGCTTTGCGGGGGTAGCCAGCGAGGTGCGCTCGGGAATGTTGTCGTCGGCTCAGGCCGCTCCCCATGTCCCCCAGTACGACGTACCGCCCTCACACTCCTCGAACCCGCTCAACCCAACTACGGAGAACAATGCGCTCTCGGGGCGCTTGTCCAGCGCGACGCCTTCGACTCCACGGGGTGTCGGTCCCACTGCATCCTTCAGAATCTCGCCAATCTCCCTCTCGGTAAGAATTCTGAACGCCCTGTCGCGTGCGGTCGCCATGGATTTCCTCGCCGGCTCCAAGAACGCTCACATGCTTAGGGAAAGTCGCCAACCGTAGTGTAGGTCGGCGCCTAGTTCTGATGTAGGACAAGGCGAGCACGAGCATGGAAACGCTAAGATACAGCTTTAGATTTCTTATAACTTATTGAAAAGACTCGTTTTACATCGCCTCTTTGCTATCCCGGACGAATACAAACGGGCGCGCCGCGAGTGCGGGAGACTGTCAGGGCTGCAGCCCGAGCTCATCGAGGGAGCGAAGCAGTTCGGCCGGGTCCGTATAGACGCGAAATGCACCGGCACTCAGGAGTTCACTTTCGCCGTAGCCGCCACTCAGGAGCCCGACACTCAGAATCCCCGCGCGGCGCGCCGCGAGCTGGTCCCAGACAGCATCACCAATCACATAGCACTCGCTCGGCGCAAACCCGAGTCGCTGCTGGCAGGCGATAAACAGGTCCGGCTCAGGTTTGGCGCGTGGGACGTCGCCACGTTCGACGACCACGACTCCCTCCCCGATACCAAGCACTTCGAGCGAGCGATCAATCTCGGGGCGTCGGCCGGAGGTGGCTATACCGTATGCGATGTTCCGATCGCGCAAGTCTTTCAATAGCTCTACGGCGCCCGGAAGAGGGCGCCGCTCGGGGAGAAATTCGCGGAACAGCTCGCCGTGGCGTCGCTGCAGCGCTTCCGCTGCCGCCATGTTGATGTCGTGCCCGAGTTCCCTTGCCGCCGCGCGCACGAACAAGCCGCCACTCATACCGATGCGGCGGTGAATACGCCAACCGTCAATTGCAAGGCCGGCTTCCACAAAAGCGCGTTGCCAGGCAAACACGTGCGCATAGACGGTGTCCACGAGAGTGCCATCGAGATCAAAAATCAGTGCGCGCATGACAGCATCCGCCCTGGGAGGTGATAGCCAGCTGGGGTGAGGACAGATTGTCCTGCCTACCAGGAAACATGCGCAAGCCTCGATGGCGCGCTACTCATCGACAAAGCGACTCGCAGTGCGTCAGCGATGTGAATAACGCTTCAAACACGCCAGCGGGCCGCCGGCTGGAGACCGGTTGTGCGTTCGCCTTGAGCACGAATCCCCTATAGTCTGCGCGATCTGTCGAGCCGCGATGGGAGGTAATTAATGGACCGCGTCCCTGCCGTCTGGCCCGATCTGCCCTATCCTGCCTGGCGCGGCACGGCCGCTACGTTGCAGCTCTGGACCCAGATCGTTGGCAAGATCAGATTGTCGCTGACGCCCTGGTTAAACCACAGCTGGCAGGTCGCGCTATACGTGACGGCGCGCGGCCTTGGGACATCGCCCATCCCGTTCGGGAACGAAATTCTTGAGATCGAGTTAGATTTTATCAGTCACCGCCTGCTCGCCCGCACCAGTCAGGGTGAGGAGCGGACGCTTGCGCTCGAACCACAATCGGTTGCCGAGTTCTACTCTCGCGTTGTGGAGCTCTTGAGCGCCGTCGGCGTCTCGGTCTCAATCAACGAGCTGCCGTGCGAGGTGCCGGATCCGATCCGCTTTTCGGAAGACCATACCCACGCTGCGTACGATGCTGCCGCGGCACATCGCTTCTGGCGTGCGCTGGTGCAGATCGACCGCGTGTTCAAGCTCTTCCGAAGCGGCTTCCTCGGCAAGGTGAGCCCCGTCCATTTCTTCTGGGGCAGCTTCGACCTCGCAGTCACTCGCTTTTCCGGACGGACGGCCCCGCTGCATCCGGGTAGTGTGCCCGGCTTGCCGGACGCGGTCGTGCGCGAGGCCTATTCGCACGAGGTCAGCAGCGCCGGCTTCTGGCCAGGCAACGAAGCTTTCCCGCTGGCCGCCTTCTACTCCTATGCCTATCCCGAACCGGCGGCCTTCCGTGATGGACCGGTACCGGCAGACGCCTACTACGATATGACGTTTAAAGAGTTCATTCTGCCCTACGACAAGGTGCGTGCTGCCGCGAACCCCGACGTTGCGTTGCTCGACTTCCTGTCAGCTACCTATGCAGCTGCCGCTGAGGGCGGCGACTGGGATCGCACGGCGCTGGAATGCTCCATGGGTGTTCCAGCGCGGGTCCGTCCGCTCGCCGAAGCTCCGACCTAGTCGATCGGCCAGGGCATAGCCCTCGGCAACCTGGTCGTCGCAGGCGTGGCGGGCTCGGGTGCCTGCGCGGTCATGTCGACGACGCGCCACCACGGCTCGACGCCTTGCGCGTGCGCCGGCTCGACCGGCTCGCCGAGTCGAGGCATCACCAGTCGCGCACCCGTTTTCGGGCCCAATTCGAGCAAGGTCTCCGCAGGCTGGTCCCAGGCATGCATTGCAAGACTGAACGTTCCCCAGTGCACCGGCAGGAAGGCGCCGCCGCCGAGCAGCGCGAGCGCCTCGAGCGCATGCTGCGGTCCGAGGTGCATGTCACCCCAGGCAGGATGGAACGCGCCCACCTCCAGCATCACGAGGTCGAACGGCCCAAGCCGTTCGCGGATCGTCTGATATTCCGTCGTGAGGCCCGTATCGCCGCTGAAGAACACTGCATGCCGTTGTGAACGGATGACGAGCGAGGACCACAAGGTTGTATTGCGCTCTTTGAGGCGACGCCCGGAAAAGTGCTGCGAGGGCGCGGCGGTCACCGTGAGACCGGTGTTCGGCAACCGGTGCGATTCCCACCAGTCGAGCTCAACGATGCGCTCGGGCGGCACGCCCCAGGCTTCGAGGTGCGCGCCGACTCCGAGCGACGTCACGAATGGCACGTCGCGTTTTGAGAGTTTGCGGATGGTCGGGTAGTCGAGGTGGTCGTAATGGTCGTGCGACACGATCACGAGGTCTAGCGGCGGTAGCGCGCCAAGGGGAACAGGCACGGGCTGGAAGCGCTTGGGGCCGGCGAGCCTCGATGGCGACGCGCGCGTTCCCCACACCGGATCGGTGAGCACGCGAAGGCCGTCGATTTCGATCAGCACCGTAGAATGACCGAGCCACGTGGCGCGTAACCGGCTCGCGGCCGGCTTGGCCCAGGTTTCGAGCGGATTCATCGATGGCAGCGGCCCCCGCGGCACGCGCCGCTCGCCGCCGCAGAGAAATTCGTGGAGCGTCGGCATCGAGGCGTTCGGATCGCGCAAGCCCGGAATGATCGGGTGCAGGTTGCGGAACTGCTCGCCTGCCCAGCGTGGTGAAGCCTTGATGCGCTCGAGCCGCGCGCCTTGCGGTTTTCTGCCCAGCGATTTCATCTTGATGTCACCACTGGGCCACGAGTTCCCGAAACGGTCGCTCGAGACGAATTCCATCAGCGCTGTAGTCGACGCGTCCCTGCCCGTCGACAGTGACCGCCACCGGACGTCGGCGAGCGGGCCAATCGACCTCCAGTGGCGTGTTGTTTCGCAACCCTGTCTCTAAGAGGACGCGCATTACCGTCCCTTCCTGTCGTGCCGACATCGACAGGGTGCCGAACGCAGTCGGCAGCCCGCTGATTCGAAGTCCCTCGCCAGCCAACCAGGAAGGAGGTACACCCGGAAGCAGATCGAGGCGTTCATCTTCCTCGTGCATCAGCATGCCGAGTAGTGCGCGGGCGTACTCCGCCCCGACCCAGGTATGGGGCATGTCGCCGAGGTAGTAGGGGTGGCGCACTTGCGAGCGCACGACCTCGGCGAGAACCTGCCATGCGGCGGGCCGGCGACCCGCCAGGAGCCTGCTCAACAGCTCCTCGCCGTCCTTCGGTCTGTTGAGATGCACCAACGTGAGTACGTTGCGGAACTCGTACGGGGTATAGGCGTACAAGGCGTCCGGGGACGCGCGCTGGCGCACCTCATCGAGGTAGCGCAGGAATGTGCGACTGAGCGCATCCGCCGGCAATAGACCTTCCTGACCGCAGGGATCGAGCCCGATCGACACGCTGCTGGGGTCGCCATCCCCGAGATCGGCCGAAGCCGGAATGTAGTCGATCGCCTTCCACTGCATGGTCATGCGGATTGACCTTGCTACTGATTCGCGCAAGGCGCCGTACTGATTCAGGGCCCACGCCGCCATGTCCTGATCGCCCCATTCCTGCGCGAGCCACGCACCGTCGTGCCATCCCTTCAGTGCCCAATAGTCATCCCAATAGCTGTGAGTCGGCGTCGAGTAACCTTCATGGCTGATCGAGGGGGCGATGAGGCCGCGAAATCGTTGCGGCGCTTCGCTCGCAGCCATATAGCCGGGCACGAGCGTGCGCCCCCGCAGCTGCTGCAGGAACTCAAGCGCCAGCCGCACCTTGGGCAGGTATTCGCGCACGGTTGCCGCGCCACGGTCAAGTCGCGCCACGTCCGCGACGAGCGCGACGAATTCGCCCTGGCTGTCATATTCGAGATCGGAACCAAAACCCCTGTTTACGATGCCGTCGTCGTTGAGAATTGGCGACACGAGGCCGTTCTCGTGTACCGCATGATCGGCATACCAGCGCAGATACTCGCGCGCAGTGCTCGCCAGGCCCATGCGCAGCAATACCGCGGCCGTCGCGGAGCCGTCGCGTATGAAAGACCGATCGTAATTGCGCGGACCCGGCTGCATCGCCGGACCCGTCTGGTTGATCAACATGTACGCGGCCTGTGCGCGCAGCATGTCGACGAGCGACGGATCCGGGAGCGTGAGCCCGATGCGACCTAATCGCTCTTGCCATTGCTGCTCGACGTGCGCGGCGATTGCATCGAAGGCCGCTCCGGGCTCTGCCGCCTCGTCCATGGGATCAGCGCGTGGTTCCAATGCGTCGCCGTCTGCTGGCGGGTCGCCCAAAGGGAAGGCGAGGACCACGTCGCGTTGAGCGCCGGGTTCAAGGTGTACGTCATAGATGAGCGCGGCAGCCGCCAGTCCGTCATCGTCCCGCGCACTCAGACCGCTCGGCACGTGGCCGTCGGCCACGTCCCGCGTGATCTCCGCCTCGCCATGAAGGCCGAACGGTGCCGCGCCCCGCGCCATCGCGGGCGTGAGCGAGGTCAGAAGGGTGCGACCGTTGACGTTCACGGTGGAACGCGCACGCGTTCCCTCGATCTTTACCGTGCGTATAGGCGAAACGCCACCGTGCTGCCAGGGCGGATTGACTTGCATCGGCCGGACCACGATCGAGAGCTGCCCGTCGACCCGGCTCGTGCCCGTATTCGCTAGCCGATGGCGCAGGTACGTCACCGGACCCGCAGCCCGATCGGCGGCGATGGCCTCGCTGCGCAGCAGCAGCCCCGGCTGTGGCGACCACTGCACCGCGGGCATCGGCATCCAGCCCTTGCGGAGAGTGTGGGTTACGTTCGCATCGTATGCGGCCGCCGTGCGACCTGAGCGGTCACGCCACAGCGGTTGTACCAGCGGTGCGCCTTTGAATGCTTCCAGATCTCCGTATTCGTCGAGCACGCTCTTGCGGCGCGCCGCCGGCACGCCCACGGCTGTCCAGTAAACCTGCTGAGCATGCAATGACGATGGAAAGAGCTCGCGATGGGCGCGCGATGCAACGATCTCGTAGCGCTTCATCGTGGTCATCGGTTGCGTCGGACTCAAGAGCCGCAACCGTCCAATCGCGGGCGCGTGCCCTGGCGCCGCGCGCACTTGCAGGCGCAGCTCGGTGACGCTACGTGCTTCATGAGCGGCGAGATACGAGCTGTCCCCCAGCGGCACAGGATCGTCCGCCAGCAGCAGCCACTTGCCGGATGCGCCGCGACCTTCGAGGCGCGCACCGCGCCGGGCTGAAGCCCAGAACACCTCCAGCCCGGAAACGGGTAGTGCCCGTGGCAGCGTCACGCGGAGCTCCCGTGCGCCGGATGCCGGATCTGTGCCGATTATCGTGCCGGTCGCCTGGGCGCTCCAGAGTGCGGCCGGATCGCGGCCCTTCTCCAGGCCCCTGATCCGCGGCGACTCGCTCACCGCCAGTGGCTCGAATTCGAATACCGACACCCCCCAATCAGAGGTACGGGGCGCGCTGGCCAACCGCAGGTAGCGTGCGTGCACGGCGGGGAAGAACACATAGTCCATGCCGCCCGGGGAATCGGTGGTTTCGTAGGCGGTTTGCCAGTGCTGCCCATCCTGTGAGCTCAGGATGAGGTACGCCGCCGCGAACGCGCTGTCCCAATGTATTAGCACCCCGCCAACCGTGGCAGTGCGACTCAAGTCAACCTGCAGCCAGTGTCCCGGCGAGAAGGCTCCGCCCCATTTGGTCGACGCATCGCCGTCGATCGCAAACGCCGGCTCCATGGTGGGTTGCGCGCCCGATGAGCTGCTCGCCCGCCACTGCGTGCGCGGCGGCAGGGCCTCGTCCTCGGCGTGTGCAACGACCCCAGCAAGCACCCCCAGAACGACGGCGGGCAACATCGTCACGGGGCCGAAAAACGACAGCAACCGGGCGCGCTTGGCCATTATGGTCCCGGTTTGCGCTGTCCCGCAGCAATTAAATCCAGCGTCGCAAGCACGCTGTGCGCGGTTTGTTGTGATTCAATAGTCGCTTTCAACGGGGCCCTCCACGAACAACCAGGAAAGGTGCTCAGTTCTTGCGGCGCGACAAGTTCACAGGAGCAATCTCATGGCGTCTATACCGGTAGGAGCCAGGGGTTCATTCACGCTGGTGGTAACCGCTGAACACCTTGCCAATCGCTTCAAGGACGCTACTTTGCCACCGGTCCTGGCAACACCGGTCATGATCATGGCCATGGAGAACGCTGCTCTCAACGCGATCAAGCCCTTCCTTGGAGCGCGGGAGAGTGCGGTGGGAACGCGCGTGGATGTCCTTCATTTAGCGCCCACGCCGGTCGGCCGGCAGGTCGTTGCGGGAGCGCGAGTAACCAAGGTCGATGGTCGCCGCATCGAGTTCAGGATCGAAGCGACCGATGGCGTCGCGTCCATTGGAACCGGCACGCATGAGCGAATGGTCATCGACATGGTGCGGTTTGTCGAGCGGCTGAATCAGAACTCCGCCTAGCAACTTCGTCCTACGCCCGCAAAGTCAGCTTGCGCCGCACTCCGAGGGCGGTTCCGCCGAGCACCAGTACGGAAGATACCGCGAGGCGTACTGTAATCGGTTCGTCGAACAACACTACGCCTGCCAGAGCCGCGATCACGGGCACGCTCAATTGAGCGTTCGCAGCGACAATCGCTCCGAGCCTGGGCATGGCGGTGTACCAGGCGGCGTATCCAAGGCCAGAGGCAAGCGAGCCCGATAGCGCGGCGAGAACTATCCCCTCCAGATCTGCGGATCGATGCGCCCAGTAGAGAGCACTGATCAGCAGCACGCCGGGAACTGAGCGCGCAAAATTTCCGGCCGTGTCCCCGAGTGCATCGGTCGATCGTCGTCCACGCAGTGAGTAAATCCCCCAGGCAATGCCTGCGATCAGCATGAAAACTGCTTCGAGTGCTGGAGGCGCGGCGATGCCAGGAAGCAGCAGAAGGATCAGTCCTGCGACGGCGAGCAGCCAGCCGACGACGACCGTCCGGTCGATTCGCTCGCCCCCGAAAAATCCCGCCGCAATCATCACGACCTGTACCGCCCCGAAGAGGAGCAGCGCTCCCGTGCCCGTCGTCAGTCCCACATAGGCGAATGAGAACGCAATGGCGTAAGCGAGTAACGCGAGCGCCGACGGCCAGCTCCCTGCGGCAGCTTTATCCTTGCTGCTCACCCGCACGAGTACCCACAATGTGACGGCGCCCGCGAGTACGCGGATGCTCGTGAAGCTGGCCGGATCGATGTGCGTCTGCCGCAACGCCATCCGGCACAGTACTGAATTCGCTGCGAAGGCCAGCAATGCGAACAGAGCGGCCCCCGCAGCGCGGTTCATTTCAGGGCCTGCGCCAGATCATCCATCAGCTCCTCGTACCACCTGCGCCCCGACGAAGTTCCGTGATTTCATTCTTCCAGCTGCAACGTGGCAAGCGTTTTTTGTGATCCAGACTGGTCGTCCCGGGCCCGTCGCTCGAGGTTTTAGAACTTATACACGGCCTCGAGGCCTATCGAAGTCTGATTGTCGGTGATGCCGGCGCCGGACACCCCGCTGAAGAAGCCAGCGTCTTTGACAAAGGCGTTGGAGTCCGACTTGTCACCGCGTACCTCGCCGCGTAGTTCGATGAATTTTGTGGGCAGGTACGCGAGCGTCAGCGTCGCTTCCTTCCATTTTTGAATCACACCGGTGCGGTAGCCGTCCTTGTCGTCGAAGTACTCGGCGCGCACCGACAGGCGCCACTGATCATTGACCTGGTAGTTGGCGTAGGCCGCGGCGCCATCCCACCGCGCCTTGATCGAGGTTCCATCGACCAGAGAGGTGACATTCTCCTGTTGGCCCCAATCGACGTTCAGAATGAACGTGAGCTGACTGGTCGCGTTGTAGGTACCCACCGCATCGACAAGGGTGCGAAGTCCGTGTGTGCCGGCGCCGATAAACGCGCCCCCGGACACCTGCTCAACGCCGCTGTAGCCTTGTACGGTCAGGGAGAACATCTTGCTGGGGGCGAATGATATGCCCAGCTCACCGGTCTTCTGTTTATTCGCGTCCTGCAGCTGATCCCAGCCGTTGTTGACGCCGACTATGACGCTCAGTTGATCGGATGCGGCATAGGTGAGCCGCGCTCCCGTATGTGAGAAGGGAATCGCGTAGCCGAACAGAATGGAACGCGAGTAGTTGGTGTCCAGGGTGGAGTTGATGACTTCCGCCCCTGCGAGCGTCACGAACTTGCCGCCGATGATCGTCAGCGGACCGTGGGCGTACTGCACGAAAGCCTGGGTGACGTCGAAATTACTCGTCGCCTCGCCCAAAGAGGCGATGACGCGGGCATCTCGTCCCGCCGTGAGGTTGACGAGACCGCCGAAACCCTCCTTTGGCTGATAGTCGATGGTCAGCGCAGCCTGGTGCAGGTTGAATGAGTTGGGCTCGGTGTCGAACACGCGGTCGGCAACCCCGCTTGTGAATATGCCGGTGCCCGAAAGATAGGAGTAAGCCGTGTCCACGTAGCCGTGAAGGTCGACACCCGACGCCGTCAGCACGTCGGTCAGCGACGGCGCGGTGGGTTTGGCCGGCTCCGCAGGCTTTGCGGCTTCGTCTGCATAGGCACCGCGGGCAAAGATGCACAGCAGTGCGCCCGCCAGGGCCAAACGAAACCGGTCCGGGTCGCGGACTTCCTCGAAGCGCAGGGGCAAATCTCGAGTGACTGGCATAGGCATGAGAGAGCTCCATAAAAGAGTGGTGGTAAGGTGGGGGGTCTCCGCCGTGGACGGCGGAGACCCCGGCATCAATGGCGCAGCGCTACTCGACGTGCTCGCCGTGCAGCGATACGTCGAGCCCTTCCCGTTCCTCGTCTTCGTTGACCCGCAATCCAATGGTCATGTCGATGACTTTGAGGATGATGTAGCTGACGACGAAGCCGTAAATAATGGTCGCCAGCACGGCTTTCAGCTGCGTGAGGACGCTCCCGGCCACGCCGCCATCGAGCGCGGTACTCGCGAAAACACCGGTAAGCAATGCGCCAACGATGCCGCCAATGCAGTGCACACCGAAGGCATCGAGGGAATCGTCGTACCCGAGCGCCTTTTTCAGCGAGGTGGCGGCGAAGAAGCAGATGACTCCAGCGGCCACGCCGATGATGACCGCCGGTGTTGGCATCACGAACCCCGAAGCAGGCGTGATCGCCACCAAACCGGCGACAGCGCCGGAGGCGATGCCGAGCACGCTGGGCTTCCCCTTGACGCTCCACTCCGTGAACATCCAGGCAAGGGCTGCGGCGGCTGTGGCGATCTGCGTGACGGCCATCGCCATACCGGCGCGGCCATCGGCGGCCACTGCGGAACCGGCATTGAAACCGAACCAGCCGACCCACAGGAGCGAGGCGCCGATCACCGTCAACACCAGGTTGTGGGGCGCCATGGGCTCTTTGTTGTAGCCGACACGCTTGCCCAGAACCAACGCGCAAGCGAGCGCGGCGATCCCCGCGTTGATGTGCACCACGGTGCCGCCGGCGAAGTCGAGCACGCCCGCCGTTGCGCCCCAGCCGCCCGGTTCCCACATCCAATGCGCGATGGGTGCGTAGACGATGATCGACCAAATCGCCATGAACCAGAGCATCGCGGAGAACTTCATTCTTTCCGCAAACGCACCGCAGATCAGGGCGGGGGTGATGATCGCGAAGGTGAGCTGGAACATCGAATAGACGGTCTCTGGGATCGTCACACCCAGATGACTCACCGACACTTTCCCGATAACCGCATCCACCGCCGGGGTGTCCTTTGTGGCCGCCGCGGCCGCAACATCCTTGATGTAGATCACTCCGTTCATGAACAGCCGGCTTAAGCCCCCTACGTAAGGCGTTCCGGGCGTGAAGGCGAGGGTGTAGCCGATGACGTACCACAGCAGGGTTACGAGGCACGTGATGGCGAAACTCTGCATCAGCGTCGCCAGCACGTTCTTCTTACGCACCATCCCCCCGTAGAAGAGGGCGAGTCCCGGGACGGTCATCATCAACACCAGCGCCATGGAGGCGAGCATCCAGGCGGTATCGCCGGAGTTGATCTGCGAGTTGAGGATGACTGAGGGCTCAGTGGTTGAGGGTGCCGGGGGTGGGGCGGGCGCAGCGGCCGGCGCGGCCGCCGGTGCAACAGCAGCTGCGGCTTCCGCTGCGGGCACCGCCGTGGCCGCCGGCGGATCGGCCCATGCCAAGGGCACAGACAGTGCCAGTAGAGCGAACAGGAACGACCGCGACAATGTAATCATCGACTATCTCCCCTGGCTTACGTGTGGTTCTAAATGGCGCTGGCGTCGCGCTCGCCGGTGCGGATACGCACGACTTGCTCGAGGTCGAAAACAAAAATCTTGCCGTCGCCTACTTTGCCGGTCCGCGCCGTATTGATAATCGCTTCGATCACCCGCTCAGCCAGGGCATCGTCGACCGCGATTTCTATCTTTGTTTTTGGCACAAACTCGACGAGGTACTCGGCGCCCCGATAGACTTCGGTGTGGCCGCGTTGCCGCCCAAAGCCTCGAACCTCGGTAACCGTAACGCCCTGGACGCCCACATCGCCGACTGCTTTGCGAACGTCTTCGAGCTTGAATGGCTTGATGATCGCCGTGATCAGTTTCATGGGTCTGAGCTCCTCCCCCGTGAGATGCGCTGAATCGCCGCCCAATACAGTGCGGTATGGGCTTACGTAAGCACGCGCCGTGCCAGGAAAAGGCATTCGAGTTTGATCAATCAGTTGCAGCCTGAATCGGCTAGCTTTCTTAGAAGTCCTGCGCTCTCATGGTGCGGTGACTCCCTTCATTGCTCCGTCGTGCAGCAGCCAATCAAAGTCGGTGGCATTTCTTAACGGCTTTAGGTCTAGCCGCGCTGCGCGCTCTGGGAGAATCTAGCGATCCGCTGGTTCAGACATTTACGGAGAGCTCGCCATGTCGAAATTCCTGAGATCTATTCTGGTGGCGTGCGCCGTCTCGCTCTCTTACGCCGCACAAGGTTGCGACGTCTCCCTTACCGAGCAGTATCACGACTGCGTACGCATCGTGGATTCCTTGCGTCCGGACAAAGGGGGCCAGGCGCGCGTATTCGCGGTGGACGGCTCGGAATTCACGGCAGGTCAGGCCCGCTGGCTGCAAGGGCAGTTGCACAAAGTCGCGCAGGCCTGCGCACGCGGTGACCAGGCGCAAGCGGCTCAACTGCTGGCAGAGGCGCAGGAACTGCTGAAGTCGCACCACAGGGCATCGTGAGTCAGGCGCCGACCCGGACGGCGCCAGTAGGCTCCAGCGTGGGTGCGCACCCGATGATTCATTGGACTGAGGGCGGCGAGGCGCGGTCCGCGCTTTGGCGCTCGGAGAGCGGGGCGCCGCCGTCCAGGCGCGTGGTCATCGCCGATGATCACATCACGGCCGACGATGCGTATGGCCTCGCCTGCCAGGGCACCGCGCTGCTGTGGCGGGGCGACTTCCAGAACGCGCGCCAGATGCTGCTTGCGTTGGCAAGTCGCGCCGACCGCAAGCCAAGAAAGTCGGCCGCATCCTCGGTGCCCACATCGCCCGCCGAAGCCTTCCATCTCTATCGCCAGGCGCGGTCACAGCGTGCGCGCACCTTGGGCGCGCTGCTGGTGCCCCTCGACGAGGACTACGGCATTCCGTTGCGACGTGCGCCCGACATCCGACAAGCCTGCCTGGAAGCCTACGGTCCGGGAGAGGGACCCTCGGTCGCCTCGCTGCGAGCGTTGCTGGGCCTCATCGGAGCGCACGAGTGGCGCATCAAGGGAATTGAAATTGCGGCGATCGGCGGCCGAATCCATCCGCACTACGGAGTATTCGCGCCGATTCGCAGCGAATATGTGGATCTGGTCGCCACGGCGCCTCTGCCAGCCTTGTGCTTGTCTTCCGGCCTGGCCTTCGACATCGGCACCGGGACGGGGGTGCTGGCCGCCGTGCTCGCGCGGCGCGGCATCATGCGTGTGGTCGCCACGGACCGGGATCCCCGCGCGCTGACGTGCGCTCGCGAGAACCTCGAGCGTCTCGGGCTGGCAGCGCGAGTGGAAGTCGTGCAGGCGGATCTCTTTCCCGAAGGGTGCGCCGAGCTCGTGGTTTGCAACCCGCCCTGGATTCCCGCGCGGCCGAGCTCTCCCATCGAGCGCGGGATCTACGACCCCGAGAGTCGCATGCTGCGTGGGTTCCTGGGCGCGCTGCCCGCGCACCTGCAGCCAGGGGGTGAGGGCTGGGTGATCCTTTCGGACCTCGCGGAGCATTTGGGCCTGCGGCCGAGATCGGAGCTGCTTGCTGCGTTCCACGCGGCAGGGTTGAAGGTCGTGGATCGAAGCGATGTGCGGCCGAAGCACCCCCGGGCGTCCGACGAAACCGACCCGTTGCACGCGGCACGCGCAGTCGAGCTGACATCGCTCTGGCGCCTCGCCGTGCGCTGAGTTTGACCGTCGCTATTCCTCGCGACGTGCGTGGAATCGTCGCGCCTTCATGCGGTTTCCGCAGACCCTCATATTGCACCACCGGCGAGTGTGATTCTTGCTGGTGTCCAGAAAGAGCCAGCGGCACGTTTCCACCCCGCAAGCGCGAATCCGATCCATCGCGTCCGACAACATGAGCTGCGAGGCGGCCTGCGACAGGATCCATACCGGAAGTTCTGCATTTGTTTCGAAGCGACCCCAATCCCATCCAATTCCGGATCGTCCATTGGAGCTCTCCGCAGGTTGCTCCCACCGCAGTTCCCGGTGCTCGCTCGCACTGTGGAAGTGCCGTTCCAGAGTCCGAATATCCGCCGCAAGGGGCGGGTGGCTGTCCACGCTGCCGTAAAGTGTCGCCGCAAGCGCCTCGCGCAATTCCCTCGCGGACCGCAACGCCCGCGCCGCGGCACCCGGATTCACCGAGTTTGCAAGCCGGCGCACCTGCCGAGTGTCGAGCAGGGCGGTCTGCTCCGCGAACCTGAGCAGATCGCCGTAGTCGGCCAGCAATTCGACCGGTCCGGCCTCACGGAACCGCTTATCCAACGAATTGACGAAATCGAGCGCCGCGTGCCCTCCGCACAGATCGAAGAGCGGCTGGTGTCCTTTGGTTTTACTCATGAACTGTATAACCTCTAAATACCACTTTACAGGTTACCACAAGATTGTCATCATAACCGTCTATGGACAGTTCAGTGGTTATAGGAAGCCTGCCTCGGACCCGTGAGCGGCGCCTCGACGTGCGCGTGCTGCTGGCTTTCGTCGCCATCTATTTCCTATGGGGTGGAACGTACTTGGCTATCCGAATAGCCGTACTGCAGATCCCGCCGTTCTTTACCGCGGGTCTGCGGTTTTTTGCCGCCGGCGCGGTGCTCTATGTATTCATGCGCCTGTGCGGACAGCCTGGTCCTTCAGCCGCACAGTGGCGGAGTATCGCGGTAACCGCTCTATGCATGTTCGTCGCTACGTATGGAGCTCTCTTCTGGGCGGAGCAATATGTGCCCTCCGGAATCACTTCGGTGATCGAGGCGACGCTGCCCATTACGACGATCGCGTTCGAGGTCTTCATATTCCGCCAGCAGCCGTTTCGCTGGCGGATGCTCGCCGCGGTGGCGCTTGGATTTTGCGGTGTCGCCTGGCTGTTGATAAAAAATGGCCAGCAGCCATTCGCAGCGCTTCCCTGCGTCGTGATCCTGGCAGGTGGCACGGCTTGGTCTCTGGGGGCCGTACTGACGCGTTCCATGCCACGTCCCAAATCGCTGCCCCTGGCCGCTGGCGCGCAGATGATGCTCGGTGGGGCGGTGCTGCTCGCGCTGTCGCAGGCCACCGGTGAACTGCAGCCGTTTCCCCACATCTCGGTGCGTGCGGGACTGGCACTGTTATATTTGATCGTCGGAGGCTCGCTGCTCGGCTTCACAGCGTACGTCTGGCTGCTGGCTCGCATGCCGGCGACACGGGTCGCGAGTCATGCCTATGTGAATCCGCTGGTCGCTGTCGCTTTGGGTTACTTTGTGGCCGGGGAAGTGCTTACCGTCCGAATGCTTCTCGCATCGGCGCTCGTGGTTGCAAGCGTCTTCCTGATCCTCAAGACCCCAGTCGTCCGCGCTCAAGTTAGCGATCTGCCGACCTAGCGATCAACGCGGGGCTACAAATTCAAAAGCCGGCATGCCCGGTTGTCTCTTTCGGTTTCTGTAGTTACAATAACTCAGGCGCATCACCTTCGACCCCGAGCGCCAAAAGACTCTGGCCGAGATTCAGCATGAGGAAAGTCAATGGCCGCGAACAAGAGCGCATCGCGCCGTACCGAAATGCTGCATGGCGCCAAGATAAACAAGGGTGGTCGTCCCGTCTCGGCTAACCCCCGAAAGCTCATTACGATTCGCCTTCCTACCGACGTCATAGCACGTTGGAAAGCTACAGGTCCGGGTTGGCACACACGCATAGCCGAGCGATTGAGTAAGACGAGCTAACGGCGGCATTAGGCGACAGGTGGTGCAGTTGCCTGGAGTGCTGCTAAGGCGACCCTGCTGGGTTGTGGCTACGGTCACGTGTCTTGCGGTACCCGGCCCCGCCTTCGGGCAGCGCGCCGACGAGAACGCCGTGACCGCGGCGCAGGATGCCTTCGGCACGTCGATCGGCTTCCAGAACGTCGGCCTTTACTCGGCGAACGACGCGCGCGGGTTCAGTCCGCAACAGGCTGGAAACCTCAGGATTGAGGGTCTGTACTTCGACCAGCAGACGTGGGTGACCGGCGACTGCATGGTTCGCGAGACGACGATGCGCGTAGGGGTTGCCGCGCAGTCTTACAGCTTCCCCGCGCCGACCGGCATCGCCGACTTGAGCCTGCGCACGCCCGGGGACAAGGCGCTTGTTAGCGCTATCCTGACCCGCGGACCGTTCAACACGGCGACCGCGGACGTCGAGACGCAGATCCCGCTGCCCGACCGCGCACTCGGCGTGGACCTGTGCGCCGGCTACCGCAAGAACTTCGAGGTCGACGTCTTCCGCGAGTCGCACACGGGGGTGTTCGGAACGACATTTCGCTGGCGCCCGACGCCGAACACTGAGATTGTCCCGTTCTGGTCGTACGTCGTGGGCGGGGCGCGCCAGATCGTACCGCTCGTCTACACGGACGGAACCGTGACGCTGCCGCTGTTTCACACGCGAGATCTCGGCACCCAGGACTGGACGACCTGGGGATGGCGCATGACGACATTCGGCGCGCTCGTGAAAAGCGTGCTCGGCGATCACTGGAAGCTCGCCGCCGGCCTTTTTCATTCGCTGGAGCGCGATCCGCTCGGCTACCAGCCATATCTGACGTTGACGACGAATCAGACGGCGGATTCAGTGATGGACGTCGCGCCGCCGTTCACGGCCGATTCGACGTCCGGCGAAATGCGGCTGTCCCGGGCATTCACGAACGGCACCCATCGGCAACAGCTCCAGTTCGCCATTCGCGGCCGAGCCGTCGAGCGGGAGTTTGGCGGTGATGCGATCACGGATCTCGGCACCATCGCGCTGAGCAACCAAGCGCGCTTTGCCCAGCCAGCGGTAGCATTCGCGCCTCCGAGTCGCGACGTAACCCGACAGCTCGGTCTCGGCCTGACGTTCGAGGAGCGCTGGCAAGACGTGGGTTCGTTCGCGGTCGGGGTGCTGAACGATCACTACCGCCGTACAGTCCTGGTGCCCCCCGCGACTGTCGATACAAACCGGACGAGCCCCTGGCTGTTGAACCTCCGATTGGAGATTGACCATGGCCGCGACCTGATTTTCTACGGCAGTTTTGTGCAGGGGCTGGAGGACTCGGCGCTGGCACCGGTGTCAGCGAAAAACCGTAACGAGCCACCGCCGGCGATGCGGACCTGGCAGGTCGATGGCGGAATCCGCTGGGCCCCGTCCGCACGCCTGCAGCTTATCCTCGGGGCTTTCGACATCCACAAGCCGTACTTCAACGTCGACGCTGACAATGTCTACACCCTGCTTGGCCGCGTTCAACAGCGCGGCCTCGAGACTTCGCTGTCGTTCAACGACCGCGGGCTCACGGTGCTGGTCGGTGGCGTACTCCTGAAGCCTCGGGTTGACCGGGTGATCCCCGAACCGGGAGCGACCGGAAACATACCGCTCGGGCCCGTGCCGTTGACATTGACGGCGAATGTGGACTACGCGCCGCCGGGATGGGGTCCGTGGGCGGCGTCCCTGCAATGGAATCGCCTTTCACCTCGGGTCGCGACGACGGACAACAGCACCTATCTGCCGGAGCTCGCGACACTCGCAGCGGGCGTTCGTTATCATTGGACCCTGCGAGCTCACCCGTGGACCGTCCGGCTTGATGGCTTCAACCTGACCGACGCCCGCGGGCTCCACGTGTCGAGCCTCGACGTGGTGCTGCCCGAACAGGGCCGGCGGTTCATGCTGACGCTTGCGACGGACCTATAGGGGGGCGCAGGTCACCTGGTGCCCGTGAGAGTCCCGAGAAATCGCCGATTTCGCTTTCAAACGGGTTCCTGAGGAGTCAAAACGGTGACGATTCGAGTCGTTCGGGATCAGCAGGCGCCGATGCGGCATGAAATCCACATCGGACGAAATAGTCTTACCACCGACCTCGGTATCGAGGAGGGCGGCGACGGGTCAGGGCCAAGTCCCCACGACCTCTATGATGCCGCGCTAGGCGCGTGCAAGGCACTGACGGTGCTTTGGTACGCGAAGCACAAGGATATTCCGGTGAAAGGTATCGAGGTTTCCGTGGAGCGCGATGCGAGCCAGGAACGCGCAGGGATCTATCGCCTGAGTGCGGCGCTGTCCCTGACAGGTGACTTGAGCGCCGCGCAGCGGGAGGAACTTCTCCGTGTGGCGCAGAAATGTCCGATCCATAAGCTCATGACCGAGGTCACCACCGAGATTTCGACCACGTTATCCCACTGATGGTCGGTCATTTTATTTCGAACTTGATCGCCAGCTGCGCGCAGCCGGATACGGGCTTCCCGCCCAAGGTCGTTGCGGGCCGATAGTATCCGGACCCGGACTTAGCGATCGCAACCGCGGCTTCATCAAGTCCAGGGTCTCCTGAGGAACGAATGACTGTCGGGTCCTGCGCGAGCTTGCCCGCGATATCGGAGCAAACGCGCAACTCTACTTTGGCCTCTTTTGGGGGAGAGCTCTCCGGCCTTGTGCTGGCATCTCTCTCTTTCGCCGCTGCGAGGGCGATCGACTTCTGGTCGTCCTGTGGGGATGCCCGGCTCGCACTCCCTTGAGGGTCTCTGTACTGCTCCCGTTGGGTCGCCCACCTCCACGCTATTTCTTGCCAGGAATCGACCGCTACTCCATCTCCCGCGCGGGTTGCCGGCTGAAACCGGAGCTTCAAGACGCAGTTCATGGCCGCAGTATCGAGAGCCTCAGATCCTGAGGACGATTTGATGGACGCGCGCGAGGGAACTCCGCTAACACCCACCAGAAAGGCGACCACCGCAGCCCCGTCCTCCGCGATTCTGAGATCAGGGCATTGGCGTATTGGGTCAGATCTCCATGCTACGTGCGCCAGCGAAATACTCGCCGACCCGGGGATGCTCTGAGCTGCACCAGCGTTCGCTTGAACAGCCAGCAGCACGGCGCATGTGAGAGTCGTGCACCGCGATTTACGCATCAGATGCCCCTTTGGCCCAAATTGGTAGTCTACCCGGACACGGCTCGGTCTTGACGCACGGCAAAGATTCGATAATGCTGGAGTCATGGAATCAACGGCAGCCATCGGGGCTCTCGCGGCCCTCGCCCAGGACAGCCGCCTGCAGGTCTATCGGCTCCTTGTCCAGGCGGGCCCCGAGGGAGTGGCGGCGAGCGAGATTGCTGGCAAGTTGGGCATTCCGGCTAACACCCTCTCATTTCACCTGAAGACCCTGAACCACGCCGACTTGGTCCTGTCGCGCCAGGAGGGTCGATTCGTCTACTACTCGGCAAATTACGAGCGGATGAACGCTCTGCTCGGGTTTCTGACCGAAAACTGTTGCGGCGGACGCAGCTGCCTGCCGACGGCCGCCGCACCGCGCAAGAGGAAAGCCTCATGAAGCGTTTTCATGTCCATGGTTTCGATCCCGTGAGAACCGAGCCGCTCAAGGCTCAAGAAGCGACTTGCCGCTCGCCTCAAGCGGCCTGAAGACCTATGGCGACCCCATTGGTACGCACCGCGACCGCGCAGGACGCGCAGAGCATCCGCTTCCTTCTTGAGCTCGATGGCCTACCGACGGCCGATCTTGTCTCCTCGCAACCGGAATTTATCGTCGCCTGTCAAGACACGCGGATCATTGGCGCCGGCGCTCTGCAGCGCTTCGGAGCCGCTGCTCTGCTGCGCTCCGTGGTCGTTGAAGTCGGGGCGCGCGGTTCGGGCGTAGGCCACCTCATCCTTCAGGAACTTGAGCGGCGCGCCCGCGCGGCCGACGTCACGGAGCTGATCCTGCTCACGCAAACGGCGAAGCCATTCTTCGCGCGGCAGAACTACCGCACCATCGAGCGTGAGAGTGTCCCGCCTGCCGTGCTGGCCAGCGAAGAGTTTCGGTCGCTGTGCCCGGAATCGGCCACTTGCATGGCAAAAACCCTTCGTTGATACAAACCGTCCGGACAAAACCCATGGCTGATCGGCCATATAACGTACTGTTCTTGTGCACCGGCAACTCCGCGCGGAGCATCCTGGCGGAGCGCATCATTAGTCAGTGGGGTCGCGGTCGCTTCCGTGGCTTCAGCGCCGGCAGTCACCCCAACGGAGTAGTTCACCCGATCGCGCTTGAGCTGCTCGAGAAAATGAACCTGCCGACGGAGGGACTGCGCAGCAAGAGCTGGGATGAGTTTGCAGCGCCTGGGGCGCCCCCTCTCGATTTCGTCCTTACCGTGTGCGACAACGCGGCGGGTGAGGTGTGTCCGTACTACGGCTGCCACAGTCGCAGCTCTCTCAGACACCTTTGCCGGGATTCGGCCCCGGGACCACACCTCGAGAGTCGGCTTGACGGACTGCCGTTGCTCACGTTCCTTGCCAAACAATTCGGATAGGGGGCGCATCAGTCATGAAGTACACGGTTGAGGTGATTGGCTGGGTGGCCGCCGCGATGATGTTATCGGCCTACGTTCTGCTCACGATGGGAAGGCTCAGCGCCCGCTCGAATGTCTACCATTGGCTGAACGTGCTATCCGGCGCAGGCTTCATCATCAACAGTGGATTTAACGGCGCATACCCTTCGGCGTTCATCAATGTGGTTTGGGCCGTAATCGGCCTCTACGGCATCTTTGGGCGATCGATACCGGGACCAGAATCCACCGCGAGATAGCTGTGAGCGATTCGCCGTGCGCGAAATCGTTATTGTGAATCCACCTCGGTCGTCAAGGTCTCTGCGCACTCATTCGGTCGGCGGCCCGGAAATAACGGCGCGCGTGGGCGACGAATGCGCCATCGGTGGGATGGTCGACGGTCTCAACCGCCGCGATCCGCTCCATGAGCTGGGGATTGTGGCGGTGGATGTGCTTGATCAATTCGGTCTTGGCATTCGCCGGACCGGTGACCAGTATTGCGCTGGCGGTACCGATTGCACTGATCACGTCCTGAAAGAAGGCGTGATCTTCGGAGGTGTGCCCGCTGCCGATCGAGTTCGCTTTGTGATGGATGTGTCGAGTGGGATGCTCCGGATGCACGACGATCTCGTCAACATCCGTCGCGTTGAAATGAAACACCCGCGCTTCATGGTGATCGATCCAGACGGCAGCGTGATAGTGGTTCGTCAAGATGTTCTCCGCAACGACAGACCAACAGTGCGGACAAAGTATGCGCTCCGGGGCGCCTGCATGGGTAGTAGCGCCGACGAATGCTAGGTTGCGGCGATCGCACGCGGGTGCCCCGCATCGGCGAGTTCGCGCAGCACGCGATGCACGAACTGGACTGAGATCGATCCCTCGCCCACTGCCGAAGCAATGCGCTTGACGCTTCCCGCGCGCACGTCGCCCGCGGCGAATACCGCCGGCACGCTGCTCTCCATTAGGTACGGCGGACGCGGCAGGCGCCAGTGCGCATCGGCCAACTGCTCCTCGCGCAGGTCGGGTCCGGTCTTCACGAAGCCGCGGTCATCGAGCGCCACGCAGCCCTGCAGCCAGCCTGTGTTCGGCTGCGCCCCCGTCATCAGGAATACGTGCCTGAGATCGGACACTTCGAGTTCCCCACTGCGGGACGACCAGGAGACACGCTCCAGTCGATCCGAGCCGTCGAGCGCCGCGAGCTGCGTGCGCGTATGCAGGCTGATGTTCGGTGCCTCTTCGATGCGGCGAATGAGGTATTGCGACATGCTCTCGGCCAGCCCGTCGGAGCGGACCAACATGTGCACGTGACGACAGGAGCCGGCCAGGAAAACCGCCGCCTGGCCTGCGGAATTGCCGCCGCCGACGACCACGACATCCTCGCCCGTGCACAGCTTGGCCTCCAAATGAGTGGCGGCATAGTAGATGCCACGGCCGAGTAAGCGGGAGAGGTTCGCGATATCGAGCGTCCGGTACTGCGCTCCGCTGGCGATGAGGATAGCTCTGCTGCGCATCGTTCGGCCGTCGGCCATGTCGACCGAGTACGGCCAGTGGTCACAGTGGAGCGCCACCGCGTGCCAGGCCACGCTCAGCTGTGCGCCGAACTTCAGCGCCTGAGACAACGCCCGACCGGCAAGCGCTGCGCCCGAGATACCGGTGGGGAATCCCAGATAGTTTTCGATCCGGGAGCTCGTTCCGGCCTGGCCGCCGGGAGCGAAGGTCTCCACGATGCGCACGTCCAGTCCTTCGGAGGACGCATACACGGCGGCGGCCAGGCCCGCAGGACCCGCGCCGATGATCAGCAGGTCGTGTACGCGATCGTCGGCGGGGGGCGCGTTGAGGCCGAGGCATTCAGCGACGTCGCCATTGCTGGGGTTTTTCAGAAGTTCGCCGCCTCGGCATATCACCACGGGAACGTCCTCGCTGCGCACGTGAAAGCGCTCGAGCAACGCCTGGGCGTCGGCATCGTGCTCGATGTCGATGTTCACGTAGGGGCGGGCGTTACGCGTCAGGAACTCCCGTAACCTCAGGGTGTCCGCGGAGTGATCCGAACCCAGCAGCAGCACCTCGCTGTGGCCGGACTCGATGACGCTCATGCGGCGCAGGATGAAAGCGCGCATGAAGAGCTCGCTGAGCTCGGCATCGTTCTGCACGATGCGTCGCAGCTGCTCCGCATCGATCAATAAAACGCTGCCGGCCTCGCGCACGCGAACGCGCACCAGGGCAGGGGTGCCGCGCAAGGTGCTCATCTCGCCGGTAAAGTCCCCGGGGCTCAGAAGGTAGAGCAACTCGTAGCCGGAGGCGGCCTGAGCAGCCGACGGCGGAGCCAGCGCCTCGACACTCCCCGCCGCTACCACGAAAACACCACGCGGTGGGGCGCCCAGGTCCACGAGGATCTCCCCCGCGCGCGTCTGCATGCGAGTGCCCTGGCGCTCCAGGCGCGCGAGCTGCGCGGCGGTGAGCTTGGGGAACATCTGCGCACGACGCTGTTCCAGGAGATTGTTCGTCACCGTCGCTCCTGCAGATCGAGTCGAGTCACGGCGGCAGCTCCATCGCCAGCTCATCGATGTAGCACCAGCTCCAACTCTCGCCCGGTTCGATCGACGTCATGATGGGGTGCTGCGTCGCATGGAAGTGCTTGGTCGCATGCCGATTCTTCGAGTCGTCGCAGCAACCGACATGCCCGCACGTTCTGCAGAGTCGCAGATGGACCCAGGTATCGCCGAGCTTGAGGCACTCCTCGCAACCGCGACTACGCGGCCGATCGGTCCGCACGAAATCCAGATGACGGCACTGCTTAGCCATGAGACTTACGGTGTGCGTGCACTCGCCGATTGTTCGGTCTGCCAACCACCGCCCACGGCCCGATATAGCTGCACCAGCGACAGCAGGGTATTCAAGTGCGCCGCGGAGAGCGACAGCTCCGCGGTGAACAGGTCGCGGTCGGCGTTGATCACATCGAAGTAGGAGGAATAGCCGACACGATAGCGGGCCAGGGCGATGGTGTTGGCCTTGCGCTGCGCGTCCACCTGGCCCTGCTGCGCTACCTGGAATTCAGCGTATTTCTGCCGTGCGATGAGCGCGTCGGACACTTCCCGGAAGGCGGTCTGGATGCTCTGTTGGTATTGCAGCAGCGCCTGCCGCTTCTGCGCATTGGCCAGATCGACCTGGTAGAGATTGCGCTGCGAGCTCAGCAGGGGTTGCAGCAGGCCACCCGCGACCGACCAGGTCCTCGTGGGTCCCCTGAACAGGTCCGACAGGGCGGAACTCTCACTACCCCCGGCTGCGGTAAGGGTGATGGTCGGGAACAGGTTGGCCCTGGCTACGCCAACGTTGGCGTTGGCCGCCACCAAATTCTGCTCCGCCTCACGCAGGTCCGGGCGGCGCTCCAGGAGGCTCGAGGGCAGGCCGGCTGGCGGCACGGGCGGGATGGCGGGTTCGATCATGCGCTTCAGCTGGCTACTCTCGGTGCGCAGGATCTGGTCCGGGTTGCGGCCCAGCAGCACGCTCAGTTGGTCTTCGGAGATGCCGATCTGGCGCTGCAGCTCGGGGATATTGGCCTGCGCAATGGCCAACTGCGCCTGGGCGGTCGCGACGTCCAGGCCCGACACCGTGCCGCGCTCATGTTGGGCCTGCGTCAGGTCGACGAATTTCTGGCGCGTCCCCACCGTGTGCTGGGTGATGGCGAGCTGCTCGTCCAGCGTCAGCAGGGTGAAGTAGGCGGTGGCGACGCCGGAGACCAGCCCCGCCATCACATCCTGCTTGGCGTATTGGGAAGCGAGCAGCCCGGCACGCGCGGCCTCGGTGGCGCG
>Ga0137409_10000091_pt1 | contig 79423 bp, 68 predicted proteins | sample CZODoug1_16funga_FD_122059 | JGI IMG/M metagenome (GOLD analysis project Ga0137409, IMG submission 122059) | Vadose zone soil fungal communities from Angelo Coast Range Reserve, California, USA - CZODoug1_16fungal (Hybrid Assembly) | ecosystem: Environmental > Terrestrial > Soil > Vadose zone... | reverse complement strand
CACCCCGAGTACACCGTGATGTCGCCGGGCGGCTGTACCGGGTGTCTGGCCGTCATCGTGAGATTTACCCCATTAGCGGATCCATCCGACGTAACGCGCTTGATGGGTTTCAATCTTGCTTGTTTGAACAGTCGCAAACCATGCCGGGAACGTGAAGACATCATGCCTTCCGCTTGGAAGCAACACCTCGCTGAGGACGAGGGGATTCAGCCAAGATAAAATGCCCTACTCCGTGACCACCGCCTTCACCAAATTTCTTGGACTATCCACATTCGCCCCATTCAACACCGCAAAGTGATACGAGAACAACTGCAACGGCACAGCTTCTAACAACGGCAGCAGCAACTCCACCGCCGGAGGCACCGTAATCACGTGCTCCGCCAACCCCCCAATCTCCTTGTCCCCCTCAGAAGCCACCACCACCGGTTGCCCGCCCCGCCCATTCACATACTCGAGCACTGCCAAGGTCTTCTGATAACGCAACACCGAATCGGGATCCCGCAAATCCCGCGTCGCCAGGATTACCACCGGCAACTCTGAGTCCACCAGCGCCAAAGGCCCATGCCGAAGCTCCCCAGTCGGCATCCCCTCAGCATGCACATACGAAGCTTCTTTCAACTTCAGCGCCCCCTCGCGAGCAATCGCATAATGCACCCCGCGTCCCAGGAAGATGAACGCCTTCGCATCCTTATATGCCTTGGCAATCGCCAACGCCTGCGCATCCCACGCCAGCAGCGACTTCTCGATAATCCCCGGAATCTCCGCCAGCCGGTTCAAATGCACGCGCGTCACTTCCGACGTCATCCGTCCACGCTTCCGCGCCAGAAATAGCGCAAACAGATACAGCACCGTCAACTGCGCCGTAAAACTCTTCGTAGCCGGCACCGCTTTCTCGAGCCCAGCATGAGTCAGCAAAGCCGCGCTAGCCTCGCGCACAATGGTCGCGCCAGCAACGTTCGAAATCGCCACCGTCTTCGCACCCCGGTAGGACGCCTCGCGCTGTGCCGCTAGGGTATCCGCCGTCTCGCCCGACTGCGTAATCACCATCACAATCGGATCCGCTCCGGCGTGGCTCGAGCGGTAGCAATACTCGCTCGAATACTCCACATCCACCGCCACGCCCGCCAGATCCTCCATCATGATCTCGCCTACCAACCCGGCATGACGGCTCGAACCGCTCGCAGCAATAATGATCTTCTTAAAGGCCAGCAGCGCATTCTCGATCGGGTTCAGCATGTCGGGAAACAGCACATCCCCCTCGACATTGAGCCGAATCGTTTCCCGAATCGTCCCCGGCTGCTGATAAATCTCCCGCAGCATCTGATGCGGAAACGGGCGCACATCCCCCGGCAATTCACCACTTCGGGCAGACAACGGAGTCTCAGCCATAGCGCAGGAAATTTCCTCCACTGGCAGTGTACGTGCCACCGGAACCCCACGCAATAGCCGTAGTGAAACGTTTCAATACGAGGCAGCCAATATTCACGCACGCGCACAGTCCTGCAATTTCCCCGCGCTTTGTTTACGATCAGCGTGTATGTCCGTTCCTCCAGAGACACGCCCCTACGGCAGCATCTATAAGGAGTTCGATTCGCCCCTAATGCGGCAGCTCCGCCAGGAGGCTTACGGCCACGACATCGGCCAGTATTCCTGGGTCACTGCGGAAGAACTGGCCTCCGACATTTCCCGCCTTCAACTCTCCCGCGACAGCCACTTGCTCGATCTTGGCTGCGGTCCCTGCGGTCCGCTTACGTTTGTAATCGCGCAGGTGGGCTGCCGCGGCACAGGCGCGGACTTCAGCGCCGAAGCCATCGCCGCCGGCCAGGCCCGCGCCAATTCAATGCAACTGCAAGATTTGCTGACGCTCCAGGTCTCCGACCTCAATGATCCCATGCCCTACGCGCCCGGCACCTTCAACGCTGTCATGTCCGTCGATGTCATTCTTCACCTGCGCCACCGCGGCGACGTGTTTCAGGAGGTCGCACGAGTTCTCGTTCCCAGAGGAAGGTTCCTCTTCACCGATGCCGCCGTGCTCACGGGCGCAGTTTCCAACCAAGAAATGGAAAAACGCGCCATCCACGGACATACCCAGATCGTACCTCCCGGCTTCAACGAACGCTTGCTGGCGCAGGCCGGCCTGAAGCTTCTCGAACAGCACGACCGTACCGCGAGCCTCCTGAAGAATGCCACAGGCAGACTCGCTGCAAGAATGTCTCACCGCACCGAACTGGAACAGTTGGAAGGCCCGGCCGGCTTCGAGCGCGAGGTCCAGTATCTCGAAACCGTGGTCGCCCTCTCGCAAAGGGGTGCGCTATCCAGAATCATGTACCTGGCCGAATCAAAGTGAGTTTCCAGCCAGCAATGCACAAATCTGCTAATGTTCGATGACTCCCATGCCCCATATCGTATTACTCGGCGATTCCATCTTCGACAACGCTCCCTACACGCGGGGTGGTCCCGATGTCATCTCCCAGGTCCGGCAGTTCGTGTCGGCCGATTGGCGCGCCACCTTGCTTGCTGTGGATGGCGCGACCACCGATGATGTTCCCTCTCAGTTACAACGCATGCCGCCCGATGCATCGCACCTGGTGCTGAGCATCGGAGGAAACAACGCTCTCATGAATTCCAGTATTCTCCACACGCCTGCCGATTCCACGACACAGGCACTAACGGCCCTCTCGGCCGTTTCGCGAAGTTTCGAGGAACAGTATCGCCGTGTTGTGGAATTGTGCAGGGAACTCCGTTTGCCTCTGACTCTCTGCACCATCTACAACGGCTGCTTTCCAGACCGGCAGTTCCAGCAGATAATCTCAACCGCCCTCATGGTTTTCAATGACGTCATCCTCCGGGTCGCGATCGAGTTCGGCCTTCCGGTGATTGATCTGAGGTTCGTTTGTTACTCGCCAGCTGATTATGCGAACCCGATTGAACCCTCCTCAATAGGAGGCGCAAAAATCGCACGCGCGATCGTCGGGTTAGTATCGGCGAGGCGCACCGACAGCACCGATACACTGGTCATCATCTCGTAGGCTGGGATTGTTGGCGAAGTTGAAGGACTGACAGGAACCAGTTTCGCCCTCTCCCGACGCCGTGGTACGCTCACCCAGAGTCCCCACTCATGTTCGCCTTCCTCCGCTCAGCCGTCGCCACTGTTCTCCTGCTCGTTCCGCAATTCCTTGTTTTCGCCGACGACGCCAAGCCTCCGGCCACCAATCCCGCTCTCTCTGCCGCCGACCAACTCTGGCAATCCGGAAAATTCGCGGAAGCCGAGGCCAGCTACACCGCCCTCATCAAAGCCGATCCCACGCTGCTTCCCGCACAAGCCGGCCTGGTCCGCACGCTGCTGCGAGAAGACAAAGTAGATGAAGCGCTCGAATCGGTCACCGCCGCCCTGAAGTCTTTAGGCGACCTACCCCCTCTCCTCGCCGCACGAGGCGATGTCCAATTTCGTCTCGGCCAAATGGACGCGGCCGAGTCCTCTTACTCCGACGCCAAATCCCTCGACCGCAAGCTTGTGCCAGCATATCTCGGCCTCGCCCGCGTGTACCGATGCGAGTCCCTCTACCGCAAAGCCTACGAAGAACTCCGCCGCGCTCACGAGATCGCACCCAACGATGTTGAGGTGGAGCGAGCCTGGCTCAGTGTCCTACCGCAGCGCCAGCAACTCGCCGCCATGCAAGCCTATCTCGCTGCACCGCATCCCGACGACGAAGAACAAACGCAATGGATGACCGACAGTGTTGAGTTTCTGAAACAGACAGCCGATCAGCCCGCTCACGCATGCAGGCTGGTCAGCAAGCTGGAGCACACCGAAACCGCGCTCTACACGGTTCGCAGCGCTGGTGCCGCCCGCAGCGGCATCGGCCTCACCGCCAAGCTCAACGATCAACCGTTCAATCTCCAACTTGATACCGGCGCCGGCGGCATTGTGGTGAGCCACAAAGTCGGCGAAAGGGCCAAACTGACCCGCATCTCCGCCTCCCACTTCGGAGGTCTTGGCGACAAAGGCCCGCAAACCGGTTACCTGGCGGTCGCCAACCATATCCAGATCGGCGAGCTAGCGTTCCAGGATTGCATCGTCTTCGTCAGCGACAAGAACTCCGTCGGCAACGAAGACGGTCTCATCGGTGCCGATGTTTTCGCCAGCTATCTCATCGACATCGACTTGCCCGGAATGCGCCTGGTGCTCTCCCCGCTCCCGACTCGCCCTGACGATACCCCCGCTCCGACATCGCTCAACAGCGAGGGCGAAGGCGATCTAGGTCACGCTGCGAAGGCAGAACCCGCTGACGCAAAACCGGCAACCAACCCCGCGTCCAGTTCCCCCGGTGCAAGCCACTTACCGAAAGACCGCTACATCGCTCCCGAAATGTCCAGATGGACCCAGATCTACCGCATCGGCCATGACATTCTGGTGCCCACAACAGTCAACGATTCTCCGCCCAGCCTCTTCCTTCTCGACACCGGCGCCTTCGACGACGTAGTCGCCATGCGCGCCGGACAGCAAGCCGCCAAGGTAAAATCCAGTTTCGGAATGAAAATCACCGGCATGAGTGGCGACGACAAGAAGGTATACCACGCCAAAGTTACTCTGCGCTTCGGCCACCTGCAGCAATCCAACGTTGACACTATCACCCTCGACCTTTCCAAAATCAGTCACCAAACCGGCACCGAGATTTCCGGACTTCTGGGCTTCACCATGCTTCAGATGCTCGACCTGAAAATCGACTACCGCGATGGCCTCGTCAATCTCGAGTTCGACCCCAAGCGCGTGCAGCGCCTGCTCAAACCGTAAGCGATCAGCCCCAATTTGGTATCATTGCCCCGAATCGCCGCCCGCGGGCGCGGCCCACAAAGGAGATGACCTCGATGGGCGTCTCAGCTGACAATCCGGAGTCAAGGGCTTGGATTCTACTTCTGGACCAGCTGCTTACTCGCAACTCACGGGCTTCAAGGGCCAAAGCGTTTCCGGACGTCCCGGTTTGAGTCCCATTGAATCCCTATTCCGGGCGTCAAGCTTTCGCAGACGGAAATACTGAAGAAGGACGTTGGCGGGAATCGAAGGCAGCCGCAGATTTACAGCGCGGGCATGAAGGACCCAGAACGCCGTGCTGCGCATCAAGACCAAATATGTTGCCTACAAATATCTCTTGCAACTCTTTGGGGCTGGGACTATGCTCTTTGCGATTCGACATAGAAGAAACCTAGTGATCCGAAAAAGAAACTAGGTATCTCTGCCTGTAACTAAGTGGAGGACGCAATGGCGAACGCCCCGAATATTACTCAAGCATTAACAGGTCCTTTCGCAGCCGGATTAGTTGTACAGCGTGCATTGGAGATTCTCGATCCCCTGTTTCCAGCCTCCATTCCACTGTCCAATCGAAAAAAGATATATATGGGATTGGTGTCCCTGGCTATGGGATGGGCCATCGCTTTCTCAGGAATCAGGGTTTTTGCTCCCCTTGATGTACAGATGCCGGTTGTCCTGGATTGCCTCTTGAGCGGCATCTTCATCAGTGCCGGCACCGAAGGCTTCAATAGTCTCCTGAAGTTTGCCAACTACAAGAAGGCGGAAGCAAAGAAAGATGCGGCGAAAGATGATGGGGCGAAAAAAGATGCCTGAATCGCCAGGGCGCAGACTTGGGCGTCAAAGCCCCGGAACTCATGGGCTATTGTTTCTTTGGTGTGCGGGAGGAGTAAGTGAGGCAGCGATTTCAATCCTTAGCAGTTGTCATTCTCATCCTCTGGGCGCCGCTTGCAATCTTCGCGCGGGCACCTAGCAAGGAGACGCCTCCGGCGAAAAATCCGCCGAAGCCGGTTGTACCTGCGAAGAACGCATCGCCCAAGAAGGCGCCTGCAGCCGATAAGTCAGCAAATGCGCAAAAGGCCGCTTCCAAGAAAGTCGCGTCCCAGAAGGACACCCAAACCGGAGACAATACTCCGGCCGATCCTGGCGCCAACACCGACGCCGGAGGAAATAACAGCACAGACGGGACCACCCCCAAGAAGGACACGCCGTCGTCAGCGATCCGCGCCAACCTCGCCGCCTTGCAGTGCGACTCGAATCCTACTACTGAGCCTGCACAGTCTCTCTGCAAACACTTGATCCTGCTACACCACCAAAAAGCCAGCGACATTCTGCCCCTGGTCGCTGACCAAGCTGAGGGATTGTCGGTTAAAGCTTTCGGGGATAAGCTGTTGCTGGTCGGCCCGCCGGACGCAAAAAATCCCCCAGATCAACCTGCGGCTGCCGAAGCCCCTATTAAGGACGCCAAGTCCAAGCAACCGAAGAGCAAAGTCGCGCCTCCGCCAGCAGGCCACTCCAAACCCGCCACCAACCCGGCTGCCGTCGACAAACAAGCCGCCGACGCCAATCAGGCCGCCGAAGATAAGCAGAAGGCCGATGCCAAGGAAACAGCAACTCTGCTTCGGCTCAGGCGTCTCGTCGCTGCGCTCGATACCGCCAACTCGGCCCACAGCAGCATTATTCGTCTCTACAACGAGCGGGATGCGGAGAAAACAGCAGCGGCCCTGGGCGGGGCCGCCAAGCCGCTCGGTCCCGATCTACTCGTGTTCCCGGATACGAGTCCCAACGCTGGCTCTCTTGCCCGACAGGCCGCCATTCTCGACTTGCCGCGTCCTGTTGTCACCTTGAATGTGTGGAATGTAGAACTCAGCACCCGCAGCGAGAGAGATCTTGACCAGCTTGAAGTCAGCGTGAATCAGACAGTCGAAAATGGCAACGACGTTTTGCAATCTGCCTTGCAGGGTGGATGGCAACACTTGATCGAGGCAATTAAAGCGCAGCCCACACCTTTCGATCCAGACTTCAAAAACTACATCGGCCAACGCTTCATGAGTTGCGCCGACACGTTCGATGCTACTGGGCGAGCGGTTCCGGGGACCGGGCCGGAGGAGTGCGGAAACGAGGCTCTCCGCACAAGGTGGGACGCCTGCACCAAGGATCAGTACTGTCTCGGATATACCGAGGCATTCATCTGGGGCAAGCCTTCCCTCAGCAAAATGATCTTTCTGCTGGCTAGCATGAATGACGGCGCCGAATCAGTTCCGGTGATTGCAGGCGAAATCGCCACCCGAATGAAAACCGACGGAGCACAACGCGCTAAAGAGTTGCTAGCCCGTCCGTCGGACACGCAGTCTCCCTGTGACAATCCCAAGTCCGCATCCGGCTTGGGCGCAGTCCAGTTTCCCCAATTCGGCCGCCTGCTAACCCAAGCCCTCACCGGCGAGCGCCGGCAGGTTCTTCGCGCTTCGATTGCTGATTTTCTCTTTCAGTATAAATGGTCGTTCCAATATCAAAACGAATTTGTCGCCTATGATCTCTCTCATAGCGCTGACAAGCTCGACGGCCAGTTCGCACCCATCGTGGAAGGCTTTAATCGGGACGTCGAGGCTTACCTTACAAGCCTCTTCCAGCCAAGCTTCCAATGCGCTGGGCAAAGCAAGAAGGTTACGTTCTACTCTTCCGGCGCTGTGACGCTGTCCGCTAACAGCGGCACGGCCGCCCAAGTGACCGTTGGAACCGCCAACAAGTTCGATACCACCCCGCCGTTCACTATCGCCCAGTACATGACTGCCCTAAGCGACGCGGAAAAGAATATACCTGACCTTGCAAAAGCAACCCCGTATGCGCACGAAATCGCCGCAGCCACTGCTTTGCTCAATACGCAAAAACCCAGCTCGGTCAACGTCGGCAAGACTTTCGACCTACAGGTGACCCCAACCAGCCTGGCCACCGGTTCAGCCGTGGATCTCAATATCTCGCTGACAACCAGTGAAGATGCCAACGCTCCCGGGCAGGGCGGTAGTGATGCCTCTGCTAAGACTGACGACACCAGTCGCATCGTAAGCGGCAAGGTCGTCGACGATGTGCGCATTGAAACCCAGCGCCTGTTCCAGGTGTCGTCTTTTGCGGCTGCGATCCGTCGCGGTCGTACCCCATTTATCGTTCCGCTTTTGGGCGAGATCCCCTATCTCGGTCAGATTTTCCAGTTTCCACGCCGTCCCGAAAGCATCTATCACCGTACCTTTGCGGTTGCCCACGCTCTCGTTGTGCCGACCGCCCAGGACCTCGGCTATAGCATCCGCTTCGACAAGGATCGTCAACTGATCGCCAAATCCGGCGGCTTACCTACCAAGAATCAGTTCTACGCCTCCTCGTACGATCTTCCTCCACAGGTATTGTCATTCCATAAACGAAAACTACAGTGCTGGCTGAACATGCAACCGCCGGCCGACTGTGCAACGCTCACTTTTGCCGATCTTCCGGAAGATGCAGGATCCAAATAGGCCGACGGGAGCCCGGGGTTTTGACCTTGCCGCACCATTCGGAAATGGGTGCGCCCCCCCAGGTACAAGGGACTTGGGCAAGAAACTTGGAAGTGGCCGTGCTCAGCAAGAAGCTTTTTGCTAGGAACCAGTTCTAGTGCGCCCCAAACCCCGCGGGCGCCACATTCGCCTTCCCCTGCACCAACGCAATTTGCGTCAAATGGATCAAGTCATGCGCCACCTGATCCGTCGCATGCCGAGCCTTGTCGTCGTCCGCCAGATAATCCCCCTGAATCGGCTGCACTCCCAGCGACCGCACCGCATCGAGGTCAGCCACAATCTGACTGGCACCTTCCAGGGCATATCGAGCCCGCACCGCATTCGTAACCGACTTCCGGTTAATCAGCGCGAAATCGAAGATCCGCATCTCCGCATGTTCATGCAGAGCGTGAATATGATCCGCCGCCGTTAGCCCCAGGCTCTCGTTCGCCTGCGTCATCAAATTGCAGATGTAGACCTTGATCGCCGGAGAAGCCACAATCGCCTCCGGAATCCCGCGCACGAGTAGATTTGGAATGAGGCTGGTAAAGAGCGATCCCGGCCCAATCGTAATAAGATCCGCCTGAGCAATTGCTTCTAACGTCTGCGGCAGCGGCTCCACATTCGGGGGAACCAGCACCAACCGCACAATGCGCCCGCTTCTAGCAGTAATGTTGGTCTCGCCGCGAACGTGCGTGCCGTCCGCCATCTCAGCTTCGAGTTCAATGTGGGAAGTGGTAGCAGGGAAGATGCGTCCCCGCGACGCCAGAATCTCCGATGAATGCTGTACCGCGTCGGTGAAGTCGCCCGTCACCGCCGTCATCGCAGCCAGAAAAAGATTCCCGAAGCTATGCCCTTCCAGCTCCGAACCCTTGCCGAACCGGTGCTGAAACAGCCGCGAAAGCAGCGCCTCATCCTCAGACAAGGCCACTAGGCAATTTCGTATGTCGCCGGGCGGCGGCATATTCAATTCTTTGCGGAGTCGCCCACTCGATCCGCCATCATCGCTGACCGTAACAATCGCGGAGAGTTCCGAAATACAAAGGCGCGCCTCAGACGCCGCTCCAGGATGCCCAACCGGCGGAGCCACAAAATGCTTCAACCCGCGCAGGATCGCCGAAAGGCCCGTACCCCCGCCAATCGCCACCACCCGCAGCGGGGCTGCTCCCGGCGTCCTTCCCGGTCCCTGCTGATTCGCTGGCATGGAGCTAAGTCTTACTGCTCGTATCCGCCGTGACCCATTTCCGCGCCCGGATCCGGATACAGCAACTCGGTAAAGCGAGGGTCTTCCGCCAGGTTGTGGAAGTCGCCATCGTTGCGCGCCTGAAACCGCAACTGCGCGTTCGACGAAATCGCCTCGCCCAACCGCCGCAGCGCATCTTCTAAATGCCCCGTTAGACAGTCAAGCGCCGCCAGCCCGTAAGTGACATAATCCCGCTGCGCCGGATTCTTCTGCAGCTTCTCCAAATGCTCCCGCGCCCCGACGTAGTCCCCCTGGTTCATGAGCGACACGGCGTAGTCATAATGCTCTTCGGAGGTCTCGAAGCGAAGCTCGTTTTTCTCGGTCAACAGGACGCAGGTATTGAGGTGCACCCGCGCCCGGTCGCCCAGTTCGCGGCTTGAGCCATCCAAAACCTTCTGGAAAGCTGTCTTCGCCTTGTCAAACTTGCGCTCCTGTAGCGCCTTCAGCCCGGTCTCATACATTTCCACAGCTTGTGCAAATTTGGGGTCTACCGGCAGGGGCTTCTTGTTGGGTGCAGCTGGCATCGTCTTCGTCGTCCTTGCTGTTGTTTTCGTAACCATATTTTTATTCAATGACTTACGGAATAAGTTCTCAACTAAAACTTTCCTGTAACCTTAGTTTGGGGATCACAACAATAGGGCTCGGTCGATACCGCGGGCCAACAGCCCTGTGGAAATCTTTCCGACCGGTCTGTTGCTTACCTGTTCACCTAATTCAATGCCTCAGCCTGCTCCGGCGAGACGTTTTTCCACTCCCCATCCATAATACCCTTCCGAATCTGTGCGACGGTCTTGCCCTTCTGCTTCTCGCCGTACGCGTAGAAAAGCTCTTTCATGCAAACATCGCACTGCGCGCCATGGGTCCCTTCAAAGCACGACCTCAAACTCTTGTGCCCCATCGACCGGGAGCAGTAGCAATAACAAGGAAGCTGGTGCAACGTGCCCGGAATCTTCGCAGCCAGCGCGTACGCGTGAATTTGCGCCGGGCCTCCGTTATCGCCCCAAAGCGCGTCTGCCTTCAGAATCGGTGGCTGCTTCAAGCCCTTGGCAGGAGCCGTTTTATTATAAGCAGGCACGGCGCCATCCTGTTGGTCAGAATATTGCGCGGACAAGGTCAGGGGCAGCACGAACACAATCGAAGCTGTGAGGATTCTTTTCAGCATGGAGGCCTTCCCGAGGTTTTTATCGGCAACCTTATATTTATTCTATCGCGAATCCGGGCGGGAGGTGCGGCCCCGGCCCCCGCGAATGGACCTGACAAGTACATGGCGAAAGGCATATAGCGCAGCAAGGGGATTCATAGATAGAATGACGGAGGAAATGGACGAGACCACAAACCCGGCGCCGGATGCACACCTGACTGTCCCCGAGGTAACGGCCCCAGCGACGGTAACCCCTGAAGCCGTCGCGTCCGTGGTTGCGCAAGCCCTCGCCGCTCCCAACCGCCGCAAGCAGTCCGCCGTCGATCTCATCAGCATGTGGCTGGGCAATCTGGTCGTCTCCCTGCTCACCGCCGCCTTCGTAGTCATCTTTCTTTACCAGCCCGTCAAAGTGGAAGGCACCAGCATGCTCCCAGGCCTCGAAGACCAGGAGCGCATTTTCGTTAACCGCTTCGTCTACCGTCTCGAGCCCATTTCCCGCGGCGACGTCATCGTCTTCCGTTATCCCAGAGACACCTCCAAGAGCTACATCAAGCGCGTCATCGGTGTCGCCGGAGATCGCATTCACATCGTCGACGGCCTCGTCTATGTCAACGACGAGCTGCTCTCCGAGGATTACGTCCCGCAGCAATACGCCGACTGGCGCTCGGTTCCGGAATTCACCGTCCCACAAGGGTCGTACTTCATGTTGGGCGACCACCGCAACATGTCCAGCGACAGCCGCGACTTCGGTCCCGTGGACCAGAAGTTTGTTGTGGGCAAGGCCGTGTTCGGATATTGGCCTTTCGAAAAACTGGGAAAAGTGAAGTAGGGGATGTCTCCGCGCGGGTTCTATTTGTGGATCGCGCTCGCACCGCTGGACCGGGTGCCCCACTCAAGCCCTCCGTTGGCTTGAGTGGGGATTTACACCTGCCGGGTCCTGCAACACGGAGAACGCACGGAGAACGATTGATGAGACCACTCCTAATCGCACTTGCGCTCACCCTGGCGGCGGCACCCGCCCTCTCGCAAACCCAAACTCCGCCGACTCAATTTCCGCCCGCCCAAGCCCCTCAAGCACCGCAACCTCCCTCCACCGAAGCCACCCTCCTCCAAGCCGATCGCGATTTCAACCGAGCCACGAAAGAAAATGGTCTCGAAGGCTGGATGCAGTTTATGGCCGACGATGTCATCCTGCTGCGCGGCAAGCCCGTCATCGGCAAGGACGCCGTGCGCACCACTCTCAAAAGCGATTGGGACGACCCCACTTACTCCCTGACCTGGGAACCCAAGCGCGCCGAACTGTTCAAATCCGGCAAGATGGGCAACACCTCCGGTCGCTGGACCTACCATGGCAAGAACGAAAAAGGTGAAAAGGTCACCCTCCAGGGCGACTACCTAACCGTCTGGCAGAAGCAGGCCGATGGCTCGTGGAAAGTAATTTACGACGGTGGAACACCCGACCCGGCGACGAAGTAGCGCCACTATGAGGCCGGTAACGTCCCGTTGATCTCCCGTCTCCAATGGGTCATCCGCATTGCGTACAGCAAAGACCCTAGGCACAGCCACTGGAGGACGGTATTTCGAGTCCTGCCCAGGAGTCGTATAATTTGCCTGCTTCTGGCAAGAACTTACGCGGAGGATGCAAACATGCGCTTCAATATGAAACGGTTCATACAGATTATGACTGCTTATGTTCTGGCGATTTGTGCCGTTCCTCAATCTGTTTTCGCACAGGCCGCCGAACACGTGGTGACTCCTTCGGAGATGATCAAGGTTGCTGTGGATGCATCAAAGGCCCGGCAGCAGAATCTGAACACCGTGAGAGAGTTCGTTTCCTCCGAGAAGGCGCGAAATGCCTTGCAGTCCTCTGGTATGCGTCCGGAGCAGGTGAAGGATGCGGTTGCCAGCTTGAGCGACGTCGAAATCGCGCAACTCGCCGCTAAGGTCCAGACAACGCAAGCCGACTTCGCGGCTGGCAAAATGAGCGATCATGACCTGATCGTCATCCTGATCGCAATCGCCGCGCTGATCCTGATTATTGTGGCCGTTCGCTGATGGGCAGGTTGCTTCGCATGATCAAAACTGGGGTCTTGGTTCTGTGTTTGTGCGGTGTGCTTTTCGCCGCGGACGCTTCCGGCATCTGGCTCGACGTCCCATTTGTAAAGCAGGAGAAGAATGGTTGCGGCGCAGCCAGCATTGCGATGGTCATGCAGTTCTGGCAGGGCCAGCAGGGCAGGACGCTGAGTCCGGATGCCCAGGCAGCGAACATCCAACAGGTATTGTTCTCGAACGGGGCACGCGGGATTTATGCCTCCGATGCGGAGCGGTATTTTCAACAGAACGGATACCGCACTTTTGTCTTCCGCGGAGAATGGGCAGATTTAAGACAACATCTGGAAAAGGGACGGCCCGTGATTGTGGCGCTGAAGCCGGGTTCGAGCGCACCTCTTCACTATGTGGTAGTGACAGGATTGGATTGGGAGCATGGGCTCGTGCTGATGAACGATCCTGCCGAGCGCAAGCTGCTCAAGGAGGACCGGTCGCGGTTTGAAAGGGAATGGAGCGCGGCCGGGAGTTGGACATTATTGGCCCTCCCGCGGGTGGACTCACACTGAATCCGGCTACGGGCGTCGTCGTTATCGTGCTCTGCAGCTGCATTGCATTGGCGGCTCAGACTTTTCCCGCAAACGCGTCTTTGGAGAAGCAAGTCCGGCTTCTTGCCGCGGACCAGCGCTGGCAGGAAATTGTGATTCGGCTTGAACCCATGAAGTTGCGCTCGGCCGACCTGGACTTTTACTATGGCACGGCGTTGGCGCGCCTGGGGCGTTGGCAGGAAGCCGAGAGTGCTTTCCAGGATGGTTCTCGCCTCGCGCCGGATGACCCACGCTTTCCCCTCGAACTCGCCGGAGTAGCCTTCAAGCTAAAGCTCTATCCTCAAGCCGCAAGTCGGATACGGCGAGCTCTCAGGCTGGCCCCAAACGACCCGTATGGCAATGAGCTTTTGGGAACAGTCTACTTTCTCGAAAACAATCTCGAAGGGGCGCTGAAGTACTGGAACCGCGTTGGCAAACCCCAGATTGTCGAAGTGCGTATCGATCCTGCGCCCCGGGTGGATGCGGCGCTGCTGGACCGCGCTTTTGCGTTTTCACCTGCTGGCACGCTGCAACTCTCTCAGTTCCGTACAACTAATAAACGTATTCAAGGGCTCGGGATTTTCCCGCGCTACCAATTGGATCTTCGTGCCCGGGATGACAGCAAGTTTGACGTCGTGTTCAGGAATCAGGAACGCAATGGGTTTGGCCGTAACAAGTGGGAAGGCCTGTTCTTATGCCTGCGCGGCCTGCCGTTCCAGAGTGTCAGTCCCGAGCTCTACAACCTCCGGAACGAAGCCATTAACTTCGTTTCTCTCGTCCGCTGGGACTCGCAGAAGCGGCGGATCTTTGCCCAGATTTCCAGCCCTTTCGAGCATAGCGCGAAATACCGCTTCGCAATTGTGGCTGATCTCCGCAGCGAGAACTGGGACATCAGGAACTCGGGAGTACAGGCATCTTCCCTGGCGAGTGTGAACCTGCGCCGGGAGGCGCTGGGCTTCAATCTTGCATCTTTTACGAGCGGACGATGGGACTGGTCTGCGGGAGCGGAAGTCTCGCATCGCGATTTCAGAAACATCGTGCCCGGAACCGTTCTTACCCCAGAGTCACTGGCTAAGGGATATCAACTCAAACAATTAGCGCAGGTGGAAGTTAACCTCTGGCAAGCGCCGGAAAAGAGGTTCACAGTACTTGCGGGAGGATCGTCGCAAGCGGCACGGCTATGGTCGCAGAGAGGAGAATCCTTCGAGAAGCTGCAGGCCTCGTTGGGCTGGCACTGGTTTCCCCGGGCGGAGGGCGATGACTACGAGACGCGGCAGCAAATCCGCGTGGGCAAGATCTTCGGCAGCGTGCCCTTCGATGAACTCTTCATGCTCGGGTTGGAGAGGGACAACGATCTGAGGATGAGGGGGCACGTCGGTACGCACGACGGTCGCAAGGGCAACGCTCCCCTGGGGCGCAGCTATTTCCTCTCCAATTGGGAGATGGACAAGGAGGTCTATCGAAATGGGTTTTTGACGTTGAAACTTGGGCCACTTCTGGACACAGGTAAGATCCTCGATTCTCCCGCAGAGCTGGGTTCGCGCAAGTGGCTCTGGGATACTGGCGCGCAGGTCAAACTGCACGTATTCGGCACTGGAGTTGGATTTTCCTACGGAAGAGACCTACGCTCGGGGGGCAATGCCTTCTATCTGAGGCTGTTGAGGTAACTACACAAGCTCTCCTTTGGCTTGAGTGAGGCCCGCTCCGCTTACGTAATCTGCGACGGCGGCACGCCGGATGCGGCCGCGCCCTAATCGCAGAGGAAGAACCTGCGGCTCGGACGGGGCTTCTCGGGGGCGAGCCTGAGGCCCGAATCTTATTTGCTGCGCGAGATCTGGCGGGCAACCATGTAGTAGTCGGAGGTAGGTTTGGGAGTACTGACGAAGGCGCGGGGAGCACGGCTCGCCGTGCTGGTCTGGCCACCGTCGAACAGGAGCAAGCCGCGAACTTTGACTTGCATGCCTTCGGCGAGGTTGCCGACGGAAGACTTGGTCAAAGGTTGCGAGACGATGTGAACCGTGCTGGCTCCTTCGCCGAGGGAGGTCAGGGGCGAGCCATCGTTGGCGGGGAGTTGCAGGTCGAAGCTGGTGCTGCCGTTGGAAGCTACGGAGATATTGGTCACGGTGCCGGAGATGTTCTGGAGTTGCAGACGGACGGTTAAAGCCTGGCCGAGGTTGGAGCTGTTCTGCATGGTGGTGCGATTGATGAACTGGATGCGCTGACCGGCCACCATATTATTGGGGCCGAAGGTGAGGGCGATGCCGGTGAGGTCCATTCCCTTGGAATCAACCTGAAAGGAAGCAGCCGGATCCATCGCGACGGTGCCGAAGGCTCCGAGCAGGGTGGCGGATGCGCCCGCACCATAGACTTGCTGCGCGGCTGCCTTGGTGCCGGAGTAGTCGGTGATCACGCCCGTGACAATTGATCCGGCACCCGAACCTGAAATGCTGACCTCTTGCGCAACCAGCTGGTTATCGCTGCGGGTGGAGGAGTGGACGCGGACTAGCAGGTTGAGCATGGTACGGAGGCTGATGCCGTTGAAGGCGGTATTGCGGTCGGTCAGGAAAGTGGTAGTGAGGCCGCTGATGGCGTCGGTGACCGTAAAGGATGATCCGCTGACGGCTGTGACCTTACCGGCGGTAGCTTCGAGCTCTGCGGAGATCTCAGCGTCTGCGCCAGCTCTTCCGGGAGACAATTGCGATACGGTGAACAAGGGTTGACTGCGGAGCATGACCTGCTGTGTGGCGTCAAACTTCATGAGGCTGGCGATGTCGAGACTGATCCTGACGACAGACGGGGCCGCAGTAGCCGAGATGGGCTGCTTCAAGATGACGGTGGAGAGCGAAACTCCGACCCAGCGCGCTTCGCGGACGTTGCCGAAGTTGTCAAGGAAGAGGACGTGGGGATTGTTTACGCTTAGCAGAGCCTTGGTGTAAGTGCCCGTCGGGATGTCAACGCGGCCGACGACTTCGGAGGAGGAGACCAGGTGACTCTGCTCCATCGTGAAGGGGCGCGGCACCAGCGTGGCGGTAACCCCCTTGGAGGTGACGAGCTGAACGGAGTTCACGGTCAGTTCCAGCGAAAGAATGCGTCCGACAGCGGCATTGCTTCCCATTTGAACTTGCACGGAGCTGGTAGCGGCGACAGCCGACGCCGCAGTAACCAGCATGGTGACCAGCGCGCAGCCACAGAGGAGAGACTTCAGATTGTGTGAGTTCGTGTTATGGAATTTGTAGTTCATGATGAATAGGCTCCAGTACGAAGGTACATAGCAAGCGACTGGCCATTTGCCGAAGCGAGGCGGGAGATTGGCCTAAGCTGCTGATTTCTGGGGTGGTTCCCAGAACGGGACGCGGCGGTCGAGTAGACATGAGAGCGTGCGAGTGTGTTTTCGACTGTGATTTCGTTCTGAATTCGGACAGTCCCATGATTTGGGAGACAAATCATTGCAACCACACCGGTTAAGCGCCAAACAGGGGCGCTGCTGAGGATCGGCGGCTGTGGACTGTAGGAAAGTCGAACACTTTGGCAGATAGCACCACAGGAAGTATGGTCCCAAGTTGGGACAACTTCCATGACTGCAACCCCTTTGTTCCCAATACGGTAACCGATAGAGAGTGACTTCCGGGAGCGCTCGCGAGAGGTTGGCCTGACAAGTGCTCATAGAGAGGCCGTAGTGCTACGCGCACCGCGCGGTGGTGTGCGATGAGGAGAGAGGTAACCATGAAGTCCGACAAGCTAGTCAATGATCTGACATCATTCCACCAGGAAGAGATCCAACAGCAGCTGAAGATTCAGACGAGCCGCGATCCACAACTGTGGTCGATCTTCGCGCTGACGCTGCTGGTGTTGGCGAGCGGTTTGATGGCGGCGAGGGATTCGCACTTTCTCGCGCAGGTGGTGTTTTGCCTGGTCGGCCTGGTGGCGCTTTTCAATGTCTACACGGTGGATCAGCGGAGGACGCTGTCGCAGACGCGGTTGCAGCTGATTCAGGAGCTGGCGTTGCATGACACGCTGGCGAGACAGTCGTATCTGGACCCGCTGACACAGGCAATCAACCGCGAGGCCATGGATGTGGTGGTCGGACGGGAATTGACGCGCGCCAACCGGCTCGGGACCGAGGTGACGTTTCTCTTAATGGAGGCGCGTCCGGCGTCCAAGCTCGGAGGCGCCCCGGCTGAACAGAAGACGGACGCCGCGCTTCTTGCGGGGGCAGGCAAGCTCTTGCGAACGACCTTCCGCGGTTTGGACATCGTAGTTCGCTACAGCCACGATACGTTTCTCATCGTGATGCCGGACACCAATCAACAGCAGGCCGAGATGGCGCTGCGGCGATTGGCAAACGAGATCGACACCTGGAATCTCTCCAACTCGGCTGGTTTGGAACTAGTCCTCGATCACGGGATGGCCTCATACGTGAAAGGCGCATTAATCGAAGATGTGGTCCGCTCCGCCGCGCGCAAGATAGCACTGAAGAAGAATGCGAACGGACCATTCCTGGCGACCTTCTTCCCCGGAGGCATATCGGATGCTTCGGCCGAGCTGGTGGCTCCAATGACCGGGCAGTCGTCGTAGCCGTGCAAAATAGATCGTGCAAACTTTCAGGAAAATCGGGCCAGCGGAATTGAGGAAAAAGTGAAGACTGCAACCGTACTACTAATCGAAGACAGCAAGTTCATTCGCGTGACCAGCCAACGAGAGTTGACGAAAGCGGGATACACAGTGCTGATGGCGGCGGACGGAGAACACGGTCTGCGCATGGCTCGTGAAAACAAGCCTGACCTGATTCTGCTGGATATGATGTTGCCGATTATCGCGGGGGCAGATGTTCTGCGCGCCCTCAAAGAAGACGCTCTCACCAGTCACATCCCGGTGATCATCCTAAGTTCTCTTTCGCAGAAGAGTTCGATGAAGCTGAAGAAGCAGGACGTCGCCGCGTACATCGAGAAATCTGCCCTGGTATCCGGCAACTCGAAGGTGATCGTGCAGGCTCTGAAGGCAGCCGCAGAGCAGGATGCCGCAACCGAAGCGCACCCGCGCGGCGTTGTCCGGAATGGCGGCTCCAAGGCACTTGCGGCTACGAGTTAGGCAATCTACTCTCCCGGGCTTGCAACCTTTGCCATAGGAGAAGGCCCTCCCTCTCGCAGCTTCATCCGGGCCAGCATTTCGTAGATCGTGCCGCGGCTGATACCCAGAATCTCCGCCGCGCGCGCCTTGTTCCCCCCCACCTGTTGCAGCACCTGGGCCAAGTACTGATGAGTCATTGCCTCCAAGGTAACGAATTCGGTCTGCTCGCTCATTTCCGAGGGCTGGCGCAGATAAGCCGGCAGATCCTGGAAATCGATCACGTTGCGAGCCGTCATCATGCACGCATTGCTCAGCACATTTTCCAACTCGCGGACATTTCCCGGCCAGGAATGAGCCAGGAGGCGAGTCTGGGCCCGGCGCGTGACTCCGGCCACCGACTTGTTGAACTTCTTGGCAAAGACGCTTACGAAGTGCCGCACCAAGAGGAGCAAGTCTTCCTTGCGCTCACTGAGCTTGGGGAGGAGAACCTCCAGCGTCGCCAGACGGTAAAACAAATCCTCGCGAAATAGGCCGTCCTTGACCATTTTGCGCAAGTCGCGATGAGTTGCGCCCACCACCCTGGCGTTCACATACCGCACCACGGGGGAGCCAACCCTCTGTACCTCATGGTTGTGGAGCACACGCAACAACTTGGCCTGCGCAGGCAGCGGCAGTTCGCCGATTTCATCGAGGAACACAGTGCCATTGGAAGCAAACTCGAACACACCCAGCTTGTCCTGGTTGGCTCCGGTAAACGCGCCCTTGATGTGGCCAAAGAGTTCCGTTTCCAGTAGGGATTCAACCAGGGCGGAGCAGTTGCAGACGGCGAACGGATGCAGAGCGCCCGGGCTCAGTGCGTGCAGGGCGCGAGCCACCAACTCCTTGCCCGTGCCGGTTTCGCCGGTGATCAATACCGTCTGGAAGTGGGGAGCGACCCGCCGGACACGCGAGAAAACTTCCCACATGATTGGGCTGCGGCTGATCATGCCTTGGAACTGGCTGGCCTGAAGCAGTTGCCGGTCTAGATCGGTGATATGCTGACGTTCCTGCGCCAGGTCCAACAGCCGCTGAATGACGGCAACGATCTTCATTGGATCGCGGTCGCCCACCTCGACATCGCAGGCGCCTTCACGAATGGCCGCCATGGCAAACTCCGGGGAAGTATCGCGGCTGGCGACAATGACTTCCGCGCCCGGATCAACAACCAAAATGGCTTTGAGCAGTTCCAGAGTCTGATCGGATGAATCCAGGTCCACGAGCACGATGCGAGCGCGTGCGGTTTCGAAAAGATCGAGGCCTGCTTGCAGCGTGGCCGCGGAGCGCACCAGCACACCGAGATCGCTGACAGCCTGCTCTAATACGCGCAAGACCGACGCCTCGGACTCGACGAGGAGAATGGGCATCTGAACTTCTTTCCAACAATCAGAATGGGGGCCCGTGGTGCGAAGAGTGTCGGCACTCGGCATGTCCGACAATATCTTATGTTGTGTTACCAGAATATTACCACGAGAGCCGCGGTGCAGCGCACTCGTGCAAGAATCGCAACTCCAAAGTAACGTTTGGGATCTAAAACAAAGTAACGCTGTTTGTCGTGTGGTACGAAGGTCCAACCAATTTACTTGTTATCGCAACGGTGGTGGTCATACCATGAACACTGTGGTTCCGGTTTCAGGATTCGGGCCGCGGGCCAGTCCCACACCCTGCCGTAGCGGGCGGGTGGCAGAGCCTTCGCTTTTGATCTCTGCTGATACCACCCGGGCAGCAGTTCAGACGTTTCGATTTCGTAAGCGCAACTTAAGCGGGGACTTATTGCAGCCTCTTAACAGCCTCGATATTCGTGCTCATGTGGGTGCCCGGTACCAATTGTGATCTCGGAGCCACTTGGCTTGCGATGTGGTCTCTCGCCGAGGGGTTCGTGGACCCACCCTCCGTGTAGATGTAGGTGATCTTTTCCGGGATCGTACTCGCCAGCGCCTTGTAGAAGTTCGGAACCGACCCGTGAGTTTTGCCGATGCCCATCCAGATGTCCACCAGGTAGATCGCGGAAAACCGCTTCGCGCCGTCGTCGCGCAGCAGTGGCATTCCTGGTCCGTAGCCGCCTGAGAACAGATACAGGATCTGGTTAGGTGGCGTGAGCTTGTGCTCCTTCACTATTTGCAGCAGCGAATGATAGGACTTGTCGCCGTCGACCACATTGTTAACCGCAACGAAGATGTGGAACTGGTCCTCGATCGGCTTCATGTATTTCCACATGTAAACGCCACTCGCCACGCCGTCCACATTAATGCCTCCATACACCACCAGCAGCGGAGCTCCCGCGTCGTCGGCAATCGAAAGCTTCCCATAACCGTGAACATTGATATGACTGCCCATGTGATCCTGTCTCCCCCGAGGTCCCGATTCCCAGCGCCAAATTGTACGCTCTTGCCGGTTCGTGAGCAGGTTGGTTAGACTGACGCGTAGTTGGCAGTCCATGGGAGGCTGGGAAAACCCACCGTTCGCGCCCAGAATTAACCGGATATTCATATTCGCGAAACGCTTGAGTAACAAGCCATCCATAGCCTTCATCCTGCCGACTCACTCAACGAGTGACACCAAAAAAATACAGGAGGCAGTTGCGATGGAAAGGTACTCCACCGAACCGAAAAATGGACCGAACAACTCCCGCCTGGCGCCTTGGCGCCTGGCCCTGCTGGCAATTTCTCTTTGCCTGATTTCCGCCCACGCTTTTGGCGAAGACCACGACAAGCTGAGCAAGATTAAGCACATCGTCGTCATCTACCAGGAAAACTGGAGCTTTGACTCCTTGTACGGCAAGTTTCCGGGCGCCAACGGACTCGCGAATTCCTCGGCCGCCTCGCTCAATCAGACCGGCCGCCACGACGAAACGTTCGTCCCAGGTACGACCTTCCCGCTGGTCTCGGGATCGGCAGTTCTCACGACCCCGCCGCAACCGCTCAACGCGGGCAAGATTGACACCCGCTTCACAGCCGGATTGAACACCCTGCTACCTTTCGATGTCCTCGACCCTGCGAACTCCACTCTGCTCCCCAACGACGTCACCGGCGACATCGTTCACAGGTATTGGCAGGAGCAGTCGCAGATTGATGGTGGGGCGATGGATTGGTTCGCTGCTTGGAGCGATAACCCGGGCCTGACCATGAGCTACTTCGACGCCACCAACATGCCCGAAGGCCTGCTTGCCCAGAAATATACGATGGCGGACAACTACTTCCACTCGTCCTTTGGCGGATCGTTCCTCAACCACCAGTTCCTGATTTCCGCTGGGGCTCCGGTCTACCCCAATGCCCCGGTAGCGCTGCAGCCGACTTTGGATACGGATGGGCAACTGCTCGTCGATCCGGTCACCGGCAAGATCGTGCACGATGGCAACGTCACTCCAATCGCTGGGCAGTCCTTCACTGTTCCCGGAGCGTTTTTCGACAACACCTACGCCGTCAACACCATCTTCTCTACCAACCTCGTCCCAGTATTTTCCACGGTGGGAAGCACCGCGTTGCTGCCCAGCGTCAACGACAGTGACCCCTCCGACACAACCCGCCCCTATCGCCCCACCATCGGCGACCGCCTCAGCGCCGCCAAAGTGAGCTGGAAGTGGTACTCCGGCGGCTGGGACAATGCCCTCGCCAGCACCGCCAGCAACCCTGCCAACAATGGTGTCCCTCTACCGGGCGGCCCGGTTGATCCGCTGTTTCAATGGCACCACCAACCCTTCGCTTTTTACGACAACTATGCTCCCTGGAAAAACGGCGTCCGCAATCCGGTTTCAGCAGCGCATTTGCAGGATGAAAACAACTTCTTCAGCGATTTGAAGCATGAACGTCTGCCGAAAGTGAGCTTCATCAAAGCGCTGGGACCGGACAACGAGCATCCCGGGTACGCCGGCCTGTTGCAGGGTCAGCAGCACGTAGCCGATCTGGTCAACGCCGTGAAGCACAGCGACTACTGGGAAGACACGCTCATCGTCGTGACGTATGACGAGCACGGCGGTCGTTGGGATCACGTTTCGCCTCCCGTTACCGGGATCTGGGGCGATGGTTCGCGCGTTCCTGCCATCATCATCGGACCCCTCGCCAAGCGCGGATTTGTGGACCACACGCAGTACGATACTTCTTCGATTCTGAAGACGATCGAAGACCGTTTCGGACTGGCGCCACTGACGTCGCTCGATGCACATGCCACCTCGCTGAAGAACGCATTGCGCTAGGAAACTCAACCGCACACGCGTCGGGTGATCTGGCAGGGTCTGAAGGGAGAGGTACCGTATCCGACGAACCCCTCTGGCGCGGACCTGCAGGAGAACCGGCTATCTTTGCAAACGGTTGCGGGCTCGGGCAATTAGTTCGATCCGTACCAGAAATGGGACGCGCCTTCGGGCGCGTCCTTATTCTTGCGTGAGACTGCCCAGGTGGCATTATTCGCGCAGCCAATTGCTGTGCTGAAACGAACGGTAGATTCGGACGAGCAATTGGAATGCGGCAATGACTAGAGCGGCCGTCACCGCTGCGGCGGCCAAACTTAGGCCGATGAACAGTGTCCAACTAGCCTCGAAACTCATTTTGTTCCAGCCTAAGTAATCTATGAGATATCCATACAAAAGGGAGCCCGCCAACGCCCACAGCAGCGCGAAGACGGTGACCAGACGGAGGAATACCAACATGCCGTATTCTCTCGCTATCCATACCTCGCCATCACTACGTCGCGTTCGGGAAGGCGGAAGAGCTGCTGCCTCACCCTCATTTGACGACCCCGAATCAGAGTGCATATTTCACATAAACATTATCTTATAGAAGCAGCTCACGCTGGGCGTACAGCTTCCATTTGTTTAGAAATGTGAGGACGTCGTCGGGTGCCATGGAGCGCGTCTACTCAGACTCGTCTTTCATCTGCGAATAGAGCAGCTTGCCATCCGAACCGAGGGTGGCCCAAGGCTGGCACACCTTTCGTTAAACCAGGTTCATTCAAGCCTTCTGCAACCGTGCCGATTAAGTAGGTTTGAACGCAAACGGAAGGGTGTGTCCGTGTGCTAACAAGGCCAAACCGTATCGAGGCTCAGGGTGCAGACCGACACTCGAAGCTGAGCACGAACGAGAAGGCGCTGCAGATCAACCTTGATCCGCTGCGGTACGGCGCGTTTGCCGAGATCGGCGCTGGACAGGAGGTGGCACGCTGGTTCTTCAAGGTGGGCGGGGCTGCCGGCACAATTTCCAAGTCGATGTCGGCGTATGACATGGCCGTCAGTGATGCGATTTATGGCCGGTGTAAGCGCTACGTATCCAGGGAGCGCCTCCAGAGCATGCTCGATTACGAGCATCAGTTGAATATGGAGAGGCTGCAAGCGGCACGCGGCGGCAGCACAGCTTTCTTTGCTTTCGCAGATACCGTGGCGGCACGCAACTTTCAAGGCACCAACGAATGCCATGGTTGGATGGGCGTAAAGTTCCAGAGCCATCCGCGGGATGAGGACAGCCGCATCATCATTCATGTTCGCATGCTGGATCATGAAAACGGCCTACAGCAGGAGGCGCTGGGAATTGTCGGAGTGAATCTGCTCTACGCTGCTTTTTTCCTGCACCATCAGCCTCACCGTATGCTGGAATCGCTGTTGGACAATCTGACGACCGAGCGCCTGGAGATCGACATGGTCGAGTTCTCCGGCATTGAGTTTCGTCACGTGGACAATCGCGTGATGAGCCTGAAATTGGTGCAACTGAGGCTGAGTGGCGCGGCGATTTTTGGCCCGACAGGAGAGGTGCTGCAGCCATCGGCGTTGCTGTACAAACGTCCGATTCTGGTGGAGAGAGGCAGCTTCCGCCCTGTAACCAAGGTCAACATGGATATGGTCCGGTGCGCTCACGATCGCTTTGCCGCCGAGCCGGAGGTGCAGGAAAAGCCGGTGGTGCAGCTGATGGAGATTGCCATGAGCAATTTGCTCGCCGCAGGCGAAATCGATCTTGGAGACTTTCTGGCACGCGCCGATGTGCTGGGGGCGGTGGGTAAGACAGTGCTGATCTCAGATTACTTCGAATATTATCGGCTGGCGGCGTATTTGACGAGATACACCAGCGAACCAATCGCGGTGACCATGGGTGTGGCCAACCTTCTGGACCTATTCAATGAGAAGTACTACACGGGCCTGGAAGGTGGCATTCTCGAGGCCTTTGGGAAGCTCTTCACCAAAGACTTGAGGCTCTATGTGTATCCACTGCGAGACCACGCTACGGGTCTTCTGAAGACGGTCGAGAACATTGAAATACCCGGCACGCTGCATAATCTTTTTCGACACCTGGTGGAACAGGGAAGAATCAAGCAACTCGATAATTTCGATGAAAGCGTGTTGCACATCTTCTCCCGCGATGTATTGAAACGGATCAAGGAGAACGATAGCGCGTGGGAAGGGATGGTTCCCTCCGAGGTTGCCGCCATGGTGAAAAACCGCCAACTGTTTGGCTATCGTGACCCTGAGACTGCCGAAGACGCGGCGTTCGCTGCGGCGAACCGGTGAGTGTTTCCTTCCTGTGAGGGCCGCTAGATTGGTGAGGCCGCTGGTAAGTGCGAGGACGCGGGGATCGTCATGGGTTGGGAACGGCGCGGAGCGGGGCTCCGTGGTTTTTCCAATCGCGTGATCGAAGGGGCTTTGGAATAGCGCAGGAAACGAGGCTGTCCACGCTCCTTCCAGTAGGGTGCGGAATAGGACTCTACGCCGAGACCGGAGCGCAGGGAACTGAAGAAGCTCTCCTGCGAGGGATTGACTACGATGCCGACGTGTCCGGGCCAGGCGACCAGGTCGCCGGGCTGTGGGTGCACGACGTGGCGGAATTCCGGAACGCCGTGGTAGAGATCGGACGAACTGACGTAGGAATACCGAAAGCCGGCGCGCTCATAAATGGTGTGCACGAGATGCGAGCAATCGGGTCTGGAATGGGCGTTTCCACGGGACTCGAGCGCGGCGCTGATTACGGATAGGCCTTCACTGGAGTTGAGTAGTGGAGAGGCCTTGTGTGGGGCGCTGCTTGCTCGCGGCCGAGTTGGCTGGCTGGCGGGCTTTGGTTGGGCGGCGAACGCAGATGGAACGAGAACGCAGAGCAGGAGTAGCGCCGGTGTGTGTGTTTTGCCGAACATTGCTTCTTCTATATTGATGCGGCTCGCCCTGAGTGCGCAGGTTACAGGAGTACAACGCCCGCTAGTCTAGGTGGTCTAAGGCCATGCTAGGGAGCGGGGCTAGTCCCTTTCCTATTAGACATTTGTACCAGAAGTAGTTCCACCAGCAACGTGTTGGAGATGCGTGTCTTTGAAAAAACGTGGGATATTTCAAGCCGTAGCCCAGGGCGCGATCCAAGCCGACGTGGGCTATCCAGATCAAGGCAAAGCCTAGGGCCAAGGAATGGTGTTGATGGAAGGCAACGGCGGCAAGGGTTAGGGCAGCGGCATAGGTATGGACCAGGTTGTAGAGCGCGGAGTCGGCGCGGGCATTGATCCAATAGCCGAACATGGAGATGTCGGGCCAGAGGAAGAGGAGGAAGAAGAGTTCCCAGGAGCCGCCGATGGAGCGGTAGAGGAAGAGGCTGAATAGAAAAACACAGGCGCCTTCGAGGCGCAACAGGATTGCTGGTTTCGAGAGCATAGCGGGAATGGCCTTTCTTTTTTGTGAGGACCGGGGTGAATCAGTTGTTGCGAGAGGCGGCGCCGCAAATGCGCAACGTTCGCTAGCGTACCGACATGGTGCGACCCTTCGTTCTATCGTGTCCTCAGTTGGGCCTCCGTACGTCGTCTCCGAGGTTGCGCATGGGGAACAACAATCCTACCTGCGAGAATTGGCGGGAAGCCTACCGCGCGGCATTACTGGAACAGGATACAACGAAGCTGGCACAACGGATTAATGACGCTCGGCTGGCGATCATCGAGCGCATCGAGGGCACTCTTCGCCATCCCCTTAACAGCGAACACCAAGCAATGTACAGCGCTCTGAAGGGTCTGCGTACGTTGTGCGAGCAATGCGAGGCTGAGGCGCAGAGGAATTTGGAGAGGAATCTGGCGAGAAACCTGGAGTTGCGCTGCCGTGATGACTGGCAGGAGAGTGCAGAGGGCGACTGACGGGCTCTAGTCGTCGGTTATGCAGGATTCGGCGACGCCGTCACGATTTGCTTGCCGCAGCGATTCCCGGCGCTGATCCAGAGCCTGAATGAGCGCGTCGAGGAGTTCAGCGAGACGTTTGGGATCGGTCTCCGTCGCTACTTTTGCCGCTAACGTTTGCCAATGTTCCTGATTGTCTTTCATACGTTAGGAGAGGCACGAAGATCGCCAAAGCCTAGCTTCGCGGCGGCGCGGTGTTGTGCTGTAACCTGTTCCTACAAAGCCACTTAGGCACAGACCTGAGGTCTGTACGTGCGAGAAATGTAGGAAAATATTACGAAAACCTGGTTCTTCACGGCTAGGGCAAGACCCGTATTGGTCGCGCAAGATTGAGTCGCGAGGCGTACGGGCCCGGTCGCTTTTACTTTTGCGTGGAAGGTGGAAGCCCCGCCTTATCGTTGAGGAAACACGACAAGGACGGGGCACCAGTTAAAGTTGGGTTAGGGAGCGGGGACGCAGCCTGGCAACAGATTGCCGGGAGACAGGGCCGGTAGCGTGGTCTCGTCGGGGAAGCTGTAGGCTCCGAGGTGGGCGTGCGAGGGTGACTGGAATGCGAACCAGCTGAAGAGAGCCTCGTTCTGTGGGTGGTATGTACGGCCGTTCATGGCGATGGAATAGGTGGGAACACTGCTATCCAGTACTTCTACGACGTCGCCGGTTTCGAGGTTGTTCTGGCAATTGCCGGAGCCGAAAAATGGATCGACGGAAAGCCACCAAGGAGTTGCGTTGTCGACGAAGGGATCATTGAAGGTTTCGTTCAATTCGTGACTCCATGGTGTGATGTCTTCGAAACCAAAAGAAAAGAGACCGGGCGAGAGCCAGCTGGAATAGTTGAGAACGAAGCGGCGCTCGCGGTTGCCGTTCTTCTTGTCGCCGGGCTCGAAGTCGTAGGTGTGGAAGCCGATGATGCAACATTGGTCGAGGGTGGTGTCGTAGAGAACGATGTTATTGAAGAGGAACGTGGACATGTCTCTGGTAGTGATGTCGCCCGCGAGTTCGGCGGCGCCGATGGGAGTGCCGTTGGTGACGGGGAAAGCGGGGAAGAAGAGGTTAACGAAGGTATTGACGTCGACAGCAAAAAGGACGGGGTTGTTGTTGGCGTCGACGAAGAAGAACCAGGAATTGAAGGGAACTTGGATGCGGCGGGCGGCCTTGACTTTGGGATTCAGGAGGACGTGCCAACTGGGTCCACTATGAGGGATGCGGTCCCAGAACTGGGCTCGCATCATTTGGTCGTTGAATTGGCCAACTCCCGAAGTGTAGATAAACGGTTGGAACATGGGTGAGTTCACGGCGTTTTGCAGGATGTCGGGGCCCGTGACAAACGTGAGGGGCTGGCCGTTGAAAACGGCAACGGTGCCGTCAGCGACGAGGAGGTCGACCGCGACGGGAACGATAGGCGCCTTTATGACGGTGGTTTGGCCGAATTCTGGAGGACCGCCAACCATGGTGTAGGGCCAGACGGACTGTGGATTGCCGGTCGAGTCGAAGCCAGGAGCGGTGAAGGAATCGGACCAGTTGGCGAGGCTGTCGACGCCGGCGATTCCGGTGGTGGCGGCTGTAGTGCTGATGCCAGTGTTCTTGGTAGTGCCGAATCGGGTGAGAGCGTTGCTGGCGGCCAAGTGAGTCTTCATTTGGCGCAGGGCCGAGACTGGCATTTTCTTGCTGGCAATGGTGTTCTGGGCGAAGGAAGCAGTCATCGAGCCTGCGCTCAGGGCGACGGCGAAGACGATGAGCCTGTAGTAGCTACGATTGTGCATGAGAGTCCTCCTCTTTTTCCTAGATGGATCGTGTCGGCGGCGGATCGTGCGGGAGACATAGACGGGCACAAGGTTGTCCCGCCAGAAAAGTGCGGAGTGAACTCCCCACAGTGCGAGTGGTCCCGGGCCTACGGGGATCAGCACGCAAGCCGCACTTGCGTTTAGAATGCGAAACAATTTTGCTCTCGGTGCTGGGCTTTGTCAAGATCAGAAACAGGTTCCTCCACGGCGGACTGTGGAAAATCTTAGATGCCGGAATAACAAAACGGTATCTGGCCGGCTTCCGCAGCCGACCGGCCGGTAGCTCGGGCGTTTGACTGGTATACACTTGGGAATTCATAGCTGGTTGAAGCGGAAGGGTTGGTGTGGCTGCGTCCTGGGCTGCGCCTCTATGATGACGATGAATTGGTCGGAACAAGTGGTGTTGGTGACTGGCGGGACGGGGTCGTTTGGGCATAAGTTTGTGGAGATCATGCTGCGGGAATATCGTCCCAAGAAGCTCGTCATTTTGAGCCGCGACGAGTTGAAGCAGCATGACATGCGTGCCGAGGGGTTCGACCATCCGACCTTACGGTGGTTTATTGGCGATGTGCGGGATCCGCAACGGCTGGTGCGGGCCTTTGATGGCGTGACCGCGGTGGTGCATGCGGCGGCGCTCAAACAGGTTCCGGCATGCGAGTACAACCCATTCGAAGCGATTCAGACCAACATTATGGGCGGCCGCAATGTAATTGACGCGGCCATTGATTGCGGTGTGAGCCGGGTGGTGGCTTTGAGTACGGACAAGGCGGTGAGCCCGGTGAACTTATATGGCGCGACGAAGCTGTGCGCGGAGAAGATGTTTGTGCAGGCGAATGCCTATGCGGGCGCGAAAGCGACGCGATTTAGCTGCGCCAGGTACGGGAATGTGGTGGGGAGCCGGGGGAGCGTGATTCCGGTGTTTGTGGAGCAGCGGAAGAAAGGCAAGATCACGCTTACGGATGCCCGGATGACGCGGTTCTGGATGACCTTGGAGCAGGGCGTGCGGTTTGTGGTGAAGAGCATTGAGGTGATGCACGGAGGCGAGATTTTTGTGCCCAAGATTCCGAGTATGAAGCTGGTCAGTCTCGCGGAGACGGTGGCGCCGGGGTGCGAAGTAGAAGTGATCGGGATTCGTCCGGGGGAGAAACTCCACGAGGCGCTGATTTCCGAAGACGAGGCGCGGAATACGCTGGAGTTGGGGGACATGTTTGTGATTCAGCCGGCGCATCCCTGGTGGAGTAAGGAGAACTGGGTCGGCGGAAAAGTGTTGCCGGAGGGGTTTCGGTATACGAGCGATACGAATACGCGGTGGCTGAGTTCGGATGAGATGGAAGCGTTGATTGCGCCGGAGGATCGGGCGCAGGTGGTGTAGAGCGCTCAGCCTTTTGTCGTCATGAGAGCAAAATTCCCGCCCTATCGCTGAAGAGACAAGGGCGGGGCACCTGTTGTTGTGCTGATTCCAAGAAAGGCGTATGGGAACGACTGCCAACAAGGAAGCTCTGGCGATTCTGGGGGGGGTGCCTGTGCGGGCGACGCTGCTGCCCTATGGGCGGCAGGCGGTGGACGAGGGAGATATTGCGGCGGTAGCCCAGGCGCTGCGGTCGGACTGGCTGACAACGGGACCGAGGGTCGGTGAATTTGAAGAAGCATTCGCAGCGGCAGTGGCGGCAAAGTTTGCGGTGAGTTTTAGTTCTGGAACGGCGGCGTTGCACGGGGCGGCATTTGTCGCGGGATTGGGACCCGGCGATGAGGCAGTGACGACCCCGATGACCTTTTGCGCTACGGCGAATTGCGTTTTGTATCAGCGCGCGCGGCCGTTTTTCGCGGACGTTTCCGCGGACACATTGAATTTGGATCCGGCGGCAGCGGAGGAGAAGGTTACCGGGAGGACGAAGGCGATTCTGCCGGTGGACTATTCGGGACATGCGGCGGATTTGGATGCGTTAATGGATCTGGCGGAGCGACATGGGCTCACCGTCATTGAGGATGCGAGCCATGCTCTTGGCGGGGAGTATCGCGGGCGGCGAGTGGGGAGCGTTGCGCATATGACGACGTTCAGCCTGCATCCCGTGAAACACGTCACGACGGGCGAAGGTGGGATGGTGACGACCCAGCGCGCGGACCTTGCGGAGACGCTGCGGCGGTTTCGGAATCATGGGATCAGCAGCGAGGCGCGCGAGCGGCAGAGTGCGGGGCAGTGGCAGTACGAGATGGTGATGTTGGGGATGAATTACCGGCTGCCGGACATCAACTGCGCGTTGGGATTGAGCCAGATGAAGCGGCTGGACGAGAATTTGGCGCGGCGCCGGGAGATTGCGGCGGCCTATAGCGCGCGGCTGGCGGGGTTTCCGGGCTTGATTTTGCCGACGGTGCGAGCGGATGTGAATCCGGCGTGGCATTTGTACGCCGTGCGCGTGGATACGGCCCATTTGACGGTTGGGCGAGCTGAGATATTTCGAGCGCTGCGAGCTGAAAACATTGGAGTCAACGTTCACTACATTCCCGTTCATCTTCATCCCTACTATCGGGAGCGGTTTGGATATAGGGGTGGAGAGTTTCCGGTGGCGGAAGCGGCTTATGAGCAGTTGCTAAGCCTGCCGATGTTTCCGGCGATGACGGATGCAGACGTGGACGATGTGGTGAGGGCGATGGGAAAAGTTTTGGAGCACTATGCCGGATAAGTCAGGCGGTGGTCCGCCGTTTCCGGCGTTCGTCGCGGAGGTTTCCAGTAATCATCATAGGGATTTGAAGCGGTGTTTGGAATTCGTGCGCTCGGCCGCGGAGATTGGATGCGGGGCAGTCAAGTTTCAACTGTTTCGGATTCGGGAGCTGTTTGCGGCGGAGGCGTTGCAGTCGGACCCGAAGTTTCTCAAGCGTGAGGCCTGGGAGCTTCCGGTGTCGTTCCTGGGAGACTTGAGCGCGGCGGCGCATGCGGCGGGGATGTCGTTTTCCTGTACGCCGTTCTATCTGGAAGCTGTTGGGGAAATGTTTCCCCATGTGGATTTTTACAAGATTGCGTCGTATGAGCTGTTGTGGGAAGACCTGCTGAAAGAATGCGCGCGGACTGGGAAGCCAGTAGTGCTGTCGACGGGGATGGCGACGCTCCCTGAAGTGGAACGGGCATGCGCGGTGTTGCACAATGCGGGTTGCGGAGATTTGACCTTGCTGCACTGCAATTCGGCGTATCCGACGAAGCCCGAGGACTGCAATCTCTCGGCGATCGGGACGATGCGCGATGCTTGCCAGTGTCCGGTCGGGTGGTCAGATCATACGGTGGATGCGGGCGTAATTTACCGGGCAGTGCATCGGTGGGGAGCGACGATGGTGGAGTTTCACTACGACCTGGAGGGGCAGGGGCCGGAGTTTGCGGCGGGCCACTGCTGGCTGCCGGGTCAGATGAGTCCCGTTATTGCTGCGTTGCGGACGGGCTTTGCGGCGGAGGGCGACGGCGCGGTGGGGCCGTCGCCGAGTGAGATCGAAGAGCGCGACTGGCGGGCGGATCCGTCGGATGGGTTACGGCCAATGCTGGCGAAGAGAATCGCTCTGGCGCAGGGCACCAGCAAATGAGTACGTTGGCGGTGATTCAGGCGAGGATGGGATCGACGCGCTTTCCTGGGAAAGTGCTCCAGCCGATTGGCGGAAAAGCCATTTTGCTCCACATTGTGGAGCGACTGGAAGTGGTGCCGTCGATTGATGAGATTGTGGTGGCGATCCCGGATTGCGCGGTCGACCAGCCGCTACGGACATTTTGCCGGGAACAGCGCATTTCGTTTTGGAGCGGCAGCGAGGCTGACGTGCTGGATCGCTATTATGGAACGGCGCGGCGGTATGGTGGAGATCCAGTGTTGCGGATTACGGCGGATTGTCCCCTCGTCGATCCGGGCATCGTGGAAAAACTGATCGGGATGTATCGGACAGGCCGGTTCGACTATGTGGCGGTGGCGGCGGGAGCAGACGCCGAGGGGTTAACGGACGGCCGCTTTCCAGACGGACTGGATGCAGAGTGCTTCAGTCTCCCGGCGCTGGAGGCAGCCTGGCGGGACGCTACGGATGCGCGAGACCGGGAGCACGTGACGCGCTACTTATGGAAAAACAAGCAGAGATTTCGCTGCGGGAAGCTGTTTGCAGAAGCGCATTATCCTTCGTTTCGATTGACCGTGGATCATCCCCTGGACTTGCAGTTGGTGAGCCGGATTTATGAAGAGCTAGGGGACGGGGGAAGGCTGTTCCCGGTGGCAGAAGTGATTGCCCTATTGGAGAGGAAACCAGAGCTGGCTGAGATCAACCGGCATCTGATTGGGGCTCAAAATTATCGGGCAGTGGTGGAGGATTAACGTTGGATCTTTGTTTGCGCACGGGCGAGGACGCCCGTGCCTCCACCGGCCTAAGTTGGGATTGGGAGGGGCATGAAGGGTTGGGAGATGTTTTTGCGGGCGAGCCGGAGGATTCCGGGAGGGACGCAGCTACTGTCGAAGCGCCCTTCGATGTATTTGCCCGAGCAATGGCCGTCGTACTTTGCGAAGGCGAAGGGCGTTGCAGTGACGGACCTGGATGGGCGGACGTTTACCGACATGAGCATGATGGGGATAGGGGCGTGCGTGCTGGGCTACGCCGATCCCGAAGTGGACGCGGCGGTGAAAGTGGCGATTGACCGGGGTGTTGCATCGACGCTGAATTGCGCGGAAGAGGTGGAACTTGCGGATGTGTTGGTGGAACTGCATCCGTGGGCGCAGATGGTGCGTTATGCGCGCAGCGGCGGGGAAGCGATGGCAATGGCGGTGCGCATTGCGCGGGCTCACACGCGGCGCGACAAGATCGCCTTTTGCGGTTATCACGGCTGGGCGGATTGGTATTTAGCGGCGAATCTAGCGGAAGATGAGGCGCTGGAAGCGCATTTGCTGCCGGGGCTGGAGCCGCGAGGAGTCCCGCGGGGCTTGACCGGGACGGCCCTACCCTTTCATTACAATCAGATTGATCAGTTGCAGATGATTGTTAGGGAGAATCCCGGGCAAGTGGCGGCGATTGTGATGGAGCCGCAAAGAGGATCGGAACCTACGGAAGGATTCCTGCAACAGGTGCGGAGCGTGGCGGATTCGATTGGAGCGGCTTTAGTTTTTGACGAAATCACGACCGGATTCCGCATGACCGATGGCGGGATTCACATGTTGTGGAATGTGGCACCGGATATGGCGGTGTTCGCCAAGGGAATTGCGAATGGTTATGCGATGTCGGTGGTGCTGGGGCGGGAAGAGGTGATGCAGGCGGCGCAGTCGACGTTCATCAGCAGTACGAACTGGACGGAGCGGATCGGGCCGGTGGCGGCGTTGGCGACGATTGAGAAGTTTCGCCGAGAGAAGGTGGCCCAGCATTTGATTGCCATTGGCGGGAGCGTGATGGAAGGTTGGCAGAAGGCGGCTCGGAAGGCGGGGTTGAAGCTGCAGGCCAGCGGATTGCCGAGCCTTTGTCATTTTGTCTTTGAGGATGAGCAGGAATTGGCGTTGACGACCTTATTTATTCAGATGATGCTTGAGAGGGGATACCTGGCTTACAACCAATTCAAGCCCTCGTTCTCTCATACGCAGGAGCATGTGGACGGTTATTTGACTGCGGTTGAAGAGACGTTCGGGGTGATGGGTGAGGCGTTGCAGAGTGGGAGGGTGACGTCGTTGTTGAAAGGACCGCTGATGAAGCGGGGCTTTTACCGACTGGCGTAAGTACAAATACAGTAACCCTGTTTCCTGTCGTTCGTACTTTACGATATGCAGTTTGTTGAACTTGGGGCAAGTGGCCTCAGAGTATCGCGGGTGGGTGTGGGGACGGCTGCGTTTGGATTGGAACACTATGGTATTCCAACTCCAGGCGAAGAAGCTGTGAACGCCGCCAAGGCGGTGGCGACGCTTCGCGCGGCGGCGGACAGTGGGATCAATTTTTTCGACACCGCTCCCGGATATGGTCCGAGCGAGGAAATCCTGGGCGAGGCGCTGGCGCGATATCCAGACTGCATTCTGGCGACGAAGGTTCCGGTGCCCGAAGGCCTGAAATCGATCGCGGCGCAGGAAGTGTCGAGGATGGTGAACGCATCACTCGACAAGAGTAGGCGGGCGCTCCGGCGGGAAGTCCTGGACCTGGTACAAATCCATAATGTGACTCTCGAGGTGCTCCGAAGCGACCTCTTAATGGACAGCCTGGAACGGGCTCGTGACGAGGGCAAGGTGCGTTGGCTGGGTGCGTCGGTTTATGGCGCGGGAACGGCTTTAGCGGCGATCCGGACCGGGAGGATTCAGGTGTTGCAACTGGCGGTGAGTGTACTCGACCAGCGAATGTGCAGCCAAGTCATTCCGGAGGCGGAACGAAGGGGAGTGGGGGTGCTGACCCGGTCGGCGTTGCTGAAGGGCGCACTGACCAAGCGGGCACGATGGCTTCCCGAGAGCTTGCGGCCGGTGGCGGAGGCAAGCTCCCGGGTGGTGGCGGGGCTGAAGACGTCGTGGGACGCTCTACCAGTGATGGCAGTGCGTTTTTGCTTGTCGCTGCGCGCGGCGCAAACGGTGTTAGTGGGTATTCGCGGCGCGACGGAATTGCAGGAGTGCCTGAAAGCGGAAGCGGTGGGACCGTTATCGCCAGACCTGCTAAACGTTGCACACTCGCTGGCACTGAACGACGAAGAAATGCTAAACCCCAGCTTCTGGCGGCTGGAAGAGAGCGATACGGAGTAGGTGCCGCCCTGAACCAGCAAATCTTCGCTGAATGTCCTGGAAATAACTTCGTCCAAATAGGTGCCGGACGCACCTTCAATTTGCCCTGTCTGTCGTATGCTGAGAGGTCCACGAATCGATGAAAGTCTTACTGGTACATCCCGAGGATTCTCCCGTGGAAGGCGTCTGGACGCGGAGCCGATGGGACTTGGTGATTGATCTGGGTTGGGCGGGCGAAGGCGCTTACCGCGAATGGGGACGGAAGTTGGGTTGTTCCGTTCGTGGATTCTACGGATTTGGTCGTGGACCGGAAGACTTCCGAAGGATCGCCGAGATACTGAGTCCGGGGCTGGGGATTTTGGTGGATGAGCTGGGATTGGACTGGTGGGAGATTCTGGCTCCGCTGCGACTCCTGGAAATGCTGCAGCTTGTGATTGTGAAACGGGTAGCGTGCGCTGTGGACAAGGCGGAGTTAGTGGGAACGCGGCAGCACTCGATGGCGGAGCTGGTGGGGGCAGCGGTTGGGCGCGGAGTGCAGTGGATGCAATCGGAGAACGGGTCGCCGCTGATACGGGGGTTGCGCAGGGCCGGGAAAACGGTGTCCCGGCTGTCGCCAGGACAGATACTGCAGGTGGCGCTGGATAAGTGGGACATGGACTTCCGGCTGCGCGGGCGAGTGACGCGGAGTAGCAGTTTGGCCCCGCACTCGGCGGTTCTATTGCCCTCCTCTTATAGCAACGTGACACGGATGTTGAACGCCTATGCGAAGCTGCTTCCGGAGAGAACGTTTTTGTTGGTGACAACACGGAAGAGCGGAGACATGCCGGGTCTGGCGGGGAATGTGCACAGGCGATCACTTGCGGCGTATGCGCCGGTTGCGATATCGGAGCCGACACGAAATGAAGTGCGTGTCTTGGAGGACCGGTGGGCCAGCATGGACGAGGGGCCTCTGCGGGGAAGCGAGGAATTGGCGTGGGCGAATGAGAGAGGATGGTTCCGAGGGATCGGTGGGTCGTTCGAGCGGTGGTTGAGGATACGAGATGCGTGGCGAGAGGTATTACGGAATGAACAAATCAGCGCCGTGCTGTGCGGGGACGAGAACAATCCAATGAATCGCATTCCGGTGCTGCTGGCGCGGGAGCGGAAGCTGCCCACAGTACACTGCGACCATGGCGCGCTGAACGTGCTGCTGCCGTTGCGCAAACCGGCATGCGATACCTACCTGGTGAAGGGAGGGATGGAACGGGACTTTATGGAACGGACATTTGCGGGGGCCAGCCGCATCGAGCAAGGAGCGCCGGAGGCCGGGACTTCGGGCCGTTCGCGGGACACCAGCCAAGAGGCTGGCAGTGTCGTGCTGTTTTCGGAACAATATGAATTGATAGAAGGGCGCACTCGTATTTTGTACGACGACGTTCTCCCAAGGTTGTGCGTAATTGCACGCAAGCACGGCCGGCGAGTGAAGGTAAAGTTGCATCCCTTTGAGTCGGCGGCCTCGCGGCGAAGGATTGTGCGAAGCGTTCTGCGGGCAGAGGACCGGGAGATTGTCGATGTCGTTCAAGGAGCACTGACCGATGAATTACTGGCGGACATCTGGTTTGCGGTTGTGGTGGAGTCGAGCGTAGCCGTGGACTGCGCGATTCGGGGCATTCCCTGTTTCCTCTGCAGTTGGTTTATCACTCCGCTGGTTGGATATGGCGAGCAATTTCTAAGGTATGGCGCAGCACGAGGCCTGGACTCGCCGCAGGAGATCGTACGGATTCCGGAGATGCTGCGGGATTTCGAGATCAGTCCGGAGGTTCAGCGGCGGCTGTGGAAGCCGATTGAGGCTAGGCGGCTGGAGAAACTGCTGCAGGGCTCATGATTACGATCTTCACACCATCCTTCGCGGACGCAGCGAATACGAATGCGCAGAACCTGACAGTGAAGGAAGTGGTGGCGCGGCTGGCGCCGGAGAAATTTCACGTCGAGATGCTCTGTGCGTCAGCTCCCGATACGCGGATAGCGGCGCGCGCGAACACGCGGCTCATCCACTGGGCAGGCCGTGGGAACACCCTGCGGCTCTTAGGGCGTTTCTTGAGGACTCGTCCCGACCTGTATTTCTTTCCTCGAGAGGGACAGTTGGATTCGAGTTTTCTGTGGTTGCGGCGCCACCTCCAACTGCGGACCGCATTGCTCACCTATGTTGTGACCACGCAGGAGAATGGGCCATCGAGCGCCGTGCTGGCACGGTCGATCGGAGAGGCTGAAGCGGTGGTGGGGAATTCCTTGTATTGCTCGCAGACGATTGCCGAGCGGTATGCGAGGACCGCGACAACGATTTATGACGGGATCAGCCGCGGGGTGTTTTATCCACCGGCTACGGGGGCGCGGTCTGGTCGGTCGCAGCTCTCCGTGTTGTATGCGGGATCGTTCCAGGCGAGGAAGCGAGTACATCTAGTGGTTCAAGAAGCCGCGAAGTGGCCCGGAGTACGATTTCGCTTGGCAGGTGGCGGAGAAGAAGAGGGTCCGTGCCGGTTGCTGGCGGCCAGTCTGGGATGTGGGAACGTTGAGTTTCTGGGGCACTTGCCGCCGATGCAACTTGGGGAAGAAATGCGGGCGGCGGATGTGTTCCTCTTTCCGAGTGTCATCGAAGGACATCCGCAGGTATTGGGGCAAGCTGCCGCATGCGGCCTGCCGTGCATTGCGATGAACGTCTACCGGCCGGATTTTGTGGTGGATGGGGAGACGGGTTTTCTGGTCGCGACGGCGGAGGAGCTCTCGGAGAAACTACAGGTTCTGTTGACGCAGGAAGAATTGCGGGGGTCGATGTCGGAGGCCGCGGTGCGGCACGCGGCGAAGTTTGATTGGGACGATGTGACGAAGGAATGGGAGCAGTTGTTCGAGGTAGCTGTGGCGCGGCGGCGTTCTTCTTTGGGAATGGCAACACAGGAAGGACCGGCGTGAGTCCTGCGCGTTCGACGTGGCTGAAATACGGCGGGTTTGTCGGCTCGGTGGGAGGGGCGCGCGTTGTTGGCGCCATGCTGACGGCGATTACGTTTCCGCTGATTCTGCGGCGGCTTGGTGTCGAGATGTACGGCATCTGGAGCTACGTGATTGCTGTGATGAGCTTCCTGGACCTGCTGGCCAACCCTGGCTTGAGCAATCATGCGGGTCAGCAAGTGGCAGCGAGACGGACGGAGGCGGCGGACGTGGTTTCCGATTCGCTCCTGCTGCGCGGACTGCTGGGAGTGCTGGTAGTCGGGGTGATCTTCACTTTAGCGGCATTCGAGCCGAGGGTAGAAGCAGCGCGGCTGCTGCGGTTTTATGGGGTCTCGATTACGCTGATCAATCTTACAGGCAGCGAGTATTTGCTGTCGTCGTTGGAGTTGTTTCACGAGCGCTCTCTGCTGATGGTTACGCAGCAGGCTTTGTACACGCTTGGCGTTGTCCTGATGGTGAAGTCCCCGGGAGACTATATGTGGGTGCCCGGGAGTATTTTGCTTTCCGCACTGCCGACAAACCTGGCGGGCTGGATCTTTCTGAAGCGCACAGGTCTGCGGATCCGGCTGGGCCTACATACGGAACGGTGGTGGGCGTTGATGGCGCCGAGCGGGCACTATGCGCTGGCGACGACGATGTCGACGGTATACCACCGGACGGGGCATCTGTTGGTGCGGTGGTTTCTGGGAGAACATGCGCTGGGGCTGTATGCGGCGGCGACTAGGCTGGTCGACTTTGTACGAAACCTGGTGAGCATCGGGTTCATGGTGATTACGCCGCGGGTGGCCCGATCAGCCGATTCGCCGAATGCGCTGCGGCGGCTGGCGCGCTTCTCAATAGCAGGGATTGCCGTGGTGGGGTTGCCGCTGATGGTGGGTATCCTGACGACGGCGCAGGTGCTAGTGCCTCTGGTGTTGGGGGCTCAGTATGCGGAGAGTGCGCGGTTGCTACCGTGGCTGGCCGCATATGTTGTGGTGGCCCCATTGGCGGCGTTCTTTTCAGGTACCGTGCTGTACGCGCTGGGGAAGCATCGGGAATATTTGATTTCAACGGCGACGGGTGCTGCAGTAGCGGTGGTTGCATATCTGCTGCTGGTGCCGTTGAGCGGAACTCGAGGGGCGAGTATTGCGTTTGTATTGGGAGAAGCCGTCGTGGCGGCGGTGGCGTACCGAATGGCTCCGGAAGCGGCGCGCGATGTTTGGAACAGCGGCTTGCTGAAGGTGGCTGTGGCGGGTACCGGATTGATGGCAGTGGCGCTGGTAGCGGCACGGTTGTCGCGCGTGCCAACTTTGGCGGCGGCGATTGCCAGTGGAGTGCTATACGTGTTGTTCTGCGGCTGGTTGAGCCGGGGGCGGATTCGGACGGAAATGCAGCGCGGCGATTGAGTTTGTCGAACGGCTTCAGGGGCGAGAGTATTGGCGGGGCAGAATCATAAACAGCTGACGGTGGCGGTGCTGCTCTCCAGCGGCGAGCAGTTCAGCGCGTTCTTTGGCGGGGCGCTGGCGCGGTGGACGTACGAAGTGTATCGCTGCCTGGAGGCGCGTGTGCAGCTTCAGGTATTTGGTTATCCGACCGCACCGGAGGATCGCTACCCCTTGCCCCACGAAACCAGTGCTGTGTGGCGGGTATGTCGCGTGATGGAGCGTGTCCCCCTCTTGCGGCGCTACGAAGAGGAGGTTTGGCTGCGGGCGTTGCTGGGGCGGCTGCGGCGGTTCGACGTCATTCACATTCACAACCGTCCGCAATGGATTCCTCTGCTGCGCCGCCTCGGATACCGGGGGGCGCTCGTGCTGCATTTGCAGAATGATCACCTGGGGCATTGGACGGCGGCCATGCTGGACGATTTGGCGCCTCAGCTCGAGGGAGTGGCGGTCTGCAGCGGATATTTGCGCAATACCTTCGCGCTGAAGTCGCTGGCATTGGCAGCGAAGACACGCGTGGTTTTCAATGGGGTGGATCCGCAGATGTTTTATCCGCGCGAGGAAGTGCGCGAGAGCAAGACGATCTTCTTTGTCGGGCGCTTCGATCGCGAAAAGGGTGTGCTGGAGCTAGTGCGGGCTTTTGCGCGGGTTCTCGAAGAGCATCCGGACGCGAGGCTGGTGATCGGAGGGACTACTGGATTTGGAACGCATCAGGAGACACCGTACGTCCGCGAGGTTCGGCAGGTGGCCGACCAGATTGCGAGCCGGTATCCCGGGAGTGTGCAGTTTCCGGGGTACATTCACCACGACAAGGAATTGCCAGGGTACTTCCGTCGGGCGACGGTCTTTACCAGCCCGTCGTTGTTTCAAGAGCCTTTCGGGTTGGTCAACGCCGAGGCGATGGCTTGCGGCACGCCAGTGGTAGGGTCGAACCGCGGCGGGATACCTGAAGTGTTGGGGCCAGCTGGAATGCTGATTAATCCTGAAGACTCCGCCGGCTTCGCGGCCGCGTTGATGGACTTGCTGGCGCGTCCGGATCGGAGCGCGGAGATGGGGCGAGCTGGTGTAGGTCGAGCTCGTGAGATCTTCAATTGGAAGGTCATTGCGGAGGAGTGGGCAGGATTGTTGGATGACGTCTATCCGCTTCGTCCAGCGGAGAGCGCACCGCCGGGTCCGGGAGCCGTGTAGTATCCTGAAAAGTCTTTGAAGCATCGGTGCTGGGGACCGGATGGCGAGCGTGCCAGTGAACAAGATGGAAAAGAGTGGTGTCGCTAGGTCGAATGTGGAGTGGCAGGCCTGGGGCGAGAGGGACCCGCTCTTCGGAGTCATTCCACTTACGGGACGTGAACGTGACGGCGCCACGCCTTGGACGGATGCGGATTTTTATGAGACGGGTCGGGCCGATTGGGAAGAGTTTCGAAAGCGGTGGGAACACTACGGCTTGGCGAAAGAGGGATGCCTCGAGATTGGATGTGGGGCGGGTCGGATCACGCGGCATCTGGCGCGGGATTTCGGTCAGGTGTATGGCATGGATGTGGCGGAGGGTATGATCGCCTATGCACGGAAACACATGCCGTCTAACGTTGCGCTCTCCGTCAGCGACGGCGTGACATTGCCGGTTCCAGATCAAACGGTGAGCGCCGTGTTCTCAGTGATCGTGTTTCTGCATTTCGATCGATCCGAATACGCGGAGTCATACTTTCGTGAGTGCGCACGAGTGTTGAAGCCGGGCGGATCGGTAATGATCCAACTACCGCTGTACACCTGGCCCCCGAACACGAAGGCATTTATGAGGCGAGGGTTATCCGCGGGTTTGGGTGCATACATGTCGCTGCGCAGGTGGAAGGGCGCGTATCACCGGTTCCTGCTTGCGCGGAAGAAGTGGAGCCCTTTCATGCAGAGCATCAGTTACGACACAGAGTGGATCCGGTCCGCCCTGGAAGGCCGGGGCTTCAAGCGGATTGAGTTCTCGATGTTCCAGATGGCTCGTGGCGGTGTGCCATATTCCTGGGTATTCGCCCAGAAGGCTTAGAATTGTCCCTTCCAGGAGAGCGCTGTCTTCATGTCCTCACGCTGACTCCGTTTTATCCTTCGCGAAAGGATGAGCGTGGCGCGTTTGTTCCCGATCCACTGGGAGAGCTCGAAAAGATGGGTGTGTGCTGTTCGGTACTGGCGGTGCAGCCATGGTATAAGGAGCGCGTTCGAGTGTCGGAAGGAGCGGCTTCTGCATCCTGGGTCCGTTATCCGGCGTGGCCCGGCAACCTGGGGCTGGCATCTGCGGGAAGATTTTTGTACTGGCGATTGCGAAATCGTGTGCGGCGGCTACACCGCGCAAAACCGATACATATCTTGCATGCGCATGCCGCACTGCCTTGTGGCGAGGCTGCCCGACTGCTGGGGCGGGAACTGGGCGTCGCGGTCGTGGTCACGGTGCATGGGCTGGATGCTTACTTTACCGAGCAAGTCGGCGGAATCGCGGGGGAATACTGTGCGAGTGGATGCCGGCGGGTTTATCAAGAAGCGGTGTGCGTGATTTGCATCAGCGAAGAGGTGCGCAGGCAGGTCTTGATGCGCACCCCGGAGTTGCAAAGTACGAAAGTGGTTTACAACGGCGTGAACACCACCGTGTTCGCGCCAGTGCAACCCCGGCAGAATACAGATCCGGTGATTGCGAGCGTAGGCTCTCTAATTCCCATCAAGGGACATGGCGTGACCTTGCGCGCCATCGCGGAGCTGTGCGGTGAGTTTCCCGCGATTCGCGCTCGGATTGTCGGAGAAGGCGTGGAGCTGCACCGATTGCAAGCGCTGGCCCGAGACCTCGGCATTGCCGAGCGCGTTGAGTTTCTCGGGCGGAGGACGCGAGAGGAAGTGGCGGAGTTGCTGCGCGAAAGCGAGATATTTGCGCTGCCCAGCCGCTATGAAGGATTGGGCGTGGCTTATTTGGAGGCAATGGCATCCGGTTTGCCGACAATTGCCTACCGCGGGCAGGGGATTCAGGAAGTGATTCGCCACGCCGAAAATGGAATTCTAATTACGGAGCAGTCGGACGAAACCGCTCCACGAGCTTGGGCGGCGGTACTGCGAATGCTTCTCAGAAACGACGAGATGCGCCGCACGTTGGGCGCGGCGGCGCGGCGCACCGTTACCAAAGGCTACACTCTGAGGCACCAAGCGCAAGCCTTGCTGCACGTTTACCAGGAGAGTCTGGTATGACACGCCGAGTTGTCATTCTGACGGAAATTATTTCTCCTTATCGAATTCCTGTCTTCAATGCACTCGCACAGACGCCAGGGATTGATTTGCATGTGATCTTTCTGGCGGAAACGGATGCCACTATGTGGCAATGGAAGATCTACAGCGAGGACATCCAGTTTTCCTATGAAGTGCTAGCGCATTGGCGGCGAAGGGTGCGCGGCTACAACGTCCTGCTGAATCGCGGCGTGGCAGCGGCGCTGGCGAAGGCGAAGCCCGCTGTGATGGTCTTGGGCGGGTATAGCTACATCGCGATGTGGCAGGCGCAAGGTTGGGCACGCCGACGGAGTATTCCAGTATTGTTGTGGTCGGAAAGCAACATTGAAGACCGCCGCAAGGGGCGGCGCCCGGTGGAATGGCTGAAGAAGTTGTTTTTGCGGTCGTGCGGGGGCTTCATTGTGCCTGGGAGATCGGCCAAACGGTACTTGAGCAGCTTCGGCATTCCCGACCGGGTGATATTTACGGCTCCGAATGCCGTCGACAACGACTTCTTTGCCGGGGCAGCCAGAGCCGCACGGGCGCAAGCCCCCGAGGCGCGCGCGAAACTAGGCCTGCCGAAGAGCTACTTCCTGTTCGTAGGTCGAATGGTTCAAGAGAAGGGGATCAGCGTGCTGCTGCAAGCGTACGAGCGGTTGGACGCTCCGCTCCGCAAGCGGGTTGGCCTGGTTCTAGCGGGAGACGGACCGGCACGCGCGCAGAGCGTCGAGGATGCCGCGCGCATCTGGCCGGGGAAGTTCGTTTTCCCGGGGTTCCTCCAGCGGGAAGAGCTGGCGGTACTCTATGGATTGGCCGAGGCGCTGGTGTTCCCTACGTTCTCTGATCCATGGGGTTTGGTAGTGAATGAAGCGATGGCTTGCGGGCTGCCTGTCATTGCGACCGATGTGGCCGGCGCTACGACCGACTTGGTGAGGGACGGTTGGAACGGCCGCACCGTGTCCCCCGGTGACGTCGACGGGCTGGTTTCCGCAATGCGACAATTGGCGCAGGATCTCGAGGGAACGCAGCGCATGGCGCGGAACAGTCTGGAACATATCGCCAACTTTACGCCCCAAACTTGGGCCGACGGATTCACTCGTGCGGTGACGGAGGCAGAGCTGGGATGGTAGGGCTGGGCGAGTGGCTGCTCAAACACTATCAGAAGGTTCTGATGGTCGTGCTGGTGTTGTGGGGCGCGCATTACGCCTATACCCGGCCTTATTCGCTGGGCGATCCTACAACCTATGTGGCCCTGATTGTGGGCGAGTTGCTTCTGGTGGCGGTGTTCCACTATCGAAGGGTCTTCTTCTGGGTGCTGATGGCTTCGTTTCTTTGGGCAGGCCTGACGCTGCCGCTGAAGGGCGTTTGGGGCGCAGCCCGATGGCCCGTCCTGCTGTGCGCGGCAGTGGTGGGGTTGGTTCTGTGGCTCAAGGAGGAATGCCAGCATTTTGGCGCCATGCATATGGTGGCATTGTCTTGTGTTATTGCGGCGATGACTTCGGCGGTAGTGTCAACGTTTCCGCGTATCGCTTTTTTGAAGGCCGCTAGTCTTCTGCTCTTGCTTTTGTATGCCTCGGCGGGTGCGCGGATCGCGATCTTAGGTCGCGAACGAGAGTTCCTGCGAGAATTGGTGAATGTGTGCGAAGTTCTCGTTTATTTGGCCACGCTTTGCTACTTCGGCTTGCACGTGGAAATCTTCGGCAACCCCAATAGCCTGGGGGCGATTGCAGGAATTGCTTTCGTGCCTTTGGCCCTGTGGGGTACCTTCTCCGCCGAGTCCAGGCTTCTGCGCCGTCGCCGCGCGATTTCTTTGGCGCTGAGTGTTGGGCTACTGGTGTTCAGCCGCTCGCGGGCCGGCCTGCTGAGCGGAATTGTGGCCGCCGCATTTCTTCTGCTGGGGCTGAAACGTTATCGGCTCTTTGTTCGAGTCGGAGCCTTGGGTGTCGCCGGCGTGGCGCTAGTGGGATTGTGGTCCCCTGATTTGATCTGGCAATCGACTGAGAGCGTAAATTCCGAACTCATCTACAAAGGGCATCGCGAAAAGGGGTTGCTGGCCTCGCGGGTAGAGCCATGGAACGCCACAATGGCGACGATCCAGGAGCACCCTTTCCTTGGAGGTGGCTTTGGCACCACCGCAACCGGAGCGGATAGCGACCGGAACGCTTCTACGTTTGCCACCACCGTGGGGACAAGCCGGGAACACGGAAACAGCTACTTAGCTCTATTGGAATGGGTGGGCCTCTTGGGGATTGTGCCATTCTTGCTGCTCATCGCTGGCCTGGCTCTGGAAATCGCAGTGGTTGGCCGCTATATGCAGCGGACCCTAGATGGTACCCATCCAGCGATTCCACTTGCCATGGTGTGCCTAGCTGGATTGGTGGGAGCCGTGTTTGAGGATTGGCTGTTCGCTGTTGGATATTATCTGTGTGTGTTTGTTTGGAGTCTCGCGTTCTGCTTGGTGGACGTTACTCGGCGCGCGATTGCTCCCGTGGTTCCAGTCGATTCCCGAGTATCCCCCTGGAAACGCGCCCCGTTCGGGTTCGGGGCCGACGCCGGCCTTTCTCCGTTAGAGCACCGCTAGGGTACCGGCCTAAACCCTTCAACATAGAGAGAATGGGCCAAGTCGCGTCGGTCGCTCGGCGCGTACGGAGGTGCCCCGGTGGGGTACAGCGCACTTTCGCCCTCCTGTACCTGGAGGGTCCGCTCGAAGCGGGAAGACTCGAGTAATTCGCGGAGATGGCTGAAATCGAAAGCCGTGCGATGCTGGCCATCACAGAAAATGAAATTCGCAAACCGGCCGCCCAGGGACTCAAGACGGCGGGGATAGTCGTCGAACCACTTGTTCTCTCTCTGGACGTAAGCTGTGATGGCGGTCTCAAGATTAGGGACGACAAAGCGCACACCCCCGCCAGGCCGAAGAACCCGCCAGCATTCCTCGAACAGCCGCCCCAACTCGTCGTGGTAGAGGTGTTCCAGCATATGCGTGGAATAAATTGAGTCTACTGTGCCGTCCGGGAAGGGCAAACCATTGCGGACATCGAGCCACAGGTCCACCTTGCGCTGTGGGTTCGCGTCAATGTTCAGAAAGCCAGGCAGATAATTGGGGCCGCAGCCCAGGTGCAAATGCACAGGGGACGTCTTTTCCTTGAACCCGGCTCGGCGGAACTTGTGCGCGTAGTGGTTTGGCAGCGTTGCCTTAGATAGCAATAAAAAATAGAGATCTTTTGTGCGCTGATGCAGCAAAGACGTTACACCCTGGATGATAGCTTTCTAGAGCGATTATAACGGATGAGGTTCCACTAGCGGGCGGTGGGAAGATCTGGCAAATTCGCCGGCGTAGCAACAGTCATTGTTTTCAAATACAGGGTTTTCAAATACAGGCTGTCAGCCAGGTAGCGCAGCGGGGGCACAAGGCGAGCGGCCTTTCGCATGGCTTCTGAGGCGCGCACAACCGCGCGGTATTTTCCGGGCAGAAACCGCAGATCGCTGATCTGGGGATTCAGAGAGAAAAATCCGTCCACTTCGACCTCAGTAGTACCGAGTTCTTCGCGGAAGGCCCTCAACAGCTCTCCCGGCAGCCAGTAGCGGACTTCAAAACCTTCCGTCTTCACGAACCAGTGGCGCATCTGGTTGTAAAGAGACCGCGGGCCCAATTTGTTCGCCATTTGGATCATGCTCGCTCCATCGGGGCGGAGGACGCGGTGGATTTCGCGAAGCGTAGCACGTGCGTTGTCTTTGGAGAGATGCTGCAGGACGCTGTACGAAAACGCCTGGTCGAAAATCCCGTCGTGAAATGGAAGATAGCGGCCGTCTCCGACGACAAACAGGGCATCGACGCCCACTTGGGCTGCGACGTGGCGCGCGGCGCGGATGCCGCCGAGGGAAGGGTCAATCCCAATGGGTCTGTATCCAACTCGGGCCGCCGCGATGCACCACCGTCCCCAACTACAACCAACTTCCAGAAACAAGCGGCCATTTCCCGGAGGCAAGCGGAGGTTTGGGATGGGGTATTCCTTGAGCTTTCCGGCCAGATGGCTGTAGAGGGCGCCATTGGTGGCGGCGATCCATTTGTTGACGAAAGGATCGATCTCATCACCGACGGGTGCAGGCATGAGTTGAGGGGCGTCGGCGCGAGTTGCCGCCAAGGCGCGTTGGGCGTCGCAATGAGTAAATGGGACTTCCTCGACCAGAAGGACGGGAACGCCGTCTACGATTCCGTAGGCGTGGCCTTGTTCGCAGATGAGTTCGCGGGCCGATTCTCTGAGGGTCGACCGGTCGCGCGGGCAGACGATGAACTCCAGTAGGCGCGGATCAACTCCGACGTTCCCCGAACCCATGTACCAACGTTCTCCTCGGAAACCCCTGATTATACTTGAGGGTCGCGGACGCTCCCGTTTCGGGCTCACTTTAGGTCTTGGATCTTGTACTCATGCATATTCTTTTCAACGCGTTTGCGGCCAGTTCGGGAAGTGGGCTGACTTACGTGCGCAATGTTGCGGCAGTGCTGGCGAGGAGAAGCGATGTGCGAGCCACGTTTCTTGTCGGGCCGGAGCTCGCTGGCGAACGTAGCGCAGGCGCGAATGTGGCATTTGAGGAAATGCGAGAGCCGCAGTCGGTGGCACGCAGAGTGGTGTGGGAACAGTCGGTCCTGCCGCGGATTGTGCGCAGACTTGGAGCGGACGTTCTGGTGTCGGCCGGGAATTTTGCGCTGAGGCGATCATCGGTACCGCAGATCCTATTGAGTGGCAACTCCTTGTATACCTCTTCCGACTACCGTCGCGACCTCCTGCAGCGCCGTGAGTATGGTTTGTGGGTGGACAATGGCATCCGGTCGTTCTTCGCGGCTCGGTCGGTGGGCTGGGCGGACGTTACCGTTGCACCCAGCGAATCCTTTGCGCAGGAGTTGCGGCAGTGGACACGAGACAACCGCGTGGTGGCCATTCATCATGGGTTCGATCGCGAGGTCTTTTTTGCAGAGGACGCGCCGCTGTCCGAAGCGTTGCAAACAACCCTCTCAGAAACAAATGATTGTTTACGCTTGTTCTTCGTGAGTCACTTCAATTATTTCCGCAATTTCGAGACGCTGTTCCGCGGGTTGAATATCCTTCGCGCGATGCTTCCTGAAAAGAATCCCAAACTGCTGCTGACAACGCGGCTGCGCTCGGGGGAGAACCCCGGAGATTTCCGCGCAGAGCCTGCGGCGGTGCTGGTTCGGGAATTGGGATTATCGGAGCATGTGGTCGAGCTGGGAGCTATTCCGTACCGTCAGCTACAGCATTTGTACCGGGCGGTTGATTTGTACGTCACAGCCTCGTACGCGGAGACGTTCGCTCACCCGGTGGTGGAGGCGATGGCCTGCGGCGTGCCCGTAGTCGCTTCGGACCTGCCGGTGCATCGTGAAGTGGCGAGAGACGCTGCCGTCTATTTTCCGCGATTCTCTGCGGAGACTTTAGCACAACGGGTGCGAGAAGTAGTCGCTTCACCGGAAGCAGCCCGCGAAATGTCGCGCAATGGCGAGCAGCGGGCCGCAGATTTTAGTTGGGAAAAGCACGTGGACCAGATGGTGGGCGTGGCACGGGAGTTGCTTGAACGCCGTGCCGGACGGGCGGAACAAAGGTCTTAGCGTGATACCATACGAACATATTTTCCGCGCTGAACGTGACTGAACTTGATGAATTCAAGTGCTGATGTGTCAATAACTTACAAGCCGAACGACGCGGTTGCGTATCACGGCGACCTGGCTGCCGACTGGGAAGACCGGTACCAAAAGCGCTCGTTTCAGGCGCGGTTGGAAGTGCTCGAGGAATGTTTGCGAGGTCGAGAGTTGGATGGGACGCAATGGCTGGATGCCGGTTGCGGCACGGGGACGCTGACGCGTTTCCTGGCGGAACAAGGTTGTTCTGTAACCGGATTGGACGCTGCGCCCCAGATGATCGAGATGGCACGGTTGCAGACTCGGCAGCACCCGCGGCGGGAGCAGATGCGGTTCGAAGTGGCAGACCGTGAGGTGGCTGGAACGATCGAGCGGTTGACTAACGCGACCGGGTCGCTGGATGGCGTCCTCTGTTCGAGTGTTTTGGAGTACATGCCAGATGCGGAACAACAAGTGAGGGAGTTTGCGAGGGTGCTCAAACCCAGCGGGGTCCTGCTGATTTCGGTGCCCAATGCCCAGTCGGTTGTGCGGCGGGCACAGGTCGGCCTTTACCACATAGGGCGCAGGTTGGGACGGCCTTGGCTGCCCTTTATCGAATATTCGCGCAACGAATACTCCGCGGCAGAGTTCGAGGCGCTGCTCAACGCGCAGGGCTTTCGGGCGGAAAGATTTATCGTATTTGGCAGTCCGATGCCGCGCTGGTTGCAGCGGCTGCGTTTTGGTGGCTCGTTGCTGATGTTTGCGGCGGTCCGCACGTTGGCGATTCCCGAATGATTCAGACGGAAAAACCAGAAAGCATCGAGCGTGGGAGGGTGGACGCGGGAGCCTGCCTGCTGCCGGTCAGCGTGATTGTCGCGGCTCGCAATGAGGCGCACAATCTACCACGATGCCTGGATGGCTTGCGAAACTTTGGCGAAGTGTACGTGATTGATTCGCACAGCACGGACTCGACCTGTGAAATTGCGGCGGCGCATGGGGCTAACGTGGTGCAGTTCGACTATCACGGAGGATGGCCAAAGAAGCGGCAGTGGGCGCTCGATACGCTACCGTTGGCGTTCGGCTGGGTTCTGCTTCTCGATGCGGATGAAGTGATGACTCCGGCTCTGGAATCAGAGATTTCTCGCGCGATATCAAATCCCAATCACGACGGCTATCGCATTGCTTTGCAGATGCATTTTCTGGGTCGTCAGTTGCGGCACAGCGATGCCAGCTTTTGGAAGCTTTCGCTGTTTCGCCGGGGGAAAGCGCGTTACGAGTGCCGGTTGAAGGAACAAGACAGCTCGATGGCCGATATGGAAGTGCATGAGCATGTGGTTTGCGACGGGCCGACGGGGCGGTTGACGAATCCGTTAGTGCATCGCAATGTCGAGTCGTTGTTCCGATATATTCAGAAGCACAATGAGTATTCCAATTGGGAAGCCAAGGTTTGGCTTGCCCGTGGCGACAGTGAGCAAGACTTGCGACCGGATTTGTGGGGCACGCAAGCGCAACGGCGGCGCTGGTTACGGCGGAAGTTCCTGATGGTTCCGGGGTTTCCCTTGCTGTTCTTTGTCTACAAGTACATTGTTCGCTTGGGCTTTTTGGATGGGGTCCCTGGGTTGATTTATTGCTGTTTGCAGAGCATTCAGTTCATGCAGATCAAAGCGAAGATCTACGAATTGCAGGTGCTCGAGCATGGCCGCGGATAGGTTTCCGAAATTTTCCGAATGAAACAAATTCTGCAAGATGCGCGCACGGGCGAGATTGCGGTGGCCGAAGTGCCGGCGCCGCAGTTGCTGCCGCGGTGCGTGCTGGTACGGGTGGCGGCATCGGTGGTTTCGGCCGGAACGGAGCGCGCATCTTCGGAGTTTGCCAGCAAGGGTCTGGTGCAAAAAGCCAAGGCAAGGCCGGACTTGGTGCGCGATGTGTTTACGAAGTTGCGCCGGGACGGCATTGCATCGACATGGAACGCGGTGCATAGCCGCCTCGATCAGCCGTTGGCACTGGGGTACAGCAGCGCGGGAACGGTGGTTGGGATTGGCGAAGGCATCACGGATGTTCTGGTGGGAGAACGAGTGGCTTGTGCGGGCGCTGGTCATGCTAACCATGCGGAGTTTGCCTGCATTCCACGATTGTTGCTGGCCAAGATTGATTCGGCGGATGTCAGCTTCGAGGAAGCGGCGTTTGCCACCCTCGGTGCGGTCGCGTTGCACGGAATTCGAACGGCAGAGGTGAAGCTTGGGGATACGGTGGCGGTCATCGGCTTGGGGTTGCTGGGTCAATTGACTTCGCAGGTATTGCGCGCGGCGGGCTGCCGGGTGATTGGGTTCGATCTGAATCCGCAGCGTGCTGCTCTGGCGCTGCAACTGGGCGCAGAGGCCACTTGCGACAACCCCCAAGCGTTTCGCGATCTCTGTAGCCAGCGGACTTGCGGCCGCGGTGCAGATGCTGTCGTGATAGCCGCCGAGACGGCGAGTAGCGATCCAGTGAATCTGGCTGGAGCGGTCGCGCGTGAGAGGGCGATTGTGTGCGCCGTTGGCACGGTAGGGATGGAGATCCAGCGCCGCGTGTTTTTCGAGAAGGAGCTGGACTTCCGGATTTCACGATCTTACGGGCCGGGGCGGTACGATTCGGCATTCGAACAGAAGGGCCTCGACTACCCGATCGGGTATGTTCGCTGGACGGAAACGCGGAACATGGAGGCGTTTCTGGCTCTGCTGGCCGGTGCGAAGATCGACGTGAGGCCGATCATTTCGCATCGGATTCCCATTGAGAATGCCTTGGCCGCGTATGACCTCATCAACGGAAAGATCTCGGAAGCCGCGCTCGGAGTCGTAATTACCTACCTGCAATCGGATTCGATGCCTGCGAAGCGCGTCAACATTCGTTCGGAGAGCGGGGTGGCCACGGTTGGAGCGATTCGCTTGGGTGTCATCGGCGCGGGAACGTTTGCCACAGGTACGCTGTTGCCGGCGGTCCAACAAGTCGGGGGGATTGAACTGGCAGGAGTCTGCACTGCGACTGGAGCCCGGGCTCGTCATGCAGCTGAGAAGTTTGGTTTTCAATACTGTGCTACGGACGAAGAAGAGATTTTGCGCGACGAACGCGTCAATACTGTGCTCATCGCAACCCGGCACAGTCTTCACGCGCGGCAGGTGATAGCGGCACTTGGGGCGGGCAAGCACGTGTACTGCGAGAAGCCGCTGTGCCTGACGGAAGACGAGTTGAGCGACATTGTTCGCGCCGCCAGGCAAACGGAACGGGCGGCAGTGATGGTGGGCTACAATCGGCGTTTCGCTCCGATGGCACAGCGGCTGAAGGAATTCTTTACCGCCGCGCAGGAGCCCCTGCTAATGCACTGCCGCGTGAACGCCGGCTTTGTGAAGGCGGATCACTGGACCCAGGACCCTGAGGAAGGCGGACGCATCCTGGGTGAGGTTTGCCACTTCATCGATTTCCTCACCTTCCTTGCCGGTGCTTGGCCGGTGTGGGTGCAGACGCACGCTTTGGCCAACAGCGGGTTGTACAGTGACGACAACCTGACTATTCAATTGCAATTCGCCAACGGATCCCAGGGGACCATCACCTACGCTGCCAACGGCGATAAGGCCTGCTCCAAGGAACGTGTGGAAGTATTTGGAGGGGGAGCTGTTGGGGTGCTCGAAGACTTTCGCGAATTGGAACTGAGCCGAGCCGGCCGCAGGCAGTTCGAGCGTTCGCGTCTGACGCAAGACAAAGGGCATCGCGCGGAATGGGAGGCGTTCGCCAAGGCACTTCGCGAAGGCGGGCCTTCGCCGATTTCTTTCGAAGAGATTGTCGCGGTTTCATTGGCGACGTTACGTGCTCGTGCCTCGCGGCGCGTGGGTGAGCCGATGGTGGTTGACACTGATGCATTTCTCGCCGCCGCCCTTTCTCAAGGAAACCGGGCGCAGGGGAGCCAGCCAGCGTAGATGCTCATCCTGGGTCTGAACATGTTTCACGCGGATGCGTCCGCCGCCATTGTTAAGGATGGAGAGGTGGTTTTTGCCATCGCCGAGGAGCGGCTGAATCGGAGGAAACACTTCGGCGGCTTTCCTGCGCTCGCGATTCAGGCTTGCCTCGACTACGCTGGCGCGACGATCTACGACATCGACCACGTTGCCATCGGCCAGGATTCGGACGCCAATCTGGCGAAGAAGGTGCAGTACGCGCTCTCGAATCCCAGCCGGATTCTGAATTTTATCAAGATGCGGCAGCGCAAGGAGTCGATGCGCGACCTGCGGACGCTAATCGTCCAGGCACTCGATGCAGATCCTTCGCGCCTGCGTTTTGCGGAGCACCATCTGGAGCACCACATTGCGCACATTGCGAGCGCGTTTTACTGTTCGCCGTGGGAGAAGGCAGCGGGTTTTAGCTACGACGGATCGGGCGATTTTGTGTCGACCATGACAGCCCGTTGCGAGGGTACGGAGATTGAGGTGCTAGATCGTGTATATCTGCCGCACTCGCTCGGGTCGTTCTACACCATGATTTGCGACTTCATCGGCTATCGCAAATACGGCGACGAAGGCAAAGTCATGGGTCTTGCGCCATACGGTAAAGATACATATTGCGAACAGATAAGCCAGTTAGTTACTTCGAAGAACGGCAGCTTCCGGGTCGATCTTGATTACTTCCAACCTTTGGGCAGCAATCAGGGGATGCAAGTCAAGGAGGATGGCACGGTAGAACTCGCGCGTCATTTCTCCGATCGCATGGTCGAGCTGTTTGGCACGCCGAGGGAGCCTTACAGCGAGATCACGCAGCGTGATATGGATCTTGCGTTTGCCATGCAACATGTCTTTGAGGAAGTGTTTTTTGAATTGCTGAATGCGCTGCATCGGCTAGTTCCTAGCGAGAACATTGTCATGGCCGGGGGATGCGCCTTAAACAGCGTAGCCAATGGCAAATTGTTTGACCGCACGGCGTTTCGCCAAACGTGGATTCAACCTGCTGCGGGTGACGAAGGACTGGCCATCGGCGCGGCGCTGCACACCTATCATAGCGTGTTGAAACAGCCGCGGAAGTTTGTGATGAAGAATTCATATTTGGGACCGGAATATTCGGACGCTCAGATTGAAACGTGCTTAAACGCTGCCGGGCTGAAGTGCCGGAAACTGGAGAGGCAGCCGATGCTGGATGCTACGGCGGAACAGATCGCGGCGGGGAATATCGTCGGCTGGTTTCAGGGCCGCACGGAATGGGGGCCGCGGGCACTAGGGAATCGGTCAATTGTGGCGCACCCGGGGCTGCCTACGATGAAAGATACCTTGAACGCCCGTATCAAGCAGCGCGAATGGTTTCGTCCATTCGCGCCGTCGATTCTGGCGGACCGGCAGAACGAATACTTTGAACACGATCACCCTTCGCCGTTCATGCTGCATGTTTACAAGATTCGTCCGGAGAAGCGAGCTCAGCTATGCGCGGTGAACCACGTGGATGATACGGGCCGACTGCAAACGGTGACCCGCGAGGAGAATCCGCTCTACTACGATCTGATTCAGGCTTTTGAGCGCAAGACCGGCATTCCCGTGACTCTCAACACCAGCTTCAACGAGAACGAGCCGATTGTGTGCAAGCCCGAAGAGGCGATCGACTGCTTCCAGCGGACGAAAATGGATGTTTTGGCAATTGGTTCGTATCTTGTGCTGAAATCGGAAGGCTGAAGCCATGGCCATCCCGCCCGAAACGCCTGCGCCGGAAGGGCCGCCGCTCGACGAGGGTTGCAACCTCAGTTTAATGTGTGTCGGGCGGTTTCCCGGTACACGAGTGTTGGCGTGGGACGGGGATGTCTTGTACGCGTCCCGTGGATATGAGCTTGTTCGCTGCCGGGCATCGCAGTCTCCGATCATCTGGGAACAGATAGGGAACTACTCTCCAGTGTGGTGGCGCAAGGTTACGTCCACCAGCCGCCTCGGGTTTCGTCTCGTGCGGGATGGATTTCACGCCCTGGCTGTGTTGCCTTCAGGGGAGCTGATTGCCGCGGTTCCAGGGGCGATCGCAATGCTACGGCCTGGGGAAAAGGAATTTCGGGGTACCCATGTCTTGCAACGCGGGACGCGGCCGCTGAACATCGCCGTTGCGCCGGATGGGCAAGTGTTTTGGGGAGAGTACTTCGACAATCCGGGGCGCGATGAGGTTCACGTCTATGGATCGGACGACGGCGGAGCGAACTGGAGAATTGTTTATTCCTTTGAGAAAGGGGCGATCCGTCACGTTCACAATATTGTCTATGACCGTTGGGTCGATTGTTTTTGGGTGCTGACTGGGGATGTCGGCGGGGAATGCCGAGTGCTACGCGCTTCGCTGGACTGGCGCCACATTGAGCCAGTGATTTCCGGGAATCAGCAGGCACGCGCTGTGGCGGCTGTGCCCAAAAAGGATGGACTGTATTTTGCTTCCGATACGCCGCTGGAGCAGAACTATATCTATAAGCTGGATCAGCGGGGAAACCTGGCGCGGCTGGACGAGATTCATGCTTCAGTGCTCTGCGGCTGTGCTGTGGGAGATGCCGTTTTCTTTACCACGATGATCGAGCCGAGTGCCGTGAACCTGAATCGCGCCGTTTCTGTTTATGGCAGCGCTCGCGGTGCCGAGTGGGCCCGGTACCAGTCGTGGAAGAAAGACTGGTTGCCGCCGAAGTTGTTTCAGTATGGTAATGCGTTCTTGCCGGGCGGGAGCAACAGCACAAACTTGCTGGCCGTTACTACCATCGCGGTTGAGGGCCGCGACATGGAGGCGTCGCTCTGGAGCGTGCAAGAGTTCTAGGGGGATGCGAGACTGCTTAACAAGAAAGTTTCTTATCGTTTTGGTCTTCGCGCAGACCGATATTTCGCAATTTCGTATATGCGGACCTTCCCGAGCAGCCAGTCCGAGAGATAGGAATCTGCGATGGCCAAAGGCGCCACGCATCCGATGAAAACCCAAGTCGACCAATGGTGCTGGGCACCGTACCAAATGACCAGGGCAAGTACGAAAAGAGCAAGAGCCAGATGAACAATATAGGTCAGAATGGAGAGTGTGGGGATCCGACCAGTCCGGCCGGTAAACTCTTGCCAGTTGTTGATTCTCGCAACCACCCACCGCAGTCCCGGCCAAAAGAAGTAAGCCGCGTCTGGATTCCAGTGTCTTTCCAGTCCATTCCGAGCCTTCACTTCTTCACGAAGGTCGGCGGAGAGGTCCTTGGGATTGATCCGGCGCCTTGCCAACTCCTTTGTAAGCGACGTCTGGGCTTCGGCTGTGAGTTGATCCGGCTGGGCTGCCAACGCTAACAATTCGCCGTCATCCATGGCTTGATAGCGTTCGCTAAGGTATGCGATATCCATTGTGGGGAATCCTAGCCTGAGCGCGATCGTGGGCAAGTCGAACCCGCGATGGCTCTCAAGCTACTATAGTGAAATCCTCAGCATTCATGCCTCTCGCAAATCGCCTCCAATACTATCGCCGAATTGCTCGCGCCTACTTGCTGCCGGGCCAGAGCCAGCTTACGTTCTGGCATGAAACGCCGGAGCTTAATCCGCACTTGCGCACGGATCGGCTCGGCGAATACTACATGTTGTTTGCGGCGAAGGCGGACTACTCTGGGCGCCACGATGTGAACGGGATTCCCATGCTCGATTATCACGGCAAGATCGGCCAGCAGTACAACCCGATTGCGGTGGCACAGTGGGGGTTGGGGAACTACAACCTGCTGCGTCAGACGGGGCATCCGACGCGGAGGGACAAGGTGGTGCGTTGCGCGGATTGGCTATTGACGGCGCTGGACCAGAATTCCAGTGGAGTTTGGGTTTGGAGTCATCATTTTGACTGGGAGTATCGCGATACCCTGCGCGCGCCATGGTACTCGGGGTTGGCGCAGGGGCAGGCGATTTCGTTGCTGCTGCGGGCACATCTGGAGACGGGGAATGCGAATTATCTGGGAGCAGCGCGGGATGCGTTTAAGGCTTTCGAGCGAGCAGTAGATGATGGCGGCGTCGCATTTACCGATGTGCGCGGGGATTGGTGGATTGAAGAGTATATTGTCCGGCCTCCGACCCATATTCTGAACGGGTTTATCTGGGCGTTGTGGGGTGTCTATGACATGTTTCTCGTGACAGGAGAGAATGCGCATCGGGTGCTCTACGAGCGGGGCGTGAAGACGTTGGAGCGCAATTTGCAGGCGTACGATACGGGATTTTGGTCGCGCTACGAGCAATCGGGCACACGGCTGAAAATGTTGGCCAGCCCTTTCTACCATCGGTTACATATCGTGCAGTTGCGCGTGATGCACCGGTTGACGGGGTTGGAGGTGTTTGGGAAACTTGCGGATCGGTGGGAGCGGTATCGCGCCAGCCGACTGAATCGAACCCGCGCCATTCTTTACAAGGGAGCCTTCAAGCTTCTCTACTACTAAGCCGTGAAGATTCTCTACGTATCCCAATATTTTCCGCCGGAGATGGGCGCGCCAGCGGCGCGCGCGGCGGAGCTTGCACAGCACTGGGTTGACGCGGGCCACGACGTCACGGTGCTGACGGGGTTTCCCAATCATCCCACGGGCGTTGTGCCTCCCGAATATCGCAGTCAATTTTGGCGGTTCGTCACACGGCGGATATGGAACGGCGTCAAGTTGATTCGCACCTGGCTGCTGCCGTTTCCGAATCGCAAGCCTTACGAACGCATGTTGAATTACGGGTCGTTCTTTGTTTCCTCGGCGATCACGGGGTTGTTTGTTTCGAAGCCGGACGTGCTGATCGCTACTTCTCCACAGTTGCTAGTGGCGTTGAGCGGATGGTGGCTAGCTTTCGTAAAGAGGGTGCCGTTTATTTTCGAGGTTCGCGATCTTTGGCCAGAGTCTCTGGCCGCGGTTGGCGTGGGGGACGGGAATTCACTGCTGGTTCGAGTCCTTGGCAAGATCGCGGGTTTTCTGTATCGACGAGCGACGTGCATTGTGGTGGTGACGGCCGCGTTCCGGGTTTTTCTAGTCGTCAATTGGAAAGTACCTGCGGAGAAGATCTTCGTGGTTGAGAACGGCGTGGAGACCGAAAAGTTTTGTCCGCAACCCGACAGGGATGTAAAGCGGAAAGAACTCGGCGCGGAAGGGAAGTTTTTAATCTGCTACACGGGTACGATGGGGTTGGCCCACGGGCTGGAAACTCTGGTCGAGGCGGCGGCGATTCTGCAAAAGGAGAATCCCCGAGTGCAGTTCTTGCTGGTAGGGGAGGGGGCGGATAAGGAGCGGATTCTCCGTCTTGCGGAAGCTCGCAGCCTGAGCAACGTCACGTTTCTCGGTCAGCAGGCTCGCGAGACGGTGCCAGCGCTCATTTCGGCCTCGGATGCGTGCCTTGTAATTTTGAGGAAGGATCCCGTCTTCAAGACGGTCATTCCAACCAAAATGCTGGAATTCATGTCGTGTGCGCGGCCGGTGGTTCTAGCCGTGGATGGGCAAGCACGAGAGATCCTAGACGCTGCGCAGGCAGGAGTCTTTGTAGCGCCAGAAGATGCGCGAGGGCTGGTGAAAGCAATCGAGGAACTCGCTGCCGATCCAACCCTGTGCGAAAAGCTCGGGGCGAACGGGCGAACCTACATCCTGCGGAATTTTTCGCGGAAGCGGACGGCGATGGACTATCTGGAGATACTGAACAATCTACTGCACCACTGAGCTCCAGGGCCTGCGCCCCTCAAACCCCGGTGATGACGGCCGCACGGGGAGAAATGGTTCGAGGGCTTCGTAAGATCGAGTGTGCGGGATCCCCTTCGGCAAGCTCATGGCAGTGCTCACCCGCTGGTTAGGATGACAACCTTTTTGAGGGGGCGTGAAGTTTACGGCCGGATGGCCACCAGAGTCAACGCCGTAGCCATCTGCGTGAGCGCTTCCGCGGAGCGTGCCGCCACGACTTTCCGCGTGCTGCTGGGCACAAACAGAATGTCCTCGGATTGCATGGGCATGTCCTTGACTTTGGCGCTCATGATCTTCTTGAGGGGAACTTTGATCTGCTGCGTACCTTCCGGCGTTCTGCGCAGAATTGTGGTTCCGCCCATGGCTGCGGTCTTATTGGCTCCGCCCGCGAGGGCGATTGCCTTCAGAATGGTGAGATTTTCTGAGTCCGAAATAAACGCGCTGGGTTTGCCCACGTCGCCCACCACGTAAAACACGGGTCCACGCTTGACGACAATGGTATCACCGGGCTCGACCACGACGTTGCTGGGGTCGGAGGGCGTAAAGTCCGCCGGTAATTTCACCGCGATGGTCTTGCTTGGATCGGAGCGGTGTGTGACCGTGATGGCACGGCTTGCTTTATCGGTGAAGCCGCCAGCTACGGAAATTAGATCCAAGATGTGGCGCTCTCCTGCGACGTTGTAGGGACCTGGGTGAGCCACCTCGCCGATGAGAGTCACGCTGGAGGTGGCCGACTCCGATACGAGCAGAATTACGTGCGGATTATTGACGAAGCCGCCATCGGAGAGCCGCTTCTCAATGACGCTTTGCGCCTCCTCGGGGGTCAAGCCGCCTACGTGCACATAGTCGATGAGAGGGAGATAGACATCACCGCTATTATTGATACGGGCTTTCTCCGAGAGTTCGGGAACGCCGTAAACGGAGATATCCAGTAAATCCGCCGGTCCCAGAAAAACGCTGGGCGAGGAGTTGGACGGCGGTGGAGCAGCGGGAGCTGTGTCCTGCGTCTTAGCGGGCTGAGGTACGGCGCTGGGAAAAGCATCTTGTGCCGAGACCGGTGTGACCTGGAGGGCTAACAAGAACACGGTGGCAAGCGAGGCAGGGAAAAGCCGACTCAGCCTCGTAGATTCAAGCATTTACGTCTCCGCATAACATTCTCGAGTGGGTTCAAGTGTAGCACGGTGAGGTGCGCCGTATGCCGTGTGATACGGCCCTTGGGGACCTCTGTGTCGTTGCCGAGGCGAGAGAGCAGATGGTATAGTTTGCGGATCGTTGCAAATCAAGCCAAGACCCCTGGGACCCCATGGCGATACCGCTGATTCTGTTTAGGTTTGCGCTAGGTTCGCGCTCGGTTTTCCTAGTTTGTTCGAGGGAACCGCGTTGACTGCACTTTATCTCGGGGCATTCACCTTCGCGCTGTTGCTCTCTTTCACCCTGACAAGATCGGTTCGGGATTTTGCGTTTCGGAGGGGATGGGTTTCCATTCCGTCGCCGGATCGTCACGTACATATTCATCCCCTACCGCGACTGGGCGGCGTGGCCATCTGCTTCGCCTTTCTTGCCACCGAAGCTGTCGTTACTCTCCTAGCGCCGTGGTTTCCCAAATGGGGACCGAGTGTTTCCGTGCGCCCCGCGACCACCATCCTGATTCCGGCCTGCGTCGTTTTTTTGTTGGGTGTATACGACGACTTGCGGGGTGCGCGGCCCTGGGTAAAGTTCGCCGTGCAAGGCGCTGCTGGAGCGATGTTGTTCTTTGGTGGCCTCCGCATTTTGTCACTACCAGTGATGTTTGGCGCACGGCACTTCGGCAGCGCCGTTGGCTTGGTGCTCACCATTTTCTGGGTGATTGGGATCACCAATGCGTTTAACTTGATCGACGGGCTGGATGGGCTGGCGGCGGGGTCGGCGTTGTTCTCGACGTTGGTTGTGTTCATCGTGGCCTTGGTCAGCCACTCGCACTGGCTGGCGCTGGCGACGATTGTGCTTACGGGAGCGATTCTCGGGTTTCTGCGGTTTAACTTTAATCCCGCGACGATCTTTCTCGGCGACTCGGGCAGCCTATTTATAGGCTTCCTTCTGAGCGCGTTTGCGCTGCAGGGAGCCACCAAAGCGCCTACAGCCGTGGCCGTGGCAATTCCTGTGGTGTCGTTTGGCTTGCCGATCCTTGAGACGGGGATTTCAATTCTGAGACGCCTCATCAATGGGCGGCCGGTCTTTACTGGGGATCGGGAACATATTCATCACAAGCTGCTGGAGCGCGGGCTCTCCCACCGGCAGGTGGTGATTGTTTTGTATGCCGTGTCCGGCGTCTTCGCGATGCTCAGTCTCTTCCTGCTGTGGCCCGGTGGCACTACGCTTGGCTTGGTTTTGGCCGTGGTTGGATGTGGTATTTGGGTCGGTGTCCAGCATCTCGGATACATCGAGTTTGGTGAGCTACGCCGAGTAGCTGTCAGGACGATGGAACAACCGCAGGTTTTCGTCAACAACATGGCGATCCGGCGCGCGCTGGGAGAACTGAAGGTTGCGCGCGATTACGAGCAGGTTTGCCACATCGTGAAGGCGGCATTCGAGAGCAACGATTTCGACTCCGTGGAATGGAAACTCGAAAATAGCGCCTTGGGGAACCGGAGACTCCTCTTGTTGCCGCAGCGCTCCGAACGTCTGGAGTTCCGCTGGCAGCGCGCCCCGGAGGGAACCCGCAACGATTTGCTGCCATCTTGGAGGTTGCAATTGGATCTCCTCACGGGGAAGGGTGTTCTACTCGGACATATGATGCTCTTCCGCCGCTACTCCCCAAGGGCGTTGCAACTGGATATCAATCTGCTGACCACCGATTTCCCCGCCGCCTTAGCCGACGCGCTGGACCGCACCTTGCCGGTCTCGGTGCTCGCAGGGGTCGATAGTGACGCGCATCCCTCCTTGTTGCGAACCCAAGTCAATTGAGCACGCCAGTGACTAGAATTGTAGTTTGCTGGCGGTAACCGAGTTCGACTCTCTCTCATGCACATCCTTCATGTCGTAGGCGCCCGCCCGAATTTCATGAAGTGTGCCCCACTTCTTCGGGCGTTGGGCCAATTTCAGCACGTTTGCCAGATCCCGATCCGTCAGACACTGGTGCACACTGGGCAACACTACGACGCTGCCATGTCGGAAGTGTTTTTCCGACAACTCGAAATGCCCGAGCCGGATGTGAACCTCGCGGTAGGTTCCGCAACGCAGGCGCAGCAGACGGCGGAGGTGATGTTGCGTCTCGAGCCTGTATTGGTCGATCGGAAGCCGGACATGGTGGTGGTCTACGGCGACGTAAACTCGACCGTCGCCGCAGCGCTGGTCGCTTGCAAACTTGGCATCCGGGTTGCGCACGTCGAGGCCGGTCTCCGTTCTTGGGATCGCGCCATGCCGGAGGAGATCAACCGTGTCGTGACGGACCAAGTCTCCGATCTCCTATTCACGCCTTCGGCGGATGCGGATGACAATCTGCGTCGCGAAGGCATCGAGGCGAACCGAATTCATCGGGTCGGCAACGTAATGATTGATACCCTCGTTCGGCTGCTCCCGCAGGCCGTCATGCCCGCCGAGTTAAAGAACCCAGGCCGCTTCGTGCTAGCGACTCTCCACCGCCCCTCCAACGTGGACGATCTTCCTTGGCTGAAGCAAATGCTCGCGGCCCTGATCGAGGTCAGCCGTACCGCCCAGGTGGTGTTTCCTTTGCATCCGCGTACCGCGAAAAGCTTGGCGCAGACCAACGCAGCACATCTGAAGACCAGACATCTGCGTTTTCTGCCGCCTTTGCCGTACTTGGAATTTCTTGCCCTGCAGCAGAACGCGCAGGTCGTTATCACGGACTCCGGAGGCATCCAGGAGGAGACCTCGTACCTAGGTGTGCCGTGCCTGACGGTTCGCGAGAATACCGAGCGGCCTGTCACTCTGACGGAGGGTACCAATACGCTTGTGGGACGCGACGTCCCGCGGCTGCGCCGGGAACTTGAACGCGTCCTCGCGCAGCCGCGGGGAAAGCCTCAACAAATTCCCTTGTGGGATGGCCATGCCGCGGAGCGGATCGCTCAGATTCTTACGCAGACCTCCTAGTCGAATGCCCCGCGCGACAAGGCGTTCCGCCGAATATCCGGCACGCGTTTGCGATCCGAGTTATCCACAGCGGAATCAATCCCGCTACTCCTGTGTTCGATAACACACGCATATTCTGACAAAGCTTTAGATTTGCAGGAGGAGCCTGGATGTACCGTTGGATGACCGCGCGGGACGTGAGTTTTATCAAGCTTCAGGCGGCCGTGTTCTGCGTGGAATGCGAGCTCATTAGCCAAAATAACACACTGAATTGCCTCTCTTGCGGCAGCAAAGCGCTGATGAATTTGTCTCGCTTGATGGGAGGATCGCTGCTGAATCAGTCGACCGCAAGTCTTATTCAAAATGCAGCGCTGGATCGCGTCGTTCGCGAATTGTTGCAGACGATACCCGAAAAAATGCCGCTACGCGATCTTCGGGAAGTGTCCAGAGACGAAGTCCCACAGGAATGGGTTCCAGGAGAGGAAGAATTCGTCGCTGCGAACCAAGGCCACAGGCCCAAGCAGGTCGCGAGAACCTTCCAGTTCCCGCAACCGAAGACCGAGGCAGCTCTGGAAGATATTTCCGCGTTCGACCTGAATCTTGCTCCTGCCATTGACATCATCACGGACAGGGCCCACGTGATGACGCGCGCCACGGGAGCCGCTATCGCGCTCAACCGGGGCCGGGACATCGTCTGCCGGGCCCGGGCTGGACGCACGGCACCGGACTTGGGTGTGCGCCTGCAAACGGAATCGGGAATCTCAGGGCATTGCGTGCGCACGGGCGAAATTCTGCTCTGTCACGATACGGAATCGAGCCCGCACGTGGATCCCACGGTGAGCCGGCGTCTTGGAGTGCGGTCGATTCTGGTCTCGCCGATTCGCTATTTCCAGCGCACTCTGGGGATTTTCGAAGTTCTGTCGGCTTCGCCCTATGCTTTTGATCAACGCGACGTCGCCACTCTGCAACTGCTTTCCGGAATGATGGTGGCGGCGATCAGCCGCGTCGTGGATTTGCCGGCCCGGATCGCTTAGTCGCCTAAACGACGCTGAATCCGTACTTTTGATCCACAAACGGGGCCCTTCTGGGCTGCTCTGGCGTCGACTTGGCGTGTATCATGGAAGCTACTTCCACATGAGCAGCCAGGACCCCCAGGCCGCGCGGGTTCAGCCTGTGCCCCCGCCGAATGACCGATCGGTGAATCAACGATCGGCGAATGAGCGAAGAGGGCGAACCAGGCACCCGATTTCCGTGCCGGCCACCGTTCGTCTGCGCGGACCCGGTATTGCCGGCGTATCCACCGAGCTTTTGGATCTCTCGGAAGATGGGATCGGCGTGCAAACTTCCGTTGCGCTTCAGCCCGATCGAACTCTGGCGCTCGATTTGGATCTGAGCACCGACCCGTACTTTGAGCCCAACCCCGAGTTGACCGCGCAACACCGTATTCGTCTGATTGGCCAGGTGGCTTGGTCGCAACCCGACGGGCGTGCGGGCGTGCGTTTCTTCTCATTGGATCATGCCGCGCTACACGCCATTCAACAGTGGCTGTTTCTGAATGCCGTGGCTGGCGCAGCCGGGAGTTCGCGCTTGCCGGACCTGCTGGAGTTGACGGCGCCAATCGCGGACGGGTCCGAGGCCTCTGGGCATGTTGAGAAAATAGAACAATTTGTGGACGAGGAAGACGACCCTGAGCACAGCCTTTCGCCGCTCAATCGCGACATCAACGCCATCGTCAGCCGGGCCTTGGCGTTAACAGGTGCGAAGGGTGCGGCTTTGGCGCTATATGAGGGCGATCTGCTCATTTGCCGCGCTACCTGCGGCACGGACACGCCGGGGCTCGGGGCGCGAATTTCGGCCGATTCCGGAATCACCGGGGAATGCATTCGCTTCGCAAAGGTCATGTACTGCTCCAATGCCGCTGCGGATCCGCGGGTCAATCACGAGATTTGTGCGGACCTTGGGATTCGATCGATTCTGGCGTTGCCCTTATTTGCGGGACCGCGCGTGGTCGGGTTGTTGGAGGTACTCTCGCAACGAGCTGAGGCTTTTGATCCTGTGGATGCGGAGGCGTTGGACTTGATGGCCCGTCCGATCATCGGCCTGCTCTTTGCTGAGGGGGCATCGGAATCCTTGCATCGGGGCGTCCGCGATGTTCCGGGCACGGCGGAGTCTGGCTCGCAGGAGTTGGACGTAGGTGCCATTGAACGCCGAAGGCAAGAGCTGGCTCGAAGCCTGGCCCCGAGAGCCCGGTTCTATCGGCGGGCAATTGAGGCCGTTGCGGGGCTTGCGGTCGTTGGGGCTGTGACTTGGCTGATCGGCTCGCAGACCAAGACGCTAGCTTCGTTGCGGCAGCCGGCTCCCGTCGCCACCACACAGATTCAGGCGGAAGTCCCGCACTTGGGCGCGTCGGCTGCGGAACCGGCGTCGATCGTAGTTGGGTCGGCGGGAACAAAGCCGAGCCCCGCAAGAATAGATGACGACAAGACCGAGTCCTCCTTGCAGGAACTAAAGGCAGCCGCGCAAGACGGTGAGCCCTCCGCGCAATACGCTATGGGTGCGCGCTTTGCGACCGGCGAGGGCGTGGCACAGGATTATGCAGCCGCCGCGCGCTGGTTCACGCTGGCGGCGAAGAAGGGATATGCCCCGGCCCAAGGCATGCTCGGCGCCTACTATTGGTCAGGCCGAGGCTTACACAAGGACTTGAAGCAAGCGTATTTCTGGTCCGTCCTCGCGCGGGACGGCAACGACGAGATCAGCAAAGACCGCGTGGATTCTCTGGTGGCCCAGCTCAACCGGGATGAAATGTTGCAAGTCCAGCAACTAGTGCGGGACTGGTATCGCAAGCACAACCCTTCTTCGCCGGTAACGGCTGCTGCCACCGTCACACACTAAAGGCCTGGCCTCCTTCCCAATCACGCTGGACGGCAGGTAGACTAGCCAGTCCGCTGCTAATTTCTATCCCAAGGTGCCATCCGGTCGAATGAATGTCCGCTTGCGGTTCGCAGCAGTGTTCTGCTCGATTTTTGTACTTGCCATCTCCGGCGTGGCGCAGAAGCCCGCCCTTACCTTGGATGAGTTCTTCAACTCCTTATCCTTCGACGCCGTGCGTCTGTCACCGGATGGCCACTCCGTTGTAATCGGAGTGCAGCGCGCCGATTGGGTGCAAAACATCTTCCGTCGCGACCTGTATCTGTATCGCGACGAGTCCCAAGTCGAAGGAAAGCTTCGGCAGCTTACCCAATCCGGTCATGACGGAGATCCGCAGTGGTCGCCCGATGGGCGCTGGATCGCGTTTCTCTCTGAGCGCAAAGGTTCGTCAGGAAAGGCGAGAGGCGGCGGTAAGGAAGATGATGCTGAGGGCAAGGAAAAGGAGACCACTCAGGTCTATCTGATTTCGCCGGATGGCGGCGAGGCTTTTTCTGTCACGCTTGGTGAAGAGGAAGTTCACGCTTTTGCCTGGGCGGCGGATTCGAAGTCACTCTACTACTCCACGCGCACGCCTTGGACCAAAGCCCAGAGAGATGTTTACAAGAAGGATTGGAAAGACGTAATTGAGTATCGCAAAGCCGAACGCGGCGACGAGATTTTCGAGATCGGTATTGCCGATGCTTTGGCAGCGCGGGAAACAAAAGGCACCAAGCCTCCGCCGGAAGAGAACGCAGAGCCCGACGCGACTCCTGGGGCACGAGCGTTGGCTCGTTCCGATTTTCGGATTGCCGAGATTGCTGCTTCACCCAACGCGAAGCGGGTCGCATTTCTCACGACCTCTGTGTCGGAGCGGGAAGAGGTTTTTGCCGAATTTGAGATCTATGCTTTTGAGCTGGACGGCGCAGCGCCGGACCGTGCTCCCAAGCGCATAACCAACAATGAAGCGCAAGAGGATCGAATTGGCTGGGCCGACGACAATCGCTATGTCTTTTTCCACGTTACCGTCGGTTCTGTGGAAGGGAAGTACAAGGACTCGCAGGAAAGAGTTTATTGGGTCGACGCCGACAGCGGCGCAACGGCGCGCTGGGCGGCGGACTTCGACGGAAGTGTGGTGGGTTACGCGACTCCATCCGAGAAGGGCGCGCTGTTTGCTGGTGGGCTCGGAACGAAAGTAGAACTGTATTCCCAGGCGAAACCTGACGCTAGGTTCGAAAAGCTCTCGGGTTGGCCGGGGACCTACGGACGCGTTTCCACCGCGAAGGCGTCGCCGCGCATCGCGTTCGTCTATTCGTCGCTGCAACGTCCGGACGAGGTTTACCTCGCGGACAGCGCGGACCGGTTGCAGGATGCGCTTCCCATAACGACCTTCAACAAGCTTCTCTCCGAGCGTGAACTGCCAAAAGGAAAGCCTTACTGCTGGAAGTCGAGCGATGGCACTCCTGTGGAAGGCATGTTGATCTATCCTCCGGGGAAGTTTGAAGCCAAAGGCCTGCCTCTGCTGACGCTGATCCATGGCGGTCCCGCCGATGCCGACGGTGACCACTTCGAGGCCGATTGGTACCAGTGGTCCGCACTCGCCGCGACGAATGGATGGCTCGTGCTCCAGCCCAACTATCGCGGGTCGACCGGGTATGGCGACAAGTTTCTGATGCAGATTGTGCCGGAAATCGTCTCTCGCCCAGGAAAAGACATTCTGGCGGGCGTGGATGCGCTCGTGAAGGGTGGCATAGCCGATCCCGAACACCTCGCCATCGCGGGCTACAGCTACGGCGGCTATATGACCAATTGGCTGATCACGCAAACGACTCGCTTCAAGGCTGCCATGACGGGCGCGGGCGCCGTGGAGCACGCGGGCAACTGGGGCAACGACGATACCACCTTCGACGACGCGTACTTTCTCGGTGGACGTCCCTGGGAAGCGCAACAGCGTTATCACGACGAGGCCGCTTTGTTCCAGATCGATAAAGTCAAGACACCCACGCACATGGTGGCGGGCAGCGACGACATCCGCGTAGCTGTCCTAGAAGACTACCTGCTCGACCACGCTCTGCATTCCCTCGGCGTTCCCAGCACGCTGCTCATCTTTCCCGGCGAGGGGCATAGCCTGGGCAAGAACCCCTGGCATGGAAAAGTCAAGGTTCGCGAGGAGCTGAAGTGGCTGGAGAAGTACGCTGGGAAACCCGGCGTCACATCTTTGGGAAGGTGAAGATCATCGCCCCAACTCCCCTGCGGAAATCGGCTCTACCAGCGAACGCGATGAAGGCGGACCTTGCGTGGCAAGTGAAAAGCCCAGCTGGATGCTCGCAAATGCCGAAGTTTAGGACGGGTCTAACGGCAAGTACTTCCACGCGAATGAAGAGTGTCCAAGTGGGTGATAGAGTGCCGTTGGGTCATCTCTCCACAAGTGTTGAACGGTGAGACGGAGGCGCGTCATGTTGAGAAGGGCGAAGTGGCTCAAGGCTGTAGGAGCGAGCACGGTTCTAGTGCTTCTTTTGGGCGCCAATGACGCAAGACGGCCCGACCAGCTTGATGGCGACGAGTGGATCGCCTGGACTCAAGGGGAAAGAAATGCTTATGTCATTGGGTCCATCGAAGGTTACTGGCGAGCATCGCATGATGCCTGCAGACTGGCAGACGATCTTTTCGAGGTCGGCAAGCGGCATCGTCTCGGTCAGGAGCCGTCCGGGCGCTGCCAAAATCATCTCGAGAACTACTCAAAGATGAGGATGATTAATTCTTCAGTAGACGTCAGCGCCTACACTAGTGTGATCACTGAGTTCTATGGAAAGCATCCGGAGTTTAGGAACATCCCGAAGGGGTATCTAATGTCATTCTTGACAGACCAGAAGTACAAGACAGCCGACCAACTCTCAGAAATGGCGATGAGGAAGGAAATCCATACTCAGTTCTAAATCCTGAGAAACTGAAGCCACTTACTGCCCTCGTCTTCACTTTTCGAGAACGAACCTCTTCCAAGATTATATCCCCGACCAAGTTTGCAACGAACGAGTATGCAATCTACCGGAACATGCTCTCTACCGACGAGGCTTCAGAGCCCAGTGTTCCGCTTGTTCGTGCTGGCGAAATTGGTCTTCGCCGAGTTCGCTGCATAGCGCGCCACGCCCCGGTAAAGCGCTTCGGCGATGTTCTGGCGGTAGAAGGGATCTTGCAGGTTGTGCTCGTCGGCGGGACTGCTGACGAAGGAGACTTCGGCCAGGATCGCGGGCATTGTGGTTCCCGTCAGCACCACGAAGGAAGCAGCCTTGACGCCACGGTTGCGCACGCCCGGGCTCTTGGCCGCAAGCGACCCATAGAGGGACTGCTGGACGCTGGTGGCCAGCTTGCGCGAAGCCTCGGACTTGTTCTTCAAGTCAGCGGCGGCCATCTGTAGGGTTGGTGCCGAGCCGACTTCTTTTTCTTCCTCTGCCAACACCTGCGTGGACGGGCCATCGGAGGTGTAATACGTCTCAACGCCCCGGGCGGCGGACAGGCTGCTGTAGTTGGCGTGGACGGAGATGAACAGGTCCGCTCCAACTTGGTTTGCAATCGCTGCGCGGCGGCCCAATGGAATGAACGTGTCATCGGTCCGGGTGTAGATGACTTCAAGGCCGAGCCGTTGTTCCAATAGCACGCCGAGGCGTTGCGCGATCTCGAGCGCGAGATCTTTCTCCAGCAACCCTTGACGCCCAACCGTGCCCATATCCCAGCCACCGTGGCCCGCGTCGATGACGATGCGGAGGTGGGGAACGTGGGCGCGGAGCTTGGCATCTTCGGCGGATGGGTTCTTCGAAATTTCTGGGAAGCTCGGGTGCGCGGTGTTTTGCATCACGGCCTGCGTGTCCATCTTCGGTCTGGGCGGAGCTTGCTGGCTGCGAATTTCCAGCACTAGGCGATACGGGTTCGGTTCCAGGCTCACCGAGAAGTTGGGACTGTTCTTGGTCTCGAGCTCAACGCGGCTCACGCCCGGAACGGTCTGTCCGATCTTAATCCGGCTCAGCAAAGCGTCATCGACGGCGTCATTCTTGTTAGTGAGCTCTTTGGCCAGCGCGGTGTCGTGCAGGTCGACGTAGATTCGATCGGGCGATGAGAGGCGATGGATTTCGTAGGGGACTTGATCTTGCAAGTCGATCACGACCGTGCTTGATTCCGCGCTTACCCAGTGGCGGAGGCCGGTGATGCGCGGTAAAGCCGAGTTCTCGGCGACCTGCGCCGCCGAGAGCGAAGTCACCGTCGCGGCGGGCTGAACGGCCTCAGTGGTTGGCTCAGCGCGGCGGGAGTGCCACCACCAAGCGGTGCCGACGGTTACTACGAGAGCGGCCGCGACAAGGCCCAACATGCGCCAGGATGGGGGCCAACCCAGGGCCGCTTCCACAGCAGGGGCAGCTTGTTGGCGGCGAGTGGCCGCTGGTACGGCCGGAGTGACAAGTTGTTCCCGCGCGGCGACGGACGGTGCGATCGAGGGCGAATCCTGGTGAGGACTGGTTAGCTGTGTCCAGTCGGCCAGGGAAGTGCTCTGGCCGGTAAGGTCCGGAGTGCCGTTCGGCACAGTGTTCGGAATACCGCTCGAAACAGTCTTCGAAAGATCGACTGGCGGGACAGGAGCGCTGGGGGGTTGAGTCTTTGCCGGCGCAGCCACACGCGGCGGTGCCGGCACGTCAGCACGAATCGCTTCGACCGTTAATTCCGCCAAGAGGCTGAGTTCGCGAATGTCGCCGTCGGTAAAGGCGTAGGCTTCTTTCTCAAAAGCCTCGATCAGGCCGCCGACACCGAGGGGCGTGCGCATCGGAACAGCTACGACGGAGCGTATGCCAAGCTCACGGCAAGCGGCACGGTCGACGCGGGTGTCGGTCTCGGAGTCATCGCAGCGGACGATTGTTCCGGTTAGGTAACAAACCGCGGTGAGGCCGGACTGCAAGCTGAGCTTCAGGCCGAGAGGCGGAGCGGTGTCGCCGGCGGTTCCACGGCACACGATTTCGCCAGCTTCGGCCAGCGCGATGGCAATGCCGCTGGCGCCGCTGATAGTCAGGGCGCGCTCGGCGATGAACTGCAATACTTCGCCGCGGATCGATGCAGCATCCGATCCTGCTTTGGCCGACACAGCTTTCCGGGATCGCAGTTCTTCGAGAAGAGCAGAGAAGCTCAAGAGCGTCGGCAATGCGCTTTGCAAGCTGTCGCCTTGCGGCGCAGTCTCCTGAGGCCGTTGCGGCGAGCTGGTACCCGGTTTGGTTCTGCCTCCATCGCGGTACTCGGGTCGAAAGGGCATGCGCTAAGACTCGCCAGAAACTAAGTAGAACTTCGGGTGTTCTCAGTAAATTACAGGTTTTTTATGTCCTCAGCAATGTATCCAAGGGAACCGGAAGTGCCGAACTGCCAGCACCTCCGGCCCCAATGAGCTCTTGCCGCGCGCTCCCGTGAGCCGTATTCTAAAAGCATGAAGGTTGTACCAAGTGAAAGCCCTGCCAACTCCCAAAAATCCAAGAAGAGCCGCTTGAACTGGTTTTGGCCCGCCGGAGTGATTGCCGCGGGAGTTACCGGAGCCGCCGTGGTGATGATGCGCGGCTGCTGGCATCGAAATCTGAGTTGGCCTCTGAGCGTGCAGGGAAGCTCGTACCGGGTTTGTCTGGGTTGTGGCATCAAGCGCCTGTTTGACGAGCCTACTTTCACCAGCTATGGCCCCTACAGCTACGACTTGAACAAGCTGAAGGCTTGGGATGAGGCCCACCCGCGACAAGGACGCCCGGGCGTCAAGCGCGCGTCTTAGCTCTCCGGATCTTAGCTTTCCAGATTTTAGCTTTCTAGATTTTAGCTTTCTAGATTTTAGCTTTCTAGATCTTAACTCTCAAAGTAGCGGCCTTCCAGCCACAACTGCAATTCGTCCTGCGAAGCCTTGGCGATTTCGTCGAAGCGGAGACCGATATCTCCGTTGGGTCTGCGCCATGCCACCGCCGCCTGTGCCTGCACCACCAGTTTTCGGCCCGGCAACGAAAATCTTAGACGGACGACTTCGCCCGTCTGCAGCTCTGCCTTGGTGCGTACGCCGATTCCGCCGCGGCTGACGTTCAATAGCTCCGCATCCATGTGTCTGCGGTTGGCGACCATGGAGACGTGAGCTTGGAGAGCGTGGCGGTGATAACGGAGCCGTCCGCGAAGGATGAGATTGCGCGCCGCAGCAAGTGTGTGGACCGCCTGTTCCACAGAGACGGGTTTTTCGAAGAAGAAGTCGGCGCCGTTGCGCCGTAATTGATGGTGGTGCATGGGACCGCTCATGAGGACCAACGGGATGGCATCTTCGCCCCGGCGCATCGGCTCCAGTCTTTTCACCAGCGTGTCGGCTCCCGCAAGGTCGTAGTCGACGATGACTGCGTCGATCTTCGTGTGGGAGAGTTTGCGGCGGGCTACTTCCGGTTCAGACTCTACATCGACGCCGATTTGCATACTGCCCAAAATGCATTCCAAAACGCTAACTTCCTGCCAATCGCGGGATACGACCATCGATTCAAGCGTCATACAAGAATCGTAGTCTGCCGAGTAACCCGGACGTAGGTCACGAAGGTAATGGGCTGCTTGCGGGGCAGGATTTTACGTGGGGGCCGCCCTCGGCAGTCCAGGAGCGCAGCTCCTCCGCTCTTGTGCGATCTAGCGTGAGGTCGCAGCCATCAAGCTTTCCTTGGATTGCGTGCGATACCACTCCACGGTACGGCGAAGGCCTTCTTCAAAATCAACGAGCGGCTTATAAGCGAAGCATTCGGCCGCGCGCGTGATATCGGCGAGAGAATGCTTTACATCGCCTTCGCGGGACGGCCCGTACTTGACTCCGCCGGAGTAGCCGGTAGGCTTTTTGAGCAATTGGAACGTTTGGTTGAGCGTGAAGCGCGTTCCCGTAGCCACGTTGCACATTTTGCCCGCGACCTGAGCGGCCGGGGCGTGGCACGCAAGAAGGTTGGCGCTGACGGCATTTTCGATGTAAGTAAAATCTCGGCTTTGTTCGCCGTCGCCAAAAATCGTCGGTTCCTGTCCGCTAAGCATCGACGTGATGAACTTGGCCAAGACTCCCGAATACGGCGAAGTCGGATCCTGATAGGGCCCGAAGATGTTGAAGTAGCGCAGGCTGACGGTTTCGAGACCGTAACAGCGGTAGAAGCTGCTCATGTAGTGCTCGCCGGCAAGTTTCGCGACGGCGTAAGGCGAAATCGGATTCGGCGTCATGGCCTCGTGCTTGGGGAGCGCGGGAGTGTCGCCATATGCGGAAGAAGATGCCGCGTAAACGACGCGCCTGACCTTGGCATCGCGCGCGGCCACGAGCACGCTGACCGTGCCGTCGACGCACGCGCGATTGCACGAAACAGGGTCTTTGACGGATTTGGGTACCGAGGGAATGGCCGCCTCGTGGAAAATGTAGTCGACTCCGCGGCAGGCGTCCACCATGGCTGCCGTGTCGAGGATGTCTGCCTCGCGGAAGTCGATCTTGTTGAGGATGTCCGCCAGGCTGCTTCGTCGTCCTGTTGACAGGTTGTCAATGCCGCGTACCTGCTCCCCTTGGGCGACAAGTTTCCGTGCGATATTCGAGCCAATAAATCCAGCAACGCCGGTAACCAAATATTGCGCCATGCTCCGATGATAGCAACCGGAGGCGTTTGGCGGAAACGTTCCGGCTGTACCAAAAGTAACCGCCAGAGAATCGAGGACCATCTAGGGTTTGCGCTTCTGGCTGGCCGTTACGAGGCGGACAAATTCCTCTGTACTCAGTGATGGTTGGGTTTCGAAGAACTGCTCCAGTGCGTCGATGACCGCCATGGGCTCTGATATCGCGGGCAGGGCGACCTTTTTCGTCGCCGGGGGAACGCTGAGCAGCCTTCCCGCAGCCAGAGACGCGATCATGGCGTCCAATTGCTCCCGGGCATTCTGCGAGAGATTCGTGAACTCGATCCCCATGCCGAGAAACGGATAGGTTGCGCGGACAATCGCCGCTCCATTGACCAGGAATCCGCGCATGCCAAGCTGCAATTCCATCTTGGTGCCCACGGGGAACGTGGTCATCATCTCGATGTAGCAGCCTGCGGTGCTGATGTCGGTAAACGTGGCCCAGGTGCGGATAGTGCTGCCGTCGGTTTTGAGTTCCAGGTTGCCCTCGCACTTGAAGCGGGGATAGCGCCTTTTCTCCTGCGGGGGGGAACTTGCGAGCGCGGCCGCTTCTGCCGACGCCGATTGGGGATGGGAGCTGACGCCCCCTGGATTCTTCGACGAAGCAGGGTCCGGCTGCTTTCGTGTCTCCCAAGAGCTTCGGCTGGAATCAAGGTTCATTTCAGGGTTTCAGTTCCTAGTGGCGGGAGCTCGAAGAGCCCGTCCTAGTGGGCTCATCGGCGGTCTTGAAAGGCCGCTTTAAGCGGCTTGGGGAAACGTCGGTTACTGCTGGAGATTACGAGCGCGGACTCGCAGCGGCCGGCGCGGAGCCCGTTCTAGCGTTCTGAGCCGCCGCGCGCATTTCACGCCATAATTCGTCGAGGCCGTCTCCCGTTCTTGAGGAGCAGGCGACGATGCGGGCATCGGAGTAAGCTCGCGCGAGGACTGCCAAAGCATTGCGGCGCTTGTTGGAAGAGAGCTTGTCGCACTTGGTTGCGGCCAGGAGGTAGGGCCGTTCGACGGTTTCGAGGAACTCGATGAGCTGGGCGTCGCTCTTTTGTGGAGGTACGTTGAGATCGACCAGGACTACGCAGAGGGCAAGCGTAGAACGGTCTTTCAGATACGGGTCGATAAAGGCTCCCCAGCCAGCGGTGATGGCCTTGGGTACGCGGGCATAACCGTAGCCGGGAAGGTCGGCCAGCTGCATTTCCGGAGCGGATTTGCCGGGCCACTGGAGTTCGAAGAAATTGATCATCTGCGTGCGGCCGGGAGTGGAGCTGGTTTTCGCAATTTTCGTTCCCACAAGCGCGTTGATGAGGCTGGACTTGCCGACATTGGAGCGGCCAAGGAAGGCTACCTCCGGAAGTCCCGCTGGAGGGAAGTGGGCTGCATCGACGGCGGAAGTTACGAAGCGGCTGAGGACGCGCATAAGTGGATTTCAGGTCTGCGGCTTGCAATCCAAAAGGCAACGGCGAGACCCTTCGTCTCGCCGTTCAGAAGTGTATCCGGAAAGATCTTACTGATGCGCCGCGGGGCCTTGTTCGACGACGGGAGGAATCGTCGGAATCGGTTGGCCTTCTTCACTGGCGATTTCCGGCAGCGGGCGCTCGAGCGCAATCTGTAGCACCTGATCCATATTTTCGACACAGTGCAGCTTCATCGCGTTGCGCAGATTCTCGGGCACCTCTGCCAGGTCCTTCTCGTTTTCCTTCGGCAGAATCGCTTCGAAGATTCCGGCGCGGTGCGCGGCCAGCAGCTTTTCTTTGAGCCCGCCGATCGGAAGCACTTTGCCGCGCAAGGTGATTTCGCCCGTCATCGCGAGATCGCGGCGAACGGGAATCTTGCTGAGAGCGCTGGCAATAGCAGTAGCGATGGTGATTCCCGCGGACGGTCCGTCCTTCGGGATGGCGCCTTCGGGGACGTGCACGTGGATGTCGAGGTTGCGGTAGAAATCTCGCGTCAAGCCAAGAGCCAAGGCGCGCGAGCGGATGTAGGACATGGCGGCCTGCGCCGACTCCTGCATCACATCGCCGAGCTTACCGGTGAGGGTGAGCTTGCCTTTGCCGTCTACGACAGAAACTTCGGTGCTCAAAATCGATCCGCCAACCTCGGTCCACGCCAAGCCCGTGACCAAGCCCACTTCGCTCTTCTCGTGGGCCATTGTGTCGCGGAATTTGATGACCCCGAGGAAGTCAGGAACGTTGGCAGCCGTGACCTCGACCTTATAGCCCGATTCCTTGACAACCTTACGGGCGATTTTGCGGCAGATGTTGCCGATTTCGCGTTCCAGGTTACGGACACCGGATTCGCGGGTGTAGCCGCGGATGATGGTCTGGATCGCACCCTCTGTGAACTGAACGTTCTTCTCGGTGAGACCGGTTTGAGCGAGCTGCTTCTTGACCAGGAACTGCTTGGCGATTTCGGTCTTTTCGGGTTCCGTGTAGCCATGAAGGCGCAACACTTCCATGCGGTCTTGTAATGGCGCAGGGATGGTGTGCAGGACGTTGGCCGTAGCCACGAAGAAGACTTGCGAGAGATCGTATTCAACGTCGAGGTAGTGATCGACGAACATGAAGTTCTGTTCGGGATCGAGTACTTCGAGGAGCGCCGCCGATGGGTCGCCACGGAAATCCATGGCCATCTTGTCGACTTCGTCGAGCATGAAGACCGGATTCTTCGTGCCCGCCTTCTTCATCATCTGGATAATTTGGCCGGGAAGAGCGCCGATGTAAGTGCGCCGGTGGCCGCGAATTTCTGCTTCATCTCGCACGCCGCCGAGGGACATGCGGACGAACTTGCGGCCCGTGGCCTTGGCGATCGACATTCCCAGCGAAGTCTTACCAACGCCCGGAGGCCCGACAAAACACAAGATCGAGCCTTTTGGATTTTTCACCAGTTGACGGACGGCGAGGAACTCGAGAATGCGCTCTTTGATTTTTTCCAGTCCGTAGTGGTCTTCGTTCAGAATTTTTTCCGCGCGGCTGATGTTGCGGATTTCTTTGGAGCGCTTCTTCCACGGCACAGCCAACAACCAGTCGAGGTAATTGCGCGATACGGTTGACTCGGCGGACATGGGCGGCATCGCCTCGAGCTTCTTCAGTTCCTGCATGGCCTTTTCTTTCACTTCCGGCGTCATCCCGGCGGCTTCGATCTTCTTCTTCAGCTCGTCGAACTCGCCCTTCTCGCCGCGCCCCAATTCCTTCTGGATAGCTTTAATCTTCTCGTTAAGGTAGTACTCCTTTTGCGCGCGTTCCATTTGCTTCTTGACGCGCGTCTGGATGGAGCGATCCATGTTGAGCTTTTCAATTTCAATGTCGAGCATGTCGGCGATGCGAGTGAGGCGCTCGCCGGCGTCGAAGATTTCGAGCAGTTCTTGTTTTTCTTCGATCGAGAGTTGCAGATTGGCCGCAATCGTGTCGGTGAGCTTCGCCGGGTCTTCCATGCGGACAGCCGCGATCATCGTCTCGTAATTCAGAGATTGGCAGAGCTTGACGTACTGCTCGAACAGGGAAGTCACGCGCTGCATGGCAGCTTCGAGCGTCGGAGAGGGTTCGACGGTGGAGCGCGCTAAACGAACGGTAGCCTGCAGAAAGCCTTCGGCCTCAGTAACCTGAAGCACACGGCCGCGCTCGACGCCCTCGACGAGGACCTTGATGTTGCCGTCGGGGAGCTTGAGGCTCTGCACAATGTTGACGACCGTGCCAACTTCATAGATTTCGTTGGGCTTGGGCTCGTCGATGCTGGCGTCGTGCTGGGTGGCCAGGAATATCTTTTTGTCACCAGCCAGCGCTTCCTCAAGGGCACGGACACTCGATTCCCGGCCGACCACGAACGGCGTCATCATAAAGGGGAAGATGACCACGTCCCGGATGGGCATCATCGGGAGTTTCTTGCTTTCGAACTTTTCTTTGGACTGAGTCACAATACCATCCTAAATCATTTGATCGTGAAAATGGCACGGCAGAAGCCGTGCCCTGGGTCGGCGGTATCCGCCGCGGCTATGTACGGCGCAGGTTCTAGCCCGCTTTTTCCATCATGCCGATGGAAACGTCACGTTTTTCCACCATTTCGCGGGTGACTTCGAATTCCTTCAGCTTCTTCTGGCTGGGCAAGTGGTACATCAAGTCGAGCATCAGCTCTTCCAGAATCATGCGCAGGCCGCGGGCCCCGACCTTGCGGACCATGGCCTGGCGGGCAATGGCTTTGAGCGCTTCGTCGCTGAACTTGAGGCGTACATTCTCGAACTCAAAGAGCCGCTGATATTGCTTGATGATCGCATTCTTGGGACGCGTCAAAATCTCGATCAGGGCGAACTCGTCGAGTTCGTCCAGCATGCCGACGACGGGCAGGCGTCCTACAAACTCGGGGATGAGGCCGAACTTCATCAGGTCTTCGGGCTGCACGTTGCCCAGCATTTCGGCGGTGGATTTCTTGTCCATCTTCGCCGTTTGTGCTTGCAACTCCGCCTCTGCATTCGCCGCCTCGGTTTTGAAACCAAGACCTTTCTTGCCCAGGCGCCGGGAAATGATCTTGTCGAGACCTACAAAGGCCCCCCCGCAGATGAAGAGAATGTTAGTGGTATCGACTGGAGTGAACTCCTGGTGCGGATGTTTGCGGCCGCCTTGCGGTGGAACATTGGCGACGGTCCCTTCCAGGATCTTGAGCAGCGCCTGCTGAACGCCTTCACCGGACACATCGCGGGTAATTGAGGGGTTCTCGTCTTTGCGGCCAATCTTATCGACTTCGTCGATGTAGATGATTCCCGTCTGGCAGCGTGCCACGTCGCCATCGGCAGCCTGCAAGAGCTTAAGGATAATGTTCTCGACATCTTCGCCGACATAGCCGGCTTCCGTAAGCGTCGTGGCGTCCACAATCGCAAACGGAACATCCAGCATTTTGGCCAGCGTTTGCGCCAGCAGAGTCTTTCCGGTGCCCGTCGGCCCAATCAACATGATGTTCGATTTGGCGAGTTCGATATCCGTCGCCTTCTGCCGGTTCATGTAGATGCGCTTGTAGTGGTTGTAAACGGCGACGGCGAGCTTCTTCTTGGTTTGTTCCTGTCCGATGACGTACTCGTCGAGGAAAGTCTTCACTTCCTGCGGCTTGGGCAGATGACTGGGAGTGGTCGCGGCTGTTGCGGTCGTCGTCCGGTCGTCTTCCAGAATCGAATTGCATACCGCCACGCACTCGTCGCAGATGTAGGCGCGCGGATAGTCGCTGGGCGAGGAAATGAGCTTCGCCACCGATTCCTGGGACTTGTGGCAGAACGAACACCGAAGGACTTCGTCGGAGCCTGATCTGTTTTTCACGGCTTACTCCCTGCTTCCCCGCCGGCTACCGCCCGGCGAACCCGGCAAAAACCGATCATACATTTACTTGGTCTTGTAAATGATATCGTCGATGATTCCGTATTCCTTGGATTGCTGCGCATTCATGATGAAATCGCGCTCTACATCCTTTTCTACCTTATCCAGCTTCTGTCCGCTATGTTTCGAGAGTAACTGGTTCGTCAGTTCCCGCATCCTGAGGATTTCCCGGGCATGTATATCAATATCGGTCGCCTGGCCGGAAAGTCCACCCATGGAAGGCTGGTGGATCAGAATTCGCGAGTTCGGGAGGGCCATCCGCTTCTTGGCTTCCCCCGAGGCCAAAAGTAATGCCGCCATCGACGCCGCTTGCCCCACGCAGAGCGTAACTACATCATTCTTCACGTATTGCATGGTGTCGTAGATGGCCATGCCCGCCGTGATCGAGCCGCCCGGCGAGTTGATATAGAGCTGAATGTCTTTTTCCGGATCTTCCTGAGCCAGGAACAGCATCTGCGCTATGACGAGGTTGGCGATATTGTCGTCGATGGGCGTCCCGATGAAGACGATCCAAGAAGGTCGCACGCTGATCAAGGCGACCGTCGGCAAGCGCTTCCGCCATGGCCGAATGGGTTCGGGTACTATGCACGGCGAGTTGGTAGCCATGGTGCAATCCTCGAGCAGCTACCCCGAGTTCCTGACGAAACTGAACCAGTGGGCGGATCGTGCGTTCGCGCCGAGTCACAGCGCTCGGTGGCCGGACGCCGCGCCACTCGGACGGTACAGCTTGCCCGATAACCTCCAGCTGCGGGGGCAATGACGATGTCCGCGACGCCGACGCCATGGATGGAGCTCCTCTCGCGGCAGTTCAGCAACGTGCACGACGAGTACGGCCCGAACAGCCAGGAAGTGGCCAGTGCGTTCTGGGTGTTGAGCCGGATCAAGTGGTTGGAACATGTCGGCGAACCGCTGAATGACGATACCATCACCGTCGTCCATTCGTGGAATGATGCGCTGAAGATCATCAATCGGGATCTCGCGACGCGCGATCCTCGTTACAACATCGCGGGACATCTCGAGGTATCGTGCATCCGTATCGACGAGATCTTCGAGCGCATTCCGGACCGAGACATCTGGTGGCAAGCCGCTCGCGAGGAAGCGAAGCACTACGCAATCTTGGGCGGCATTCCGCAGTCGCGGCCAAGGGTCGACCGGGATAAGGTCTACGAGTATCTCTACGAGTTCGTCTCGATGCTGCTCGCCGAGATCATCGGCTCGCCCGAGGCCGAGTGCACGTACTTCCGCGAGCAGCTGTCGTGGTTCCACGTAGGACTCTTCCCGTGCGGATGGGAGGGAGACTGGCCTGTCGGGCGCATGCGCGTCTTCTGATGCGTAGTCGGCCGTGCCTGAACCGTGAGTTATACGAAGCCGGCGGTCAGCCTAAGGTAAACAAAGGTAAACAAGGGACGTGGGCACCCATGTGCGCAACGCGGCCGAGCGGTCACTGCTTTTGCGACTGCTTGTCG
>Ga0137409_10000089_pt1 | contig 79690 bp, 73 predicted proteins | sample CZODoug1_16funga_FD_122059 | JGI IMG/M metagenome (GOLD analysis project Ga0137409, IMG submission 122059) | Vadose zone soil fungal communities from Angelo Coast Range Reserve, California, USA - CZODoug1_16fungal (Hybrid Assembly) | ecosystem: Environmental > Terrestrial > Soil > Vadose zone... | reverse complement strand
CTGGTTCAGGCTCGCGAAAGAGGTGGATCCCGAAGCAGCGACCGTGATCGTCTCGGCGTAGACCGCGCTGGAATCGACGGTCATGGCCCCACCGGACGTCGAGGTCAGCGTCCCGACCGTTGCGATGGCGCTCGCGGTCGCGCCGTTCGACGCGCTGGAAGAGACCGTCGCCCGGCCATCCGCGCCGATGGTGGCGACGGCAGCGTTGCTGGTGGTCCAGGTCGCCGGTGGTGCCCCCACGACCGGGTGATTCCTGGCATCGACGGGGGAGGCGTGGAAAAGGGGCGTTTCGCTCGGTGGTACCAGCACCGCGGACGGGGTCACGATCACCTGCGCCACGACCTGCGCTACCGTGACCGCGGCCGTCGCCTCCTTCCCCTCGGCTGAGGCGTGCACGATCGCGTTCCCGTTTGCCACGGCGGTGACGAGCCCACTCTGCGTGACGGTGGCCACGGTCGCGGCGCTGCTGCTGAAGGCGATGTTGACCCCCGGGATCGGCATGCCGGCCGCATCGAGGGCGACCGCGGTGAGCAAAATCGTGTCACCCAGGCTGGTCAGAGGAGCCGAGGCTGACGGCGTCAACGTGACGGACGCCACGGGCGGCCGGGATGGCCCGCCTCCCCCACAGGCGAGCAGGACCGACAGGATAAAGGGACAGGCGCGGCAAAGCGGCATCCACCCTCCTCGGCGAGGGATCCTACCGGGGCTGACCCGCAGGTCGAGGAAACGTTTGACAGACGGCGCCGCGCGTCCTTACATTGCGCGTCGTTCCATCCACCCCTTGCAACCGTTCGCGCCGCCCGTGGGGCGTGCTGCGACCCAGACCCACCCGAGCATGCGCGCCGCGCGGGCGCGCCGGAAACAGCCCATGAACCTCTCAGAGCTCAAGGAGATGAAGATCCTGCAGCTGGCCAAGCTGGCCAAGGACCTCGAGATCGAGGCCCCCGGCGCGCTGCGCAAGCAGGACCTCATCTTCCACATCCTCCAGGCCCAGAAGTCCGACACCCTGATCGAAGCCGAGGGCGTGCTGGAAGTCCTGCCCGACGGGTTCGGCTTCCTCCGCAGCCCGGACTTCAGCTTCACGCCGGGTCCCGACGACATCTACGTGTCGCCCTCCCAGATCCGCCGCTTCAACCTGCGCACCGGCGACATGGTGAAGGGGCAGATCCGCCAGCCCAAGGACTCGGAGCGCTATTTCGCGCTCCTCAAGGTCGACGAGATCAACTTCACCGAGCCCGTCGAGGGCGGCCAGAAGGTCCTCTTCGACAACCTGACCGCGCTCTACCCGACCCGGCACATCAAGCTCGAGTACTCGAAGGACAACATGTCGACGCGGATCATCGACCTGCTCACGCCCATCGGGTTCGGGCAGCGCTGCCTGATCGTCGCGCCGCCGCGGGCAGGCAAGACGGTGCTGCTGCAGGACATGGCGCACGCCGTCGCCGCCAACCACCCCGAGTCATTCCTCATCGTGCTGCTCATCGACGAGCGGCCCGAGGAAGTGACCGACATGCAGCGCACAGTGAAGGGCCAGGTGGTCAGCTCCACCTTCGACGAGCCGGCCACCCGGCACGTGCAGGTCGCCGAGATGGTCAGCGAGCAGGCCAAGCGCCTGGTCGAGCAGGGCCGGGACGTGATCATCCTGCTCGACTCCATCACCCGCCTGGCGCGCGCCTACAACGCCACCGTGCCGCCCAGCGGGAAGATCCTCTCCGGCGGCGTGGACTCGAACGCGCTGCACAAGCCCAAGCGGTTCTTCGGCGCGGCGCGCAACGTCGAGGAGGGCGGCTCGCTCACCATCATCGGCACCGCCCTGGTCGACACCGGCTCCCGCATGGACGAGGTGATCTTCGAGGAGTTCAAGGGGACGGGAAACTCGGAGATCGTGCTCGACCGCAAGCTGATGGAGAAGCGCATCTTCCCCTGCCTCGACATCAACCGCTCCGGCACGCGCAAGGAGGAGCTGCTCATGGACGAGAAGCAGCTCAACCGCGTCTGGATCCTGCGCCAGCTCTTGCACCCGCTGAACGTGATCGACTCGATGGAGTTCCTGCTCAGCAAGATGCGCGGGACGAAGAGCAACAAGGAGTTCCTGGATTCGATGAGCCGCTGATCAGTGCAAGCCGCCCAGGAGCTTTTCCGGAGACGTCCCGCCTTGCACGCCGCTTCGGTATAGCTCGTACCGGTCGGCGCCGCCGTGGTCCTTGCCGGAGACGGCGGCGCGGTATCCGGCGTCCCGCGCCAGGGCACGCAGCCGCCGCCGCGAAGCGTTGTAGGGATACGCGAACACTTCGACGGGCGCCGCCAGACCGGACTCGAGCTGGCGTTTCGACCGCACCAGCTCATCCATCGCCTGCTCGTCGGTCAGGTCGGGCAGCCGCTTGTGCGTCGCCCCGTGGGAGCCGATCTCCATCCCCAGCGCGGCCAGGGCGCGCACCTCGGGCCAGGAAAGATACCGGCGGCCGGGCTCGCCCTGCGACCGGTGCGCCTCGTCCGGGCCGATCCATGCGGTCACGAGGAAGAAGGTCCCGCGCATCCCGCGGGCGCGCAGCGCCGGCAGGGCCGCGGTGAACGCGTCCTGGTAGCCGTCGTCGAAGGTGAGGAGGATGGGCTTGTCCGGGAGCGGCGCGCCTCGATCTTCGTGCTCCAGCCATTCGTGGAAGGTGACGGTGTGGAACCCGGCCTCGCGGAGCGCGTCGAGCTGCATCGCGAACGCGGCTTCGCTCACCGTGAACTCGTCGCCGGCGCCGCCGATGGAGTGCCAGGTCAGGATGGGCACGTCCGGACGGCAGGCGGCGCCGCCGGCCACGATCGCCAGGAGCAGCGCGGTGCGGAGGATGTGCCGCATCAGGCGATGAGCGGCACGCCGCGTTTCTTGAGCCGCAGCGTCAGGCCGAGTCCGACCGCGGCGACGAGCAGGTTGGGGGAGAACGCCGCGAGGAAGGGCGGCACGCCCCGGTCAGCCATCGCGAACCCGAGCCGCGACATGACGTAGAAAGCGACGAAGGCGCCCAGGGTGACCAGGTACGCGGACCCGCGCGCCCCGCCGGCCGCCACCGCGAGCGGCACGCCGACCAGCGCGAAGCAGAGGCAGGCGAACGGCGCGGCCCACCTGCGCCCTGCCTCGACCCGCAGCCGCGTCGCGTCCGACCGCCAGCCCATCCGGTCCATCTGAGCGGCGCGCGGGCCCAGCTCCTGGTACGGGATGGCCGTCTCGACGCCGTAGAAGCGGTTCTTGCGGGCGACGCGCTCCTGCACGCCGACCAGGAAGGTCCCTTCCTGGAAGCGCACCACGGTCTCTCCGCGCGCCTCGGTGCGGTGCAGCTCTCCGCGGCCGAGGCGGAGGAGCAGCGCCTCGCCCCCGGCGTCCTCGATCCGGCCGGTCTCGGCCAGCGCCAGCAGAGGCGCGCCGTCGCCCACCTCGTCCTCGATCAGCACCCCGCGCCACTCCGCGCCCTCGGCTTCCGCCACGTACACCATGAACCGCGGGAGGGCATCGTTGAACACGCCCGGCAGGAGCCCCGATTTGAGGTTGCGCTTGATCACGCCGTTCAGGACCCGGTTCACCTCCTGCAGTCCCCACGGCTCCGCCCAGCGGGCCAGCGCCGCCACGCCGAGGGCGAGCGCGAGGGCCACCAGGCACGGCACCCGGTAGAGCCGCAGCGGCGACTGCCCCGCGGTGGCGAGCCCGAGCAGCTCGCGGTCGGCCGCCAGCCGGCCCAGGCCGAGCTGCAGGCCCAGCATGTAGGCGAGGGGCACGGCCATGACCAAGAAGTGCGGCGCGAACGCGGCCGTCACGCGCCCCAGATCGCGCAAGGTGATCGCGCTGGAGAAGACCACCTCGTTGAGCTGGAGGAGCTGCGCGACCACCAGGAGTTGCAGGATTGCGCAGAGGCCCACCGCGAGGGGCATCCCCATCTCGCGCAGCACGATGCGGTCGACCAGCGGCAACTGCACGCGGCCACTCTACATGGAAGTTCTGGTACAGAGGCGTCTTGGTGCGCGTCAAACAGGCCGCCGGGCTGCTGGTGCCGCTGGGCCTGTTCGCGCACGCGTTCTTCTGCCCGATCTCGATCGCGGGCACGCAGATCGGGCTGGGCATCGCCGCCGCGGGCCTCGTCTGCGCGGCGGCGTCGGGGTGGCGCCCGCGCCGGACTCCGCTCGATGTGCCGCTGCTGGCGTTCGTCGCCGTGGCGCTTCTGTCGGACGCCCTGTCCCCCTTCGGCCCGCCCACGGCCGCGTTCGCCACGCTCTGGCGCAGCGCGCTCGGCTTCTGGGTCGTCTTCCACGGCCTGTCGCTCGCCCCGCGCCAGGCGCCCCGGCTGGTGCTGTTCGCGGCCGCGGGCCTGTTCCTTTCCTCGGCGGTGGGGCTCGTGCAGTACCGGACCGGGGTCGACCTGGTCCACCTGCTCGGGCTCCGCGAGCAACCCGCCTGGGTCGAGGCGCCCGGGGCGCAGGGGCGTTACGGCGCGATGGGCTTCTTCACCTCGCGCCTGACGTTCGGGCACAACGCCACCCTCCTTCTGGCGCTGCTCGGAGGGGCGCTGGCCACCGGCGAGGTGCCGGTCCGCCTGCGCGGGCCGGCGCTCGTCGCGGCGACGGTCGCGTTCGCCGCGATCCTGGCGACGTTCGATCGCGCGGCGTGGCTGGGGCTCGCCGCAGGCGCGCTGGTCGTCGTGGCCGCGGGCCGGAGGAGCAGCCGCGCGCTGTTCGCCGGCCTCCTGATCGGGGCGGCCGCCGTCGCGCTCTTGCCCCAGGTGCGCGCCCGGTTTGCCTCGTCGTTCGACCTGCGCGGGAACGCGGACCGCGTCTTCGTCTGGTCGCGCGCGGCCGAGATCATCCGGGACCATCCGCTGGTCGGGATCGGATTCGGCAACTATCCGCGCGTCTGCGGCGCCTATTACGACCGCGTCGACCCGGCGTTCCCGATGCGGACCTGGGCGCACAACACGGAGCTGTCCCTGCTCGCGGAAACGGGCCCGCTCGGGCTTCTCGCCTTGCTCTGGCTCGTGATCGCCACCGCCGCGGCGCTGTTGCCCCGCGTCCGGGCGGGGGACGGGCTGGCGCTGGGCGGCGCCGCGGCGGCGACCGCGCTCGCGGTGATCGCGCAGGCGCACGACGTGCTCTACGACACCAAGGTCATGTACGCGCTGTGGCTCGCGCTCGGAGTCGCGTTCGCTGAGCGCGACCGAGCCTGAAGCTCCGTCGCTGTCGGGATCCTCTGCGCCAACGCCAGGAAGAGCGCGAGAAGGCCGGTCGGCCAGAGGTGCATCGCCACCCGGTCGATGGACGACCGGAAGAACCAGAGCAGCGGGTGCGGCTGGAGCACGTACAGGGGGAAGAGGGCGATGAACGAGAGCGCGATGGTCGTCGCCAGCACGCGCGACGGCCGCGGCCATCCCTGTCCCCGGAGGGTGACGTACGCCGCCGCCGCGACCGCTCCGAGGAGATGCAAGCCCCAGTTCTGGAAGTAGACCAGCCGGCGCGCCCAGGCGCCCGCGAGAAGAAGCCAGGGCCGCGGCGATGCCGCCCGCGCGAGCACGCCCGTTGCCGAAGCGAAGTGGGTCAAGTCGTTCTCGTGCGCGAAAGTGCCCTTGAAGAAGGCCAGCAGGAGCAACCCGGGCAAGGCACCCCCGAGGACCGCCAGCGCGTCGCGAAGCCGCCCGCGCAGCGGTTCGCCTTTCCTCGCCACGACGAGCGCGGCGAGCGCGGAGCCGAGGTAGAGCAGGCCTTCGTTCTTGGTCCAGGCGCACATCGAAAATGCGACGCCGGAGACGAGGAGCAAGCGGGGATGGCACCCGCGCTCCAGCGCGACCGCCAGCAACGAGGCGGCCAGCAGCAGGAAGGCCGAGAGGGGAGCGTCGGCCTGCTGGTTGGCGGCGAAGACGAGGTATGCCGGCGTCGACACCAGCGCCAGAGCGGCGATCACGCCCCACCCGGGGCCGCGGAGATCCTTCACGGCCATTCCGAGGAGCGCGACGCCACAGGCCGCGATCGCCCAGGCGATAGCCGTGGGAATCCAGAAGCTCTCGGAGCGAAGGAGCCGGAACCACTGCGCCACCAGACCCGGCAGCAGCAGCGGATAGTCCTGGTGGGCCCAAAAGACCAGCTCAGGCGAGAACGCGTCGCGGAACGACTCGCCCGCCCGCGCCAGGGACCGTGCCCGCAGGTTCCAGATGGCCCAGGCATCGGCGCCGCCGTCCGGATACCGCAGCGTATGCTCGACGAACAGCGCGGTGGCGACGAGCGCCCCGACCGCGAGCGCCGCCCGGAACGGCGCCGGGGTCGGCGCGGGGGATTCACCCGCCTCCCCCGTGCGTCTGGGAGCGAGCAAGAGCGCTCCCGCGCCGAGGACCACGAGAGCCGCATCCTTCGCCATCATCACGGCGGCGCTCGCGCCGAACGCGAACAGCGCCGCCGAATACGTCATCGACCACAGTCCGGCGCCGGCGAGGAGGACCGCCGGAAGCCAGCGGCGCAGGGCGGACGCTCCCAGCGCGAGCGCGCACAGGCCGCTTCCGGAGGCGAGGATGGCGGCGACGGCGAGCGCCGTCACGGCCGCACCGGGTGCGCGACCGCGACGCCCCCTGCGGCTGGAAGGTCGACCACGAGAGCATGGCGAGCGCACAGCTCCGCGACACCGGCGGGATCGGTCGCGTCCAGAAGGACATAGGGCAGCGCGGCGTCGCCGTAGCGAAGGACCAACGGCGCGAGCGCGTAGAGCGCCTGCTCGTACTTGTCGTTCCCGCGCGTCGGCAGGCTGCCAGGGCGCAGGGTCAAGGGCTCGTCGGAGATGTACCCGATGCGTCCGGAGGCCGGGAGGAAGGCGCGCGCGGCCGCGTACCGCGCGTCGGGCCGCGCCCCGCTCGCGGCAGCCGGCAAGGTCCAGATCCGCTCGGCGAAGCAATGGAACCAGATCTGCCGGCCCAGCCCCACGGCGGCGAGCGCGATCACGATCCGCGAGGCCGTCCTGAAGCTCATTCGGCGGGGCGGGCCTCGCCCGGCGCGCGCAGCTCCTTCGGCCAAGGCGGCGGGACGAACCCGTATCGCACGATGCAGTAGACGGCGCGGAAGGCGTCCTTGAGGCGGATCTTCTTGCCGTCGGCGACCGACCGGGGGTGGTACGAGATCGGCTCCTCGGCGAAGCGCAGCGGCCGGCGACGGGAGAGATGGGCGAGGAGCGCGGTGACCTCGGGCTCGAACCCGAACCGGTCTTCCCGCAGGGGCAGCTCGCGGACGACGTCGGTGCGCATCACTTTGTAGCAAGTCTCCATGTCGCTCGTGCGCAGGCCGGTCACCAGGTTGCTCAAGGCCGTCAGCATCCGGTTGGCGGCCGTGTGCCAGAAAGGAAACCTGGCGTGCCCCCGCGAGAAGCGGCTGCCGTACACCACGTCGGCGTCCCCGCGTGCGATCGGGGCCAGCAGGCGCGGCAGCTCGTGTGGGTCGTATTCGAGGTCGGCGTCCTGCACCACCACCACCTCGCCCCGGGCCTCCGCGAATCCGCGGCGCAGCGCCGCGCCTTTCCCACGGTTCACCGGCTGGCGGAAGATCCGCACCTGCGTCAGGCCGGCGGGATCGGCGGAGGTGACCAGGTTGGGGTCCTCCTCGATCCGCGACAAGACCGCCCGCGTGCCGTCGCCGGAGCAGTCGTCGACGACGACCAGCTCCTTCTCGACCGGGACGGCGGCAACCCGGCGCAGCACGCCCAGGATGAGGCGCTCCTCGTTGTAGACCGGGATGACGATGGAGAGCTTCAGGGGCGCCTCGGGGAGACCGCCGCGCACGCTCGTCCGGCAGGCCGGCGGTTGTCAAGACAGCGTTGACTTGCCGGGGGCCTTCGGCTATCCATTCCGGCCCTTTCCCGGGCCGGTCCCCGCCTCGTCGGCGAGCAAGACCCGGGACCAACGAGACATTCCGATGCGCGAGAACATCCACCCCGCCTATCCCACTTCGAAGGTCCACTGCGCCTGCGGGGCGACCTGGGAGACCCGCTCGACGGGGGGCGACCTGCACCTGGACATCTGCTCCAACTGCCATCCGTTCTTCACCGGCAAGCAGAAGCTGATCGACACCCAGGGCCGCATCGATCGGTTCCAGAAGAAGTACGCGAACTCGCCCAAGGTCCCGCCGAAGAAGGCCAAGGCCGCCGCGGAGAAGAAGCCCGCCGCGAAGTCCGACAAGAAGCCGAAGAAGCCGAAGGCCGAAGCCTAGCCGCAGCAGCAGGAACGCCAAAAAACGTTCACGCAGAGCCCGCAGAGCACGCGGAGCTCGTTTTATCGATCTACGATCGTGCGGTCGTGCCCGTCGCGAGATCGGAGGGATTTCCTCTGCGATCTCCGCGCGCTCTGCGTGAAACCTGAAGGCAAAAAAGGACGGCAAAAAAAGAGCGGCAGCGTGGGACGGTGCGAGTGGGGGGAACTCGCATCCAACCGCCACGCTGCCGCTGGGAAGGCCTCGGGGGCCGTCCTTTCATGTGCCCTTACTTCTCCCGGGCAGCGACCTTGTTGAGGCCTTCCTCGTCCTTGAGCACGAGGAGGCGTCCCTGGTTGGCGAGGAGCGCGTCGCGCTTCATCTTGTTGATCAGCGTGGACACGAACGAGCGGGAGGCTCCCACGAGGTCCGCTAGGTCCTGCTGCGTGATTCCGTGCAAGCAAAGCTCGTTTCCGGGAGCGATGCGCTCACCGTGCGCCTGCGCCAGCGAGATCAGCATCTCCGCCAGCCGGGCGGGCACGTCCTTGCGGGTCAGGCCGAGCACCCTCTGGCGCATCTGCCGCACGCGCTCGTTCAGCGCCCGGATGACGTCCACCGCCAGCGCCGGCCGCGCCTCGAGCAGCGCCCGGAAGTCGCGCCCCTCGATGCTCCACACCTCGCACTTGCCCGAGGCAATCGCCAACTCCTCCATGACCGACCCTTCCGGCCGGAGCACCTCGCCGAAGAGGTCGCCCGGCTTGAGGATGGCCAGCACGCTGCGGCCCTTCCCCTTGCCCTGGCGGAGCAGCCGCACGCGGCCGCTGCGGAGGAGGAAGACCTTGTCCGCCGGCATGCCGGGCCGGTAGATGACCGAGGCATGCGCGAAGGTCTCGACCTTGAAGTAGCCGCGGAAGTCGACGACGTCGGCCGCCGGAAGGCTGGGCGAGGCGAGCGGCTGCGCGAACTGGTAACGGGTATCGACCTGCTGGCGTGGAATCATCGGAGACCCCCAGGGAAGAGGAAGCCTCCAACCAGTGAGCACCGACCGTGCCAACGCCTGGCCGCTGCTCGGTGCTCGTCATTTCAAGTACTTGACGGTGAGTCATGCCGGCAGCCAAGCGCCGGCTTGAACGATTCGTAGAGTAGGATTCCACGGAAAGTTGAACGAAATGTTCAAACAGTGCCCGGATCGAACCCGTATTTCCGCAGTTTCCGCTCCAGGGTAGGCCGGGAGATGCCCAGGATCTGACACGCCCTCCCCTTGTGACCCTTGGTCATGGCGAACACCCGCTCGATATGGGCCCGTTCGACTTCATCCAGGGTCGGCACGCGCCCGTCCGCGGCGGCCGGCGGAGGGTCGACCGGGCGCGGCTCGGGGCGCGAAGCCTCGACCAGGTACTCCTCGAGCAGCAGATCGCCCTGGCTGAGCACGGCAGCGCGGGTGAGCACGTTCTCCAGCTCCCGCACGTTCCCGGGCCACGGGCGCGCCATCAGCTTCTCGAGCGTCTCGCGCGGGACGCGGCGCAGGTTCTTGTGCAGGCGATGGTTGATCTTGGCGATGAGGTTTTCGACGAGGAGCGGGATGTCCTCGCGGCGGTTGCGCAGCGGCGGGATCGAGAGCGTCACCACCCTCAGGCGCTGGTAGAGGTCCTCGCGAAAACGCCCCGCCCGCACCTCGTCCAGCAGGTCGCGGTTGGTGGCCGCCAGGATGCGCGCCCGGACCTGGATCCTCTTCACTCCTCCGACGCGCTCCAGCTCCCTTTCTTGGAGGACGCGGAGCAGCTTCGCCTGCAGGTTCTGCGAGAGCTCGCCGATCTCGTCGAGGAAGATGGACCCGTCCTCGGCCAGCTCGAACTTGCCGAGCTTCGCGGAGACGGCGCCGGTGAAGGCCCCCTTCTCGTGCCCGAACAGCTCGCTCTCCAGCAGCGTCTCCACGATCGCCGAGCAGCTGATGCCGATGAACGGCTTGGCCCCCGCGCTGTAGCTGTGGATGACGCGGGCGATCAACTCCTTGCCGGTGCCGCTCTCTCCCTGGATGAGCACGGTGGCGCGGCTGGCGGCGACGCGCCCCACGTCCTTGAACAGCTGTTGCATCGGCGGCGAGGTGCCGACGATGTCGTCCAGCTTCACCGCGCGCTGGGCCTCGACCGAGAGGAAGTCGGTGCCGCGGGAGAGGCGCCGCACTTCGAGCGCGCGATCGAGCGCCGCGTCCAGGGCCCGGATGTCGATCGGCTTGTGGATGTAGTCGAACGCTCCCGCCTTCATGGCCAGGATGGTGGTGGCCATGTCGTGGTGGGCGGTGATCATCAATACGGGAGTCTCGCCGGCGCGCTTCCTCAGCTCGGGGATGAGGTCGATGCCCGAGGCGTCCGGCAGACGCATGTCGAGGATGATGGCGGAAGGGGAGGTCTCCTCGGCGAGCTTGAAGCCCTCCGCGCCCGTGGCCGCGCTGATCACCCCGTAGCCGCGCTCCTCGAGGTGCATCGAGAGCAGCTCGCGGATGGAGCGGTCGTCGTCGACGATGAGGATTCGTTCCACGTGGGCTTGGGGGACGATCTTTAACGGATCATCCACCAAACGTCACGGAGATGACATTGCCCCGCCCATGGCCCTCGGCGAAGCGGGCCTCGCCGCGGTGCTCCCGCGCGATGCGCGCGACGACCGCGAGGCCCAGTCCGGTGCCCCGCGCCCGGTTGGGGGTGAACGGCACGAAGGCCTTCTCGCGCAGCTCGAGGGGGACCGGGTGGCCGGGATCGCCGACGGTGAGCTCCCATCCCGGCGGGGCGGCGACGACGGACACCTCGACGCGCCCGCCGCCGACCTCCTCCGCGGCCACCGCGGCCTGGCGGCAGAGGATCTTCACGGCGGTCCGGACCCGCACCGGGTCCAAGGGGAACGGCGGCAGGCGATCCGGCACCTCCACCGCGAACGACACCCCGCGCGACGACCACTCCGCCTCGACGCCCTCCACGGCCTCGCGCACCGGCGAGCGCGGATCGCCCGGCACCAGCGAGAGCGACGGCGGCCGCGCGAACTCCAGCACCTCGTGGAGCAGTAGCTCGATGTTGAGCACCTCGCGGAGCGCGATGCTGGTGCGGCGCAGGTCGTTCGAGCCGAGCGTGCCGTGCCGCTCCAGCGTCTGCAGAGCGATCTTCACCGCCGAGAGCGGATTGCGGATCTCGTGCGCGACCAGGGAAGCGAACCGCGCCAGGTCCTCCGCCCGAAGCGCCGCATCGCCGACCTGCTGCGAGACCGCCATGTCGCGCACCAGCGCGACCACGCCGCCCGGCGCTGGGCTGAGCAGGAGCTGGGCCGCGAACGGCTGCCCGGCCCGGAGCAGCGTCCGGTGCTCCTCGAATGCTCCTCGCGCCGCCGCCTGCGCCAGGTCGCGCGCGGCGCGCTCGCCACCCGGGAAGAGAAGACCGGCAGGCTTGCCGACGAGGTCGGCGCTGCCCAGGACCGGTTGCGCCGGCCCGGCGACGCCGGCGATGCGCGGCTCGGGCGAGTCGTCCCAGGCCACCGCGCAGAGATCGTGCGCGCCGGCGAGGGCCGGGCCAAGCTCCTCGCACAAGTTCGCGAGCGTACGCGGTGCTTTGCTCGCCATGTGGGTGCACATCGCATGAATGCCTCTACGCTGCCACATTCCGTCGACAGCTCTGTTCAAAAGGTGCGCGGGCGTCCGGCAGGTGCCCGATGCGAGGAACGGCCGGATTCCCTACCGTGGGCGGCGCGCGGGATGGACTGCGCGGGGGGAGGAATCTCGTCGATGCGACGCCTGCTGAAGCTGCTCCGGTCCGAGGAGGGCCAGGGCATGTCCGAGTACCTGATCATCGTGGCGCTGGTGGCGATCGCGGCCATCGGCGTGGTGACCGTGTTCGGCCGCGACGTCCGCGAGCTGTTCAGCGGGACGACCGATTCCCTGGCCGGCAACCAGGCGAGCAACACGGCGGTGAAGGCCAACGTCCGGCAGAACAAGAGCCTGAAGACGTTCGGGACCTACAACGCCTCCCGCGGGGATTGAGTTCCTGCCGCCGCCGCCTGCGCCATGTTAGAAAAAGGGCCCATGAGCCGGGACAGGGACCGGACGGTCCGCTCCGACGAGCACAACTCCCGCGGCATCGAGCTCGCCGACCGGGGATGGCTCGACGAGGCCATCAAGGAGTTCAAGAAGGCGATCGAGCTCGACCCGGAATCCGCCCACGCCCACGACAATCTCGCGACGGTGTACAGCGAGAAGAAGCTCTATCGCGAGGCGCTCAAGGAGTACCTCACCGCGCTGGAGCTGGAGCCGGACAGCGCCACGGCCCACTACAACCTCGCCTGCTTCCTCGCCACCCACGGGTCCGACATGGCCGTGGACGAGTACAAGGAAGCCATCGAGCTCGACCCGGACTACCCGGACGCGCACCTCAACCTGGGCATGACGTTCGCCGACCAGGACCGGCGCGAGGAGGCCAAGGAGGAGTTCAAGGCGGCCATCGAGCTGGATCCCGAGGACCCGGTGGCGCGGCACGAGCTGGCGGCGCTCCTGATGGACGAGGCGGACTACCGCGGCGCCATCGCGCAGCTGAACGAGGCGGTGCGGCTCGAGCCCGAGAACTACGAGGCGCACCTCGACCTGGGCATCTGCTACGCGCAGAAGGGCTTCTACGCGGAGGCGGAACGCTGCTACGGGCGGGCGCGCGAGCTGAACCCGGACGACGTGCTGCTCAACTACAACGTTGCGGCGCTCTATTCGCTCTGGGAGAAGCCCGCGCAGGCGTTCGAGGCGCTGAAGAAGGCGCTGGAGAAGGACCCGGCCAAGGTGCGCGGCTGGATCGCCGCCGACCCGATGTTCGATGCGCTCAAGGGAGACCCCCAGTTCGAACACATCCTGGCTGTACAATAGCCGTACAGTGTTTCCCGTACTGAGACATTCCGAATCTGAAAGGCCGCCTTGCAACCCTGCAAGAAATACTGCCTCCTGGTTTGCGCCCGCGCGGACCCAACCCTCTGAAAAGCCAGCTATTCAGTGACTGGCATGACGACTGCACATCTGGATTGCCGGAGCGCATCGCTCGTCGTGGTCTGGTACCCCCCCGCCACCTCGATGCGCGATCGCGCTTCATCTTTCAGCCCCCGGGCATCCTGCCCGGGGGTTTTTTTCTGGTTTCCTGTTACAAGCGCGGCATGTCGCACCAGCGCGCAGGCCTGTCGACCATTGCCGTGCACGCCGGGACGCCCGAGGGCGCGAACGCGCCCCTGACCGTCCCGATCGTGCAGTCCACCACCTTCCGCTTCGAGAGCGCCGCGCAGGTGCAGGAGTACGCGCGCGGCTCGAGCGGGCTGTTCATGTACTCGCGCGACGAGAACCCCACCGTGCGCGCGGCCGAGGAGGCGCTGGCGCGGCTCGAAGGCGCCGAATCGGCCATCGTCTTCGGCAGCGGCATGGGCGCCATGACCACCGCCTTGATGGGCCTGGTCTCCGCCGGCGACGAGGTCATCGCCGCGACCGCGCTGTACGGAGGCACCTACAAGCTGCTGCGCGACGTACTGACCCGGTTCGGGGTCCAGCTGCGGCCGGTCGAGCCCGAGCGGCTCGTGGCCGAGGTGACCGCGCGGCCCGCGAAGGCCTGCGTCTTCGAGTCGCCCACCAACCCCACCCTGCGCATCGTGGACGTGGCCGCCGTCGCCTCGGCCTGCAGGAAGGCCGGTTCCGTGAGCGTGATGGACTCGACCTTCGGGCCCCCGGCGCTGCAGCGGCCGCTGGAGCTGGGCGTCGACGTGGTGATGCACAGCGCGACCAAGTACCTGAACGGCCACTCGGACCATCTCGCCGGCGTGCTGGCGGGCTCCCGCGAGCGCCTCGAGCCGCTGCGGCTGCTCTCGCACAAGCTGGGCGCCTCGCTCGATCCACAGGCCGCGTACGATCTGCTGCGCGGGCTGAAGACGTTCGTGCTGCGGATGGAGCGCCACTGTGCCACCGCGCTGCGCGTCGCCCGCTGGCTGTCGGAGCAGCGCGGGGTGCAGCGGGTCTGGTATCCCGGTCTTCCCTCGCATCCCGATCACGAGCTGGCGAAGCGGCAGATGAGCGGATTCGGCGGCATGGTCACCTTCACCCTGGGGACCAAGGAGCGCGCGTTCGCCTTCTGGGACCGGCTGCGGCTGGTCGCGCGGGCGGCGAGCCTGGGCGGGACCGAGACGCTCTCCTCGTTGCCCATCCTCTTCAGCCACACCGGCTACTCCGCGCAGGAGCTGGCCCGCGCGGGCGTGGACGAGGGCATGGTCCGGCTGTCGATCGGCCTCGAGGACGCGGACGACCTGATCGCCGACCTGGCCCAGGCGCTGGAGGCCTGATGGCGGCGTTCCTCGACTGAGGTGCGCTTCTCTCCCCTGCCCCGCTCGTTCTTCGCGCGCAACGCGCTCTCGGTGGCCCCCGACCTGATCGGCTGCGTGCTGGTGCGGCGCGCTCCGGGCGGTGTGCGGGCGGGGCGGATCGTCGAGGCCGAGGCGTACGTCGGCGAGCACGACCTCGCCTGCCACGCGCGCGCCGGGCGGACCGCGCGCACCGACGTGATGTACGGCGAGCCCGGGCATGCGTACGTCTATCTGATCTACGGCGTGCACCCCATGCTCAATGCGGTGTGCAGCCCGGAAGGCGAGGCGAGCGCGGTCCTGATCCGCGCCGCCGAGCCTCTGAATGACGCGCCGGGGCTCGCGCCCCTGTTGCACAGCGCGACCGGCCCGGGGAACCTGTGCAAGGCGTTCGACGTGCGGCTGCGGCACAACCGGGACGACCTGTGCGATCCAGACGCCGAGCTGTTCATCGCCCCGCGCACAGGCCCTGCTCCGCGCCTGTGGAAAGGCCCGCGCGTCGGGGTCGACTACAGCGGCCATTGGGCGCGCAGGAAGCTCCGCTTCTGCGACCGCGACAGCCCCGCCGTCTCCCGCCCCCGCCCACCATGAGTCAGGCCAAAGCAATCGCACCACGGAGAACACGGAGCACACGGAGGGTGGGTTGTTGAAAGAAACAACTCCGTGATCTCCGTGTGCTCCGTGGTGCAATCGGCTTGGCAGTTCTGGCTTGCGGGAGTGGCGGCTTTCATGGCTCACTCGCGCGCACGATGAAGATCCGCCGCGTGGAGATCTCCGGCTTCAAGTCGTTCGCCGACCGGGTCGTCTTCTCCTTCGACGACGGGGTCACCGGGGTGGTCGGCCCCAACGGCTGCGGCAAGAGCAACGTGGTCGACGCCATCCGCTGGGCGATGGGCGAGCAGAGCGCCAAGCACCTGCGCGGCCGCTCGATGGAGGACGTGATCTTCAGCGGCAGCGAGTCGCGCCCGCCCACCGGGATGGCGGAGGTGTCGATCACCTTCCAGAACGACGGCCGACTCGTCCCGCCGCAATACGCCGGGTTCGCCGAGATCACCGTCACGCGGCGGCTGTTCCGCGACGGCACCAGCGAGTACGAGATCAACAAGGCCCCCTGCCGGCTGCTCGACATCACCGAGCTGTTCCTCGGCACTGGAGTGGGGACGCGCGCCTACTCGATCATCGAGCAGGGGCGCATCGGACTCATCGTCAGTGCCAAGCCCGAGGACCGCCGCTCGATCATCGAGGAGGCGGCCGGGGTCACCAAGTACAAGGCGCGCCGCAAGCAGGCCGAGCGGAAGCTGGAGGCCACCGAGCAGAACCTGCTCCGGCTCACCGACGTGGTCGGCGAGGTGGGCCGCCGCCTCCAGGGGCTCGAGCGCCAGGCGAAGAGGGCCGAGCGCTTCCGCGAGCTGCGCGGCCAGCTGCGGCAGCTGGAGCTGCTCTCCGCCTGCCGGCAGTGGCTCGCGGCCAAGGAGGAGGAGGGCGCCGGCGGGCGCGAGCTGCAGGACGCGGCCGACGCGGAGAAGGTCACGCACGCGCAGGTGGCGCGCCTGGAGGCGGGCCTGTCGGAGGAGCGGCTACAGCTGCTCGACGACGAGCGCAAGGTGCAGGAGCTGGCCGATCGGTCGCACGGCGTGGACAAGCAGCTGCGGCTCGCCGAGCAGGAGCTGCAGTTCGCGCAGCGCGAGCGCGAGTCGATCGCGGCGCGGCAGGTGCAGCACGAGGACGAGATCGGGCTTCTGGGCCAGCGCCTGACGCTGCTGGCGCGCGAGGAGGAGGGCCTGCAGGCCGAGCGGCAGAAGCTCGCCGACGCCAACGCCGAGGACGAGACCCGGCGGGCGCAGGCGGAGGCCAGCCTGCAGGAGTCGATGGAGCGCATCCATTCCGCCCAACACGCCGTGGAAACCGAGCGGCACCAGGCGGTGGGCGTCCTCACCCGGCTGGCGAACCACCGGACGAACCTGGTCAACCTGGAGCGCCGCCGGCAGGACCTCTCCGGACGGCTGCAGAAGACGCAGGGCGAGGCGGAGCAGCTCGGCGCCCGCGGCGAGGAGATCTCGCGGCAGCGCGACGAGCTTTCGCAAAAGCTGTCCGAGACGCAGGCGAGCCGGCGCGGGCTGCACGACAAGCGCGCCGCGCGCGAGGAGCAGCTCCAGCACGGGCTCATCGAGCGGCGCGACCTGGAGGCGACGCTCATCCGGCTACGCGAGGAGCTGGCCGACCGGCGCAGCCGCCTCACCTCGCTGCTCGAGCTGCAGAAGAACTTCGAGGGATACGGTCGGGGTGTGAAGGCGATCCTGCTGCGCGACGAGGACGAGCGGCGGCGCGACGGCGTCTACGGGCTGGTGGCGGACGTGCTCCGCACCGACGCGCGGCATGAGCGCGCCGTCGAGGCGGTCCTGGGCGAGCGGCTGCAGCTCGTGCTGGTGGAGAGCCACGCGGCGGGGCTGCGCGCGGTCGACTACCTCAAGCAGGCGGCCCAGGGGCGCGCAAGCTTCATCCCGCTGACGGAGATGGAGCAGCTGCCGCTGGTTCCGGAGGCGGCGGAGCTGCCCGCCCCGGAGGGCACGGTACGCGCCGTGGAGGTGGTCCACTGCGCGCCGGAGCACGACCGGCTCAAGCGGTACCTGCTGGCGGACGTGTTCCTCTGCGACACGCTGGCCACCGCGCTGGCGCTGTGGTCGCGGGACCCGGGCGAGCGCACCTTCGTCACCGCCGACGGCGAGGTCGTGGACCGGGAGGGCATCGTCTCGGGCGGCTCGCTGGAAGGCGTGGCCGACGGCCTCTTGCACAAGCGCCGCGAGGTGCAGGAGCTGGCCGAAACGGTGCAGGAGCTGGAGGCCCGCCTCGCCCTCAGCACCTCGCAGGCGGAAGAGCTGGCCGCGCGCATCCAGTCGCTGGAGACCGAGGTCAAGCGGCTGCAGCACGACGAGCGCGAGGAGGAGCTGTCGCAGCTCCGCTTGGAGCGCGACGTGGGGCGGCTGCAGGAGGAGCTGGCCCGGCTGTCGCAGCGCGACCAGGTCCTGCGGCACGAGATCGAGCAGCTGCAGCAGGCGCTCGCGGAGGTGGAGCGGGAGGAGGCGCAGAGCCGCGACGCGGTGGCCGGCGGCGAGAGCGAGCAGCAGGAGCGCGAGGCGCGGCTGCGCGCGCTGCAGGGGGACTTGCTGCGCGCGCGCGAACAGGCCGAATCGGTGCAGGCCGAGGTGACCCGGGCCAAGGTGAGCGCGGCGGCGGTGGCGGAGCGGCTGGAGGGCGTGGCCCGCTCGCTGGCGCGGCTGGCCGAGCAGCGGGCCGAGATCGAGGGGCGGCGCGAGAAGCTGCAGTCGGAGCTCGTGCAGGGAAAGGAGCGCGCCTCGGCGCTGGAGGCGCGCGGCGAGGTCACGCGCGCAGAGCTGGCGGCACTGCTCAAGTCGGGCGAGGAGATGCGCGAGGAGCTGGGCCGTGCGCGCGCGTTGTACGACCAGGCGCAGGAGCGGCTGCGCGGAGGCGACGAGGAAGTGCGCGAGGCGCGCTCCGGCCTGGAGCAGGTGGCCCGCCGGCGCTCGGATGCCGAGCTGAAGATGCAGGAGATCCGCCTGACCGTGCAGCACCTCGAGCAGGGCACGCGCGAGCGCCACCTGATGGAGCTCGCCGAGGTGGCCCAGGCCAGGCGCGAGGACGCGCTAGGCCTCGACGCCGCGGAGGCCGAGTCGCGCATGTCCGCGCTGCGGGAGAAGGTCGACGCGCTGGGCGAGGTGAGCCTCACCGCCATCGACGAGGCGAAGGAGGTGGGCGAGCGGTTCACCTTCCTCACCGCGCAGAAGCAGGACCTGGAGGACTCGCTGCGCAAGCTGCGCTCCGCCATCGAGCGCATCGACCGCGCCAGCAAGGAAAGGTTCCGCGAGACCTTCCAGCTGGTGAACGACCGCTTCCAGCAGGTGTTCCCGCGCCTGTTCCGCGGGGGCTACGCAGAGCTGCAGCTGGTCGAGGATCCGGCGAACGCCGCCGTCGAGCCCGGCGTGGAGATCGTCGCCCAGCCGCCCGGGAAGAAGCTGGTCAGCGTGAACCTGCTCTCCGGCGGCGAGAAGGCGCTCACCGCGGTGTCGCTGATCTTCGCGATCTTCCTGATCAAGCCGACGCCGTTCTGCCTGCTCGACGAGGTGGACGCGCCGCTCGACGAGGCGAACGTCGGCCGGTACAACGACATGGTGCGGGAGATGAGCCGCAGCTCGCAATTCATCGTCATCACGCACAACAAGCGCACCATGGAGGGCTCGGATGCGCTGTACGGCGTCACCATGGAGGAGCCGGGCATCTCCAAGACGGTCAGCGTGAAGCTGTCCGCCCAGGCAGGCGCTGCCGCCTAGCCGTGCCCTCTGTGCTCTCCGTGGTGCGATTGCTTTGGCCATTTGATCGGGGCCCGGCGCGGGGGGTATTCCTGACGGATGCGCCCACTCCTCGCCGCCCTCCTCGCGATGCTCCTCGTGCCGCTCGCGGCGCGCGCCGACGACACCCGGCCACCGGTCATCTCGAACGTGCGGGCCGCCCAGCGCGGTGGGCAGGTGCACATCGAGGCGCGCATCACCGACGAGACCGGGGTGCTGATGGCGACCTGCCACCACCGCTCGGGCGGGGGGCGCTGGCTCGACGTGCCGATGACCAAGAGCGACTACGACGATACGTTCAAGGTGTCGTTCGAGGCCGGCCCGGACACCGAGTACTGGATCGACTCGAGCGACCTGTTGGGCAACGGGCCGTCGACGTACGGCGCGGCGGCGAAACCGGTGGCGGTCTCCGCCTCGAGCCCGAAGGAGGCGCAAGCCCAGCGCGAGCCGCCCAAGCGGCGCGAGCCTCGGCCCGCGAAGGTGGCGAGCAAGTCCGGGCCGCCGGTGATCGAGCACCGTAAGCCAGGCGCGCCACTTGCCGAAGGCAAGGAGGTGACGCTGCAAGCGCGCGTCCGCGGCGATGCGCCCATCGCCTTCAGCGGCGTGTTCCTGCGCAAGCAGGGCGAGTCCGGACCGGGGACGCGGCTCGCGCTCAACCGGGTCGAGGGCGAGAGCTACGAGGCGAAGATTCCGGCCGACAAGGCGCGCGGCAACCTCGAGTACCTGCTCGCCGCCAAGGACGAGAACGGGAAGCAGAGCTTCGGCGGCGACGGGAACCCGAACACCTGGTTCGCCATCAGCTTCAAGCCGCCTCAGCAGGCCCCGGTCGAGCAGCCGTTCAGCTTCGCCGTGAATCCGCCGGCCCGCGTCCATCCGGGCCGGTCGCTCACCGTGCGCGCGCAGATCACCGGGCCCGGCGACGAGCCGAACGTGCCGGGCAAGGCGCAGGTGCTGTGGCGGGGCAGCAACGGGCAGGAGCAGGTCACGGACATGCAGGCGGACGCGAGCGGAGGGCTGGGCGGCTTCAAGGCGGAGCTGCCGCCGCAGACGCCCGGCGCGGTCTACTACCAGGTCGTCGCTTGCGATCCCTCGGGCAGCAAGTGCGCGGTGAGCACCGGGAGCAAGCGGAAGTGGCACGCGGTAGCCATCGCGGCGGCGCCGGGCACGAAGCCCGCGGCCATCGACGCGGCGAGCAGCAAGGCGCCGGGAGCGCTGCCGGAGTAAAAGGCTTCGCAGACCGCTGCGGAAACGGCATAACCGGCCGTCGAAAGGCACAGCGCCGCCCGATCGGCGGCGACTGGCGAGGTGCCCGTACCCGTGCTCGCTTTCGCTCTGCCCGCCGACACCCAGACCATCGTCATCGCCGTTGCGCTGCTGATCGCGGCAGCGCTGCTGATCGCGCTGCTCGCGCGCGCGTCCGTGGGACGCCGCGTGGCCAGGCCGCCGCCGGAGCTCCCTCCGGAGAAGCCGGCCGTGCGGCCCGAGCCGCCGCCACCGCCCGCGCCCGTGACGCTGCCGCCCGAGCGGCTCGCGCGCGAGCAGCGCGCCGGCGAGCAGCTCCAGGCGGCGCAGGACGCTCTCGCCGCCGCCGAGACACGGCTGTCCGGCGATGCGGCGGCGCGCGCCGAGGTCGACCGCCGCCGGCGCGAGGTGTCGGACGCGCAGCGGAAGCTCGAGTACGAGCGGCGGAAGATCGCGGACGTGGAGGAGAAGGCCCGGCGCGAGGCGGAAGCCGCCGCGCGCGCGAAAGCCGAGGCGGAAGCCCGGGCCGCGGAGCAGGCCCGCCTGGCCGCCGAGCGCGCCGTGCAGGAAGAGGCGCGCCGGAAGCTGACCGAGGCCGAGGCGGGTCGCACGCTGGCGGAGGGCCTCGCCAAGACCCGCGGTGGCTTCATGGCGAGGCTCAACGCGTTCGTCGGCGCCGCCAAGGAGCTGGACGACGCGACCCTCGCCGAGTTGGAGGAGATCCTCTTCTCCGCGGACGTAGGCGTGCGCACCGCGACCCGCCTGCTCGACTCCGTCCGCGAGCGCCTCAAGCGCCGCGAGCTGTCCGACGTCTCGCGCGTCAAGGCGGCGCTGCGAGAGGAGGTGGAACGGATCCTCTCCCTGTGCGCGGCGCCGGGCGAGTCCGGACACGGCGGCCTGCCCGACCTCCCGCCCGGCGTCGCGCCGCCGCAGGTGGTGATGGTGGTCGGCGTCAACGGGACCGGGAAGACCACCACCATCGGAAAGCTCGCGGCGCGCCTGAAGCAGTCGGGCAAGTCCGTGATCCTCGGCGCGGGCGACACGTTTCGCGCCGCCGCCGGCGAGCAGCTCGACGTCTGGGCGGAGCGCGCCGGCGTGCCCATCGTGCGCGGCAAGGACGGCTCCGACCCCGGCGCGGTGCTCTTCGACGCGGTGACGCGCGCCAAGGCGGAGGGCATCCAGGTGGTGCTCTGCGATACCGCCGGCCGCCTCCACACCAAGGCCAATCTCATGGAGGAGCTGAAGCGCCTGAAGCGCACCCTGGAGAAGGCCCACCCGGGCTCTCCGCACGAGATCCTGCTGGTGGTGGACGCGACCACCGGCCAGAACGCCATTGCGCAGGCGCGCCAGTTCCACGAGGCGCTGGGCGTCACCGGGTTCGTGCTGACGAAGCTCGACGGCACCGCCAAGGGCGGCGTGATCATCGGAATCTGCGACGAGCTGAAGATCCCCGTCCGCTACGTCGGCGTCGGCGAGAAGGTCGCGGACCTGAAGCCCTTCGACCCACACGAATTCGTCGAGGCGCTGTTCAGCTGACCTTCGCCACGAGCTCCGCCGCGGCGCGGACCGCGTCGAGGCCGGCCGGCTTCATCTCCACCGAGACCCAGCCGGAGTAGCCGATGTCGCGGAGCGCCGCTGCGATCGCGGGCAGGTCGACGGTGCCGCCTTTGCGGACGGGCGCCAGATCGGGTTCGCTGAGGTGGACGTGGCGGAGCACGTGGCCGCTCTTGCGGAGGCGCGCGGGGAAGTCCTCGCCGGCGAGCAGGGCGCAGGCGGCGTCGAGGTGGAGGCCGAATCCCGGCGAGGCGACCTCTTCGACCAGACGCAGGGCTTCCTCGGACGTGGTGACGAAGTCGGCGCCGTAGCGGGGAGGGTTCGGCTCGATGCAGACGCAGGTGCCGGCTTCCGCGGCGGCGGAGCCGAGCGCGCGGAAGAACGCGACCGCCGAGCGCCAGGCTTCCGCGGCCGGCAGCGCGCCGCGGGCGCGGTTGCGGGGCGAACCGAACACCAGCGCGCCGGCGCCGAGGCCGGCGCCGAGGCGCGCCACCCCGGACAGATACGCCAGGGTCCGCTCCCGCGCCTCGCCGAAGATGGTCAGCTCCGGACGGCCGAAGAGCAGGGCCTGCAGGGCGACGATCCGCAGACCGCGCCGCTGCCACGCCTCGCGGCAGGCGGCGACCTCCGCATCGCTCGCGGCATCCGGCCGCGCGAAGATCTTGGTGGGAGCCAGCTCGACGCCCTCGAATCCATGCTCGCGCAGGATCCGGGCCGCCGCCTCGTCCTCGGGGGGCTCCCACGCGATGGCGGACATGGCCAGCTTCACCGGCCCTGCTCCTCGCGGACGAACCGCGTCAGGCCACGCAGCACCTCGTCACGCGAGCGCAGGTACCCGCTCCGCCCGCCCCACAGCCCGGCGTGGCGGCTGCGCACGTCGTAGCGCGCGGGCGCCCCGGCTGGAGCGCGCAGCTCGCGGCCGAAGCAGCGCGACGCGATCTCGCCCATCGCCAGCGGCTCGGTCGCGAGGTGCAGCAGGCGGATGCCGGCGCGGCGTGCCTTCTCGGCGTCCGCCCACAGCTCGCGCACGTCGTAGAACTGGTAGGTCGAGTCGGGGTGGATCTTCTCCACCTGGTTGTCGTGCAGCAGGTCGTAGACCGCGTTCTTCTTCAGCCCCGGACCGAACAGGCCCGGCAGCCGGAGGACCTGCGCGCCGAACCGACTCTCGCACAGCTCCTCGAGCATCCGCCGGTTGCGGCCGTAGGCATGGCGCGCGTCGGCGGACGCCGACTCGTCGGCGCCGGCGGGGGCCTCGAAGACGTCCACCGTGGAGACGAGCACGAACCGGCCCGCGCGGACCTCGCGCAGGACGGAGAGGAGGCGCTCGATGCCGGCGAGGTCCGCTTCAGGATCGCGGTTGGCTTTCCATTTCTCCGCGCGCGCGCCGGCGCAGGCAACGAGCTCGAAGCTCCGGCCGCGCAGCTCGTCCACGTTCGACGAGCTGACCAGCACGTCGAAGGGGACCTGCCTTCGCAGGTTGCCGCCGACGAAACCGGTGTGGCCGATCAGCGCGCTGGTCACGGATCGAACCTTCCCAGGCACGCCGCCGCCAGCGCCTGCAAGACCGTGGCGCTGCCGCGCAGCCCGCGGATCTTCGACGGCAGCTGGCCGCGCGGGTATTCGCGCCGCACCGGCACCTCGACGACCTTGAAGCCGAGCCGACCGGCCCGGATCGACAGGTAATAATGCAGCTCGTACCCGCGGAATACTTCGCGGAAGGGCGCCACCCGCTCGTCCCGCAGGAAGCGCGCGCTGTACGCGCGGAAGCCGTTCGTGGTGTCGGTGTACCAGTAGCCGGCGGCGAGCGAGATGGCGGGCGCGTGCAGGAGCCGGACGCCTGCCTCGCGCAGGACGGGCGTGTTGACGCCCTCGCCGCCCGGCAGGTACCGCGAGCCCTGCACGAAGTCGGCGCCCCGCGCCAGCTCGTCGAGGAACAGCGACAGCGCGGAGGTGTCGTCCTTGTCGTTTCCGTCCACCAGGACGATGCCTTGGTATCCCTGCTCGAGCGCCCAGCCGAGGCCCATGCGGAGCTGCGCGCCGAGCCGTCCGGGGCCCGTCTTCACCAGCAGCGCGCGCACGCCGGCCTCGCGCAGCGCGGCGGGATCCGTGCAGCCGTCCGTGCTCCCGCCGTCCGCGACGACCACGTCGGCGAGGTCCATCTGTCCCTGCATCTTCTCCAGCTGGCGGCGGAAGCGGCCGTCCTCGTCCAGTACGGGGATGCAGACGCAGAAGCGCGTGCGCCGGGGGAAGAACTCGTGCGCCTCGAACGCCGGCACCTGCCAGCTCACCTCGACTCCCGCACCACGTTGCGCCGCTCGGCGCTGGGCACCATGACGGAGCTGTTCGCCTCCTCGGCGATGTAGTACAGCGGCCGCTCGCGGGTCTCGTCGAGGATCCGGCCGACGTACTCGGTGACCACCGCCAGGACGAGGAAGAGGAGCAGGAACATCCCGGCGTTCTGCAACGAGAGCGTCATCCAGCCCTCGGCCACGCGCGTCTTGAAGATGCGCACGGCGAACACGTAGCCGATGTACAGTAGATTCAGGAACGCGGCGCCGAGCGCGATCCACCCCACCATGCGCAGCGGCCGGGTGGAGTTCCCCACGATGACCGCGAGCGCCGTGTCGGCCGCCTCGAACAGGCTCTCGCGCGGCGGGTGGCCGCTGCGCGAGATGGGCCGGTACTCCACCGTGCGCGTCTCGTATCCGATGTAGGGCGTCAGCGCGCGCAGGTAGCGGTGCCGATCCTTGATCTCCACGATCGCGTTCACCGCCTGCCGCGGCAGAGCGCGCAGCTGCGTCGAGTGCGGCTGGATGGGCACGTCGAGCAAGGTCCGGCACATCCAGTAGAAGGCGCGCGCGCCGGACTCCCGCAAGAACCCCCTGCGCCGCGAAGGCGCGACCCCGTAAACGGCGGCGTTCTCGCGGCGGGAAAGCTCGACGAGCTGCGGGATCAGGTCGGGCGGATCGCTCTCGGCGCTCAACGTCACCACCACGTCGCCGATGGCGCTCTCCAGGCCGGCGGTGATGGCCACGTCGAGCCCGAAGGCCCGCGAGAGGCGGAGAAGCCGGACCCCTTCGAACCGCCCGAGCAGCTCCTTGACCCGCGCCGTGGTGCCGTCGCGCGAGCCGTCGTCGACCAGCACGATCTCCCAGTTCTCGTAGTTGGCGCGCAGCACGCGGGTCAGGTCCTCGAGCAGGGACTCGACCAGGGCGCGCTCGTCGCGCAGGCGGCAGACCACCGAGACGAAGATGGAGGACACCGCGGTCACGCCGCCTCCTGCAGGAGGCCGTCCAGCTCGCGCGGCAGGTCGTAGACGTTGTCGATCTTCCCCCCCATCACCGACACCAACCCGGGCAGCTCGCCGCAGCGCTTGAAGAGGATCGGGCGCGAATCGTCGTGCTCGGATTGCGGCAGCACGGTCTTCACCTCGAAGAGGGAACGGACGTGGCGCGCCATGGACAGGGCGGGAAGATACCGCTGCGCGTCCCTGAGCATGTGCGCGAAGCGCGATCCGGAAGGCGGCGGCGGCGCCGCGGCGGGGGCGGCGCGCTCCTCCCAGGCGAAATGCGGCGTGTAGCGCACGTGGGTGAGCGAGTGCAGGCGCTGCGCCGGAAAAGGGATCAACGAAAAGAAGGGGCCGCACATCACGGTGACCGCGCAACCTCGCAGCGCGGGCGGCGGCTCGACCAGGGCCACCTCGGCCAGCTCGTGGCGCAGCGGGACGCAGCGCGCGCCGGAAGCGGCCAGCAGCTCGTTCAGCGACGAATACGTGCAGTTGAAGATCCAGCTCGCGCGCAGGATTCCGCGGTCGGTCTGCAGCTCGCCGGGCGCGACACGGAGCGCGCGCGTGCCGAGCTGCACCTCCACGTGCGCCTCCTGGAGCCGCTCGCGCATGGTTGTCCGCAAGAGGTCGGCGTCGAAGGCGTGCTCCTCGACCTCGTACACCTTCTCGACCAGCTCGGCGTCGAACCAGGCGCGGACCTCGGCGGAGGCCGGCGCGAGGCGTGCGCCGATGCGCTGGCAGAAGGTCTCGAACTGCCGGGCGGTCACGTGGCTCTGCCGCCGCGCGACCGCGTAGTAGTGGCGGAAGGAGCGGTCGATGCAGGGACCGAACTCGGCCACGAACCGCGGGTAGTTGAGGCGCGAGCGCAACGCGGTGAGGATGCTGCGCGGATAATGGTAACCGCCGTGCACGCGGGCCTGGTTGTTGGCGGAGGCGCGCAGCAGCAGATCGGGTTCGCGCTCCACCATCGTCACCCGCTCGCCGCGCTCGCGGAGCGCCAGGGCGAGGCTGCACCCGAAGAATCCCCCGCCGATGACGACCGCCGCCATGGCCACGGTCTGCCTCAGCCGCGCACCCGCTGTCCAGTCTGTCTGTTACAGTCGAGGTCCATGTCGGAATCTGCCGGACCGCAAACCGCCACACTGCTGCTCGTCGATGACGAGGCGGCGAACCTCGATTCGTTGGAGCGGATCTTCGCACGGGAGGGCTACCGCACGCTGCGGGCGGAGAGCGGCTCGGCGGCCCTGGATCTGCTCCGCGGCGAGCCGATCGACGTGGTGCTGACGGATCTCATGATGCCCGGCCTCTCCGGGCAGGAGCTGCTCAAGGGAGTGCGCGCGGTCGCGCCCGAGGCGGAGGTGGTCCTGATGACCGCCTACGGCACGGTCGAGGCCGCCGTCGCCGCCATGAGGGACGGCGCATACGACTTCCTCACCAAGCCGCTCAAGCGGCACGCCGTGCTCAAGAGCGTGGCGCAGGCGCTGGAGAAGCGCCGCCTGCTGCGGGAAAACAAGCAGCTGCGCGCCCGCCTGGCGGGCGGAGCTTCACCCATCGTCGGACAGAGCCCGCCCCTGCGCGCGACGCTGGACGTGATCCGCCAGGCCGCGCCCAGCTCCGCGACCGTGCTCCTCCTCGGCGAGAGCGGGACGGGGAAAGAGCTGTTCGCCCGCGCGCTGCACGAGCACTCCGGACGCGCCCAGGGTCCGTTCGTGCCCATCAACTGCGCCGCCATCCCCGAGACCATCCTGGAGAGCGAGCTGTTCGGATACGAGCGCGGCGCCTTCACCGGCGCCACGCAGCGCAAGGAAGGGCGCATCGAGCGGGCGCAGGCGGGCACGCTCTTCCTGGACGAGGTGGGCGAGCTTTCGCCGGCGGTCCAGGTGAAGCTCCTGCGCTTCCTGCAGGAGGGCGAGATCGAGCGGCTGGGCGGCGCGGCGGCGGTCAAGGTCGACTGCCGCGTGGTCGCCGCCACCAACCGGGACCTCGCCGCACACGTGAAGGAGGGCCGCTTCCGCGAGGACCTCTTCTACCGGCTCAACGTCATCCAGGTGCTGCTTCCGCCGCTCCGCGATCGCGTCGAGGACGTGCCGCTGCTCGCGGACCACTTCGTCGCGCGCTACGCGGCGAAGAACGCCAAGCCGGTCCGCGCGCTCACTCCCGCGGCGCTGGAGGTGCTCGAGGCATATTCCTGGCCGGGCAACGTGCGCGAGTTGGAGAACGCGATCGAGCGCGCCGTGGTGCTCTCGCAAGGGGCCGAGCTGGACGTGGACGCGCTGCCGCAGGCGGTCCAGAACGCGGTGCGCGCCGGGCCGCGGCCCGCCATCCCCGCTGCGCTGGAAGGCCGCACCCTGACCATCCCGCTGGGAACGCCGATGGAGGAGATCGAGCTGCGCGTGATCCGCGAGACGCTGCGACACACCAAGGGCGACAAGAACCTCGCCGCGCAACTTCTCGGAATCGCCGCGCGGACCATCTACCGGAAGCTCCCGAAGGAGTCCTGACAATTTGTCAGCGCGCGTCCGGGCGCGATTGCCACCTTGTCGAGCGGCGCCTGCCCGCTCGTCCCTCGCCGAGTGACGCCCCGGCTCGCGACCGGCGGAATCATGGCATGCGCCTTGCTGTTTCGCCCTCCCGTGGAGATCGCTCTACAAAGGTATTCGTGGGTCGGCACGCTGATCGCGGCGGTGCTCGGGGCTTACCTGTGCGCGCGCATCGTGAACACGGTCGCGGCGAGCGCCATCGCGCCCAAGCCCTCGCTGCTGCAGCAGTCCGTCGGCGCCTCACCGCAGGCGACGCAAATGCCCCCGCGGGCGGAGCTCGACGTGGAACGGCTGGCGAAGACGTTCGATCTGCCGCTGCCGAAGCCGGCCAGCGAGACCGCCGCCGAAGCCAAGCCGGCGAAGCCCGCCTGGGACAAGACGCCGGTCCGGTCCTCGCTGCACGGGAACCTGGTGTCGACCGCGCTCGCCAATCCGCCGCGCTACTCGCTCTGCCAGCTCACCAACAGCGACATCAACGAGACGCTGGTCCACGCCATCGGCGACAAGTTCATGAACGCGCGGATCTACGAGATCGAGAAGGACCGCGTGCTGCTCGACAACGACGGCCGCAACGAATACATCGACAACAGCGCCGCCGCGCCTCCGAACCTGGGCTTCTCGCCGATCGCGCAGCCGGCCCAGCCCGCCGCGCAGAACGACGTCCGGCAGCTCTCCGAGAACCAGTACGTGCTGGCCAAGACGACGGTGAACGGCGCGCTCAGCGACCTCTCGCAGCTCGCCACCCAGGCGCGCATCGTGCCGTCCTTCAAGAACGGCGTGGCGAACGGCTTCAAGCTCTTCTCGATCGTCCCCGACTCGCTGTACTCGAAGATCGGGATCCAGAACGGCGACGTGATCCGCCGCATCAACGGCTACGAGATGAACAGCCCCGACAAGGCGCTGGAGATCTACCAGAAGCTCCGCGACGCCAACCGCATCGAGGTCGAGATCGAGCGGCGCGGGGACACGATCCGCAAGTCCTACTCCATCGAGTAAGGAACGCGATGCGAACGACCGCCCTGGTCCTCCTGGCCGCCATCGCCGCAGATCCCGTCCGCGCGCAGTCTCGTCCCGAGGACGCGCCTCCGCCCCAACGCCCGGGGCAGCAGCCGGTGCGGCCCGCCACGCGGCGGGCCGGGCAGGCGGAGCAAGGCGCGCAGCGCGCCGTCCCCGCCCAGCCCCCCGCGACCAACCGGCCCTCGATCGCGCCGCAGCGGACCATCACGCCGCAAGCGCCGCCGCAGACGCGCTCCAACCAGCCTCGCCCGGTCGAGCCGATCGACGCCAAGGACGCCGCCAAGAGATCGACCGGCGTGATGATGAACTTCGACAAGCGCGACCTGGCCGAGGTGATCCAGTTCGTCTCCAATTACACGCAGCGCAACTTCATCCTGCCGGAGCGCGTCTCGGGGAAGATCACCATCCTCTCCAACCGCTCCATCCCGCCTGACGAGGTGTGGAACGTCTTCGTCGCGGCCCTGGACGCGAACAACTGGGCGGTCTACCCCGTCGGCCACTACTGGAAGCTCTCGGAGAAGAAGCAGTCGGCGCGGGCCAACATCCCGACCTACCTGGAGCAGGGGCAGGAAGCGCCGGCCCTCGAGCAGATGGTCACCAAGCTGTTCAAGCTTCGCTACGTCGAAGCGGACCAGATGCGGAACACGCTCAACCAGTTCACCAGCCGCGACAGCGATTTCCAGATCTTCCCGCCCGACACGCTGATCATCAGCGACCTGGGCTTGAACATGCGCCGGCTGGAGCGGCTCATCGAGCAGCTCGACCAGCCGGGTGGCACGGAAGAGATCCACATCGTGCAGGTCCAGTACGCCAGCGCGCAGGCGCTGCAGCAGAAGCTGCAGGAGATCTTCACCCAGCAAGGCCGTCCGGGCGTGCCGCGGGCCCTGGGCATCGCCGAGGTGCAGCCGCAGCCGGGGCAGCCGGCCGTCCCCGCCGCGCAGCTCGCGCAGCAGCAGGCCGGCGGCGGAGGCGGCGGCCCGGTGACGGTCAGCAAGATCATCGCCGAGGAGCGCACCAACAAGCTGATCGTGATCGCCGGCGCCCGCTCGTTCTCCCGGGTGCTCGAGCTGATCCGCCAGCTCGACGTTCCCGCCGGCGGTGGCGGCGTGAACGTCTACTACCTGCAGAACGCCAAGGCGGAGGACGTCGCGACCACGCTGCAAGCGCTGGCGCAAGGCGTGACCGGAACGCGGCGCACGGGCGGCGCTCCGGGCGCTCCTCCGGGGTTCGTCCCGCCCGCACCGGGGCCCGGCGCGGGCGCACCCCAGGGCGCCGCGACCGCCGAGCTGTTCAGCGGCGAGGTGAAGATCACCGCCGACAAGACCACCAACTCGCTGGTGATCATCGCCAGCGCGTCCGATTACCGGAACCTCACCAAGGTGATCGAGAAGCTCGACATCGCGCGCCGCGAGGTGCTGGTCGAGGCGGTGATCATGGAGGTGACCCTGCAGGACCAGACCAGGATTGGCGTCTCCGCGCACGCCGGCACCGTGATCGACAACGTCAGCTTCCGCAACGCGAGCGGGCCCGCTCCGCTCGTCTTCGGAAGCGAGCTCGGCGGGCTCAGCTCGCTGGCGGGCGTCGCCACCCTGGGCTCGCCCAGCTTGTCCGGCTTCCTCGCCGGACTTCAAGGACCGCCCATCACCGTGCCGGGCCTGGGACTCACGCTGCCTTCCTTCGCGGTGGTGCTGAATGCCCTGCAGACCTCCAGCGACGTGAACGTGATCAGCACGCCGCACGTCACCATGGTGGACAATACCGAAGGCGAGATCATCGTCGGGCAGAACGTCCCCTTCCAGGCCGGGTTCTCGCCGAATCTGGGCGGCGTGCTTGGTTCCACGGGGACCGGGACCACCACCGGAACCGGGACGACGACCGGCACGGTGCCGACGAACCTTTTGGGCCTCGGCGGGCTGGGGTCGCTGTTCGCGCCCATCCAGCGGCAGAACGTGGAGCTGCGGCTGCGCATCAAGCCGCAGATCAGCGCGAGCGACACCGTCCGCCTCGAGGTCGACGAGCAGACCGAGGAGATCGCCTCCACCGATCCGCAGCTCGGTCCCACCACCAGCAAGCGCTCGGCGAAGACCACGGTGGTGGTGAAGGACCAGGAGACGGTGGTGCTGGGCGGTCTCATCCAGGAGCGAGCGGTGAAGGGCGTCTCGAAGGTGCCCTTCCTCGGTTCGCTGCCCATCCTCGGATGGCTGTTCCGCAACGAGAGCACCACCCGCACGAAGACCAATCTGCTGTTGTTCCTGACCCCTTACATCATCCGCGATCAGAGCGACTACCGGCGCATCTTCGAGCGCAAGATGGCGGAGCGGTCCGAGTTCGTGAAGCGGTTCTACGGGGCCGACGAGGGCTACCAGAAGGCTGTCGACTACGAGCGCAAGACGACCATGCTCAGCCGGCTGCGGCGAGGCGTGCAGACGGAGCTGTCGCGCGCCGAGCATGGCGGCCCCGGGACGCCCGACGAGCGAGTGATCGTGCCCTCGCGCGGCGAGGCGCCGCCGGAGACCCCGCCGCGCTACGCGCCGCCGAGCCCGGCCCCGCTGACGCCCGAGGGGACGGGCCCGCCCCCGGGGACCCAGGAGACTCCGAGCGCCCCCGAGCCGCAGCAGGGTCTACCGCCCGACCAGGGCCGGCCGCAGCCCCCGCCGAACGGGCCCCAGCAGTCGCCGCCACCGGAAGAACCGCCTCCTCCCAGGAGTTGATGGTCGATGGACCCGACTCTCGCCCAGGCTGCTGCTCCACGCGCCAAGGCGCCCGGCGCCAGCCTGGCCGGCCGGCCCATCGGCGAGATCCTGGTCGCGCAAGGCGCGGTGTCACAAGAAAGGATCGCCGAGGCCCTCGCGCTGCAGGTCGAGCGTGGCGGCCGGCTCGGCGAGGTCCTGATCTCGCTCAAGGCCTGCAGCGAGGAGCAGGTGCTCAAGGCGCTCGCCGCTCAGCTCGAGCTGCCGTACCAGATGCGGCTCGCGCCGGAGGAGATCTCGCCCGAGCTGCTCAAGCTCGTGCCCATCAACTTCGCCAAGCAGGCCAAGCTGATGCCGCTGCGCATCGAGACCGACGGCGACGCGCACGCGCTGGTGGCCGTCGCCGACCCGCTCGACTCGAGCGCGCTGGACAGCGTGCGCCTGCTGCTCGGGGCGAGCATCTCGCCGGTGCTGGTGCCGTCGCAGGCCATCCTCGACTGCATCAACGCCGTCTACGACCGTGCCTCGAACGAGGCGGAGCAGCTGGTCGGAGACCTCGAGGCGGGCGACCTCGACACGGTCGCGCACGAGCTGGAGGAGCCGCAGGACCTGCTCGACTCCAGCGACGAGGCGCCCATCATCCGGCTGGTCAACTCGCTGCTCTTCCGCGCCGCCAAGGAGCGCGCCAGCGACATCCACATCGAGCCGCAGGAGAAGGACATCTGCGTGCGCTTCCGGGTGGACGGCGTGCTGCAGGAGGTCATCCGGCCGCCGAAGCGGTTCCAGAACAGCATCGCCTCGCGCGTGAAGATCATGGGCGGGCTGAACATCGCCGAGAAGCGCTTGCCGCAAGACGGGCGCATCCGGGTCAAGCTCGCCGGCCGGGACATCGACATCCGCCTCTCCACCACGCCCACCGTGTTCGGCGAGCGGATCGTCATGCGCCTCCTCGACAAGAGCGCGGTGCTCCTCGATCTGGCAGAGATCGGGATGGACAAGGACCAGCTCGCCGCCATGGACGGGCTGATCCACAAGGCGAACGGGATCGTGCTGGTCACCGGGCCCACCGGGAGCGGCAAGACCACCACGCTCTATGCGGCGCTCAGCATCATCAACCGGCCGGACCTCAACATCATGACCATCGAGGACCCGGTCGAGTACCAGCTCCAGGGAATCTCGCAGACGCCGGTCAGCCCCAAGATCGACCTCACCTTCGCCAACGGCCTCCGCAGCTTCCTCCGCCAGGACCCCGACGTGATCATGGTCGGCGAGATCCGCGACCGCGAGACGGCGGAGATCGCCATCCAGGCCTCGCTCACCGGCCACCTCGTCTTCAGCACCGTCCACACCAACGACGCCGCGGGCGCCATCACCCGCCTGATCGACATGGGCGTGGAGGCCTACCTGGTCGGGTCGTCGCTCATCGGCGTCCTGGCGCAGCGCCTGGTGCGCGTCCTCTGCAAGGAATGCCGCGAGGCGTACCTGCCCACTCCCGAGGAGCTGAAGGAGATCGGGCTGGCGACGGAGAAGCAGAAGCCGCGCGAGCCGCGCATGCTCTACCGGCCCAAGGGCTGCGACATCTGCAACGGCACCGGGTACCGCGGGCGCACCGGCATCTACGAAATCATGATGGTCGACGACGCCATCCGCGAGCTGGCGGTGAAGAAGGTGGACAGCGGGAGCATCAAGCGCGCCGCGGTGCAGAAGGGCATGCGCACGCTCATGGAGGACGGCGGGCGCAAGGTGCTGCGCGGGATCACCAGCGTGGCCGAGGTGCTCAGCGTCACCCAGGAGGACCTCGCCTAACCGCGGGGGGGCACAATGCCGGTGTTCGAGTACAGCGGCCTGACCGAGTCGGGGAAGTCGGTCCGGGGCCTCAAGGACGCGGAGAGCCGCAAGGTGCTCCGTTCCGCCCTGCGCAAGGACGGCATCTTCCTGACCGACGCGCGCAGCGCGGAAGGGGCGGCGGCCGTGGCCGCGGCGGCCAGGGTCGAGGCCTTCAGCGGGCAGGGGCTGTCGCGCGAGGTCGATCTGCGCGCGCTGTTCGGGTCGCGCGTCTCGGCCCAGGACCTGGCGATCGCCACCCGGCAGCTCGCCACCCTGATCGGCGCCGGCATCACCCTGCCGGAGTCGCTCACCGCGCTGGTCGAGCAGGTCGAGCACCCGCGCCTGAAGAAGGTGATGGGCGCGGTCAAGCAGCGGGTGAACGAGGGCGCCTCGCTCGCCGACGCGCTCGCCGACCACCCGCGCATCTTCTCCAACCTCTACGTGAACATGATCCGCGCCGGCGAGTCCTCCGGCGCGCTGGACGTGGTCCTCACCCGCCTCGCCGACTTCACCGAGTCCCAGGCGATCCTGCGCAACAAGCTGATCGGCGCCATGCTGTACCCGGCCATCATGGTGGTGGTGGGAATCGCCATCGTGGGCATCCTCTTCGTGGTGGTGATCCCGAAGGTCACCAAGATCTTCGAGGACATGAACGTCGCCCTGCCCTGGACGACGCGCATCCTCATCGTCACCTCGAACTTCGCGCGCGACTACTGGTACGCGCTGCTCGTCGGGCTGCCGCTTCTGGCCTGGGGCCTGCGCCGCTGGCTCGGGACGCCGAAGGGACGCGCGTGGTGGGACGCCAGGCAGCTCACGCTTCCCATCTTCGGGGAGCTGATCCGCATGCTGGCGCTGGCGCGCTTCGCCAAGACGCTCGCCACCCTGCTCAGCTCGGGCGTGCCGCTGCTCACCGCGCTCGACATCGTGAAGAACATCGTCCACAACTCGGTGCTCTCGCGCGTGATCGAGGACGCGCGCGACGCCATCCGCGAGGGCGAAAGCATCGCGGCGCCGCTCAAGCGCAGCGGGCAGTTTCCCCCGCTCGTGCACCACATGATCGCCATCGGCGAGAAGAGCGGGCAGCTCGAAGAGATGCTGCAGAACGTGGCCCGCAGCTACGACGCGCAGGTCGAGATGCGCGTCGGCGCGCTCACCAGCCTCCTCGAGCCGATCATGATCGTGGTGATGGGCGGAGGCGTGGCGTTCATCGTCTTCTCCATCCTCATGCCCATCATGCAGCTCACCAGCTTCGTTCCGAAATGAAGATGAGGACAGCCATGCAGCAGAAGACCGGACGACTCCGAAGTCTCCGCCGCAGCCGCGGCATGACCCTGATCGAGATCATGGTGGTGCTGGTGATCCTGGGCCTCATCGCCGGCGCGATCGGGTTCAACGTCTTCCAGAACCTGAAGGAGGCGCAGATCAAGACCGCGCGGCTCGACCTCCAGGCAATCTCGCAGGGCGTGGATATGTACCACGTCGAGACGGGCAACTGGCCGGATACGGTGACCGCCCTCACCCCGAAGTTCATCCGGGAGCTCCGCAAGGACCCGTGGGGGAACGAGTACCAGTACCTCAAGACGGGCGACGGATACGACCTCTACTCGTACGGCCCCGACAGGGCGCAAGGCGGAAACGACGACATCACCGTCCACGGTGGCGAGAGCTCGACGCCCACCGCGCAGGGAGGCAAGTAGCGGCGTGCGCGCGCGCGGGATGACATTGCTGGAGATCGGCATCGCGCTCGCCATCGTGGCGGGACTGATCGCGCTCGCGGTGCCGTCCATCTCCAGCGTCGCGCGCGTGCAGCTCCGGCAGCGCACCGGGCAGCTCGCGGGAGGCATCCGCTCGCTCTACGGCGCCTCCGCGGTGGCCGGCCGGAGCTGCCGGCTGGTGATGGACCTCGACGCCTCTGCCTACTGGTCGGAGTGCGCGCAGGGCGCGGTGCGCCTCGCCGCCGACGGCGAGCGCGCGCGCGGCGGCGCACGGGAGGCGAGCCGCGAGGAGGAGCTGCTCGCCAGGGTCGCCCAGCGCGGAGACGCGATCTCCGACGAGGAACGCACGCGCGCCGAGCTGGCCCGCAAGAGCGCGTTTGCGCCGACCAACCACATCCCGAAGACGGAGCTGGGCGGCTCGGTCCGGTTCGCCGCCGTCTGGATCTCGCACCAGCCGGAGCGGTACCTCGCCGGAAAGGCGTTCCTCTACTTCTGGCCGAGCGGCCTGACCGAGACGGCCTCGATCCAGCTCGCGCAGGGCGACGACGTGAACAGCCTGCTGGTCGAGCCGCTCACCGGCAAGGTGCGCATCGCCAGCGGCCGCGTGGACGCGGAGGGGCAGAAATGAGCCGCGCGCCGCGACCTGCCGCCGGTTTCACGCTGCTCGAGGTCATGATCAGCCTCGCCATCCTGGCGGTGTCGCTGGTGGCGATCTCCGGGCTGACCGGCGGGGCCGTGGCGATGGAGGCGTACTCGCGCCGCGCCACCGAGGCGACGCTGCTCCTGCGCGCCAAGATGAACGACCTCGAGGACCAGCTGCACAAGGACGGCTTCTCCGATTTCGACGACGACAAGCGCGGCACCTTCGAGGAGGAAGGCGCGCCCGCGTATGCGTGGCGGGCCGAAATCTTGAAGCCCGACGTGCAGATCGATTCGACGCAGCTGCTCAGCCTCCTCGGCGTGGGGCCCGGCAAGCCCGGCGACGCCTCGAAGAGCGACAATCCGCTCAGCCGGGGACTCGCCGCCGCCGCGGGCGCGCTCGGCAGCTCGGCACCCGGGATGCCGGGCATGCCCGGCGCCGCGGCCCTCACGGGAGGTCCCTTCGCGGGCCTCCTGCAGGGGCAGGCGCAAGGGTTCATCGAGACGCTCAAGAAGAGCGTGCGCGAGGTGCGCGTCACGGTGACCTGGAAGGACGGCAAGGAGGAGCGCAGCATCTCCGCTTCGCAGGAGATGGTCATCCTGCCCGAGTCGGTGGGCAAGGCGGGCCAGGTCCAGGCGCCGCCGCCCCCTCAGCAGCAGACCCCGCAGCAACCTGGGGTGGTGCAGCCGCCTCGCGTGGGACGCATCTCGGGCGACGGAGACTCGCAATGACGCGCGCGAGCGGCTTCACCTTGCTGGAAGTGCTCATCGCCGTCGCGGTGCTGGCCCTCATCGGCGGCCTGACCTGGAAGAGCTTCGACGGCGCCTACGCGGTCAAGTCGCGTGTGGAGCAGGCCCAAGAGCGGGACCAGATGGTGCGCGGGGCGCTCAACCGGCTTGCGCGCGAGGTCTCGATGACGTTCCTCTCCGAGCACTACGACCGCAAGCGGTTCCGCGAGCGTCCCACGCTCTTCCGGCTGCGCGACGGGCGCCGCGAGGCGGACCTGATCTTCACCTCCTTCGGGCACCAACGGCTGCACGTCGACGCCAAGGAATCGGACCAGGCGCTCTTCGAGTACTCGATCGGTCCGGATCCGCGTGACGGCTCCAAGCGGGACCTGTTCCGGCGGGTGAAGCCTCTGCTCGACGAGGACCCGGAGCGCGGCGGCGACAAGGCGGTGCTCGCGGAAGGCGTGGTCGGCTTCTCGGTGGAGGCCTGGGAGCCGAAGGACCGGGAGTGGCGGGCCGAATGGAACTCCAACGGCGCCGACCGCAGCGGCGGCTTGCTGGTCCCTCCCCGCGTCAAGCTGTCGCTCACCGTCCGCGACGAGGACGGCAAGGAGAAGACGTACACCACGCAGGCGAAGATCTTCCTCACCCAACCCCTGGACTTCTGATGCGGAGGCCGTTTCCCACGGAGCGCTCCCGGGCGCGGCGAGGTCGGTCGGCGGGCATCCGCTCGCGGCGCGGGGTGGCGCTCATCCTGGTGCTGACCACCGTGGCCATCCTCAGCTCCATCGCCGTCGAGTTCGGCTACCAGTCGCGCGTGAGCCTCCGCCTGGCGGAGAACTCGCGCGACGAGCTGCGCGCCTACTACCTGGCGCGCTCGGCGGTGAACCTCTCGCGCCTCCTGCTCCACTTCCAGAAGCAGGTCGACCAGTTGGGCGGGCAGATCGGCCCCATGGTGGCGGGCCTCCTCGGCGGGCAGGGGCAGCGCGGGGGGCAGCTGCAGGGCCTCCAGGCGCCCGCGCCGGCCAACAACCTGGGCATCCGCCTGTGGGAGATCCTGCCGATCGACTCGAGCGCCATGTCGGCCCTGCTCGGTGGGGGCGATCTGTCCGGGCTCGGCGCGCCGGCTCCCGACCCGCGCGCCCAGCCCGTCCCGCCCGAGGAGACCCGGCGCCCGCAGATCGAGGGCCCGCCGCTGCACTCCTTCGGCGGCTTCGAGGGCGCGTTCAACGCGAAGATCGTCGACGAGAACAGCCGCATCAACGTTCGCGGCATGGACGGCGTGGGCGCCGCCCCGATGGCCACCGTCACCCAGCTGCGCGCGATGCTGAACGACCCCAAGTACGACTTCATCTTCGACGAGGAGGACGCCAACCGCGATCGGGTGCGCCGCGAGGACGTCCTGCTGGCGATGAAGGACTGGATCGACCTCGACGAGACGGGGAGCGCGTTCGATCCGACCAACCCCTCCAACCCGTTCGTCAACGGCTTCTCCGACGAGAACTCCGCCTACGACCGCTACCTGCCGCGCTACAAGGCGAAGAACGCGCCGCTGGACAGCCTCGAAGAGCTGTACATGGTGCGCGGCGTGAACGATCGGTTCATGGCGGCGTTCGGCGACCGCCTGACGGTCTGGCTGAACGTGGACGCGAAGCTGAACATCAACACCAACGATCCGCTGCAGATGCTGACCAACATCCTCAGCGCGGCCGCCAACCCGAACGATCCGAAGCTGCGCGATCCGCGGCTGCTCGCCATCGTGCTGCAAGAGATCCAGGTGCAGAAGATGTTCAGCTTCCTCGGGCTGTCCGCGCAGGACTTCGTGGGCATCCTGAAACGGAACGGGATCGCCGTGTTGCCGGCGCTGGAAAATCCCGCCAGCCCGCAGAACTTCCTCGCCTCGACCAGCGACACGTTCCGCATCACCGCCACCGGACGCGCCGGGCGCATCGAGAAGACGCTCACCGCGGTGGTGCGGTACGACGACCTGCTCGGCAAGCTGTTGTACTGGAAGGAAAACTGATGCACCGAATCGTGGGGCTGGACGTTTCGGGCGACAAGATCCGCCTGGTCGCGCTGGAGAGCGGCTTCCGGGGCTTCTCGGTCCTGGAAGCGCGCAGCCTGGCGCTGCCCGAAGGGGCGACGCACGGCGAGCGCCTCAAGGCCGCGCTCGCGCAGCTCCCCCGCGCCGAGGACGACACCTTCGCCGTTGCGCTGCCCGGCACCCAGGTCGCGAGCCACCTGGTGTCGCTGCCGTTCACGGACGCGCGACGCATCGAGCAGGTGCTGCCCGGCGAGGTGGAGGGCGCCATCCCCTTCGATCTGGAGGAGGTGGTGTGGGACCACGCCGTGCTCTCGCAGGCGAACGGCCGGACCGAGGTGCTGGTCGGCGTGGTGAAGAAGTCCGCGCTGCAGCAGGCGCTGGCGTTGTTCGCGGAGGCGGGCATCGATCCCCTCCTGGTGACCTTCGCGCCGCTGGCGCTCGCAACGCCCTCCGAGCGCGGCATGGTCGCGCCTGACGGCGCCGCCCCCGAGGGCGCGGCGACCGAGGCCGTGCTCGAGGCCGGGCCCGAGCGCGCCGACTTCTGCCTGCTCGACGCGGGGCGCCCGGTCCTGGCGCGCTCGCTCTCCAGCGCCGGCGCCCCGGTGTGGGAGTCGGCCCGGACCGATCCGCGCGCGCTGGAGCGGCTGCTCGCGCCGCTCGCGCGCGACCTGAAGATGTCGCTCCGCATGCGCGGCAAGGCCGGCCCCGTCTCCCGCCTGCTGGTCGCCGGCGACCTCGCCAACCTGCCCGGTGCGGCGGAGCGGCTCTCGGCCGACCTCGGCATCCGGGTCGAGCCGCTCGCGCTCGCCGGCGAGGCTGCGCAGGTCGCCCAGGGGGCCGGGGCCGACTACGCGCTCGCGCTGGGCCTCGCGCTCCGCGCCCAGCAGCCCCGCGGGCGGCTCAACTTCCGCAAGGGCGAGTTCGCCTTCACCCGCGACCTCTCGCAGGTCCGCGGCCACCTCGCCCGGCTGGCGGCCGCCGCCTCCGTGCTGCTCGCGCTCGCGGTGGGCCTCGGCGCGGCGCGCATCGCCTCGCTCTCCCGGCAGGGCCGCGATTACGACGACGCTCTCTGCGCCGCCACCCGCAAGATCCTCGGCACCTGCATGACCGACTACCGCCAGGCGGTGGCGGCGCTGTCCGGCGGCCGTTCCAAGGCGGCAGGCATCCCTCGCGTCTCGGCCGCCGACGTCCTGGCGGAGCTCGTCGCACACCTCCCCGACGACGCGATGCCCACCCTGGACGACGTGGACCTGACCACCACCGCAATCCGCCTGCGCGGGACCGCCGAGAGCTTCGGCAAGGTGGACCAGATCCTCACCGCGCTGAGGAAGGACCGCTGCTTCGGCGAGATCAAGCAGCCGCGCACCGAGAAGCAGCGCGGCACGGAGAAGGTGCAGTTCTCGATCGACTTCGCCTACGTGTGCTCGGGCGAACAGCCGGGAGGCGCGTGATGGAACGCCTGCGCGCGCTCCTCGCCGATGCCCTGCAGTACGTGCAGACCGCCTCGCCCCGCGAGCGGCGGCTGCTCCTCTTCGGGGGCGCCGGCGCGCTGGCCTTCGTGCTGCTCGTGCTGTGGGCCGGGTTCGGCAGGTCGATCGCGCGCCACGAGGACGGCCTTTCGGAGAAGCGGGCGAGCTTCGAGAAGGTGCAGAGGCTCGCCGCCGGCTACGGCCAGCAGGAGCAGGAGCGGCAGCTGCTCGAGGCGCGCCTGCGCCAGAGCCCGCCCGCGCTGATGGGATTCGTCGACGGCCTCGCCCGGCAGGAGGGAGTGGAGATCGGCAGCATGGCCGACCGCGGCGTGGTGGGCGGCGGGCAGAACGGCCGCCCGCGCGAGAGCAGCGTCGAGGTCTCGCTCGGCAAGGTCCCCCTGGAGAAGCTCATGCGCCTCTTGCAGTCCATCGAGCGCAGCCCCGGGGTCGTCCGCGTGCGCAGGCTGCGGCTGCGCAAGTCGCAGGAGAACAAGGACACCCTCGACGTGACCCTGACGGTGAGCGCATGGCAGTCGGCCTGACGCTGGCGGAGCTCGGAACGAAGGCCCGCCTGCAGAAGCTCCGCCGCGGGATCGTGCCCGCGGCCGCGGTGCTCGCGTTCTTCGTCTTCCTGCTGCTCACCTTTCCGTACGACATGATCGCGCGGCGCATCGAGGTCGAGGCGCGGCGCGCCGGCGCCGACCTCAACATCGGGTCCATCGGCGGCCGCGGGCTGTTCGGCGTGCGCGCGCGCGACGTGCGGCTCAGGCTGGCCGGCGCGCCGGGCGAGCCGATGCCCGACCTGCGCTTCGATCGGGTCGACGTGAGCCCGGACCTGTTCGCGCTGCTCTTCGGGCGGACCAGCTTCGGCTTCGCCCTGCAGGCCTACCGCGGCACCGCGAAGGGGCACGCGGCCCTCTCCAGCGATCCCAAGCTGCCCGGCTTGCAGTCGCTGCGGCTGGACGCCCCCGACCTCGACGCGAGCGCCCTGCCGCTCAAGGATCTGGCCGGCGTCGACGGCACCGGGCGCGCTTCGCTGAAGATCGACGTGTCCTCGCTGCAGTCCACCGACGCGGCGAGCGGCACGCTATCGGTGACCGGGCGGCAGCTCGGCGTGACGGGCGGCAACGTGCGCGGGTTCCCGCTGCCCCGCACCTCGCTCGGCGACGTGGATGCGTCGGTGACCATCGAAAAGGGGCTCGCGCGGCTCGACAAGGCGCAAGCGCGCGGAGGCGATGTGGAGGCCGATGCGGACGGCACGGTGCGCCTGCGCCCCTTGCTGTCGCTCTCGCAGGCCGACCTGCACGTCCGCATCCGCCCCGCCGACCGGTGGCTCAACGAGAACGGCCTGATCAAGAGCGCGCTGGGCCTGCTGCAGAACGCGCGGCAGCCCGACGGCAGCTTCGTCTTCAGCTTCACCGGCCCCCTCTCCCGCCTCAACTCCCGCCCCGGCCGCTGAACCTCAAAAGCGGTTTCACGCAGAGCGCGCAGAGGGCGCAGAGGGATTTTGATCAATTTACCTCTGCGAGCTCCGCGCGCTCTGCGTGAACCGCAGTTAGTCCATCATTGCGTCGAGGTCGGCGGCGATGGAGTCGGCGGTGGCGGCAGGATCCGGGGAGTCGCGGAGGGGGCGGCCGAGCACGAGGAGAGAGGCGCCGGCGTCCACGGCGGCGCGCGGGGTGCCGGTGCGGCGCTGATCGGCGGCCGCGGAGCCGGCAGGGCGGATGCCCGGGACGACGAGCAGCGGGGACGCGCCGAGATCGCGCCGCAGCTGACCTACTTCTTCCGGGGAGCACACGAGACCGTCCGCGCCCGCCTTGAGCGCGAGGCGCGCGAGCCGCAGCACCGTCTCCGCGGGCGTGCCGACGAAGCCGAGGTCGCGCAGATCGTCCGCGCCCAGGCTGGTCAGCACGGTCACGGCGAGCAGCTTCGGAGCCGCGACTCCCGCCGCCGAGGCGCCCGCCGAGAGCCCGCGGCGCGCGGCGGCGATCATGTCCGCGCCGCCGCTCGCGTGCACCGTCACCAGCGCCGCGCCCAGCGCGCCCGCGCCGCGCGCGGCCGCCTCGACGGTCTGCGGGATGTCGTGGAGCTTCAGGTCGAGGAAGATGGGCAGCCCGGACGGCCGCACGGCCTCGAGCGCCGCGCGGCCGTGCGCGACGAACAACTCGAGCCCCACCTTCACCATTCCGACGTGCCCGGAGAGCTTCCGCGCCAGCGCCGCCGCGGCGGCGGGATCCGGCACGTCCAGCGCCGCGACGATGCGGTCGCGCCCCCTCACCGCGAGAGGCGCCCTCCGCCCGCCTCCACCGCCTCGCGCGCACGCGCCACCACCTCGCCTAGCGGGATCAGCTCCACCTGGGCGGCGCCGCGCGGCTTCCACTCCACCTTGCCCTCGGCCAGGCCCTTCTTGCCGACGGCGATGCGCAGCGGCAGGCCGATCAGATCGGCGTCCTTGAACTTCACTCCGGCGCGCTCGTCGCGGTCGTCGAGCAGGACCTCCAAGCCCGCGGCGCTCAGGTCGCGGTACAGCTTCTCGCCCGCTTCGCGCACGTGCGGATCCTGCATCTGCAGCGGCAGCAGCGCGACGTGCAGCGGAGCGATGCTCATCGGCCATCGGATCCCGTCCGCGTCATGGTGCAGCTCGACCGCGGCGGCGAGGATGCGCTCCACGCCAATGCCGTAGCTGCCCATCACGATCGGGATTTCCTTCCCGGCCTCGTCGAGCACGCGGGCGCCCATCGTCTCCGAATAACGAGTACCCAGCTTGAAGATGTGCCCCACTTCGAGCGCCTTGCCCAGCGCGAGCGGCTTGCCGCAACGCGGGCATCCCTCGCCGGCGCTCACCGTGCGCAGGTCGGCGGAAGTCGCGTGCGACAGATCACGCGCGACGCTCACGTTGCGCACGTGGAAGCCGTCCTTGTTCGCCCCGGTCACGAGCCCGGAGAGCCCGGCGAGGCGGCGGTCCAGGTAGACGCGCGCCTTGGTCAGGCCGATGCCGCCCAGGGACCCCGGCCGGGCGCCGAGCCACTTCTGGATCTCCTCCGCGTGCGCCGGCCGCAGCACCTGGGCGCCCGTCGCGGTCTGCAGCTTCGCCTCGTTGAGCTGGTCGTCCCCGCGCACGATGGCCACCACCGGCTTGTCGTCGGCGGCGTACACCAGCGTCTTCAGCTGCTGGTCGGCGGCGACGCCGTAGGGCTTGCGCGCCAGGTCCTCGATGGTGGCGACGCCCGGAGTGGCGAGCTCCTCCAGCGGCGGCGTGGCGCCCGCGGCCGCGTACCGGTCCGGGGTCTCCACGCGCGACTCGGCCTTCTCGGTGTTCGCCGCGTACCCGCAAGACTCGCAGGAGGCGATCAGGTCCTCGCCCGCGTCGGTCGGTACCATGAACTCGGTCGAGCCGGAGCCGCCCATCGCGCCGGAGTGCGCGTCGACCTGGATCACGCGCAGCCCGCACCGCCCGAAGATCTTCACGTACGCCTGCCGGTGGTCCTCGAACGACTTGTCGAGCCCCTCGTGGTCCACGTCGAACGAGTACGAGTCCTTCATGGTGAACTGGCGCACGCGCAACAGTCCGCTCTTGGGCCGCGGCTCGTCGCGGAACTTGGTCTGGATCTGGTACCAGGTTTGCGGGAGCTGCCGGTAGCTGCGCAGCTCGGCGCGGGCGAGCACGGTGAAGACCTCCTCGTGCGTCATGGCCAGGCAGAGGTCCGCGCCCTTGCGGTCCTTGAGGCGGAACATGTTCTCGCCCATCACCGTCCAGCGCCCGCTCTCCTCCCAGATCTCGCGCGGGTTCAGCGCCGGCAGGTAGAACTCCTGCCCGCCGATCCTGTCCATTTCCTCGCGGATGATGCCGGTGATCTTGAGCAGGCTCCGCTGCGCGAGCGGCAGGATGCTGTAGATGCCCGCCCCCAGCTGCCGGATGAACCCGGCGCGCACCAGCAGCTGGTGGCTCGCCACCGAAGCGTCGGCCGGCGTCTCCTTGAGGGTCGGGACGAAGGAGCGCGAGGTGCGCATGGCCGGAACGTATCTCATACCCGCCGCGCCATGGAAAAGCGTAGGGTCGCCCTATCGGCGGCCACTAGCCCTTCCGCTTCAGCTCGCGGTCGACCGCGTCCTTGAACTGCTCGTACGGGACGGCCCCGTTGATGAACACGCCGTTGACGAAGAACGCCGGCGTCCCAGTGACGCCCGCCTCCTGGCCGGCCTTCCCGTCCGCCTGGACCAGCGCGCGCTTCTCGCCACCGTCCAGGCACTTGTCGAACCGCGCGCTGTCGAGTCCCAGCTCCTTCGCGTAACCCTTCAGGTCCTCGACGGCGAGCTTCTGCTGGTTCGTGAACATGCGGTCGTGCAGCTGCCAGAACTTGTCGCCGCCCTGGTCGGCCGCGCAGGCGCCCGCCTCGGCGGCCTTCTGCGCGAAGGGGTGGAAGTCGAGCGGGAAGTGGCGGAAGACGAGGCGCACCTTGCCCTCGTACTCCTTCATCACCCGCTCCACCACCGGGTACTCGCGCCCGCAATACGGGCACTGGAAGTCGGAGAACTCCACGATCGTGACGGGCGCGTTCTCCGGCCCGCGCGAAGGCCCGGTGGCGGCCACCTCGACACGCGGGAGGTTCGGCTGGGCCAGCGTGATCTGCACGCCGTGCTTCGCCTTCAGGTCCTCCACCACCTTGGCGAGCTGATCGCGGCCCTTCTGCTGCTTCAAGTACGTCGCGATGCGGTCCTTGATCTGGTCGTAGCCCTGGCCGCCCATCTGCGCCTTGTTCTGTTCGTAGAACTTCTTCATCTCCTCGTCGCTCGGAGCGGGAACGGTGGCGAGCAGGCCCTTGTCGAACCACTGCTCCAGCGTCTGGCCCTTCGCCTTGGCCTCGTCCTCGAGCAGCCGCTTGGTGACGTACTGCTCCACGGCGTTGCGGCGCACCTCGTACAGCTCGGTCAGCGCCTTGATCTCGGCCTGGAGCAGCTTGCCGCCCTGCTCCTTCTCGACCTCGCCGTAGGTGACCGGCTTCCCGTCCACAACCGCGACCTGATCGGCGGCGCGCAGCGAAAGCGCGCTCTGCTGCGCCTGCGAGCCCGTCTTGCAGGCGAGCGCCAAGACCAATGCCGTGCACGCTAACAAACCCTTGCTCTTCATGTAGCTCTCCAGAAAGGCAAAACGCGCACCCTAGGGCGCGCCTCCTCACACGTCAACCGCTGGCGGTGTGGGAGACTTCCACCCAGCGCGCTAAGCCTCCGCGAGCCCCGGCGTTCGGAATTGCGAGGCGTCTCCCGCCACCAGCGCCGCGGCCGCGTCGATGTCGAGCGGGTGGGAAAACAGGAATCCCTGCACGAATCCGCAGCCGAGCCGGTGCAGAGCGGTCGCCTGGGCGGCCGTCTCCACGCCCTCGGCCACCACCTCCACGCCCAGGTTGCGCCCGAGCAGGAGGATCGTCTCGACGATGCGGCGGTTCTTCTCGTCCGAGCCCATCGTCCGGACGAAGCTCGAATCGATCTTGAGCAGGTCGATGGGCAGCCGGTGCAGGTAGCTGAGCGAGCTGTACCCGGTGCCGAAGTCGTCGATGCACAGCTGCAGCCCGAGCTGCCGCAGGCGGGTCAAGCACCGCGTCGCGGCGGCGGCGTTCTCGACCAGCACGCTCTCGGTGATCTCCAGCCGCAGCGAGCGCGCGTCCAGCCCGGTGGCCCGCAACGTGTCGTCGATCTGCTCGACCAGGTCGGGCTGCAGCACCTGCCGGCCGGAGATGTTCACCGCCAGCGTCAGCGCCTTCTCGCGCGGGAAGTTGGCCTGCAACCGGCGCATCTGCGTGCACGCCTCCTGCATCACCCAGCGCCCCAGGGAGCCGATCACGCCCGTCTCCTCCGCCAGGGGGATGAACTCCGAGGGGGCGACGGTCCCGCGCAGGCGGTGCTGCCAGCGCGCCAGCGCCTCGAATCCGACGATGCGCCCGCTCCCCAGCGCGACGATGGGCTGGTATTGCACCCGCAGCTCCCCGCGCTCGATGGCCCGGCGCAGGTCGTTCTCCAGCTGCAGCACGGCCACCGCGCGATCGTGCATGGTGACGTCGAACACCGCGTGCTTGGCGATTCCCGTGCCCTTGGCGCGGTACATGGCGGTGTCGGCGTCGCGCAGCATGTCCTCGGGGCGGGCCGAGTCGGGGGCGCCGCCCAGCGCGATGCCGATCGAGGCCGAGGTGAAGACCTCCTGCCCGTCGATGTCGAAGGGCATCGACAGCTCGCGCTGCACCCGCTCCGCCACCCGCGCCGCGTCGGAGGCGTTCTCCACGCCTTCCACCAGCACGGCAAACTCGTCCCCGCCCAGCCGCGCCACCGTGTCGCCCGCGCGCCGCGTCCGCTCCAACCGCCGGGAAATCTGGATGAGCAGCTGATCGCCCGCGCGGTGCCCCAGCGAGTCGTTCACCACCTTGAAGCGGTCCAGGTCGAGGAAGAGCACCGCGAATCCGCCGCGCCCGCGTCCCTTGGCCCGCTCGAGCGCCATCCCCAGCCGCTCCATGAACAGGGCGCGGTTCGGCAACCCGGTGAGCGCGTCGTAGAACGCCGCGTGCCACAGCTTCTCCTCGGCGCGCAGGCGCTCGGTGACGTCGATGGAGACCACCAACCGCGCGTTCCGCCCGGACAGGTCGATGGCGTGCGAGGTGACCTCGACGTCCATCAGCTCGCCGTTGGCCTTGCGGTGCCGCCAGACGTTGGCCGAGGCCGGCGCTCCCTCCGCCAGCCGCTCGAGACGCTCGTTCAGCCCCGGGATGTCCTCCGGCGGGCGGATGTCGAGGATGGTCATGCGCAGGAACTCGTCGCGCGAGTACCCGTACCGCTTCACGGCCGCGTCGTTCACCGCCAGGAAGCGCAGCGTCTCCGAGTCGAACACCCACATCGCCTGGGGGCTGGCGTCGAAGAGGAGGCGGTAGCGCTCTTCGCTGGTGCGCAGGGCGTCGAGCACGCGGATCCGGTCGGACACGTCGCGGATGGAGGTCCACAGCGCGCGCCTGCCGCGGTACTCGACCGGACCCGCGGTCACGTCCACGACGATCTCGGAGCCGTCCTTGCGGGCGTGGCGCGACTCGTACACCCCGCCCATCCCCTGCTCCGCCTCGCGCAGGCGCGCGCGGTCCCCGGTCGGATCGCGCCAGAGCCGTTCCACCGGCGCACCGACCAGCTCGGCGCGCGGGAACCCGTACAGCTCGCACGCGTGGTGGTTCGCGTCGACGACCGCCTCGTCCCTGGGATCGACGATGAGGATCGCGTCGCGGGCGTTCTCGAACAGCGCCCGGTACTCGCGCTCGCTGCGGCGCAGCTCGTCGTCGGCCGGCTTGCGCTGCAGGATCCGCCCCAGCTCGGCGCAGGCGAGCGAGACCGCGTCGACCGTCCCCGGCTCGGGCCGTCCCTCGACGTCGGAGAAGAACTCCAGCAGCGCGAAGAGGCTCGTCCCCAGGAAGACGGGGAAGGCGACCGTCGCGCGGGTGCCGGTCGCCGCATGCCCGTTCGGGACCGCGGTCCACAGCGGGCTGCCGTGCGCGAGCACGCGCGCCATCAGCGACACGTCGGGCGAGTCGCGGCGGGCCTGCGCCAGCGCGCGGTAGCTGGGCAGGTGCTCGGGGTCCATCAGGTGCCAGAAAGTGCGGTGGGCGAGATCGCCTGCATCCGCGGTGAACTGCAGCCGGCCGGCCTGCCAGCCGGTGTGCCCGCAGATGCGCGAGAGCGCCGCGCGCAGCGCATCCTCGACCGTCGGCGCCTCGTCCGCCGCCTCGGTGATGGACTGCAGCAGCTCTACTCGGGAAGCAGGCGCCTGCTCCGCTGCCGTGCCCGGCAGCCGGCCTGTCGATCGCTCGCCCACCCTTACGCAGTAACGGATACGCGGACGGCCCGTAAAGGAGCCGGAATCCCCACCCTGTGGGCGATCAGGCGACCTGCTCCTCCAATGTGAGGACGGGGAGGAGCGAGTTCTGCAGCTCGTGCAGCTCGGCGGCCGCGCGCGGCTGCACCACCTCGCACGCGCCGGGCTCGGCCAGAGCCTTGCGGACCAGCTGGTGGTTCAGGCGGTGGCCGGACTTCACCGCGACGAAGTGGCCGATCACCGGCATCCCCAGCAGGGCCAGGTCGCCGACGGCATCGAGGATCTTGTGGCGGACGAACTCGTCGGGAAAGCGCAGCCCCTCGGGGTTCAGGATGTGGAAGTCGTCCACCACCACCGCGTTCTCGAGCGATCCGCCCCGGGCCAGGCCGGCGCGGTGCAGCGTTTCCACGTCGCGCTTGAAGCCGAAGGTGCGGGCGCGCGCGATCTCCTTCTGGAACGAGCGGCCGTCCAGCTCGAGCGCGCAGGTCTGGTCGCTGATCAGCGGATGCTGGAAGTCGATGGTGTACGTCATGCGGAAGTGGCGCGCCGGCAACAGCTTTGCCACCTTGTCCCCTTCGGAGACGACCACCGGCTTGCGCACCTGCAGGAAGCGGCGCGGTGCGCGAAGCTCGTGGATTCCGGCCCGCTGGATGAGCTGCACGAAGGGTGCGCTCGATCCGTCGGCGATGGGGACCTCGGGGCCTTCCACCTCGATGCGGGCGGCGTCGATTCCGCAGCCGGCGAGCGCCGCGAGGAGGTGCTCGACGGTACCGATGCGCACGCCCTCGCGGCCCAGCGAGGTATTCAGCACGCTATCGACGACGCAGCCGCACTGCGCCGCGATCTCCAGCGCGGGAGCCAGGTCGGTCCGGACGAAGACGATGCCGCTATCGGCGGGCGCCGGCGCTAGAGTCAGCCGGACCGCCTCGCCGGTGTGCAGCCCGATGCCCTCCATGGATGCACGCTGCTTGAACGTCCGCTGGTGGAAGAATTGGCCATCCATCGTTCGGTGGGTCCTCGGGTAGGTGCGGCACCGGCGTGGAAAAAAAGGCGTGCTTTGCAGCAGCAAGGGGCGTGCCGGGGGCGGCGGCTTCGCGCGCAGCGCTGCGACTGGTGAAAAAACTCTCCACGCTCCCCCGAGGTTAAAAGAGGACGGTCAGGGCGGCCCCCGGAGGTTCGGCTGCCCTGCCGCTGCGCATCGGCAGTGCATCTATCGGAAAAACGCGACACAGATGTCGCGGTGTCCTTACACGGGCTGCAGACGCCTGGCAAGCGCCTCCCGGATCGTCCGTTCATCGAGCGGGAGCTTCTGCAGCTCGGAACGCTTGTTCACGTTCTCCAGCGCTCGATCGAGGATCTCCGCGAACCGCCGGCAGTCCTCGCGCAGCTTCTGGATCCGCTGGGGCGTATCCTGGAGAGCGCTGCCGCCCCACGACTCCAGCAGATCGAGGAACCGGTCGAACAGCTCGCGGTCGCTGTGGCGCAGCAGCTGGTAGCCAACGTCGCGGAACTCCAGCGAGAAGCGCCGGAGGGGCTGCGCCATCGCGACCTCCGCGCCGGGCTGCGCGAGCCGCTCGGCGGTCGCGCGGCACATCTCGCGGAAGACGCACAGGTCCAGCCGCAGCCGCTCGGACAACTCGGCGCGCCCTTCCTGCGCGTCGAAGAGCGCCTGGCGCGAGAGGCTCGGGTCCAGCGCCGTGGCGATGGCCCCGATCGCATCCTTGGTGGCGGCCGCGAGGTGATCGCGGTGCGTGTCGATCTGCGCGCGATCGGTGAGCGGCTCGGCGAGGATGGGCGCGAGACGCTCGAGCGCGGCGCGGATCGGCACCGCCGCGGCGCGGGCGGCGGCCGCCGCCTCGCCGACTCCTTCCACCGTGGCGATGAGCCGCGCCAGCTCCGACTCGAGGTAGCCGACGAGCGCCACCAGCTCGCTGCGGACCAGCGCGAGGATCACCAGCACGCGCCGGCTGTGCGGTGTCGGCGGCGGCGGCACGTAGCGCAGGCTGCGCAGCGAACGGAACGCGGCCAGGAGGGCCAGCGCGAATGCGCGGCGCTTCTTGTCGTCCGGCGTCTGGCGCAGCGCCTCGAGCAGCTTCACCGAGCTGACCCGGTCGTACTCGGCGCGGAACTCCAGCGCCGCGGGCGGGCAGAAATAGCGCGAGACGAACAGCTCGTGCTGCAGCACGCGGCCGACGTCGAGGAACACCTGCTGCGGCGTGAGCTCCACCCGCAGCAGGTGGTCGATGATGCCCTGCTGGGCGGAGAGGCCGCTGCGGAGCAGGAAGAGGCTCTCCTCGGGCGTGCGCTGCTCGCGCAACTCGGCGCCGAGCCGTGCCCGGGCCCGGTCGTCCGCCAGCGTTCCCTCGACGAAGCTGCGGAAGAGCAGCGCCTGCTCCTGCTTCTGCACGATGAGGCGCCGCGACAGATGGGCGGCGCGGTGGACGGCGTCGCGCGCGGCCTTCAGCTCGTCGCGGAAATCGCGGTCGGCGGGCGGCTGCTTGTCTCCGAACAGGTTGCGCAGGTTGAAGAAGCGGTCGATCCCGCGCAGCAGCATCTCCAGCTCGAACAGGACCTCCTCGCGCCCCGCGATCTCCAGGGTGCGGATCCAGCGCTCCCGTTCCGCCAGGTAGACAGCCCGGACGCGCTGCGAATCGCGCATCAGCTCGAAGAAGAAATCCTGAGCGAAGCTGCGCCGGTCCACCCCTCGATTGTCCCGCATCTTTCCCGATCCGGCGACTTAACAGCCGCTCTAGGCGAAAACCGTTTCACGCAGAGCTCGCAGAGCACGCAGAGTCTCTTTTTTGTTGGTGGACGAACCGCGCACCGGGCTCGATTCTGGGAAAAACAAATCCTCTGCGCGCTCTGCGAGCTCTGCGTGAGAACTTTTCGACCGCCGCGGCTTAGAGGAGGGAGCCTTGGAGGGCGGTGGGGATCTTGCGGCCGAGGTGTTCGTAGGCGCGGGGAGTGGCGGCGCGGCCGCGAGGGGTGCGGACCAGAAAGCCTTCCATCATCAGGAAGGGCTCGTAGACGTCCTCGAGCGTGTCCGGCTGCTCGCCCACCGCCGTCGCAACGGTATCCACGCCCACCGGACCGCCGCCGAACTTGTCGATCAGCGTGGCGAGGATCTTGCGGTCCATCGGGTCGAGGCCCGCCCCGTCCACCTCGAGCCGCTGCAGCGCCCGGTCGGCGACCTTCTGGGTGACGCGGCCGTCGCCGTCCACCTCGGCGAAGTCGCGCACCCGGCGCAGCAGGCGGTTCGCGATGCGCGGCGTGCCGCGCGCCCGGCGCGCGATCTCGTGCGCGCCTGCGTCGTCGACCTCCACCTGCAGCTTGCGCGCGGAGCGGCGGACGATCTCCTGCAGCTCGGCGGCCGGATAGAAGTCGAGCCGGTTGACGATGCCGAACCGGTCGCGCAGCGGACCGGTGAGCAGGCCGGTGCGCGTGGTCGCGCCGATCAGCGTGAACGGCTTGATCGGCAGCTTGATCGCGCGCGCGCCGGCGCCGTCGCCGATGACGATGTCGAAGGTGTACGTCTCCATGGCCGGGTAGAGGTTCTCCTCGATCGCCGGGTTCAGCCGGTGGATCTCGTCGATGAAGAGGACGTCGCCTTCGGCGAGGTTGGTGAGGATGCCGGCGAGGTCGCCCTTGCGCTCCAGCGCCGGACCGCTGGTGACGTGGATCTGCGCTCCCAGCTCGTTGGCGATCACGTGCGCGAGGCTCGTCTTGCCCAGCCCGGGCGGTCCGCAGAAGAGCACGTGGTCGAGCGGCTCGCGCCGCGCGCCCGCCGCCTTGACGAACACTTTGAGATTTTCGAGCAGCGCCGTCTGACCGACCACCTCGTCGAAGCTCCTCGGCCGCAGCGAGCTGTCGAAGCGCGCGTCGTCCCCCAGCTGCTCCGGCTCGACCTCGCGATCGCGCTTCGCTTCCTGCATCGCGCGGCTACGCTATCACAGCGTCCTGCGGGCGCGTTGCCGGCCGCGCGGGCGATTGGTGAGGATGCGGAAGCCTTCGGATTCGAGCCAGGGAACGGTCCCGGTGAAGGCAGAGGCGTTGCTCGAGGGAGGGCGCACCGGGTAGGCCTCGGCGACGCGGGCGCCCTGGGCCTTCAGCGAATCGAGCGCGGCGCCCAGCAGCGCGCGAGCCACCCCGCGGCCGCGCCAGCCGGCCTTGATGAAGAAGCAGGGCAAGGACCAGACCTCCTCCGCGTCGCCGCAGGCCAGCGTGCGCGAGCGCGCCAGCGCCGTGAACTCCGTGCGCCGGCCGTAGGCGCACCAGCCGACGGGCTCGCCGCCCGCGAAGGCGAGCAGCCCCCGCGACTTGCCCGCGACCGCCAGCGCCTTCTGCCGCCGCTTCGCTTCCGCGCCGCGGATGTCCTTGAAGCGCTCGCCTTCGCTCACGCGCCACCACATGCACCAGCAGCCGGCGCAGGCTCCATTGGGGCCGAAGAGTTTCTCGAACGCGGGCCACAGCTCGGGCGTCAGCTCTCGGATCTCCAGCGCCCCCGACCCCGACCTCGACCTCGCCCCCGACCTCTTCACGGCGCTCCAGAGATGAGCCGCAGCGCCTCGCGGAGCTGATCCTCGACCGCCGCCGCCGGCCCGAGGCTGCGCCGGACCGCCTCGGCGGTGCGCTCGGCGGCCGCCGGCTTGTAGCCGAGATTCAGGAGCGCGCTGACCAGCGCCCCGCTGCCGGACAGCGGCACCGCGGCCTGCGCCGTGCGGCCCAGCAGCCCCGAGGTCTTCAGCTTGTCCTTCAGCTCGAGCACCAGCCTCTCCGCGGTCTTCTTGCCGACGCCGGAGATCTGCGTGAGCCGCCCGATCTCCTCGCCAATCAGCGCCGCCGCCAATTCCGGCGCGGGCATGCCGGAGAGGATCGTCTGCGCCAGCCGGGGGCCCACCCCGCTCACCCCGATGAGCAACAAGAAGAGCCGCTCCTCGTCCTCGTTGGCGAACCCGAACAGCTGCAGCGCGTCCTCGCGGACGTGCGTGTACGTGCGCAACCGCACCTCGGCGCCTTCCGCCGGGAGGCGCGCCATCGACTGCAGCGAGAGGTGGACGAGGTACCCGACGCCCCCGACGTCCACCACCGCCACATCGCCGCGCTTTTCCAAGAGCGTCCCGGAGAGCCGCGCGATCAACGCCGTCCCCGGAGCGATCGGCCGATCGCCGCGCGCCAGTCGCGGGCGGGACGTTGCTCGAAGGCCGCCGCCGGATCCCGCGCGCGGAGCAGCCCGCAGATGGCCGCCGCCAGCGCATCGGTCGCGTCCATCCGCTCGCGCACCGAGATGCCGAGCAGCACACACACCATGCGCCCGACCTGGTCCTTCTCCGCCCTGCCCGTGCCCGTGACCGAGTGCTTGATGATCGAGGGCGCGAAGCTGCGCACCTGCGCGCCCGCCTGGGCCGCGGCGAGCAGCGCCACCCCGCGCGCCTGGCCCAGCACCAGCGCGGAGCGCGAGTTGCGGGCGTGGAAGACCTCCTCGATGGCGACCATGTGCGGCCGGTGCCGGTCCAGCGCCTGGACGAGCCCTTTGTGGAGCGCGGCCAGCCTCGCCTCGACCGGTCCTTCCGCTCCGACTGCCAGCACGCCGTGGTCGACGTGCCGCATGCGCGTCCCGCCGGCGTCCTCGACCACGCCGAACCCGCAGAACCGTGAGCCGGGGTCGATCCCGAGGACGCGCAGGTCCCCTCCTAGGCGCGCGACTCGAGCTGCGCCATGGTGCCTTCGTCCACCTCGAAGTTGGCGTAGACGTGTTGCACGTCGTCGTTCTCTTCGAGGTTCTCGATCAGCCGCAGCACCTTCTCGGCGGCGTCGCCGGTGAGCTGCACGGTGCTCTTGGGCAGGAAGACCATCTTCGGCGCGCCCACCGGCACCTTTCCCTCCAGCGCCTTGTGCACCTGCATCAGCGCGGACGGCTCGGTGCGCACCTCGAAACCCTCGTCGTCGGCGACCACGTCCTCCGCCCCGGCGTCCAGCGCGAGATCGACCACCTGGTCCTCGGTGGGCCCCTTCTTCACCGGGACGATTCCCTTCCGGTCGAACTGGAACGCCACCGATCCGTGCGCGCCGAGCGCGCCGCCCGCCTTGGCGAAGATGGCCCGCACGTCGCCCGCGGTGCGGTTCTTGTTGTCGGTCAGGACCTCGACCACCAGCGCCACCCCGGCCGGGCCGTACCCCTCGTACGTCATCTCCTCGTAGGCGACGCCCTCCAGCTCGCCCGTGCCCTTCTTGACGGCGCGGGTGATGGTGTCGTTGGGCATGTTCGCCTCGCGCGCGGCGAGGATGGCGGAGCGGAGCCGGGCGTTGTGGTCAGGGTCACCGCCGCCGTTGCGCGCGGCGACGGTCACCTCGCGGATCAGCTTCGTGAAAAGCACTCCCTTGCTGGCGCCCATCGCCTCTTTCTTGCGCTTGATCTTGGTCCATCGGTTGTGGCCGGACATGGCTGCTCCGCGACTGCCGCTCCGAGCGCATCTAGCACGCGCTCAGCGGGCGCGGCAAACGTTCAGGGAGGCCGGCCCGGCGAGCCCCCGTCGGCTCCGCAGACGAAGGCGCCTGCCGCGCCCGCCTCGATGCTCTGCCCGATCGCACACCTCGGCTGGGCGCCGGGATAGCGGTCGACCTCGGCGATGCCGCCGTCCGCGTCCGAAGCGAGCAGCGCGATGAGCGGCGGCGACTCGTCGGAGAGCCCGCGTCCGAGCAGCCGCTGCGTGGACGCGCGCAGCACCGGCACGCCCGCGGGAAGCGCGTAGCGGCCGGCGTCGAAAGACGCCCCGACGGCCAGCGCGCGGGCGCCGGGGAGGAGCACGACGGGCCCGGTCGCGTCCGGAGCGACCGGGCGCACGATGCCGTCGACGCCCTCGAGCGCCACGCCCGACAGGTCGGCCGCCGTGACGCCGGCGTTGAGGATCTCCACATACTCGCCGTCGCTGCGCGGTGTGGGCAGCGGCGGCGACGCCATCACTTCCGAGACCACGAGCCGCGGCAACGCGCCGGTGGTCATGACCTGCTCCACCGGCCCCCGGACCAGGTGGCCTTCGTCGTCCTCCAGCAGGAGCTGCAGCGCGTACGGGGTGGACCTCAGCAAGCCATCGACGCGCAGCGAGACCGCGCAACCCGGGTCGGCCGGCGGCGTGCACGGGTCGGGCGCGCAGCTCGCGAACGCCTCGTCCACGCCGCAGAACGGCCCCGGGCAGGTGCCGATTTGCACGGCGACCCGGGCCGGCCAGTCGAGGCGCACGTCGGCGACCACGGACGTATCCCGCGGCCCGATCCGCACGGTGGCGCGCGGCGGGTCGAGGCGCGGGCACTGCCCGGCGGTGAACCTCACGCCGGGCACCGCCTTGCCGTCGAGCGCGACCGAATACGTCTGTCCCGCCTTGAGCGCCGCGCACCCCGAGCCGGCCCAGGCAGGGCAGAGCGGGAGCTCGACGGTGCCCCGTGTCGCCGCGGCCGAGGCGATCGCACCGGAAGGTCCGACCAGGCTCACCGCGCCGCCGCCCTCCGGGAGCGAGATCCGCACCCGGGAGAGGTTCGCCGCGGCCGTCGAGCCCGGCAGCGGCGCGATCAGGGTGGGGGCCGCCGGGGCGACGCTGACGGAGTAGTGGAAGCGGGCGGCCGCCTGCAAATGGTGCCCGGCGGCGTCCTTCAGGCGTGTCGAGGCGAGCAGCCAGTAGCCGCCGGGCGAGAGCGGCTTCTCCGGCGCGAGGTCCAGCTCGGCAGCCCCGGCGGAGATGGAGGCCCCGGCCGCGACCAGCAGCGACCGCTCCTCCGCCGACAGGCGCGAATGCTCGATGGCCGCCGCCGCACGTTCCACCAGCTCGTCCGGCGCGAGCACCACCGTCTCGCTGCGCCCGGTGGAGGCGAGGAGCACTCCCTCGTCCATCGCCTTGCTGAAGACGACGTGGAACTGCGCCTCCGGCTCGACCGCGCCCGGAGGTGGCTGCAGGTCCGCGATGCGTGGCGGGCCGGCGGCGCCCCCGTCGGCCGCATCGGGCATCTCGACCCGGGCGCATCCGGCGGCCAGCGCGCAGCCTGCGACCACTCGGCAGACGGTCCTCATTGCCCCTCCCCGGCCAGCTCGGCCTCCTCGCGCGCGAGCTGCTCGCGGTACAGCCCGCCCGTCACCGCATCCAGCTCCGCGGTCACGCGCAACAGCTCGAGCGCCGCCTCCCGCCAGTCGGCCCCGCTCAGGGCAGCCATCGACGCGCGTTTCTGCCGCCGCTCGACCCACAAGGAGGCGGCTCGGTCGGCGGCCTCGCGCCGCACGCGCGCGAGGTGCACGTGGGCGAGCGCGAGCTGAGACTCCTCGCGCGCATAGACGAGCTGCGCGAAATCCCAGGTCAAGGTGACCGACCAGGTGTGGGCGGCCCCCCAGTCCTGCTGCCGCAGGGGATACCCGCGCACTTCGCCCACGCGGTCGCGCAGATCGTCGCGGCGGAGGATTTCTCCCCGGAGGACGGGCGCCCAGTGCGAGCGGCGCAGGCGGGCGGTCCGGGTCGCGTCGTCGGACGCTGTCCCGCCGGCGGTCCGCTGCGCGGCCGCCTGCGCTTCCGGCAAGCCAGGCTCGACGAGCGCCGCGGCCGCGCACAGGACTGCGATCCCGGTCACGCGGCGGCAGGTGTGCAGGCGCCGTGCCGCGTCATCCCACCTGGAATTCCGGGATTTTTCCCACTCCCGGACGCCCGGCGGCCTGCCCAGATTGAGAGGGGGTCTCGAAATGGGGCCCGTGCCGACCCGGGAGCCGATGGACCTGCGCGACGTTCCGAGGGGACGCGGGTTGTTCGCCGCCGTTCGCGGCGGCGGCCGGCCCCGGCTCGTCCTGGCCACGCCGGCGGGATGGTCGGCCGTCGTGGGCGTCCGCCTCCGGCAGGCGCGAGTCGGGAGCCTGCTCGCCTTCGTTCGCGACGGCGCCCTCGTCGTCCGCGGCCTGTTGCGCAAGGCATGGCGCTCGCCCGGGCTGCTCCGGACCCCGTGGCTGCGGCGGCTGGAGCTGGCCTGGCACGCCTCGGGAGCGGCCACGCAGCTCGCCGATGCCGCTCTGGCCGGAGAGAGCACGGCCGAGCTCGCGGCGCGCATCGCGCACATCGCTCGCGAGCTGTCGGGTGCGGAGGCGGCGGCGGTCTTCGGCCGCGGCCCCAGCGGCCCGGTGCTCTTCGGCGAGGACGGCGGAGTGCCCGCCGCGGACCTGGCGGCGCGCACCCTGCAGAGCAACTCGTCCGAGCGGCGCAGCGAGGGCGTGGCGCGCGCCGTGAGCATCCCGCTGCGGATGGGCAACACCGTCGTCGGCGCCCTTTCGCTGCGGTTCGCACCCGACAAGCCGGTGGCGCTCAAGCCGCTCGAGCCGCTGCTGCTGCGCGCCGGCGCCGTGCTGGCGGCCGCCGAGCGCGAAGCGCGCAAGGACCGCTTCCTGAGCCTCGCCGCGCACGAGCTGAAAACGCCGCTGACCAGCATCAAGGGATTCGCGTACTCGCTCTCCCGCCGGATGGAGAAGGGCGAGAAGGCCGACCCGCGCACCGTGGAGATCCTCGAGCGCCAGGCGGAGCGTCTCCACGGCCTGCTCGAGGAGATGCTGGAGGTCTCGCGCCTCGAGATGCAGCGCTTCGTCCTCCACCGGGAGCCCTGCGAGATGGGCGAGCTGGTCGGATCGGCGCTGCGCTCGGTGCGCCGCCTCGGCGCCGAGGGCGAGATCCACGTGGAGGGCGTGGACCCCCTGCCGCTGAGCGCCGACCGCGAGCGCGTCGAGCGGGCCGTCCAGGCGCTGATCCTGCGCGCCCGCTCGTTCGGCGCTCCCCTGACGCTCCGGCTCGTGCGCGACGGGAGCCAAGCCGAGTTGCGCGTCGCCTGGGCGGGCGCCCGGCTGACCAGCGACGAGCGCGGGCAGGCGTTCGAGCCTTGCTGGGAGGAGGCGCAGCCCGCGCGGCAGGGGCTGGGCATGGCGCTCTTCATCGCGCGGCACTGCGTCGCGCTCCACGGCGGGGAGCTTCGCGCCGATCCCGACGCGCTGGTCCTCCGGCTTCCCGTGCGCGCCCAGCCGGCGCAAAAGGCCAGCGGCCCCGGCGGCAGGGTGCTGGTCGTCGACGACGATGAGGCGATCGCGCGGATGCTGGCCGAGTACCTCGCCGAGCACGGCGTCGGCGCCGACTGGGCCGGGAGCGGGCGCGCAGCCCTCGACAAGATCGAGCGCGGCCCGAAGCCCGACGTGCTGGTGCTCGACCTGCGCATGCCGGACATCGACGGCCGCGAGGTCCTGGCGCAGGTCCGCCGCCAGGGCCTCGACCCCCGCGTGGTTCTCCTCTCCGCGGATCGCGAAGTGGCTGCAGCGGCGCGCGAGCTGCGCACGGATGCCTTCGTGGAGAAGCCCTTCGCGCCCGAAAACCTCCTCGGCGCCGTACGCCGCGCCTTGGACACCGACCGGCAAGAGCACTGAGCAAAAAGCGTAAATCTTGAAGACGCCGACTGGCTACTTCGCGGCGCAGCGTTGCTCGATCTCGGAGAGGCGGGCCTTGGCGGCGACGAGCTCGGCGGCGGTGGTCTCGTAAGCGTCGCGGTACTGGCGCGCGCGCGCCTGCTCGTCGCGCAGCGCCTGCTCGGGAACGCGACTGCACGCCAGCGCCGCCGCGACGAGACCGCAAGCCGCGAGCCGCAAGCCGCACACCGTCACTGGATTCGCCTCATCCGCTCGATCATCTCGTCCGGCGGGATGAAGCCGGTGACGCGGCCAGGGCCGTCCCGCGGGACCGCGCACTCCCGTTGCTGGGGCGGCGGGTCGTTGCACGCCATGAGCAAGACCGTCGGCAGCCCGGGCACTCCGTACTTCGCTTCCAGGCGGCTGACCTCGTCCGTTTCCTCTGTCGCGTCGATCTTGAGCGGCACGAACCGGTCCGCCACCTCGGCCTTCACGGCCGGATGGGAAAAGACGTGCAGATCCAGCTCCTTGCACGCCGCGCACCATTCCGCCGAGAAATCGATCAGGAGGCCCTTCCCGGTGACACGTGCCTGCTCCAGTGCAGTGCGCTCGTCGTGCAACCACGGGATCTCCGGGACGTGCGCCTTTCCGAACCAGCCGAGGCGCAGACCGACCGCGCCGAGCAGCACCAGAAGCGTCGCGGCCTTGAGCGCCTGCTCGCGCCGGCCGGCGTGGAACGACAGGCTGAGCGCGCCCGCGATCACCGCCGCGAATGCCAACGCCGCCGAGGCGATCGCCACGGCGCGCGGGCCCACCGGCAGTTGCTCGGGCCTGGGCAGGAGCGGCAGCACGAGTCCCAGCGCCGCCGCGACCAGCGCCAGGCCGAGCACGCTCTTGACCGTCTCCATCCAGGCGCCGGAGCGGGGCAGCTTGAGCGAGGTCGCCCCGAGCACGAAGAACAGCAGCCCCATGCCGAGCGCGTAGCTGAACAGCATCCAGAACCCGAGCACGGCCGACCTGCGCGTCGCCACGTACGTGAGGACGCCGGCGAGCACCGGACCGGTGCAGGGCGCCGCGACGATGCCGGCCACCAGGCCCATCCCCAGCGCGTGCGCGAACCCGGCGCCGCGCACCAGGCCGAGCTTCTGCTGGAGCGAGGGCGGGAGGTTCAGATCGAAGGCGCCGAACATGCTCGCCGCCAGCGCCACCAGGAAGACCGCGAGCACCGCCACCACCCAAGGTGACGAGAGCGCCGAGCCGAAAGCCTTCCCGGAGAGCGCGGCGAAGACGCCGAGCGCCGAGTACGTCAAGGCGATGCCGCCGACGTAGGTCGCCGAGAGCGCCACCGAGCGTGCCCGGTGCTCCGCCTGGCGGGCGCCGAACACGCTGACCGTGATGGGGATGAGCGGGTACACGCACGGCGTAAGGCTGGTCAGTACTCCGGCGAGAAAGAGCACGGCGAAGGTCACCGTTCCGACGCCGCCGGCCAGCCCGAGCCTTCCCGACAGGTCGGCATCTGGACCTACGCTTACCGTCAGAAGCTCCGGCAACCCCGCGAGCAACGCTGCCGCGCCCAGGGCCAGGACGATTCGCACCACCCACTTCCCATTCGCCATCCGTGCTCCCCGCCGGAAGGGGACACCATTTTGGATGGTGTTCCTGCCGGAAGGGGACACCATCTAGATGGTGTCCCCCCAGCTGTAAGCGCGCCCGCCACTCTAACAAGCGCGGCGCCAGGACGCCTTGACGCCTCTCCCATCGGTCTATAATAGACTCGTCTGGTCCAGATTGATCCGGGACCTCGAGGGCGAGGAAATGCTGAAGCTCCCCATCTACATGGACAACAACGCGACGACGCCGCTCGATCCGCGCGTGCTCGACGCGATGATGCCCTACCTGACCACCGAGTTCGGCAACGCGGCGAGCCGCAGCCACGCCTTCGGCTGGAAGGCCGAGGAGGCGGTGCAGAAGGCGCGGGAGCAGATCGCGGGTCTCATCGGCGGCAACGAGAAGGAGATCGTCTTCACCTCCGGCGCCACCGAGTCCGACAACCTCGCCATCAAGGGCGTGGCCGAGTTCTACCGGGAGAAGGGCAACCACATCGTCACCACCCGCACCGAGCACAAGGCGGTGCTGGACACCTGCAAGCGGCTGGAGCGGCAGGGCTTCGAGGTGACGTACCTGGAGGTCGACAACCAGGGCCGCGTCTCGCCGGAGCAGGTCCGCAACGCGATCACCGACAAGACGATCCTGGTCTCGATCATGTGGGCCAACAACGAGATCGGGACCGTCCAGCCCATCGCGGAGATCGGCGCGGTGGTGAAGGAGCGGGGCGTCCTCTTCCACAGCGACGCGGTGCAGGGCATCGGCAAGCTGCCCTTCGACGTCGAGCAGATGAAGGTCGACCTGGTCTCGATCAGCGCCCACAAGTTCTACGGGCCCAAGGGGATCGGGGCCCTGTGGGTGCGTCGCAAGCCGCGCGTGCGCATCGCGCCCATCATCGACGGCGGCGGGCACGAGCGCGGCATGCGCAGCGGGACGCTGAACGTGCCGGCGATCGTCGGGTTCGGCGCGGCGGCGGAGATCGCGCAGCGCGAGATGGCCGAGGAGGGGCTGCGCACCGGAAAGCTTCGGCGCAGGCTGCAGGACTACCTCTTCAGCCACCTGGATCACCTGGAGCTGAACGGCCATCCCGAGCTCCGGCTGCCGGGGAACCTGAACGTCAGCTTCGCCTACGTGGAGGGCGAGGCGCTGATGATGGCCATCAAGAACGTGGCCGTTTCCTCGGGATCGGCCTGCACCAGCGCGTCGCTCGAGCCCTCGTACGTGCTGCGCGCTTGCGGAGTGAGCGAGGACCTGGCGCACACCTCCATCCGGTTCGGGGTCGGCCGCTTCAACACCGAGGCGGAGGTGGATTTCGTCGGCAAGTACGTCGTCGATCAGGTGAACAAGCTGCGGGCCATGAGCCCCCTCTACGAGATGGCCAAGGAGGGGATCGACCTCTCGAAGATCGAGTGGGCGGCCCACTGAACGTCCGTCTCGCATCGAATGTGGACTTGATGCATCCAAATTAGTACTGTGGGAGGGGACACCATGGGAATGGTGTCCCCCATCTGCGCACTTAGGCAGTAAGGGTTAGCAGTAAGGGTCAAGGGAGACCGACATGGCGTACGGCGACAAGGTGCTGGACCACTACGAGAACCCGCGCAACGTCGGGACGCTGGACAAGTCCGACCCGAACGTTGGGACGGGCTTGGTGGGCGCGCCTGCCTGCGGCGACGTGATGCGCCTCCAGGTGAAGATCGGCGACGACGGCAGGATCCTGGACGCCAAGTTCAAGACCTTCGGTTGCGGCTCGGCGATCGCCTCCAGCTCGCTGGTGACGGAGTGGGTGAAGGGCAAGTCGGTCGACGAGGCGCTCACCATCAAGAACACGCAGATCGCGCACGAGCTGTCGCTCCCGCCGGTGAAGATCCACTGCTCGGTGCTGGCCGAGGACGCCATCAAGGCGGCGATCGCCGATTGGAAGAAGAAGCGCGCCGCGGAGCAGGAGCCCGCCGCCGCCCGGCCCCAGGAGCGGAGGGCGGAGTAGCATGGCCGAGCCTGCCATCCACCTGACCCCCAAGGCCGCGCAGAAGATCCGCGAGCAGGTGGCCCAGCGCCCGCAGGGCGGTCCGCAGAGCGGCATCCGGCTGGGCGTCAAGGGAGGGGGCTGCTCGGGCTTGTCCTACGTGATCGAGTTTTGCGACCTGCCGCGCTCAAAGGATCGCGTCTTCGAGGAAGCCGGCGCGAAGGTCTACGTCGACCCGAAGAGCTTGCTCTACCTGAACGGCACCACGCTCGACTTCGTCGACACCTTCCAGCAGAAGGGCTTCAAGTTCCTGAACCCGCAGCAGCGCAGCGAATGCGGCTGCGGCGAGTCCTTTTCGGTTTGACCCGAGCCCTCGCTTGAGTTGATCGCTGTGCCAGCTTCCCACCCTCTTCGATCCGGCGCCTACGGCGCCTCCACAAGGGGGGAGCTCGCTCCCCCCTCGACCCCCCAACTGATCACGGTCGGCGGAATCGAGCGGTGGGAGTAGATCGCACATGCCCGAGAGTCCCAAGGCCTGCTGGAGCTGCGGGGCCTCCCGCGCTTCCACGGGCGCGCTTTGCCCCGCCTGCGGGAAGGTCCAGCCGCCGCCTCCGCCCCAGGACGTCCCGGACAAGTTCGCCGTCCTGGGTGTGCCGCGCTCCTACGAGCTGGACGAGGGCGGGCTGGAGGAAACCTTCCGCGCGCTCTCGCGCAAGCTGCACCCGGACCGCTTCGCCCGGGCGACGCCCCGCGAGCGCCGCTTCTCGCTGGAACAGACGACGCTGCTGAACGACGCCTACCGCACGCTGCGGGATCCGGTGAAGCGCGCGGAGCACCTGCTCGCGCTGCTCGGGGTGAAGGTCGCGGGCGAGGAACGGGGCGGCGGCGCGGCGATGCCGCAGGAGTTCCTCGAGCAGGCGCTGGAGGATCGCGAGAAGCTCCTGGAAGCGAAGATGGAAGGCGGGCCGGAAGCGGTCGCCCGTCTGGCGGAAGGGGTCCGCGGCAAGCGGCAGGAGGCGATGGAGGAGATCGCGCGCGCTCTGCGCCAGGCTCGCCCCACCGACGCCCAGCTACGGCGGACGGCGGAGCTGCTGGCGCGGCTGCGCTATTACTCGCGCTACCTCGACGAGGTCGAGGGGCGCGCGGCGGAGATCTGAGATGGCCCTGTTCCAGATCGCCGAGCCTGGCGAGGCGCGCACCAAGGAAGCGTGCGCGACGGCGGCGGTCGGCATCGACCTCGGAACCACCAACTCGCTGGTGGCCGTGGTCCGTCCCGACCCGGAGACCGGAGCGGGCAAGCCGCGCGCGCTTCCCGTCGACGAGGGCTCGACGCTGCTCCCCAGCGTCGTTGCGTACACGGGCGACAAGACGCCGGTCGTGGGCCGGGCGGCGCGCCGGCTGGCCGCGGAGGCTCCCCGAGACACCATCGTCAGCGTCAAGCGCTTCATGGGGAAGACCTCCGCGGATCCGGAGACGCGGCGGCTTTCCCCGTACCGTTTCGCCGAGGGCGAGAGCGGCACCGTCCGGTTCGAGGTGCGCGGGCGCGCGGTCACGCCGGTCGAGGTCTCGGCGGAGATCCTCCGCGCCTTGAAGGTCCGCGCCGGAGAGCAGCTCGGCATGGAGGTGCGGCAGGCGGTGGTGACCGTGCCCGCCTACTTCGACGATGCGCAGCGCCAGGCCACCAAGGAGGCCGGGCGGCTGGCGGGGATCGACGTGCTGCGCCTGCTCAACGAGCCCACTGCCGCCGCGCTCGCGTACGGGCTCGACAAGCGCAGCCAGGGCACCTTCGCCGTGTACGACCTGGGCGGCGGGACCTTCGACATCTCGATCCTGAAGCTGGTGGAGGGGGTGTTCGAGGTGAAGGCCGTCGGCGGTGACTCGGCGCTGGGCGGCGACGATTTCGACCGCGCGCTGGCCGAGTCGCTGCTCGCCGGCTTGCAGGCGGAGCGCACCCCGCGTCTCGTGCGCGAGGCGATCGACTCCGCCAAGGCCGCGAAGGAGGCGCTGACCAGCCGCGACTCGGTCGAGGTCAGCCTGGGCGGCAGGACGCGCACCCTGACGCGCGCGCAGCTCGAGGAGGTGATCCTGCCGCTGATCGAGCGGACCGGTCCGCCCAGCCGCCGCGCGCTGAAGGACGCCGGCATCCCCGGCGGCAAGGGCCTGGCCGGAGTGATTCTGGTGGGGGGGTCGACCCGCGTGCCGGCCGTGCGCGCGTACGTCCGCGAGCTGTTCGGCCTTCCGCCGCTCGCGGACATCGACCCGGACGAGGTGGTCGCGCTCGGCGCGGCGGTGCAGGCCGACCTGCTCACGGCGGAGAAGCCGCAGCACGACGTGCTGCTCCTCGACGTGGCGCCGCTCAGCCTGGGTCTGGAGACGATGGGCGGGCTGGTGGAGAAGCTCATCCAGCGCAACACCACCATCCCCACCAGCGCCACGCAGGAGTTCACCACCTTCGCGGACGCGCAGACCGGCATGGACATCCACGTCCTGCAGGGCGAGCGCGAGCTGGTGCAGGACAACCGGTCGCTGGCGCGCTTCCGCCTCTCGGGCATCCCACAGCTCCCCGCCGGGCTGGCGCGCGTCGCGGTCACCTTCCAGGTGGACGCGGACGGCATCCTCTCGGTGACCGCGCGCGAGCAGCTCACCGGCGTATCGCAGAGCATCACCGTGAAGCCCTCCGCCGGGCTCACCGACGAGGAGATCGAGCGCATGCTGCTGGCGTCCATCGAGCACGCGGAGGAGGACGTGCAGGCGCGGCTGCTCATCGACGCGCGCGTGGAGGCGCAGCGCATCCTCAAGGCGGCCGAGCAGCAGATCGAGAGCAACGGCGATCTGCTCGCGCCCGAGGAGAGACAGGCGATCGAGGCGGCCATGCAGGCGTTGCGCGACTCGGCCGCGGGGAAGGACCACCGCGCCGTGCAGGACGCGATCGAGCGGCTCGACCACGTCAGCGCCGAGTTCGCCCAGCGCGTCATGGACCGCGGAATCGAGCGGGCGCTCAAGGGTCACTCGGTGGCCGAGTTCGACAAGGGCGAGATGTCGCCGCACGCGCAGAAGGCCTACTCCGCTCTCGGAGGGGACACCATCAAAATGGTGTCCCCCAGCGGCAAGGACGACTGATGCCGAAGGTCACCATCTACGACCCGCGCGGAAAGCTGGAGGCGCAGGGCGAGGTCCCGGCAGGCACCAATCTTCTCAAAGCCTCCACCGAGCTGGGGGCCAAGCACGGCTCCGCCTGCGGCGGCGTGTGCTCGTGCTCCACCTGCCACGTCTGGGTGAAGAAGGGATTCGACTCCCTGAGCGATCCCGAGGACGCGGAGCTGGACATCCTCGACAAGGCGTTCGACGTGAAGCCGTACTCCCGCCTCGGCTGCCAGGCCGAGCTGGACCACGCCGAGGTCGAGTACCAGATCACCGAGGAATCGGAGAAGACGTGGTACGACGAGCACCCGAAGGAGCGGCACGAGGCCGAAGCCAAGGGACTCTGGCCGCCGAGGAAGTGAGGTCCGCCATGGCCAAGCAGCTGAAATGGACCGACGTGGAGGACATCGCCATCCTGCTTTTCGAGAAGCACCCCGACGTGGATCCGTTGAGCGTGCGCTTCACCGACCTGCACAAGTGGGTGCGCGAGCTGCCCGGCTTCTCCGACGACCCGAACAAGTCCGGCGAGAAGATCCTCGAGGCGATCCAGATGCGCTGGCTGGACGAGCGCGAATGACCGTGGCGGAGGCGAAGAAGAAGCTGCTCAGGACCGCGCTCGGCTACCCGGATGCCTGGAAGGACCACCCGTGGGGCGAGACGGTGGTGAAGGTCGGGAAGAAGATTTTCGTCTTCCTCGGCCTTGCGGACGGGGCGCTGCACGTCACCTGCAAGCTGCCCCACAGCTTCGATGCGGCGCTTTCCACCTTCTCCTTCGCCGAGGCGACCGGCTACGGCCTGGGCGCCTCCGGATGGGTGACCGCGAGCTTCGAGGGAAAGCAGAAGGTCCCGCTGCCGCTGCTGCTCGACTGGATCGACGAAAGCTACCGCGCCGTCGCTCCCCGAAAGCTCGTGAAGCAGCTCCCCTCCCGCTGACCAGGCGATGACTATCTTGCGCGCGGGGGGATTCTTCCGTGCGCCTGCGGACATCGCTCTGCTTTGGCTTGCTTTGCTGCGCGTTGTTCGCCGCCTGCGGGCGGGGAGGACAGGAGGGCCAGCCTGGCAGCCCGGTGGGCGGCCCGCCGGCAGGTCCGCCGCCGCCGCCCGGCCCGCCGGCCCCTCCCGGTCCGCCCGCCCCTCCCGGTCCGCCCGCCCCTCCCGGTCCGCCGGCCCCTGCCGGTCCGCTGCCGCCCAGTCCGCCGCCCGCGACGACCCCGCCGCGACCGGGCTGGTCGCAGGGACCCTCATTGCCCTCGGAGCTCGCGCAGAGCGCGTTCGTGCTGGGCGGCTTCCTCTACGCCGTCACCACCATGGAGGTCTTCGCCTCCGCGCTCGACGCCGACGGCCGCCCGACCAACTGGACCTCGCTCGGCCAGCGCCCGGGATTCGGCGGCTCCACTTCGGTCGCCGTGCACAGCGCCGACGGGCGGAGCGGCTTCCTCTACCTGACCGGCGGTGGAGCGACGATGACGGGCAATCCGGGAACATGCTGGGTTGCCAAGCTCCCAGGCGACGGCACGATGACGGCATTCCAGGAGACGAGCAGCCTCGATCCCGGACCCAAGTACCACTCGAGCGCCGCCAGCTCCGGGCACCTCTACGTCGCCGGCGGCTCCTGGTGGTCCGGAGGTTCCTTCACGGGAATGGGATCGGACCTTCCGTTCGTGTCGGTGGCGGACATCCGCGCCGACGGGACGCTCACCCCCTGGCGCAGGACGGCGATGCTGCCGAGGGCGTCTTCCTCCTGGCGGATCGCCGCGCTAGGCGGCCGTCTCTATGCGTTGGGGCCTGTCGGGAAGGGCATCGAGGTGCTGGTCGCCGACCTCCTCGAAGACGGAAGCGTCGCCGGCTGGCGGCGCGCCAGCGCTCAGCTTGACCAGCCTTCCAGCCGGTTCGGGCTCGCCTCGGAATCAGGCCGGCTTTACGTCGTAGGGGGCACCGATTTCGCGCAGGACACGAACGCGGTGGCGGTCGGCCGGATTGGCCCGGACGGGGACGTCACGGGTTGGGACCTCAGCACGGCCGATCGGTTCAGCGGGGCGCGCAGCGACGCGGCGGTCGCGGGCGGGAACGGACATCTATACCTCATCGGCGGGAACGGCTTCTTCGCGCACCCGCCCTCCGGATCGTTCACCGACACGCAGTGGGCCACGATCGATCCGGCGACCGGACACCTTGCGCCGCCCGGCGAGGCGCGGATGCCACGCGCCCCCGGCCCACCCTTGCGCGTGCGGGCCGTCGCGGCGGATGGCGGCGCGGTCGTCCGCTGGGACCCTCCCGCTGACGACGGCGGCGCCCGGATCCTGACCTATGCGATCGCCGCGTCGCGGGGCGACGTTCGCGTCGAGGTCGGACGTGACGCAACCAGCGCCAGGATCGGAGGCCTGGAGAATGGCCTCGCGTATACGTTCGAAGTGACCACGCGCAATGCCGCGGGCGAAGGCCGCGGCTCCGGGCAAAGCGAGATCGTCACGCCATGGGCTTCGGCGACCTGGAGACCGGCGACCTTGATGGTGACGCAGCTCTTCGCGCGCAAGCCATTCATCGTCGGGGACGAGCTCTTCGCGCGCAACTACACGCGGTACCTGGCCGCCCCCTTCGGCGCCGACGGGCTTCCCTGGGGACAGATCGGCCCCGGCTGGGAAGGCGGCGATTCGTCCGCCACCTTCCCGCATTTCGAGGCGGCGGCGGCACGGCCGACGGGCGAGGCGACCACCTGCGTCTACTACGTGGGCGGATTCGACTGGACGAAGACTGTCGGGACGACCCATGTGGACTGCGTCCAGGCGGACGGCTTCAGGGGCAAGTGGCCGGACGGACCGAAGATCTCGGCGACGCTCGCGCCGACGCGGCAGGACGGGGCTGCCATCGTGGTCGAACCGTTCCTCTACATGCTGGGCGGGACCCACCGCGACCAAGGCATGGCGACGGACCTCGCTGACGTCAGCTTCGCGCGAATCGGCGGCGGCGGCAGCCTCGGGCCATGGAGCGCCGGAGCGGCGCTGCCCGAGCCCGTCGCGACGCCGGCGGTCGTGGCCCACGGCGGGAGCCTCTATCTGGTCGCCCCGCCGGGCTCCCCATCCGCGATCCTGCGCGCCGCCGTACGACCGGATGGCTCGCTCGGCGGATGGCGCCCGTCGGGAGCTCCGCTTCCCGTCGCGGTCGCGGGAGCCCGGGCCGGCGTGCTCGGCGACTTCCTCTACGTGGTCAGCGCGCGCAGCCCCGCCGTGCTCATCGGCCGCTTCGATTCGAGCGGCGGCGTCGCCTCGTGGGAGTCCGACACGGACGGATCGTTCGGCGATCCCGTGCTCGACGTCGTGACCGCTCCAGGAAGGCTTTACGTACGCAGCGCCTCGGGCCTGCAGATGGCGCACGTCGACCCCGGTACGGGCCGCCTACTGCGCTGGCGGTAAGCGTCTGCGCATCGGTTCTCTAGATCGGCCCCAGCAGCAGCACGTCGACCGCCTCGCCCGGGCCAACCTTCCCCTCGCCCGGATCGATCTGCGCGATCGCGTTGACCGCCGACCAGGAGCCGATCTGCATGGACGACTGCTGGCCGCCCGGCGTGAAGACGAGCCGGCCGGCGTCGATCGAGGCGCGGCCCCGCGGGAAGAAGGTGAGGCCGGGGATGCGCGAGAGCGTCCCGCCGCGCAGCTCGGCGCGCGCGCGGGGCCGCCGCGGCTGCGGATCGCCGGACAGGATGCGCACGGCGAGCCGCACGAACAGCTCGAATCCGAGCATCGCGGCGGCAGGATTCCCCGGGAGTCCAAAGACGAGGCGGCCGCGCGACGCGGTGCCGAAGAGGACGGGCTTTCCCGGCCGGATGGCCACGGTGTGGAAGATCAGCTCGCCCCCGAGCCGCTCCAGCGCCGCCTGGGCGTGATCGTGATCGCCCACCGACGCGCCGCCGGTGGTGACCAGCACGTCGGCCTCCGCGGCGCCGAGCTTGGCGGCGATCTCCTCCACACGGTCGGGCGCGATGCCGAGGAACAGCGGCTCCGCTCCCGCCTCCCGAGCGAGCTGCGCCAGCGCGTGCGAGTTGGTCTCCACCAGCTTGCCCGGGGCGGGCTCCTGGCCGAGCGCCACCAGCTCGTCCCCTGTGGTCAGCACGGCGACGCGCGGCCGGCGGTGCACCTGCACCCGCGCCGCCTCGCACGCCGCGGCCAGGGACAGCTCCGCCGGACCCAGGCGCGTCCCCGCCGGCAACACGGTCGCGCCCGCGCGTACCTCCTCGCCGCGCCGGCGGATGTGCTGCCCCGCCTTGGGCGCGGCCGTAGGTCCGACGCGCAGCTCGGTCCCGCTCCGCGCCGCATCTTCCTGCATGACCACGCAATCCGCTCCGGCCGGCACCGGTGCGCCCGTGAAGATGCGCGCCGCCTCGCCGGGCTGCAGCGCGCGCGCGGGCGGCGCATCGCCGGCCGCCACCTCGTAGACGACGCGCAATGCGCCGGTCGCATCGCCGGCCCGCAGCGCGTACCCATCCATCATCGAGATGTCGGTACCCGGAAGGTCGCGAGCGGCGGCGACGGGCCGCGCCAGGACGCGCCCTCCCGCCTCCGCGAGCGGCGTGTCTTCGGCGGCTAGCGCCCGGCTGCGCGCCTCGACCTCCGCCTGGGCCTGGGACAGTGGAGTCATCATAGAGGAGGGGAGGGACACCATGTCTTTATGGTGTCCCCCATCTGCTCGCACAACGTCCTGAAACACGAAAGCCCCGAACCGTCCGGCCGGGGCCCTCAGTGTCCTGCGGCCGGCGCCGGACGAGCGCGCTCAGGGATCGGCCGACAGGGGCGTCGTGGTGCCGAAGAGAGGACTCGAACCTCCACGGGGTTGCCCCCACCAGACCCTGAATCTGGCGTGTCTACCAATTCCACCACTTCGGCGGACGCCAGAACGGGGGGCCGATGTACTGGAAGCAACTTGGCAAGTCAAGGCGATCCCTGGGACTTGCCGGCATGTGTCGGCGCCGGTGTAGGATACACCCGGGGTGAACATCAACGTGAAGTCCGCAGGGCCCAAAACGAGAGCGCCCAGGCGCCGCATCCTCGTCGTCGACGACGAGGAGGGCTTCCGCGATGGTCTGGCAGACCTCCTGAACATGGAGGGTTACGTCGTCTCGGTGGCCCGCAACGCCGTCGAAGCGGTGCCGATGCTGCCCGATTTCCGCCCGGACCTCATCCTCCTCGACCTGCGCATGCCGCTGCTCGACGGCGAGGCGTTCCTGCGGGGGATCCGCGGCCTTCCGGCGTGCCGCGACGTGCCGGTGGTGCTCATCAGCGCCAAGGAGGAGCTGCCCGCCATCGCGACCCGCTACGGCGCGGCCGGGTATCTCTGCAAGCCATTCGAGGCCCCGCAGCTGCTCTCGCTGCTCGAGCGCGTGCTCGAGTAAGGTCAGTGCGCCGTATCGACGTCCGGTTCGCCCGGGCGATGGACCTCGATGCCGTTCGGCTGCGCGGCGGCCGCCGAGATCGGTTCCGCTCCCGCGGACGGCGGCTCGGAGGGCACGGGCTCGGGACGATGCTCGGCTCCCGCCTCGCCGCCCTCCGCGTGAGGACGGTCCGCGGCAGCTGGACCCGTCGCCTTCGGTCGATCCTTCTGCGCTTGCGGCGGGACCTTGAGGCCCGCCTTCCACAACGCCTTCTCGGCCAGCGCGAGCCGCTCCCGGGTCACCTCCAACTCGCCCTTGGTGACGAGGTACACGCGGTTGTTCGTCTCGGCCCGTCCGCGCGCCTTCTTCAGCTCCTCGCGCGCCGCGCGCTCCCTCTCGCGCTGCTCGCGCAGCGCGGCCTCCGTGTCCTTGAGCGCCTTCTCCAGCTGCCGCCGGCGCTCCTCCGCCTCGCGCAGCTTCGGATCCTCGGCCGGAGGGACCTGCACCGGGGAGGGCAGCACGACTTCCCGCGTGCGCGCGTGCGCGCGGTCCAGCTCCGCGCGCAGCGAGGCGATCTCGGACAGGGCCGCGGCGGCGTCCTTGCGCGCGTGCTGCTCGGCGGCGTGCGCCTCCTCCGCTAGCCGGCGCGCATGGGCGAGGTCCTCTTCCAGCTCGACTTCGCGGACGCCGCGCTTCGGCTGCCCTTTCTCCTGCCCTCGCTTGCGCAGCTCGTTCAGCTTCTCGCGCGCCTCGAGGACCTGGGCCGAGCGCGCTTTCGCGTCGGCCTGGGCCTCGCGCGCCTGCGCGCGCGCCTCGTCGGCTTCCTTGCGCGCGGAGTCAGCCTCGGCCTTGAGGCCGGCCACCGCCTCGGAAGCGGAGCGGCCCTGCAGCCAGAAGACCACGGCCAGGATCAGCGAGACGACCGCGACGACGAACGCGACTCCCGTCATGGATGCACTCCGTCCGGAAGGAAGGGGCGCGGGAGCGTATCCGAACCCGAATCGGATGCAAGGGCGGCCGTCCCCGTAATCGGCGGCGCTGTGTCCTTCCGCGCAGGACCAGCGAGCCCCCGCTCAGACGGTGGGCGGAGCCCCCTTCAGTTCGGCGTACACCGCTTTTTCGACGTCGCTCCGATGCTCCTTGCCGGCGTGGTAGCTGTAGCGGGGGCCGACGAACTTCACGCCCGCAGCGCCGTGATCGCGGCACTCCTCGATGCGCACGGCGACCAGTGCGCAGGGAAACGGCGCGGACTCCATCCGCTCCTTCTCGATCACCGCCGTGCCGCGCAGGCCGTAGCAGAGGTCGTCGCCGAGCACCTCGATCGCCACGTGCGGATTCGGGCGGATGTTGCGCAGCGCTTTGCTCCGCGTGTCGACGGCCATGGTGACCGTCTGCGGATCGCGCGCGACCACCCAGGTCATCAGCGTCGTCAACGGACGGGCCTTCTCGTCGACGGTCGCGACGACGCAGGTCTGCCCGCCGAGCAGGAACTGCACGAGGTGGGGCGGCATCTCCGCGGGAGCGGACATTGCAGGAGTTCTAGACCGCATCTTCCACGGCGGGCGAAAAAAAAGCGCAGCCCGCCTTGGGGCGGCGGCTGGTTACGGGCAGGCCTCGATGCCCGCGGAGGCCAGGCGCGCCCGGAACACCGCGCAAGCCTGGTCCCGCTCGGCGCCCTCGAGCTGGCCGGCGACCAGCGACAAGAGCGCGGCCTTGCCTCCCGCGTCCGGCCGCTCGCCCAGCGCGCGAACCGCGGCCAGCGCCGCTCGCGCGGCCCCGACCGGATCGCCCGATGCATCCGCCCACGCCCACAGGGCGCCGGCGAGTACCGCGGAGACCGGGGCGCCCGCGGGTAGCGGACGCGACAGATCCAGCTCGCCTGTCGGATCGCCCTCTCCGTCAGAGGCGCCCAGATAGCCGGGGTCGGAGGCCGCCGCGGCGCCGAGGAACAGCGCCACGCCTTCCGCCTCGTCCGGGTGGGTGCGGGCCGCGATCCGGAGTTGCCGGCGAGTCGCTTCGCGGGCCACCGCGCCAGGATTCAGCGCCGCGGGGATGCGCGCTCCCCGCGGTCCGCCGGCCAGGGTAAACGCATCGGCCTCCGACACGTACCGAAGCCCGGCGGGCGCTTCCGCCGCGTCCGCGACGATCGGCGCCGGCGGCAGCGCTTCCGCGCCGGCCGAGAGGAGGAACGCGCGCGACCGGTCCAGCGCGGCATACGCGCCGAGGAACCCGCCGCACCGCCCGGTCTGCGCCGCCAGGGCGCCGGCGGCCGTCCGCCTCAGCGCGCAATCGGGAGCGGCCCCGCCGACCACACGGCCCGAATCGACCAACGCGCCTACCAGCACCCACCCCGAGGGTCCGCGCACGGCCGACAGGTCGGCGCCCGGCAGGTCCACCTCGACGGCGGTCAGCTCGCCGGAAAGGCGGTCCAACCCCGGCACCTGGGCCCGGCCCGGCACGGCGGCGGAACCGCAGGCAGCCAGGGCCATCCCGGCGAGGAGGAGCGCTCGCATACCCCCAAGTTGTACACGATCTGCGGCGGCGCGCGCTCCTTCTCGGGATAGGATGTGGGGAATGCGCCTCTCCATCGCCACCAAGGTCTTCCTCGGCTTCGCGGCCGTATTGGTGATGAGCGGCGCCGTTTCGCTGTTCGGAATCGTTCAGATGCACCGCATCGGGCAGGGCCTGAGCCTCGTTTCCACCGGCTATTTTCCGCTGACGCGCATCGCCGGCAGCCTCGAGGCCTTCCAGAAGGAGCGGGAACGCTCCACCGACCGCCTGCTGGCGGAGGCCGATCCCGCCCAGCGCGACAGCCTGATCGGGCTCGACCGTACGTACTTCGCGCGCATCGCCGACGAGCGGCTCGCGCGCGCCCGCGAGCAGATCCAGACGGCGCGCGAGGGAGCCAGCGCCCGCGACCGCGCCGCCCTCGACCGCATCGACGCACGGCTGCAGCTCCTCTGGGCGCGCATCGCCGAGCAGGACCAGGCCGCTTCGGCCCTGGCCCTGCTCCTGGCGCGCGAGGGGAGGGTCGCCGCCCAGGACCTGCCCCCCGCGCAGGACCTGATCGCGCGCCTCAAGACGAGCGAGCGCCGGGTCGACCACGAGATCCGCACGCTCCTCAACGTGATCCAGGAGCAGATGAACGGCGGGCTGGCGGAGGCGGGGCGCCAGGAGCGCACCGCGCGCTGGGCGATCATCGCGCTCTCGCTGCTCGCGCTTGGCGTGGGCGTCCTCGTCACCTGGCTCTCGAACCGCGCCCTGGCCCCGATCGCGCGCCTCACCGAGGCCGCGCAGCGCCTGGGCCGGGGAGCGCCGGAGGTGGTGACGGTGCCGGAGGGTGGCGGCGACGAGCTGGCCGTGCTGGCCCGCGAGTTCAATGCCATGGCCCAGCGGCTCGCCGCGCGCGAGCGCGAGCTGCGCGCCCAGGGAGAGGCCCTGGTGCGCTCGGAGCGGCTCGCCGCGATCGGCCGCATCGCGGCGCAGATCACGCACGAGATCCGCAACCCGCTTTCGTCGATCAGCCTCAACGCCGAGGAGCTGGGGGAGAGGTTGCGGGAGCGGCCGCCGGAGGGCGGCGCCGCGGCGGCTGCGCTCTGCGACGCGATCGTGCGCGAGGTGGACCGCCTGGCCGCCGTCACCGAGGAGTACCTGCGCTATGCGCGGGTGCCCAAGCCGCAGGTGACGCGAGCCGACCTGAACGAGACCGTCCGCGACCTGCTCGACTTCGTGCGCCCGGAGCTGGTCGCGGCCGGTGTCCGGCTCGAGCAGCACTTCGACCCTCATCTGCCGGAAGTCGCCGCGGACGTCGCCCAGATCCGGCAGCTGCTGCTCAACCTGGTGCGCAACGCGCGCGAGGCCATGCCGGGCGGCGGGTCGCTCTTCGTGGGCACCCGCGCGCAGGACGGCGCGGCGCTGGTCGAGATCCGCGACACCGGCCCGGGCATCGAGCCCGCCCGGCTCGCCCGCATCTTCGATCCATTCTTCACCACCAAGGAGCGCGGCACCGGCTTGGGGCTGGCGCTGGCCCAGGAGATCGCCCAGGAGCACGGGGGCGAGCTGACCTGCGCGTCCATCCCCGGACAGGGCACCAGCTTCTCGCTCCGGCTGCCGGGCGTCCCGGACGAGCGGGTACGCACCCGCCCGCCTCCGGCCGCGGCGATTGCGCACTCCTGAGGCCACGCCTGAAGCATGCTCTTACGTCCGTGCCATGGAAAAGCGTAGCGCCGCCCTATCGGCGGCGACTATCCTGCGCGCCCCCATGAAGGACCCGGTGCACAAGAGCGTGCTGGGGAACGGCCTGCGGGTCGTGACCGTCGAGCTGCCGCACCTGCACGCCGGGATGCTCGCCGCCTACGTCCGCGCCGGGTCCCGGCACGAGGACCCGCGCGTCAACGGCGTCTCCCACTTCCTCGAGCACCTCTTCTTCCGCGGCAGCGCCGGGTACCCGGACGGCCGGACGCTCAACTCCCTGGTCGAAGACGTGGGCGGGAACCTGAACGGCGTCACCACCCGCGACCACGGCTACTACTACACGCCCATCCATCCCAGCCGGATGGACCTCCCGTTCGCGGTGCTGGGCGACATGCTCGCCCGGCCCCTTTTCAAGGAGGTCGAGCTGGAGCGCGAGGTGATCCTGGAGGAGATCCTCGACGAGGTCGACGAGGAGGGGCGCGACGTCGACGTCGACAACCTCTCCAAGCGGGCGCTGTTCGAGGGACACCCCCTGGGGCAGAAGATCGCCGGGACCCGCGAGACCGTCAGCGGCCTGCGCGAGGACGACCTGCGCGCCCACCACGCACGCGCGTACGGCGCGCGCAACCTGGTGGTGTGCGCCGCCGGCCCGGTGCGGCACGACGAGGTGCTGCTGCTTTCGGAGCGTTGCTTCGCGCACCTCCCTCCGGGTGCGGTGGTCACCGACACGCCGTTGACGCGCCGCGCGCGCGGGCCGAGGCTGATCGCAGTCGAGCACCGCGAGTCCCAGACCGAGCTGCGCCTCTCCTTCGCCGCGCCGGCGGAGGACCACCGCGACTTCCCCGCGCTGCTCCTGCTCCGCCGCATCCTCGACGACGGGCTCGCGGCGCGGCTGCAGCTCAACGTGGTCGAGCGCAAGGGCCTCGCCTACGCGGTGCACGGGTCGATCGACACCTTCAGCGACTGCTCCGTGTTCGAGGTGGAGGCCGCGTGCGCTCCGCGCAAGGCGCCGCTGGTGCTGGCGGAGCTCCTGCGCCTGCTCGCCGAGCTGTGCGACGAGGACGTCCCCCAGGACGAGCTGCGCCGGGCGAAGGTGCGCCACCGCATCGGCCTCGAGTTCGCGCTCGACTCCGCGGGAGAGATGATCGGCTGGTTCGGAGGGACCGAGCTGTTCCGCGTGCCCGAGGGATTCGAGGAGCGCGTGGCCAAGCTGGAGGCCGTTACCGCGCAGGACCTGCGGCGCGTCGCGCGGACCACCTTCCACCGCGACGGCCTGGTCGCCTGCGCGGTGGGGCCGGTCGCCGGCGTCGAGACGCGGCTGGCGGCGGCGGTGGACGACGCGCAGGGGCTCCCGCGGTGAGCGACCTGGATCCGCTCGGCGGGCTGCCGCAAGCCGCGGAACCCGCGCCGGTGGACAGGCAGTCCGCGCAGCTGGGATCGGCCGAGGCGCGGCGGGGCCCGCCCGCGCCCACCACCGTGGCGCTCCTCGCGCTCCTCGGGATCCTCTTCCTCGCCGAGATCTGGCTGGGCGGCGGGCTGGACCCGGACCCGGTCGCGCTGTTCCGCCTCGGCTCGCTCTCCGCGGCGGCCGTGCGGGACGGAGACTGGTGGCGCCTGGGCAGCTACGCCTTCCTCCACGCGGGACCGTTGCACCTGCTCTTCAACGCCTACGCGCTGTGGATCCTGATGAGGCCCATCGAAGGTCTCTTCGGTCCCGTCGTGGCGCTGGGCCTGTTCGCCGCGACGGCGATCGCCGGGGGCGGCGCGAGCATCGCCGCCGCCACCCTGGGCCACGCTCCCTGGCAGCAGGCCGTGGGCGCCTCTGGAGGGATCTTCGGCCTGTTCGGCGCGCACGTCGCGCTCTACTGGCGGCTGCGCCACCGGCTCGCACCCGAAGCCCGGAAGGCCGCGGCGCGCACGCTGATCTTCAACCTGCTCATCAACGTCGCGCTCGCGGTCGGGGCACAGGCGGCGAACTTCCCGCTGGACAACGCCGCGCACGCGGGCGGGTTCCTGTCGGGCATCCTGCTCGGGCTCGCCGCGCCGTCCCACCTCCTGCCGGCGCGGCCCTGGAGCCGCCCTGCCCTGGTCGTCCTCATCGGCGCCTCGTTCGCCCTGGCCGGCATGGAGGGCGCCGCGATCGCGCGCGCGGTCAATCCGCACCCGCGCACCCTGCGCGCGCAGGGCGTCCAGGCGCGCGTCCCGTGGGACCTGGTCCCCGGCCGCGACGGGCACGCCCGATCCGCGGAAGGCGTGGACGTGGTGCTCCGCCGGCTGGACGGCGAGATCGAGGGCGGGCACCAGGTCCCCCTCGGAGGTCGCAGCTGGTCGAAGCTCGCCACCACCGATCCGGAAGGAAACCCGACCGTGGTGCTGACCGCGCCCGACGGCGCCGCGCACCTCGTGGTCCAGGCGTGGTGCTACCACTCGGACTGCACCGACGCGAAGCGCGACGGGTTGGCCGAACAGGTCGCGGCCGAGGCGCGCGGGGCGCGCTGAGCACGCCCGCGCGCGAAGTCAACCCCCGCCGCGCAAACGCTTCTGCTCGCCGAAGTCAAGCCCGCCGGCGCAAAAATCAGCGGGCAACCGCTGGCGCGCGGCGGGACTGATGCTAGCCTGTTCGTATGCGCGAGTTCCTCTACCGGCTGGTGCAGCGCCTCCACGACGAGGCCCGCCCGCTCTCGCGCAACAAGCACTTCCACGCTTTTGGAGACGCCGAATCGCGCCGTGCGCTGCGCATCGACCGGCACCTGCGCGATCTCGAGACCCGCCTCGTGGAGCTGCGCGAGCGCGGCGAACCACCCCGGGTCAGGCTGATGCCGGACGGCGGTGTGCAGCTCGTCCTGCGTCATCCGGATATGTCGGTGGTGCGCACGGCGACGCTGACGGCCGAGGAAGCGCGCCTCCTGGCGCGCCATCCCGCGGGCGCCTGGGCACTGGGCTGCCCCACAGCGGAGCAGGTTTCCGCGGCCGCTGCGCGCAAGAGGCAGTAGCACCTACCCCGAGTGCTGGCGAGCGCCCGCAGGCCCCCTTGATCCCGTCGAGCGTCGGTACCTATGCTCATCCACGTCCCGAGTGCTCCGTGTTGACGGGACGTTGACCGCAGAGGTCTCCCGGACGGGGGCCGCAAGAGAAAGGCAGAAGGATGGCGACTGGCACTGTGAAGTGGTTCAACGACGCGAAAGGCTACGGGTTCATCACGCCGGATGGAGGGGGCAAGGACGTGTTCGTCCACCACACCGCCATCCAGATGGAGGGGTTCCGCAGCCTGGCCGAGGGTCAGAAGGTCGAGTACGAAGTCACCGAGGGACCGAAAGGCCCGCAGGCAGCGAACGTCCGGAAGGCCTAGAGAGGCTCCGAACAGTTCCGGAACCGCCCGGTGCACCCGCGCCGGGCGTTTTCGTCACAGGCCGCCGATAGGGCGGCCTTGTTCTTTTTGGAGTGGCCAGCGCGTCGATACACAGCGGGCACCCGTCAATACACCGGGCTGTACCAGAGGAAGTTGAGCCGCAGCCCGGCGGCCCAGAGCTGATCGTCCGGGAACCCCGGCCCGTTCGGCACCTGGTGGTAGCTGAAGTAGATTTCGGGGCTGAGCGCGAAATGCCGGCCGACGCGCGCGTCGTACGAGAGCCCGGCCACCAGCGCGGGCGCGGCGGCGGAGCTGATGTCCGGGCCGCCGCCGTTGTTGATGGTGATGCCGCCCAGGCCGAAGCCGAGGTTCAGGTTCAGCCCGTTTCCCAGCGTGTCGCCGATCAGCACCGTCTGGCCGCGCACCGTGACCAGCCAGTTCGTCAGCTCGCGGCCCTGCGAGTAGAACGCGGCGTCGGCGCTGAAGTCGCCGAACAGCTGGAAGCGGTCGGAGAAGCCGTACCCCATGCGCAAGCCGAAGTTGAGCGCGCTGCCGCGGAGGAAGTTCGGATCCGAGAAGCGGACTGCCCCGCCGCCCACGCCGAAGCTGAAGAGGAACCCCTCGCGCGCGTCGCGCCGGACCGGCAAGCGGCGCTGCTCCCAGGGCCTGGGAGACCCGTCTTCGCCGTTTCGCTCCAGCGTCCGGCCCCAGGAATCCTCCACCGCCTCGTGCCGGGCCTCGAGGTGCTCGTTCACCGTCGCTGCGTACACGCCGAGAGTCAGGACGTTCAAGAACAGGTCGGCCCAGCCCGAGCCCGTGCTGGCCCTGACGATCACGCCCCCGCGCACCACGGGGCCGCCGGGCGCGGGCTGCGCAGACACCGAGGCGCCGGCTTCCGGCGCGCTCATCTCCGCCCGTGGCGCGCCCGCCTTCGCAGCCGGCGCGGCCTCTTCCGCGCGCGCTGCTACGGAGGTCGCGAGCACTGAGAAGAGGGCGAGGACTGCGGCGCGGTTCACCGTGAACTGACCCTCCGGGCGCCTGCCTGGCCACCCGGACGCATTATACGACGCGCGGCCCTGGCGGGGCGTTGGAACCGGCGAGCTGCCCGCACCCCGCCGCGACTTCTTGGCCGCCCGAATAGCGGATGCCGAACGGGATGCCCGCGCGCGCCAGCACGTCGAGGAACGCGGAGCGCGCCTCGCGCGAAGTCCTGTGAAAGCCGCCCACCTCGCCGTTCACGTCGATGAGGTCGAGCTTCACCAGGCCCCGGTCGAGCAGGCCCGCCAGGGCCTCCGCGTCGGCGGGCGAGTCGTTCACCCCTCCGAGCAGCACGTACTCGACCAGGACGCGCGTGCGGCGCGCGCGGGCGTGGTCGTGCAGCGCCGCCACCAGCTCGCGCGTGGGATGCGTGCGCTCGATGGGCATTAGCGGGAGCCGCCGCCCGGCATCGGCGTGCGTGAGCGAGACGGCGAGCCGGAACTTGTGCCCTTCGGCGGTGTACCGCCGGATGGCGGGCACGATGCCGGCGGTGGAGATGGTGATCGCGCGCGCGTCGATGGAGCCGCCCGACGGGTGGCAGAGGATGCGCGCGGCGGCGATCACCTGCTCGTAATTCAGGAACGGTTCGCCCATGCCCATGAACACGACGCCCCGCACGGGCCGATCCGCCTCGCGTCGGACGGAGAGGATCTGTCCGACGATCTCGTGCGCAGCCAGGTTGCGGGAGAACCCGAGCCGGCCGGTGGCGCAGAACGCGCAAGCGAGGGCGCAGCCCGCCTGGCTCGACACGCAGACGATGTACTTCTTCTCCTTGCCCGCGTACGCGCTCAGGTCGGCGCCGGGCGCCTCGCAGGGCACCGGGATGCGGACCGCCTCGACCTGCGCGCCGCCGTCCAGCTCGAACAGGTACTTCACGAAGCCGTCGCTGGCGGCCTCGCGGCGCAACACGCGGAGCGGCGCGGCGCTGGTGGCGGACTCGATTGCCTCCAGCAGCGCGCGGCGCACTCCGCGCACCGATCGCAGATCCTCCTCCCCACGCTGCACCGCCGCCGCGAGGAGCTTCCGCCCGACTTCTTCGCTCACCCCGAGCGGTCCGTACTGCTCGGGGAGCATCCCGCAGCGGTGCATCACCCCGCGGGATCTACTGGAAGTCGAGCGTGACCTCCAGC